>LFRM01353092.1_pt1 | contig 13007 bp, 16 predicted proteins | sample 618341 | NCBI WGS metagenome assembly LFRM01 (sample SAMN03654438, study PRJNA283298) | anaerobic digester metagenome | isolation source: pool of bioreactors CSTR01a, CSTR02a, and CSTR03a thermophilic anaerobic... | place: Denmark: Kgs. Lyngby | collected 2014-05-21
AGTCAACAAAATTGAAGTAAAATAATATGATAAAAGTAAATATTAAAAAGAACAATGAATTAATAGATGAAATATCTATTAAGGGTCATGCTAACTTTAGTGATTTTGGAACAGATATTGTCTGTGCTTCGGTATCTAGTATTGTTATAACAAGTATTAATGCAATGTTAAAACTTGATAAAGATTGTCTAGATTATGAACAAGCAGATGGATATATTAAAATAAAATTATTAAAGCATGAAATGATTACAAATACTTTAGTAAATAATATGATTGAATTATTAAGTGAACTTGAAAACAAGTATCCTAAAAATATTAACCTAAAATAGGGAGGTGCAAAAAATGGAAAAATTATTACAATTAAATATACAACTATTTGCCCAAAAGAAAGGGCAAGGTTCAACTAAAAATGGACGTGACTCAATTGCTAAAAGATTAGGTGCAAAAGCAGCTGATGGTGAGTTTGTTACAGGTGGTTCTATTTTATATCGCCAACGTGGAACAAAAATCTATCCAGGAAAAAATGTTGGAATTGGTAGTGATGATACTGTTTATGCAAAAGTAGACGGTTATGTTAAATTTGAAAGATTAGGTAGAGATAAGAAACAAGTAAGCATTTATGCTGAAAGATAGTTAATAACTTGTAGAATGTTAATGATACATTCTTTTCTTTTGGAAATAGATATTAAAGTATTAAAAATTATTTTTTTAAATATCTTTTTGATGTATAATGGATAAGTGAGGTGATTAGATGTTTGTAGATGAGGTAATAGTTGAAGTTCAAGCAGGTGATGGTGGAAATGGTTGTATGGCCTTTCGACGTGAGAAGTTTGTGGATATGGGTGGACCTTATGGTGGAAACGGTGGACGAGGATCAAACATTACATTTAAAGTTGATGAGGGTTTAAATACTTTAATTGATTTAAGATATCAAAGATTGATTAAAGGAAAACGTGGAAGCAATGGTGAAGGTAAAGGTAAACATGGTAAAATGGCAGAAGATATTGTTATTAAAGTACCACTTGGAACGGTTATAACTGATTCTGACACGGGGTTAATCGTTGCTGATTTAACTAAAAAAAATGATGAAGTAATTGTTGCACATGGTGGTCGCGGGGGACGTGGTAACATGGCTTTTGCAACGAGTGCTAATCCGGCTCCTGAGATTGCTGAAAATGGTGAACCAGGGGAAATAAAAAAACTGTGTGTTGAATTAAAATTATTAGCCGATGTTGGGCTAGTTGGTATGCCAAGTGTTGGAAAATCAACTTTAATTTCTAAAATATCTGCTGCTAAACCAAAAATTGCAGCTTATCATTTTACAACTTTATCACCTAATCTAGGAGTTGTTAAAACACTCGATAATCGTTCATTTGTAGTAGCTGATTTACCAGGATTAATTGAAGGTGCTTCGCTTGGAGAAGGCCTTGGAGATCAGTTTTTAAAACACATTGAAAGAACTAGGGTAATAGCACATATCATAGACATGAGTGGAATTGAAGGACGTGATCCTTATGATGACTACGAAATTATTAATAAAGAACTGATGAGTTTTAATCCTAAAATATTAGAAAAACCACAAATTATTATTGCTAATAAAATGGATATGCCAAGTTCTGAAGATAACTTAGTAAAATTTAAGGAAAAAGTTAAGTTAGAAGTTTATCCGATTTCTGCTATTAGTGGTACTGGATTAGAACAAATATTAATTGAATTAGCCAACATACTTGATAAAATTGAAAAACAACCATTATATGAAGAAGAAAAATTTGAAAGTCATGTTTTATATAAATTTAAAGAAGAAGCGCCATTTACAATTACTGATGAGCCAGATGCTTGGGTTATTAGAGGTAAAGAAATTGAAAAATTGGTTCGCATGACAAGATTTAATAGTGAGGATTCAATACTTAGGTTTTCTCATAAACTGCGCCGACTTGGTGTTGATGATAAATTAAGGGAACTGGGTGTTGAAGAAGGAGATAATATTAGAATTTTTGATTTCGAATTTGAATATAGAGTATAGTCATATACTCTTTTAATTTGCATTTTTAAAATATTCTGCTATAATATTTGGAAAAAAGAAGGAGAATTATGTTAGCGGAATATTATAATGAATCTGATACTATTCGACTCAGACCAATTATTAGAACTAAAGAAGAAGCAATTATTATTGCTAATAAACTTAATACCACAGTTTATGATACTTTAAGTGATTTAAAGTGGCACTGTATTAACGGTAAATATTATCGTTTTAAGTTTTTTGACCGCCTATATCCGATATTAAATGAACTTATTGGTCCAAAAATTGCCCAACATTTAAATCTTAAGACAGCAAATAATTTTTCAGCCACACTAGATCTGGGTGACGACAGGACTCTATACGGTATTGCTTCTGAAAGCTTTATAGAACCAGATAAAAAATACTTAACCATGTTTGATCTTGGTTTTAGTAATAAAACAATTCCTGAATATAAAAATCTTAAAAGATTAAAAAGATATTGTAACAATGAAGATTACCCAGGACTTCTAAATAATATTTTCAAAATGACTTGTACGGATTATATAATGGGACAAGTTGATCGAGTTTCCAGTAATTTTTTATTTGAAAAGGATGGAGAAAAAATTTCACTTGCACCATTATTTGATTATGCAGAAGCTTACGAATATGCTAAAATGGGTTGTTACTTTAATCAAAGAGAAAATAAAAGTCAAAAAACTTCGGTTGGTAATTCATTAATAACTCCAATATTCTGGGAACCTAATTTTCAAAGAAGATTAAAAAAGTATCCCCAGTTTAGAGAATACTTAGATAAAGTATGTCAAATTGATATAGTTAAGATTATTGAAGAAATAGAAGAAGAACAAAAGTTGAATGTACCTGATGAATATAAAAGATATTATGATGTTAGAACAAAAGAAAAGCAAAAAATTTTATATTAATTTTTGCTTTTTTATTTAAATAAATCATTGATTTTAAAGTCTTTAACGTAACCTAGTGGTAATTCATAAGTATAATAAACATTCTTTTTTGGTAATATTATTTTCCAAGGTTTAAGTTCCGCATATATATATAATATTTTATTATCGATATCAGTCATAATAACATCGATTGATTGAAACATGAAAAAAGTATGAATCGAATTACATTTTGGAAAACAAATTCCAAAATCAATTTTTTTTTGTATAAACATTAATCCCAAAAGTCTATTTTTAAAATTTTTATAACTTTTAATTGTCATTAAATCACCATAATAAATATAACATATTGAAAATCATTTGACAATCATTATAAAAAAGTATAAAATTAATTTAGATAATAATTGGAGGTACATATGTCTAGAATGAATAATAAGGGTCAAGCTTTAGTGGAATATTTATTAATTATTGCAGTTATTAGCGTAATTGTTATTAGTGTTGTTAAATTATTAGGCGGTTATTTACATGATTCAGTCACCAAGACTTCATGTGAGTTAGTTAATAAAGTTTTTGTCGAGGGTGCTAGACCTGGTGAAGGACAGTGTGTTGAACAATAAAAATGATTAATATCATTTTTTTTAATGTTTAAAGACCAAAAACTCATCTTAGACATAAAATAGGTGCTTTGAGACACTACTAATTAATTTCAGACATTAAAAAGGGTGTTTCAGACAGTTTTTTATAAATAATTAATTTGTTGTTTAATGAAACAATCTAAATTTATGTTGTTTATTTTACCTTAATTTGATATAATTTTATTATGATAGGGGTGTTGATAAATGAATAACAAAGGTCAAGCATTAGTTGAGTTTGTTTTGATAATACCTGTTTTTTTGTTTATTGCCCTAGGTATGGTTGACTTTGGTAATATTTTGCACCAAAAATATCAATTAGAAAACGATTTAGATGTTGTTACTGATTTGTACCAAGAAAATAAAATAGATGATATAAATAATTATGTTTCTTTAAAAAAACTAAGTATTAATTATGGCCATGATAACGAGTTTGTTAATATTAAATTATCTAAAAAGGTTAATATTACAACTCCAGGTTTAAATTTAATTTTAAAAAATCCTTATTATGTGACTGTAGAAAGGCATATCTATGAATAATAGAGGTCAGACATTAGTTGTTTTTATTTTATTACTACCATTAATTTTGCTTTTAATGGCATTTGTTATTAATGAAGGATTTGTTTTAATTGCTAAACGTTCACTTAATAATAATGTTAAAGAAGCTATTAATTATCGCTTTGAATTAGAAGAAACAGATTTAGTAATTAAAGAACGTATTGAAAATTATCTTTATAAAAATATTAAAAATATTGATTCACTTGATATTGTACTTGATGATAACTATGTTAAAATTACTGCTTCTATTAATGTAAAAGCAGAATTACCAATGATTATAAAAAGAAATTCATTTACTATTACCACAGCAATTGCTGGGCACTTAAGTGATGGATTAGTTACCATAATAAAAGAATAGAGGGATAGTATGGCAATGCATAAGGCAAAAACATTTACAGTAACAGCTGTTAAAGGGGGTACTGGTAAAACAACGACAGTTCTTAATTTGGCAGGTATTTTTAGCCTAATGGATAAGAAAGTGTTAATTATAGATTTAGATCTATATACGGGGGCAGTAGCGGCTTCTTTAAATATTTCTAATGATAATGATATATATAATTTAATTGATGACTTAAATAATAATCGTTTTAAGAAAATTGAAGATTATATTTTTCCATATAATGAATTAATAGATGTTATTCCAGCACCCAAAGATCCTCGCTTGGCCAACAGAATTAATAGTAAATATATAAATGTTGTTATTAGTAGAGCCAGTGCCAAATATGATGTTGTGTTGATTGATACTAATCATCTTTTAAATGAAATCAATTTAGTAACTTTAGATTTAAGTGATGAAATATTATATGTTATTAATAATGACCCAATTGATTTGAAAAACATGAAATCAATGGTTTCAATATTTAAAGATATGGATAAGAAAAATTATAAAATTGTTTTAAATAATTCGAAAGATAAACTTCGTAATTATTTTGGTAAACACGATATTAAAAATATTATTAAAGATAATGTTGATTATATTATTCCAGCTGATTTTTATACTAAAAATTTTGATAAATACACTTTAGACGGCGAGATTTTAACTTTAAATAAAAAGATTCGTACTACTAATAAGAAATCAATTAAAATATTTGAATTAATAGCTAGTTCATTATTAAAAACAAACGGGGGTGAGTATGATGAAAAAATTAGTTGATGAATTTAATGTAAAAATTGATAAAAGCACGCATACTTATGTTCCTGATTATCAAGCTTTTCAAAATAAGGAATTATTAGATGAATTAAGAACAAAAATTATTCAAAATTTAATTGATAATAATACTAATCAAGTAACATTAAATGATTTTATTGAAAAAGAAATAGACAAAACTTTAGAAGGCTATGATCTATCCAATGTTGAGAGAAGTTATATTTATAACTTAATTGATAACGAAATTAGTGGTTATGGCCCAATTACTGAGTTACTTAAAGATGAACTAATTACAGAAATCATGGTTAATAAGTCAGATGAAATATATATTGAATTAAATGGACGAGTAGTTCGTGATGATAGTATTTCATTTATTAATGATGATCATATTATTAGAACTGTTCAAAGAATGATTCAACCACTTGGAAGAACTATTGATACAACTAATCCAATGGTTGATGCAAGACTCGCAGATGGTTCAAGATTAAATGCCATTATTGCACCACTTTCATTAAATGGTCCAGTTTTAACTATTCGTAAATTTAAAGATAATTTAGCAACAATTGAAGATTTTTTAAGAAATGGGACGCTTACTCCATATATGGCACGTTTTTTAGAAGCTTGTGTTCAGGCCAAATTAAATATTGTTATTTGTGGTGGGACTGGTAGTGGTAAAACAACAATTCTTAATATTTTATCATCATTTATTGGAAATAATGAAAGAATTATTACGATAGAAGATGCTGCTGAACTTCGTCTTAAACAAGAACATGTTGTTTCTCTAGAAACAAGACCTGTAAACTATGAAGGTGAAGGGGCAATAACAATTCGGGATTTAGTTATTAACTCACTTCGAATGAGGCCTGACCGTATTGTTGTTGGTGAAGTTCGTGGTAAGGAAGCTTTTGACATGTTACAAGCAATGAATACTGGACATAATGGTAGTTTAACGACAATGCATGCTAACTCTCCAGCTGATGCTTTAAATAGACTAGAAACAATGATTTTAATGGCTGGTCTGGAAATACCAATTCCAGCTATTCGTGAATATATAGAAAATGCTATTGATATTGTAATTCAGGTTGAAAGATTAAGTGATGGTCGAAGAAAAGTTGTTAGTATTTGTGAGATTGTGGGATATGAAAAAGATATGATAAAACTAAAAGAAATTTTTGGTTTTACTCAAACAGGTATATCTGAAAGTGAAGAAGTAATCGGTGAATTTATGATGCATGATTATACTCCTTCAGTTTATAAAAAAATAAAATCTCGAGGAATTGATTCTTTAGTGGATATTTTTGAGGCTGACAATGCCTAACAAAAGAAATTCCCACTTTAGTCTTAATGAACAACTAACACCTACTAATGAAACTCTAGAAGTAGTCTTTACTCCCGATGATAATGTTATAAAATATGAATATAAAATTTTAAAAAACAATAAAGTTTTAAAAAACATCACTGTAAATGATGAATTACCTGTATCTATTTATTTGGATGCAACAGGTAATTATAAAATTGAAGTTACTACTTATGATCAATATAATATAACTAATACTTTTAATACTGGAAAATATATTATTGATAAAGACAAACCATATATTGTTTTTAATGAAAATAGTATCGATGTAGCTAGCGAAACAAACTTTAATATTATGGATGGTGTTAAAGCTTTTGATAAACAAGATGGGGACTTAATAAGTCAGGTTACAACTAATTATAGTGAATTAGATTTCACTACTGTGGGTTTAAAAGAGTTGACTTATACAGTTGTAGATAGTGCCGGCAATCAAGCAACATCTATCCTTAATGTTAATGTTTATGATGCTAATTTAGAAAGTGTTTACGCTCTTCAAATTCTTATTTTAGTAGTAACTTTAATTTTTGCTATTATTGTTGCTAGGTATAGAAGAGGTATTAAACTTGAAAATAGACTTGCTAAATATAGTATTAATCCAATTGAAGATGACAGTTTATCACTTGGTGATCAGATTGTAAATTTTTACCAAAAAATTATTGATAATATAAGTTATGTACTTGGTAAAACAGTTTTAATTACTAAATTTGGTAAGCGTTACAACAAATATATTGGTGTTGTTAACGATAATTATTCGACTGGTTTAGATTATGTAAGTGAAAAGATATTAGCTTCTTTTCTATTTGTTGGTATGGCTTTCGTAGCAAGATTAATTCAATATGAATTGATAAGCTTCTATGATACAATTATTCCATTTATCTTCGGATTTTTTACCCCTGATATTATATATTTTTTTAAATTCAAAAAATATCGCAAACGTCTAGAAAATGACTTTTTACAAGCAATAACAGTTATGAATAATGCTTTTAAATCAGGATGTAGTATTGTTCAAGCCGTTGAACTAGTAACTAATGAATTAGAGGGTCCTATATCTAATGAGTTTCAAAAGATGTCAGTTGAAATTAGTTTTGGTTTATCAGTTGATGTCATTTTTAAAAGATTTGAAGAACGCATCAAGTTAGAAGAAGCATCTTATTTAACTGCGGCTTTAACTATTTTAAGTAAAACTGGTGGAAATATAATTCAAGTATTTTCATCAATTGAAAAAACCTTATTTAATAAGAAAAAATTAGATCTTGAACTTAAATCATTAACTGGAAGTTCTAAAATAATTGTGATACTTTTAATTGGTTTACCTATTTTCTTTGTTTTAATAGTCAATTTAATTAACCCTAGCTATTTTGCACCCCTATATACTACTAAAATTGGTAATATTATAATAGGAATTATGTTAATTATATACAGTGCTTATATTTACATTATTCAAAAATTTATAAAGGTAAGGATATGATATAGTGCCAAAAATAAAAAATAAAGTAATTAGAAAAATATATAGGGATAAAGATATTTATAAGATTGAGCAAAGATTAAATATGATGGCTCCAGATAAAAAGATGGATGCCATAAAATATATAAATAACAGATTGTTAAGTACTTCCATATTATTTTTATTGATACTATTCTCGTTTAAATATGGATATATATATGCACCAATTTTCTTTGTAATTTTTTACTTTACTTACGACTATATATGTATTGAAAGACAAATAAAAAAGAGAATTGTTTTACTAGATAAAGAAGCTTTACAATTTTTTGAAATATTAACTCTTACATTAGAAACTGGTCGTAATTTAGAGCACGCTTTAGAAATAACTTGTTTAAATGTTGACTCAAATATTTCTCTTGAGTTTAAACGTTCACTTTTGGAAATGAAATTTGGTAAATCATTATTAGAAGCACTTGAAAATATGAAAAAAAGAATTCCATCAGAAACTATTAACAATATTATTTTAAATATTACCCAAACTAATGTTTTTGGTAACAGTATTTTAGAAACTATGTATAACCAGATCGACTTTTTAAGGGAAAAACAAATTCTTGAAATAAAAGAAAGAATAAATAAAATCCCCAACAAAATTAGTATAATATCAGTAATATTTATTGTACCATTAATACTTTTACTTATTTTAGGACCTTTAATTATAAATATTCTTTAGAAAAATTATTATTTATTGTATAATATAGACAGGAGTGATTTATATGTATTATTTTATAGGTATTAAAGGAACGGGTATGGCCGCACTTGCTTTGATAATGCACGATTTAGGATATAAAATATCAGGTAGTGATAAGGAAACACATTTTTTTACGGAAATTCCACTAGTTGAAAGAAATATTCCTATTTTCCCATTTAATGCCAACAACATAAAAGAAGGGATGTCAATTGTTCAAGGTAATGCTTTTACAAACGATCACGAAGAAGTGGTTCGCGCCGAAGAGTTAGGACTTAAAATTTATTCATACCAAGAAATGGTTGGTAAATTAACGAAAATGTTTAAAACCATTGGAATATCTGGTTGTCATGGAAAAACAACTACCACATCAATGATGGCTCATGTTTTAGATAACATTCGTGGTAGTAACTATTTAATAGGGGATGGAACTGGAAGTGCTAACAAAGAAAACGAATATTTCGCACTTGAAGCTTGTGAATACAAACGTCATTTTCTAGCATATTCTCCATATTATGCAGTTATCACTAATATTGAACTAGACCATATTGATTACTATAAAGATATTGATGATGTTATCTTAGCTTATGAGGAGTATGGTAATAAAGCTGAGAAAATGATTATTGCATGTGGTGATGATCCATACACTCATTCATTAAACGTTAATAAACCAATTTTCTTTTATGGTTTAGATGATGATAATGATATAATTGCTAAAGAAGTTGAATTTAGAAATGATGGAACTAGTTTTGATGTTTTCGTTGAAGGTAATTATTATGGGCATTTTGATCTACCATTATATGGTAAACATATGTTATTAAATTCATTAGCAGTAATTTCTATTTGTTATTATGAAAGAATTGACGCTAAAGAAGTTTCGAAATATTTAAGAACATATAAAGGTGCTAAACGTCGTTTTAAAGAAAACACAATTGGGGACATCGTTACAATTGATGACTATGCTCATCACCCAACAGAAGTTAAAGTAACAATTAAAGGGGCTCGTCAAAAATATCCAGATAAAGAAATAGTGGCTGTTTTATTAATTCATACTTATTCAAGAGCATCAAAATTTAAAAATGAATTTGTAGAAGCCCTTAATCTAGCTGATAAAGCTTACGTTATGGATGTTTATGTTGACCGAAAAGAAGATATTGAACCGTTTGACTGTCATAAAATAATTGAACTTTTAGATAATGGTGAATATATTAATAATGATATGGTTGACAAGTTGTTAGTTCATGAAAATGCAGTTCTGCTATTTATGAGTAGTAAAGAAATATATGTCTTACAAAAAGCTTATGAAGAAAAACTAATTGAAAAACAAAAAAATTAAGCACAGTAAAACAATATGAATAAAAACAAAATCATATTGTTTTTATCACCAAGTGTATTAACATTAATTTATATACTATTATTGGTATAGCGGCGTTGTTTTTAGCTTTATTGTTTAGTTCAATTTGGCCGTTCATTGGGTTAAGTGATTTATATAAACTAATGTAAAATATAACGATTATATAAAAGTTGATTTTGTTTTAACTAACTATGAAGTGATTATGAAACTGACGGGGACTATTCTTATACACCAATATATACTTATGTTTGTGTTATGTATTTGACATTTTTAAAAAAGGTGTTATAATAACACCTAAATTTGGAGGAGAGAATTATGGAAAATGTATGTTCTAAAGCTAGTGAATATTTATATGAAAATACAGTTTTAATTGACAAGTTATATATGCGTCTAATGAAACTAACTTTTAAAAGACTACAAAACTTCGGGAATAACAATAGGGAACTAGGTGTAATTTGTTCAGAAATCAAATTCTTAATTAATGAACAAAAAAGAGATCGTGAAGGTGTAGTATTTGTACTTGAATATATTAACAAATTTGAAGAACAAATGTCTGAAAATGATTTAGAAGAGATAAAACGTACTTTTATCGCTCTAATATTCTATCTTCGTGATGGGTTGTTAACTAATGAAATGTATCTTTTAAATAAAGGTGAAAATTTTTTCGACCAAGAAGAAATACCAACTAATAATAATATTAACTTTGAAGGTATTTTAGAAGACAGAAAAGTTATTGAACAAAAAAGATTAACTTTAAGAAGCAAACTTAAATAAATAATAATTATACAGAACATTAGAAGTGTTCTGTATTTTTTTGTAAAATGTAAAACATTAAATTATTTAAGGTGATAATGGTTGATAAATTATTGTATTTTTGAGATAATAAGTTTGGTAAATAAGAATAGAAAGGGATTTGATTAGATTAATAAGATCAAAATTAAATTATAGTGAAATATGAAAATACTTTGTTTAGGGCATGCAGCTTATGATATAACAATCCCACTTGATCGATACCCAATAGAAAACACCAAAAATCGAGTTCCTACCCGTGTAGAGTGTGGTGGTGGTCCAGCTTCAAATGCAGCTTATTTACTTGGTAAATGGGGCATGGATGTCGCTTTTGCTGGTATTATTGGTAATGATGAGTATGGAAAAACAATAAAAGAAGAATTTGAAAGTGTTAATGTTAATACAGATTATTTAGAACTTAGTTCTGAACATAAGACAACTTCTAGCTTCATTATTGCTAATAAAAGTAATGGAACAAGAACAATTTTAACTTATCGCCCACAAGAAATGAAAATGAGTGGGTTAAAGTTAAACTTTGCGCCAGATGTCATTTTAATTGATGGGCAAGAGTATGATATTTCAAAACAAGTACTTAAGGAATATCCAAACGCTATTAGTATAATTGATGCTGGACGTCCAACACCTAAAATAATTGAATTATCTAAACTGGTCAGTTATTTGGTGTGTTCAAAAGAATTTGCTGAAGAAGTAACTGGTATTGAAATTGATTATAATAATAATCAAACAATTATTGATTTGTATAACAACATGAAACAAACATTTAAAAACAATATTGTTATTACGTTAGAGAAAAAGGGTTGTTTATATTCTATTGATGGAGAAATTAGGCTTATGCCATCAATTAAAGTTAAAGCTGTTGATTCAACAGGTGCTGGTGATATTTTTCACGGAGCATTTACATATGGAATTGTTAAAAGCTTACCTTTTGAAAAAATTCTTAAGATAGCCAACGTTACTGGAGCCTTATCTGTTACAAGAATAGGGGGGCGCAAATCAGTATTTAGTTTAGAAGATATGAAAGAAGCTTATAATGAATTTGAATAGTGTTATATATATAGATAGTTTCCCCAAACTTGATCTTCATGGTATTGATCGTGAAGCTGCAAAACTATATATTAAAGATTTTATAAACGATAATATTAAAATGCAAAATGAGATTATTGTTATTGTTCATGGTATTGGAACAGGAATATTGAAAGAAACAACTAAAGTGTGTTTAACTAACAATAAATATGTAATTGATTTTAAGACATTTTATTACAATCAAGGTTGTACAATCGTTCAACTTAAAATTTGACATTTCCCTCAAAATGTGTTACTGTATATGGCGCAATCAGGAATTGACAGAGAGCCAANNTGCGTATACATAACCATATATATACTAACAAAAAAGCAGTTTTAAAAACAGAATTTGACATTTTTAAAAATGTATGTTAGTATATGTGACAAATTGAGGGGGGATTTATATGTATAACGAAAGAAATAATGAGTTTTCTTTTAGAGATATTGTATTACAACTATTGTTTGTAGTATTATTTGTATTTATATTACTATGGTTGTTTCCAACGAAAAGTGATGTAAATAAACTAGCGAATAAAAACAATAACAATAATGATTCGTTAGATGTATTAGTCGTGAGAATATTTAATGATAATATTCTAAACATGAAAGACGCTGGAAAGGATTACTTTACTACTGAAAGAGTACCTAAAAAAATTGGTGATAAAGTCACTATTACTTTAGGACAAATGCTTGAAAAGAAATTACTATTACCATTTGTTGATAGTAATGGTAGACAATGTGATTTAACCAAGTCTTATATTGAGGTTACAAAAACTAGTGAAGTTGAGTACACAATGAAGATTAATTTAGACTGTACTGATGGAGAAGATTATATATTGGTACCTATGGGTTGTTATGATTTCTGTACAACAGCAATCTGTGAAAAAGAACCTGTGAAACCTACTGCCAATCCAATTAAGAAAGGCGAGGATCCGGTTAAACCTGTAAAACCAAGTAATCCAGATAAACCAAAAAATCCGGA
>LFRM01089815.1_pt2 | contig 13004 bp, 5 predicted proteins | sample 618341 | NCBI WGS metagenome assembly LFRM01 (sample SAMN03654438, study PRJNA283298) | anaerobic digester metagenome | isolation source: pool of bioreactors CSTR01a, CSTR02a, and CSTR03a thermophilic anaerobic... | place: Denmark: Kgs. Lyngby | collected 2014-05-21
TTTGACTTAATAAAACACTGTCAGGAATATTTATGGGAATCATTATTTCTTTGAAAAGGACGTCAGGAAAACCACGCAGGTCATTTTCCCTGGAATCACATCTCTGCAGAATAACCCTGATGATCTTTTTACTGGCCTTTTCTCTCTTTTCGGGTGAGCCATATGAATATGCTCCAGCCGATTTAAAACAGGTTTCAAATCAGAGCAGAGAACCGGTAATGATAATGCCTGGAACTTTTCTCCGGGAATATGATCCTGTAACAATCATGTACAACAGGGACATGAATCCAAAAGGAAGCGGTCCACTTGACGAACCCGAAAAGTATGTAATAATTAAGCCTTCCCATCCTGGGGAATATCGCTGGCTCGATCCCAGAACAATAGAATTCCGTCCTACAGTACCCTGGAAAGCAATGCAGACATATACTGTAAAATCAGAGAATGTCAGTAAAACACTTACAGTACTTCTGATGCCTCCTGCAAGCATAAACCCATCTTCGGGGAGCCGTGAACTGGACCCGGTTTCACGTATAAGCCTCAATTTTACACAGCAGATACCCACTGAAGTTCTTGCCAAACTCGTATCTTTTGAAGCCTGCCCCCTGCCCGGCATAGAAACAAAGAACTGCCGGAGTTACTCAGTTGCGGATTACACCATAAAAATGTCGGAAAATTCCAGCCGTAATTCTTATACTTACTGGTTTATTTTCAAAAAACCTATACCAAACGGGCTGCGGGTAAGGACCACTGTGCGTCTTTCTTCAGAGAAGGACCTGGCGGAAGCCAGACGGGTGTATTTCTTTGAGACCAGGAAAGATTTTACAATTGATAAAGCCGGGACTTACGAATATCAGTTCACAATGAACCCGACTGGCAGTGCATACGGGCGTGACCAGGCTCTGCGATTATCTCAGGACGGGACCCTTATAATTGATTTCTCCGCCCGCCCCGCCTCTTTGACACTATCCCAGGTTAAAAGTTTTGTCAATTTTTCACCTGCTCCAAGGAAAATGGACTGGTCACTTTCCGGTACCCGCCTTACAATAAAGCTTACCGTAGAGCAGGAAAAACTTTACAACGTCATACTATCTCCCGTAAACATACAGGACAGCGACGGAAGAACTCTGCAGCTCAAAAATCAATGCAGTTTTTTCTGCTACCAGCCCCAGGACAAACAGTATGTGCGCTGGGGACAGGGAAACGGGCTTGTGGAGCGTTACGGCCCCCAGCATTTTCCCCTCTCTGTCAGCGGAATAAAAAGTATCGATGTTCGTGTTTACAAAATTGATCCTCACCACAAAGCTTTCTGGCCATATCCCCACTCCCCTGTTACAGTGAGTGAAACCAGCCTTCCTCCCGGCCCCGGAGAGGAGCCAACGTTGGAAAAGGAGATAGCATCTCCTCTTAGTTCTCATGAGATCTCACAGCACATGAAGATGCTTGGAAGTCCACACTACTCAGATGTAATCGATCTGGATAAAGAGGGAGTCTCAAGATTCCAGTCGATCGATCTTCGTCCTCTTTTTACAAAGATTTCCGGAGAGAACCGTCCTGGAACATATCTTGTGGGTTTCAGAACGCTTGACGGATCTACTGAGCGGTCCTATATCCGGGTACAGGCAACAGATCTATGTGTCAGCACTGTAGAAGCAAAAAGCGAGGTACTCTTCGCTGTCACCTCTTTTTCTACAGGAAAGCCTGTTGCCGGTGCAGAGATAAGAATCGAAGGGCTTAAAGAAAAAGAGTTTTCCAAACTTATCCAGGGAAAAACAAATGAAAATGGAATGTATGTACTTGAACACAGTGAATCACTGAAGGAGTTGTTCAATAATAGTGCTATCAAAAGAATTACCATCTCCAAAGATGATGATATTCTTGTTCTTGATAGCAGAAGCTCCGAGGCGCCTCCTGCATTCGCCAACCGTCACTGGTTTCAATCACGCTCATCCTGGTTTGAGTGGCTTTCAAACGACCGCTACGATTTCCGCAAAGATCGCAAGGCTGCTGCCTTTGTTTTTACAGAACGCCCAATTTACCGCCCCAACGAGACTGTCTACATAAAAGGCTATATTCGCACATTGTACCATGGAAATATTATGAAGCCGGATGAAGAAGCAATTTACGAGATGACGATTTTTTCTCCATCCGGAGACCATTACAATTATAAAATCAAGCTTTCCGATGTTTTCAGCTTCAACGACAGTCTTGTCAAAAAAGACCTCCCTACGGGCAATTATCAGGTTCAGGTTACCAGAAGGATGCCGGAAGAGGGAAAAACTGTTATAGCCGGTACTTCCTTTGCAGTTGAGGCATACAGAATTCCAAAATTCGAAGTAAAACTCTTCGGGCCTGACAAGGTACCAAACGACCGCCCGGCAACCGTCCGTCTGAACGCATCATACTATGCCGGAGGTAAAGTTTCAGGCCAGAGAGTATCCTGGAAAGTAACCTCCTTTCCCTTTTCCTATATCCCTGAAACAGTGACTGGTTTTCTGATGTCTACAGACAGCCGTTACGGTGCAGTTGAGGAGGAACGTCATCAGGGTGTTATTGAGCAGAACAGTGTTACAGGAGAGAACGGACAGGACACAATTCTCATAAATGTTCAATCGGCAACAAACAGCAATGCCCGGAAATACATTTGTGAAGCTACGGTAACCGATGTTGACGAGCAAACCGTATCAAACCGTCACTCCTTTATCGCCCTCCCTCCATTTGCGCTTGGTCTGAAAGTAGACAGATATATCACAGGCTCTTCGTCAATAAAAGCAGAAATCGTGGCTGTGGGCATATCCGGAAAGCTCGAGGCGGGACACAAGGTAACAGTTCAGCTTAAAAAGATGTCATGGATCTCCTACCTGCAGGAGACAGATTTCTCCCGTGGTAAACCAAAGTATTTAACCCAGGAATCGGTTGGGCTTATAGCAGAAAAAACTGTAACCACAACCGAATCACCGCTTAAGGTGGAATTTACAGACCAGGAACCCGGAGTATTTATTCTCGAGATTAGTTCCCGTGATAAACTGGGACGTCTTCAGTTATTGAAGGCTGACCTTTTTCTTGCCGGAAATAAACCTGTGACATGGAAAAAAGGTGATAACCTTATGTTTGAAACTTTGCCGGACAAGGTCAGTTACAAGCCGGGTCAGAAAGCAAAGATTCTGCTGAAGAGTCCCTATCAGCGTGCGATGGCCCTTGCGGTAGTGGAGCAGCCCGGAGGAATACCGACTTACCATTGGATAGAAGTCTCCGATGCCCAGGGCAGCTTTGAGTTATCGATTACAAAAGAGATGTCTCCACGTATCCCTGTGAGTTTCCTCCTCATGCGTCCGCGCATCAGCAAAGAAAAACGTATTCCCGATGGTGTGAGTGTTGATGCCGGGAAACCTCAGACTGTTGCCAACACGACATGGCTTAAAATAGATCAGATTGATAATACATTAGATGTTTCTCTTATACATCCCCGCACCGTTCGTCCGGGTACTAACGTTGACATGACAATAAACCTCAAAGACGGACGCGGGAAGCCCAGTGATGGAGAGGTCGCACTGTGGCTGGTCGATGAGGCGGTGCTTTCACTAGCGAAGGAAAAGCCCCTGGATCCTCTTCCCTCTTTTACAACCGATGTCTCCTCCCATATTACTCTGCGCGACAGCCGTAATATGGTTTTAGGCGACCTGCGCATACCTGAAAATCCGGGAGGGGATGGTTCTGAGAGCGAAGCAGAGCTTTTCGGAAAGGTGACAGTCAGGCAAAACTTCAAGACAGTCCCCTACTGGAATCCATCGGTAAAGGTTGATAAATCTGGAAAAGCGACAGTGAACTTTAAAATTTCCGATGATCTGACTAATTTTGCTGTCCGTGCAGTCGCTGTCTCCGGCACTGACCGTTTCGGTACAGGCAAATCACAGGTCAGGGTACGTCTGCCCCTTATTATTCAACCCTCACTCCCTAGGTTTGTAAGAACAGGAGACAAGATCAAGGCTGGAGGGGTAGCACGCGTGGTTGAAGGGCCCGGAGGTAAAGCATCCTGGACAATTGAGGCAAAGGGAGTAAAGATTGTAAAGGGATCAGGAGGCAATATTACTCTCGATGAATCAAAGCCGCTTCCCCTTCTTTCCGAGTTTTACGTCCCAGACCCGGGATTCGATTCACTGGGACGGTTTCTCTCCGATTCCATAAGCATCACAATGTCTGTTGTCCGGCGAAGTGACAAGGCATCCGATGCATTCAGCGTGAAGCTCCCATTACTAAGTGACAGGGAGGCTATCCACGAGGATTTCTTCGCAGATGTTGCCCCTGACAAACCATTGTCAATTCCAGCCCTCACAGGTGCCGTGCGTGAGGGAACACTGACAAGGCAGCTTGTGATAAGCGACCAGTTGGGCATACTGAAAGCGATTGCCGGGATGACCGCTCTTGTCCAGTATCCTCACGGATGCACTGAACAGAGGATAAGCCGTGCATACCCGGCGGTTGTTTATCATGATATCTGGTCGAAGTTCGGTCTTGAGGCTCCTGCAAAGTCGGTAAAGAAAGACGTGGCTCAGCTCATGGATTATCTTTCAGAGGTACAGAGCGAAGATGGGCTGTTTGCTTACTGGCCAGGTGCACAGAGTTATGTCTATCTGACCTCTTACGCAGTTGAGTTCCTGACAGAAGTCAAACGTGCAAATGAAACCTCCGGTGCCGGGTATCAGTTCAATGAGCAGATGTACAGGAAAGCTCTTGACGCCCTTAAGAGAGCACTCAGAACCGATTACAGTCATTTTCTTGACGGCCATGTATTCTTTGAGCGGTCTGCCGCTCTCCGCGCACTTGCAAATGCGGGTCAGCTCGATATCGGCTACGCCCGCGAGCTCTCTTCCCAGACCGGTGAAGCAGATCTTCAAAGCCAGTCGCGTATTTATGAAGCACTTCTTAAAAACAGCGCGGCTCTGGGTTCAGAACTGAAATCACTTGGGAAACATATCTGGGAGCAGACTGTTTTCAAGATGGTTTCCGGTAAAGAGGTATTCGCCGGACTCCAACAACGCTGTTTCAGGACTGGAGCGCGAGTACATACAAATGAGATTACCGCCCTTGCATCGATGATTAGTGCGTTCAGCCAGCAGGAGAAACGGCCGGAAAAGCTCAATCAGCTTGTTGATGAACTCATTTCTCTTGGTAAGGATGGAGACTGGGGGTCAACTCAGGCAAACTGCCTTGCACTGCTGGCTTTAAGAAGTTTTATCACCAGTGATGTACCGAGTACTCCTTTCAATGGCTCTATAAAACACGGGAATACCACAAAGATTATATCCAATACAGGGAAAGAGAGTACCCTCAGTTACAGGTGGACAGATCCATCCACAACAGCTTTCACGCTTGATAAAACAGGAAAGAGTAAACCGATACATGTGAAATTTTCGCAGCGGTTCATGCCCAAAGAACCAGGAAGCAAGGCTCCTGCCGTGCAGAAGGGATTTGTAGTGAAACGGGAGTTTATCTTCATAAGCGACAGCGGATCAACACGGCGTGTCTGGCTTGACAGTGCAGGAATGACTCACAGGATAAAGCCGGGAGATATAATTGAGGAACATCTGCAGGTTAAAAATCCGGCTAACCGTTACTTTGTTGCAGTTTCAGCCCCATTTGCCGCCGGGCTTGAATACATGAATCCCCGTCTGGAGACAAGTGGAGAAAATGCCCGTCCCATGGGAAAAACGACAAGTGCTGGTGACTATCAGGCGTACCTTGATGATCGGGTAGTTTTTTATTTCGAGCAGATGCCCGAAGGAACTTTCGATTTTTATTTTCGTCTGCGCGCGACAGTTGAGGGCGAATTCAGCCATCCCCCGGCTCGTGCTGAAATGATGTATGACATGAAAACTTTCGGGTGCAGTCCGGGAACGAGGGTTGTGGTAGAAGTGGAGTAAAGAACGTAAAAGGGTTCAACGGCATAGCAGCCTGTGTTCTCCCTGTCTGAAACTAACGCAGCAGTATTTTTATGATTTTAACTGAACTATCCAGGAGTATACTGAAAAAATGTAAATACCATTTTTCAAGACTCTCTTTAAGTCAAAGGCTTTTTACTGCCGGTCTGTTTATCTTCATATCAGTATTTTTTCTTCTATTTACTATTGCTATAATTCACGGTCTGGCGGACACACGGCTGAAAAAGCTTTATCCATCCAGACTGTTTCTTGACAGGACACATACCTTCATTGCCTCTGTAGAAAACCAGTACAAGGATTACGATTACTGGAAGATGCCGGACAGTCTTCCTTCGACTCTGGTCACAGCAGCTCTGGCAGCGGAAGACAGGCGTTTCCATTATCACCCCGGAATAGACTTTTATGCTGTGGGGCGGGCATTTATTGATAATTACATCAGGCGCCGGGGGTATTCCGGAGCATCAACCATTGCCATGCAAGTGGCCCGCCTTCAGAGAGGCAGTGGTGGAGGATGGTATTTCAAAGTTCATGATGCCGCAGCAGCGCTGGGGATGACAACTGTGTTCGGCAGAGAGCGTGTCCTGCGTCATTACTTCCGGATTGCCCCCTATGGCAACCGGATCTCAGGTGCAGCCTGTGCATCCAGACGATACTTTTACAAACCTGTACAGGATTTAAGCCCTGCGGAAGCCGCTCTGCTGGCATCGATTCCAAAAGCCCCCTCACGTTTCAATCTGTTTAACGACAAGGGATTTGCACTTGCCAGGCGGCGCGCGAAGTTGATAATAGATAGATCTTTACAGTATGGATGGATTTCACCAGCCACACATTCTGAGGCTCTGTCTGAGCTTTCATCACTTAGCCGCCCTGTGAAGCAGACCAGAAGCGATGCGAGTTTCCATTTTATCGAGGCTTGCAAATCAAAGCTTGATGGGAAAGGCAGCGGAGTGATCCGCACTACTCTCGATTCCAGGATTCAGGATTCAGTAAACACGATACTGCGCTTGGATTATCCAAGGATGCAGCAGTTTGAAGCAAGGAATGCCGCTGCGATGGTTGTAGATCTTGAAAACGGCCACGTACTGGCTTATATCGGATCGGTTGATTATTACAGCAAACATGGAGGTGCTATCAATTGTGCTGCTCTCCCCCGTTCCACCGGAAGTCTTCTGAAGCCGTTTATTTACGCGGCAGGAATGGAGTGGCAGGGTTATAACGCATCCACAGTTCTGACAGATGTTGGTTTTGATTTCGGTAAAGGTCCGCGTTCCTTTATTCCTGAGAATTATGATCGAAAGTTCATGGGTCCGGTTCTTTACAAAGTTGCTCTTGCCAACAGCCGTAATGTTCCTTCCGTACAGGTTCTCAATTCCATTGGTGTAGATCTGTTCTACCGAATGTGTATCTCCCTGGGCCTTACAGATGATGACGGAAAGGCACAGTATTACGGGCTTGGGCTTTCAATCGGAGGCCTTTACTGCTCTCAGGAACAGTTGATGGCTGCTTATATGGCATTGGCAAACAAGGGACTGTGGAGAGACCTGGTGTGGCAAATGGATTTACCGGATACTTCTGAGCAGAGAGGAAGACAGGTTATCCATCCTGAGATAGCGATGCAGATCAGGCGTTTTCTATCTGATCCGAATGCACGGCTCCCCTCCTTTCCTCGTGGTGGGAATATGGAATATCCATTCGCAGTTGCTGTGAAGACCGGTACATCAGAGGGATTTCGTGATTCCTGGTGCCTGGCGTTCAGTGATAAATATCTGGTGGGGGTATGGCTTGGCAACACGGATTTTTCTCCCACGAAAAGATTCAGCGGTTATGAGGGTGCCGCAGCAGTTGTCAAAAAGATACTGATGTTTCTGCACCCGGACCNNGGACCGTGCCGGTGGTTTAAACGATCTGGATTTTCCACCGCCAGAGGGTTATGAGCCTGTCCGGATCTGCCGCTTGACCGGAAAAAAAGCAGACAGATTCACCCCTTATGTGACAACAGAGTATTTCAAACCCGGTACAGAGCCTGTCGAATACAGCAATGTCCAGCAGATGCTTCCTATAGACAAACGAAATGGGTTGATTGCATTTCCGGGATGCAGGGCACCCATTGAATACAGACGGTTTATTGTACTTTCCCCTGAATATTATGACTGGGCAAGATCCCAGGGGCTAGAGGTACCGCCTGAGAGGTACAGTCCTCTATGCGGGGAGATTCCTCCAAGTGACAATTATGAAATTTCGATTACATCTCCACGCTCCAACACACGCTTTTATCTCGATCCGGAAATGCCTCCTGGCAAAAGTACTCTCACCTTGAATTGCAGAGCACTCCCCCAGCCCGCGTCGGTACTATGGTTTGTAAACGGCCAGGAATACAGGGTGGCAAGCTACCCTTTTAAACTTGAATTTCCAATGTCTCCCGGGAAATATGAATTTCAGGCAGCGATCCCGCATACCGACGTCAAGAGCAAACCAGTAAACATAGAGATTTATTGATTCCGGAGTATCGTTGCTGGTTAAGATCAGACAAAAATCAGCATACAAAGATTGGTAGATTCTATGTTGGCTCTTTTTTCAGGAGACATGATCCTCCACCCTGCAGAAAGTGCTCACAATTTTTTATGGTTTTTCAATGATATTTTTTCATAATTAATGGCCTGCCCACAATTTCTTACTGTAACACAAACCATAGCCAAGTTCTGTTCATCTCCTTTGTTTTCAACATATTACATCTACACAGCTTAACCGTTCACAGGTAATTCCAATCACTGGCAGGCCATTTCTTCTTATCTTTTGTGCTCACAAATTTTTACCAATTACAAATAATTTTTCAGGCAAATAATCATATCAGCACTTATACTATTTAAGTGTTCCAACCGCAGATGTTCCTGGAAGGTATCGATGGTTTCGGTTTTTGACTACACTGACTATCGTCAGTTTCTTAAGGATTTCATAAAAGAACGCCAGAAATCAAAGCAGAGTTTCTCTCTTCGTTGTCTTTCAATGAAGGCAGGAATAAAATCGGGCGGATTTCTCTCCATGGTGCTCAGCGGCAGGCGCAACCTGACTTCAGAACTTGCCGGCAGGATTTCATCAGTGCTTAAGTTGTCCAGAAAAGAAGAGAAGTATTTCCTTCTGATGGTTGATTATGCGCACGCAAAGACTATAGAACAAAAGCACAGTATTCTGGAACAGATGCTTGTCATGACGCGCATGAATTCAGTAAAGAGTCTTGTTCCCGATCAATATGAGTTTTACGAAAAGTGGTATTATTCTGTCATGCGCGAGCTTGTCGAGGTGACGTCTTTAAGGGAGGACAGTACCTCTGCCGGAGAGATGTTTCAACCCCCTATCAAACCCAGAGAAGCCCGTCAGGCATTGAAGCTTCTGGAAAAACTGGGACTGATTTACAAAGACAATGAGGGAGTTTTCCATCGCACAGACACACTCATTACCTGTGATGATTCGATTCGTTCTGTAGCTGTCTGCAATTTCCAGGCTGAGATGATAGAACTGGCTAAAACCGCATTAAAACAGACCGGCAGATCGGAACGGGATATTTCCACTGTCACTCTTTCGATAGATTCCAGTACATGGGAGCAGATAAAGCAGAAGTGCGCCTCATTCAGGGCAGATCTGCTGTCACTTGCAGCCAGAGTCGTAAATCCCGACAGGGTAATACAGGTAAACCTTCAGTGCTTTCCTGTCGCAAAGGCCTGCAATCTCAAAAGCAAATCAGACGGACTCGGGTCTGATACCAGTCTATCAGAAGATACCGGGGAACAGAAGGTGTTATGAGCAGAGGTAAAATTCAATTAACAGCAGCCGTTCTGGCGGTGTTTTTCTGCAGATGCGGATTTGATTTTGCCGGCGGCGGCGGTTCACAGACAACCAACAGCATCACCTGCTGTGTTGTTTCCTGGAGAAACAAACCTGTGAGTAATGCAACTGTTAAACTGATCGATACCAAAAACTGGGCTTGTCTGGTCGCGAACAATTTAAGCCCTGTTCTTGACAGTACAAAAACCGACAGTAACGGATATTTCACTTTCAATAACATGCCTGATAACACCTGCAATCTCCAGGTGGATCATCCTGAGGGCGGAGCAGTGATACGTCATTTCAGTTCCGGATCAACCACGCCTTTTGATACAGTGGTGCTTCAGAAATATGCTGTTGTCAAGGGAAGTTGCACTGCTGACGAGGGCAGCGCGGAAACTGTTGAATTTGAAGGCACAGCCTATAGAGCTGCTGTCGGGTCAGATCAGACATTTAACATCCCGGCTATATCACCCGGCACTTATCCTCTTCTCTTCGGGTCCAGCTCAGGAGCGATTGCTATCGGGAAGACGCTTTCTCTTCTGGCTGGCCAGACTGAAAATGCAGGAAATATCCCGGTTGCGTTCGGGACTCTTCTTGTTGATGATTTCAAGGATGGAGATATTTTCAGCATTCCCGGGCGGATCACCGGTGGATTCTGGTACAGTTTTATCGACACTCTCGACGGTGGATCATCGTGGCTGTCATATAGAATAGCAGACGACAGTGATGCCGATGAAAATTACATAAGTGCTTATATCACTCTTGTAGACAGGCCTAAGGGAGCGTGGGCCGGTGTTGGAGTGACAATGGGATGGGGCTGCAGTGAATGGGACCTCAGCAGAGTAAAAAGTATTTCATTCAGGGCCAGGGGGCGTGGAATTGTACGCGTAAGCCTTGAATCTGCTCTTGTTGACTCAATAAACCTCTGGCCGCATTTCGGCTATATAATCATGCTAGACAGCAACTGGACCAGCTATGAGATCCCTGTTGATTCTCTTAAGCTTATTGCCGGCACCAGGGCATACCAGGAGGGAGTCACATGGAGTGAGGCTGTAAAGCGGGTTAACCGCATTGAATTTGAGACTTCCACGCTTTATCAGGACTCGATCACCGAGGATATCAGAATAGATGTAACGGATCTATCCCTGGAAGGCATTTCTGCCTGGGAACTGTTGTCGCAGATGAAAGGTTCATTTTAAAAGTATAGCAGTAATAAGCAATTAAACTCACCTCTTTCTCAGTCCTTACCCCTTTTTAACTGAATTGATGAGACGGAGGTGGGTTTTTTAATAAAAAAAGCCCTGCACATTCGTACATTTTCACCTGTAAGGTGGATACTTAAGCATTCTATCCTTGCTGACGCATCCCTTTCCAGTCTATCTCCCCCCTGCCTGATACATTATATATTATGTACAAAGATTCCTTGACCTTAACTATAGAAACAGATTCTCATATCTTATGTATATAAATGATGCCATAAAAGAGCAGATGATACAGAGACTGAGAATAACTGGAAATCACACTCTGAATAATCATATCAAAGGTAAACTATGAAAAAGAAAACAGCTTTTTATCCGCTCAGTTTCATCCTGTTCCTGTTAATTATTCATATAAGCGGTGGTGAAACCAATGCGGATTACAGACTTGTTGAAAAAAGTGATATCGCCAGAGTCTGGGCCGGTCACCCTGTAGACTTTGCTATTACAGAAGCTGGTGATTTTCTATATGTTTCCTTTTACGATACAACCCGTCAGATGGTAGTGGCCAGACGCAAGAAGGATTCTGCGAACTGGACATTCAAATCTCTCCCTACGACAACCGGCTGGGATTCCCATAATTATATCGATATGGCAGTCGATGATTCCGGCTACATTCATATCAGCGGCAACATGCATAATGTTCCTCTGATCTATTACAGATCAAGCAGACCCTTTGAAATCGGAGATTTTACCTCTCCAGGAATGATCGGGATTCTTGAGAGAAGTGTTACATATCCTGGATTTATCAAGAGGTCTGATGGGAAGCTTTTTTTTCAGTACCGTGATGGAGGCAGTGGAAGCGGAACGACAATCTGGAACAGTTATGATGTGATCACAAAGAAATGGTCACGGATCACAAGCTCCGGTTTGTTCAATGGAGAGGGTCAGGTAAACGCATATCAGACATCACCGGTGGCAGGGCCCGATGGATTCTTCCATGTTATCTGGATGTGGAGAAACACCCCTGTGGCAAACACAAACCATCATTTATCACATATCAAGAGTCGTGATCTGATCAACTGGGAAACGATGTCAGGAGTTAAGCTTCAGATTCCCATTACTCAATCCACACAGGGTGTAGTAGCAGATCCTATTGGACCCGGCAGAGGGCTGATAAACATGGATTTTGGAATCGGATGGGATTCCAAAGACCGCCCGATCCTGACCTACCATCGTTACGATAATGCATCTGTGAGCCAGATTTTCAACACAAGATGGGAAAACGGCAGTTGGAAAATATACACTACCAGCAACTGGACCAGTTTCAAGTGGAACCTTGATCTTACAGGTTCACTGACACATGATATTGCCGCGCAGCCGGTTACAGTTGAGGATGGGAAATTGATTCAGGATTATGTGTACCGTGACAATGTAAAGAGAAGGTGGGTTCTCGATGAGAACACATTGAAACCTCTGGAGGACAAGATTTACGAACATCCGGAAGCTATGAAGGAGATGTATGTGGTGGAATCGACATTTCCCGGAATGCAGGCAAATATTAAACGATTGGGAGACTATTATATCAAATGGGAAACCCTGCCAATAAACCAGGATATGCCAAGGAGCTCTTATCCATCCTCAAGCGTCCTTAGAATGTATCACTTTTCTCATTCTACACCAGTGGTTTCATCAGTAATGGCCCGGCAAAGGACAATCTCTCTTGAAATGTACCCTGGCATGATCAGGCTATCTGCTGTAACCCCGGGAAATTTCAATGAAAAGCGGCAACTGCGGATATTCAACCCCATGGGAAAGGAAGTTCTGGAAAAATCAATATATGCCAATCAGGTGCAGACAATTCCCACATCCGGATGGGCAAAAGGCATATATATCGCCAGAATAGCTGAAACCAGAGATAAAAAGAGCGACGTAATCCGGTTTGTGCTTCAATAAAAATTCAAAGAATACGGAATTTCATTAACCGGGGCACTGGAATTATTTCCCAATGATGTTGAAGTTGTTTCTGCACTCCCCTACCTGCTAGTGC
>LFRM01228530.1_pt2 | contig 13003 bp, 8 predicted proteins | sample 618341 | NCBI WGS metagenome assembly LFRM01 (sample SAMN03654438, study PRJNA283298) | anaerobic digester metagenome | isolation source: pool of bioreactors CSTR01a, CSTR02a, and CSTR03a thermophilic anaerobic... | place: Denmark: Kgs. Lyngby | collected 2014-05-21
AGTTAGAATGCGAACCCTTGCTCTTTCAGAGCGGGGGTTTTTTGTTTGTGTACATAAAAGTCAGTTACTGGTTTGGTTATTGATTTTAAGACTTAACTAACGTATTTTGATAGGTAAAGTTAATTCTATTTGTTTTTATTGTTAATAAATAATTCTTAGCCGATCAGTATAGTATCAATTTACGTCTTCAGTACAAAATCCCAGGATGTTCCCTTGATTTTTATCAACAAACATTACTGTTTTACTCAACTATTAAGAAAAAATAGTGTTTAATACTGAGTATGAGCTTATAACTTGTCGTATGGTACGAAAGTATAGAAGTTTTTTCACAGGAGAAATATATGTCTTTCAAAAAACTAGCGCTTGCTGCCGTTCTGTCTGTTGCTGCAACTCCAGTATTGGCTGCCGAGTGTGCTGTAGAGATCGATTCTAACGATGCCATGCAGTTCAACACCAAAGAAATCTCAGTTAGCAAATCATGCAAAGACTTTACCATCAACCTGAAGCACGTTGGTAAACTACCTGCTGCTGCCATGGGCCATAACGTTGTCATTACCAAAACGGCAGACATGCAAGCGGTAGCTACCGAAGGTGTAGCCGCTGGTCTGGCCAATAACTATGTTAAAGAAGGCGACGAAAGGGTTGTTGCCCACACCAAAATCATTGGTGGTGGTGAATCCACAACCGTTACTTTTCCTGTTGAAAAACTGGCTGCAGACGGCGATTACAGCTTCTTCTGCTCATTCCCAGGTCACTTTGCCATCATGAAAGGTGCCGTTAAACTGGTTGATTAATAGGTAATCAGGCTTTTTAATAATCCTTGCCGGGAAAGCAGGGTTTGTTAAACAAATGCCAAACGCCTGGGTTCCGTTATGGAATTCAGGCGTTTTTGTTTCTTTTTTGTGGTTGCGGAAAAAGCAGATCTGGCCTGGGATAAAATGGCTGTAGTCACATTTACATAAAAAATGCAGACTGCCCTGAATAATAAATAATTAAATATTATTTCATTGGGAATGCTTGAAAATGAAGGCGTTTTATAGACTATCAGCCTGAATTTACCTAAATTAAAGTTAATGCTTTAATGGAGAAAGGTTGTTTATAAAAGACATTATGTATCTGTTTATTAAGAATTTGTTTTTTCTTTTTTGAAATGAAATGAGTGGTAACCTTTTGATTTGTTAGTGTAAATGTTTTTATTGAAACAAAAATGCAATTTGTCAGCTTGGTAAATTAATGTAATCCCTGCTTTTTTTTAATATTATGTAGGGATAAGGTGGCTATTTTAAGCTGTAAGGGTAGTTGCATGTCTGGAAATTCAAACTGGGATTTAGGAAATGAACAGGATTCACAAAAGCATTTTTAATGAACAAACGGGAACTTATGTAGCGGTTTCCGAAAACACAAAAGCCAAGGGTAAAAAAGGAAACAAAGTACTGGCTGTCACAGCGCTGTCTGTTGCGTTGGGGTTGGGGGCGATGGGGTCTGCGCAGGCGCAGTTGGTTAGTGCTTGTAGTGGTGTTAGCTTACCTGGAAGTGTTGTAAAAAATGTTGTCGGGGGAGTTCTTAACCAGGTTTTAATAGGTTTGCCTGTAGTTGGCCCTTTACTTGGTGTGACTGGTGTAACAAATTTACTTAATTCAGTAGTTGCTGGGGAGGATATTAGGCTTAATGTGCTTGATGAGAATGGTCAGCTTGTAAGTCCAGATGCTGATTGTAATCTTACCGCAGATACTATCGGTTTAAATGACGAAGGTGGCATCGCTATCGGTGGAAACAAAATCACCGGCCTTGGCGAAAACGGTAAGGAAGCAACGGCAGCAACAAAATCCTCAATTGCATTTGGCAATGAAGCTAAAGCGCAAGCTGCGGGTGCGATTGCCATTGGTGAAAAAGCACAGGCAAATGCTGTGGGTGCAATTGCAATTGGTGAAAATTCTGTTGCAAATGAAGCCAATACGGTTTCCGTGGGTTCAGTTGGCAATGAACGCAAGATCACCAACGTGGCAGATGGTGCTGTCGCTGACGGCAGTACCGATGCGGTTACCGGTGGTCAGTTACACCAATTATCAATTTCGACTGGTTTGGGTCTGGTTCAGCAGGCTGATAATACTGCACCAATTACTGTAGGTAAAAATAGTGCTGGTCCAGAAGTGGACTTTACCAATGTCGCTAATCAAACCCGTAAGCTGACAGGCCTTACCGATGGTGATCTTTCTGACACCAGTACCGAAGCCATTAATGGGGCCCAGCTGTATCGCTCAACCTCTGACCTGGCCGATGCGTTGGGTGGCAATGCGATTGTTGATGCTGATGGCAACCTGAGCAACGTCGGCTATACCTTCATTTCAGGTACGCAGAATAGTGTTGGTGAGGCGTTAATTAATCTGGACACTCGTGTTGATGGCAACACCACCAATATTACCAATCTGATGAATGGTACTGCCGGCTTGGTTCAGCAGGCTAATGGCACTGCACCGATTACTGTTGGTGCAGCTACAGGTGGTACGATTGTTAACTTTACCGGTACGGATGGCGTGCGCAAACTGACAGGTATTGCCAATGGCAGTGTGGCGGCAGGCAGTACCGATGCCATGACTGGTGACCAGCTGTTTGCCAGCAGCCAGTCTGTGGCCGATGCATTGGGCGGTAATTCGACGGTGGATCCGGTAACAGGTGCTGTCAGTGCCCCTAAATATGAGCTAGATGATGGTACCGATACTGGAACCAAAGTTACCGTTACCGGTGTGGAAAATGCGCTGACCAATCTTGACGGTCGTGTTAGTTCCAATACAACAGAAATTACGACGATTAAAGGTGATATATCCAATATACAGACTGATATCACCAATATTACAAATGGCACGCTGGGTATTGTTAAGCAGAATGCCACTACACGCGTTATTACGGTAGGTGGTGATACAGATGGAACAGAGGTTAATTTTGCCGGTACTGCTGGCGTTCGCAAACTGACAGGTATTGCCAATGGAAACGTGGCGGCAGGCAGCACCGAGGCCGTAACGGGTGATCAATTGAATACCACTAATCTTGCTGTTGCCGCTGCGCTGACAGCGCTGGGTGGTGGTGCATCGATTGATACGAATGGCGTGGTTACAGGACCCGTCTATGACATCGGTGGTGCCTCATTTGATAATGTGGGTGGTGCGCTGACTAACCTGGACGGTCGTGTTACTTCCAATACAAATCGTATTACCACGATTGAGGGAGATATCACTGGCATTAAAAGTGATATCACAAATCTGGACGGTCGTGTTACTACGATTGAAGGCGACATCACCGAGATTAAAAATGGTACCGCGGGTATTGTCAAGTTTGATGCAGCGGCAGACAAGATTACCGTAGGTAGCGAAGTTGCCGGCTCTTCTGTTGACTTTACCGGTACTGCCGGCGCCCGCAAACTGACGGGTATTAAAGATGGTGAGCTTTCAGCCACCAGTTCTGATGCCGTGACTGGTAAGCAATTGAATGCGACCAACCAGCAGGTGAAGGCAAGCAGCCAATTTACCGCCAGTGCCTTGGGTGGTGGCGCAGAAGCCAAGGATGATGGCACATTCGTTAATCCGCTTTATGCACTGCAGGAAGTTCAGCAGGATGGCAGCAAAAAAGCGGTAACCTTTAATAATGTGGGTGGTGCCTTAACAAGCCTGAATACCTCAGTCGCCAGTTTGCAGGATCAAATCAATAACAATACGTCAGTTGGTTTAGTGCGTCAGGACCCAGGCAGCCGGGTTATTTCCGTAGGTGGCAATACCGATGGCACGGAAGTCAACTTTGCCAACAGCAATGGTGAAGCCCGGGTTATTAGTGGCGTGGCGGCAGGTAAAGGCCCAACCGATGCCGTTAACGTTCAACAGGCCCAAGACATGATTTCAGGTGCCACCAGTACCTTGCGTGGTGAAATCCGTCGTGCCGAAAAACGTGCCGATGCCGGTACAGCGGCAGCTACTGCGGTCGCAACGCTTGGTCAGGCTTATCAGCCCGGTCAAAGCGCGTTCTCAGTGGGTGGTGGTACATGGCGTGGTGAGGCCGGTTATGCGATGGGTGTTTCCACCGTATCAGAAAACGGCAAATGGCTGCTGAAAGGTGCCGTTAACGGTTCGGGCCGTGGCGGTGCCGGTGGCGGTGCCAGCGTTACCTACTTGTGGTAATTTTCTTGGTATAGCCGGGTGTGGTTGAGCCCGGCTTGCAAGGTATGCCTAAGGGCTTGTTGCTTTTATACGCAAGCCCATAAAAAAACCGGTTCATGCATTCTATTTTAGGCATGAACCGGTTTTTTTGTGTTTGGTCCTAAAACGCCTTGCGCGTACCCAGCAACAATAACAGCGCAATGCCAAGCGGTATCAGCAAAAATAAAAACCCATAGGCGTAACTGCCCATGGACTCGGATACCAGGCCAATCAGTGGTGGGCCAATCACCACGCCCAAATACGTGACTGAAAGCGTCACGCCCGTGATGGAGCCAGACTTGCCTTCGGGCGATTTACGGGCCACTTCGGTCAGGTAAACACCGTTCCAGCCAATACCCATGGCACCATACAAAATAAAAAACAGGGCGATGAACAGGGTACTGGTATCGGGGTTAATGGAATACACTGCCAATGAAGCGGTAATCATGCCTAGGGTCAGGAAGACCAGCATGCTCCACGGAGAAAAAAACCGGTCGGCCAGCCAGCCCCAGAAAATCCGGCCGATGACGCTGGAGACCTGGGAAAAAGACAGCAGCATGCCGGCAATGACCAGTGCAAAACCCAGTTCTTTATTCAGGAAAGTAATGGCATAGGTCATTAAGGTGAGCTGGCAGATGGAAAAGCAGAAGGAAGACAAGGCCAGCGTGCGCAAAGCAGGGGTGCGGAAAACGGTTTTCAGGGCATTGATGAATTCGGTTTTGAAGGAGGTGGAAATAACCGTGTTTTCGGGTTCCCAGTCTTTGGGTGTAAACAGGGCAATGCAAACAAATACAATTAGCGCCAGCAAAATAACCAGCATGGCTGAATGCCAGTTCATCACTTCCAGCAAGGCCGGTATTAACAAGGCAGCCAAAACGCCCCCTAAAGGCACACCGGTTTGCTTGATGGAAAAAATCAGGTTAAGCCGGTGTTTGGGGGTGTTTTTAATGAGGATTTGCGAGCTGCACGGCGTAATGGGCCCGTAGCCGGCACCAATAAATGCCCCCATCAGCAGCAGGGTGGGCAAGGAAGGTGCCAGCAGGAAAAGCAGCATCCCGATGGCACAAGAGGCAATGCACAGTATGCTTAAACGGATAGGGCCGGTTATGGTAAGCAGCATGCCGGTGCAAACGCTCATGGTCATGGCGGTCAGGTAGGCACAGGCAATATACAGGCCCAGGTGACTGGTTGAAATGTTGAGATCGGTGCTGAGTACCGGAATTAACACAGGGGGAATCAGCAAGGCCATGGATCCCAGGGACTGGATGGTTAGCGTCAGGGCAAGTACCAGCCAGGCTTTTTTATTTTCAGTGATTGTGCTCATTTTCTTATTAATATTTTATTTTCAATTTAAAGGTAGGGGGAGGCCAGCCAGATGATTTTGTTTCTGAGCTGTTTGATAAAGCTCATTGATTTTAACGTTTCCAGGGTTATAGGGATAGCCTTTTCAATTTCCCCATCGATGTGTTGGCCAAGGCGGGTGCTGAAGGCCCGGTCATACACTTCGATATCCACCTCAAAATTCAGTCGCAGGCTGCGGGCATCCCAGTTTGAAGAGCCCACCAGGGCCCAGCCATCGTCTACCGTGAACAGTTTGGAATGGTCAAAGGGGCCGTTGCTGCGCCAGACATGGCAGCCGCTGTCCAGGACCTGGTTGAGCTGGGCCATCATGGCGCAATGAACCAGGTATAGATTGTTATTGCCAGGAATTAATATATCAACCCGGATCCCCCTGCGTGCAGCCGTAGTCAGGGCCCCCAGCAAGACCTGGTCGGGCAGAAAGTAAGGGGACTGGATGCGAATATGTGTTTGCGCCACTGCGCAGGCGGCCTGGATGAGCCGATGCGTGCTGGTAATGTCGTTATCGGGTCCCGAGGTTATGCAACGGGCGGCAATGTCCGATTCGGGCAAGGCTTCCGGGGTAAGTATCCAGTTGGCGGGCATGAGTTTTTCATGGGTGGTAAATGACCAGTCATGAAAAAACACCAGCAACAGCTGAAAGACCAGTGGGCCCCGTATTTGAAAATGAACGTCTTTCATGGGGGCGCCCTGGCATATTTCAGAGGTAAAGCTTTCCCTGATATTCATCCCGCCGCTGAAGGCAAGCTGGCCGTCTATGACCAGGATTTTTCGGTGACAGCGCAAATTGGAATAGGGCATTTTGAAGCTAAAGAAATGGGCCTCAAACAGCGCGACATCAATACCGGTATTCTTGAACAGGCTGATAATGGATGGTCTGGAGTATTTGGCGCCAATGGCATCAATCAAGACCTTGACGGTGACGCCTCTTTGGTGGGCGCGAATAAGTGCCTGTGCAATGCGTTTGCCAATCACGTCATTGTCAAAAATATAGCTTTGCATGGCGATGGTTTTGGTGGCGCTGTCAATGGCGGCAATCATGGCCTTGTACGCTTCATCTCCCCCCAGCAGTGGGGTAATGTTGTTGTTGCTCCAGATGGGAAAGCGGCTTAGCCGGTTACCCGCTTTTTTCAGGGACTCGAACTGGATACCGGATATCTCGGCAATATTGGCGGTTTCCTGGTGTTTGCCATTTAACTGGTCCTGAAGCAAATATTCATTGTGTTGCAAACGCCTGCTGCGATTGATGCGGTTGATGCCCACCAGAAAGTATAAGAAGGCACCAAAAAATGGTGATAGAACGACCACGCCCACCCAGGCAATGGCTGCCCGTGAATCGCGTTTGGTCATTGCTGCATGAACGGCGGCCAGCAGGCCGACAAGTAAACCCACCCCAAATAACAGGTGTGTTTGGTATTCAAGCAGAAAGGCCCACAAAGCGGTCATAAATAATAATCCAACATATAAACAACAAAAATGTACTTTATTGTAAAGCGTGCTTGCAAAATCTGAAAGGTCTTGCTATAGTTCTATCTTTATTCAGTGGTGACCGTAGCTCAGTTGGTAGAGTCCCGGATTGTGATTCCGGTTGTCGTGGGTTCGAGCCCCATCGGTCACCCCAAAAAAACAAGCCGCCTTAAGCGGTTTTTTTTTGTCCGTTATTTCCGTCTTTGTTTTTTGTGTTTTGGCTGCCTTAAGCACAATCCGTTCACTAAAAATATAAAAGCGCCAATCAGTCCCCATTAGGGGACTGGGGCCAAACGCTACTTTTTGCCGGGTTCCAAACAGGTTTGTGAATACAATTTTAATACCTGGGCCGCAAAAGGTGAAAGCGCTCCATATTGGTTTTGCCCTTCCGGGCATTGTTCAAGATACTCAAGCAGTGGTAAAAACATGCTTGGCTCCCAAAAGGCGACCAAGTGCTTTAGCATTTTCTGGTGTGCCTCTTTGGGGTTTGGCAGCGTTTCGTAGAATCTGGCAATTTGGTTGATGGTTTTCAGCAGGGGCGCCAGCGCTGTTGCCGATTCATGATGCTTAAGCGTGTTCATGCGTACCTTGCTCCGCTGAGGTCAAGAACTCATGCTGTTTCTTATCGTCAATTAACCAGTGGGTTTGCCATTCTGAGGCATAACTTTCCACCTTGCTGACTTGAACCGCCGTGACCTTGTATTCGGGGCAGCTTGTGGCCCAATCGGCATTGTCGGTGGTAATGACGTTTGAACCGGAAACAGGGTGGTGGAAGGTTGTATAAACCACCCCCGGTTGGACACGTGTGGACACTTTTGCTTTCATCGCAATTTGTCCGACCCGGCTTGCAATCTGTACAATATCTCCATCTTCAATCCCCCTGTCTGAGGCGTCATGCGGATGGATTTCAAGCAGGTCTTCCTCATGCCAGGCGGTATTGCCGGTTCGACGCGTTTGTGCACCCACATTGTATTGGGTAAGAATACGGTCTGTCGTCAGGATAAGCGGGAAGCGTTTATTGGTGCGTTCGTCAGTGGGGATATATTTGGTGGGTACAAAGGTTCCTTTGCCATGAGGGAAACTGTCGATATGCATAATCGGTGTTCCTTCGGGATTTTGGGGATTGCAGGGCCATTGAACACTACCACCCAACTCCTCGATATGGGCATAGCTGACCGAGGCGAAGGTGGGGGTCAGGCGCGCAATTTCATCCATGATTTCGCTTGGGCTTTCGTATTGCATGGGGTAACCCAGCGCATTGGACAGCGCCTGGGTGATTTCCCAGTCAGCCATGCCCGACTTGGGGCGCATGACTTTTCTGATGCGAGAAATACGGCGCTCGGCATTGGTAAATGTGCCGTCTTTTTCCAGAAAAGAAGCACCAGGTAAAAAAACATGGGCAAATTTGGCCGTTTCGTTCAGGAACAGGTCCTGTACAATCAGGCATTCCAGGTTGGCTAAGGCCGCCTCGACATGCTGCGTATTGGGGTCTGACTGTAAAATGTCTTCACCCTGGCAATACAGGCCCTTGAATGAACCACTAATGGCCGCATTGAACATGTTGGGAATGCGCAGGCCCGGATTTGCGTCAAGCTTGACTTCCCATGCCTGTTCAAACTGGCTGCGCGTTGCCGTATCGGAGACGTGGCGGTAACCGGGAAACTCATGGGGAAATGAGCCCATGTCACAAGATCCCTGGACGTTATTCTGGCCCCGTAACGGATTGACGCCAACGCCACTCAGGCCAATATTGCCGGTGATCATGGCCAGGTTGGCAATTGCCATGACAGCGGTTGAGCCCTGGCTGTGTTCGGTGACACCCAGGCCATAATAAATCGCGGCTTTGCCACCCGTGGCAAACAGGCGTGCCGCTGCACGGATGGTTTGGGCAGGAACCCCGGCTATGGTGGCGGCTGATTCGGGTGAGTTTTCATCAAGCAGGATAAACTCAAGCCACTCTTTGAAGGTGTCCGAATCGCAACGTCCTGTGATAAACGCCTTGTCTTGAAGGCCTTCTGAAATGATGGTATGCGCAAAGGCATTAAGCATGGCCACATTGGTGCCGGGTTTCAGGGGCAGGTGAAAATCGGCCCTGGCATGCGCCGTGGACACCAGGGAGATGGTTCTTGGGTCGATGACAATCAGTTTCGCACCCTGGCGCAAACGTTTCTTCAAACGCGATCCGAACACCGGATGAGCATCGGTGGGGTTGGCGCCCATGACCAGTATCACATCGCTGTCTGCGACGGATTCAAATGTTTGCGTACCTGCAGACTCACCCAGCGTTTGTTTTAAACCGAATCCGGTGGGTGAATGGCAAACCCGGGCACAGGTGTCTATATTGTTATTGCCCAATGCCGCCCGCACGGTTTTCTGCACCAGATAAACTTCTTCGTTTGAACAGCGCGATGAAGAAATGGCGCCGACCGAACTTTTTCCATATTTGGCCTGGATGCGTTTGATTTCGCTGGCCGCATAGTTTATGGCCTCTTCCCAGGATACCTGGCGCCAGGGTTCGTTGATTGAGGCGCGAATCATTGGGGTGGTAATGCGGTCTGGGTGGGTGGCATATCCCCAGGCAAAGCGGCCCTTGACACAGGCATGACCTTCGTTGGCCTTGCCATTTTTCCAGGGGGTCATTCTAACCAGTTCTTCACCTTTAAGTTCTGCCTTAAGGCCGCAGCCAACCCCGCAATAAGCACAGGTGGTGATGACCGCATGATTGGGTTGGCCCATTTGTATCACACTATTATCCATGAGTGCACCCGTTGGGCAGGCCGTGACACAGGCACCGCAAGAGACGCAGTCGCTGTCTTTGAAGTTGGTGTTTAAACCTGTGCTGATTTGAGATTCAAAACCCCTGCCGTCAACCGTTAAGGCAAACGTGCCTTGTGTTTCTTCACAGGATCTGACGCAGCGATTGCAGACAATGCATAAATCGGGATTAAAGGTAAAGTAGGGGTTTGAATTGTCACTGGTTTTATTGGCCTGTTTTTTATCGTAGCCATCGAAGCGGACCTGCCTGAGTCCCACTTGCCCTGCGGTGTCCTGCAGTTCGCAATCGCCGTTTGCCGAACAGGTCAGGCAATCCAGCGGGTGTTCTGAAATATAAAGCTCCATGACATTGCGGCGCAGGTCGGCAAGGCGCTTGTTTTCTGTTGTCACCACCATGCCTTCCTCAACCAGGGTGGTGCATGAGGCAGGGTATCCCCGGCGTCCTTCGATCTGGACAAGACACAGTCGGCAGGAGCCGAAAGGCTCTAAAGAATCGGTGGCGCATAATTTGGGGATAGCCAGCCCAAGCATTGAGGCCGCGCGCATAATGGAGGTGCCTTCCGGAACCTGAATGGTTTGTCCATCTATTTGAAGGCTGACTTCTTTGAGATTACCGGTGATGGCCGGGGTACCAAAATCCTGCTCGCGCTTAAGGACTGTTTCTAACATTTTTGTCTCCTGGGAACTTGTTTTTCTTATGTTTTAAAGGTGTGCTTTTTCTTTTATGAAGTCTTGCGGGTATTTGTTGATGGCCGACATGACGGGGTACGGGGCCATGCCGCCCAAGGCACATAAAGAACCGGCAATCATGGTGTCACATAACTCTTCCAATAGCGCCAGGTTTTCTTGTGTTTGAATGCCCTGGCGGATTTTGACAATGGTTTCCACGCCTCGCTTTGACCCAATCCGGCAGGGTGTGCATTTTCCACAGGACTCATGGGCACAGAATGCCATGGCATATTCGGCCATTTCAGCCATATCCGTATTTTCGCTGAAGGCCACAATACCGCCATGACCAACCATGGCACCAATTTGTGAATAGGCTTCATAGTCCAGGGGAATGTCCCATTCTTTTTCAGATAAATAAGCCCCCAGTGGCCCGCCAACCTGGACAGCCTTCATGGCCAGGCCGTCTTCGCTTCCACCGCCGTAATCGTAGAGTAATTCTTTCAGGCTCACTCCAAAGGCTTTTTCAACCAGGCCGCCGCGTTTGATATTGCCAGCCAGCTGGAAAGCCAGGGTTCCGTACGATTTGCCGCTGCCAAAATTTTTATAAAAATCTGCACCGTTGGCGAGAATGACAGGAACGGTGGCAAGAGAAACCACGTTGTTGACAACGGTTGGCATGCCCATAAAACCCTTGATGGCAGGCAACGGCGGCTTGTATCGGATCACGCCACGTTTGCCTTCCAGGCTTTCAAGCAGTGACGTTTCCTCGCCACAAATATAAGCACCAGCCCCTTTTCTGACTTCCAGTTCAAATGAGAATCCGGAGCCTAAAATGTTGGAGCCCAAATAGTGGTGCTCTGTGGCAATGGCGATGGCTTTTTGCAAGACATTAATCGCGATGGGGTATTCTGAGCGCACATAGATATAGCCTTTGCCGGCATTGACCGCCAGGCCGGCAATGATCATGCCTTCAATCAAGCTGAAAGGATCACCCTCCATGAGGATTCTGTCCGAGAACGTGCCCGAGTCGCCTTCATCGGCATTGGCAACGATATATTTTTGCCGACCTTGCGCCTGCCTGACGGTATTCCACTTGATGCCGGTTGGAAAAGCGGCACCACCACGCCCCCTCAAACCAGACTGGGTAACCATGTTGGTGATGGCTTCAGCGTTTAGGGTCAGGGCCTTTTCTAAGCCTTGCCAGCCGCCATGGTTGGCATAATCCTGAATGTTCAAGGGGTCGATGATGCCCACGCGCTTAAAGGTCAGCCGTTCCTGGTTTTTAAGGTAAGGAATGTCATCGGTTATGCCTTGTGACAAGGGGTGATTGTGGCCAAAGAGCCATCCGGACTGGAATAAATCAGGCAGGTCTTCAGCTGTGACCGGGCCATAGCCTATTCGGCCCTGAGGGGTCTCAATTTCAACCAGGGGCTCTAGCCATAACAGGCCTCTGCTGCCATTACGGATAATTTCAACGTTAATATTTTGTGCCAACGCCATTTGTTGAATGGGGGCGACTAATTCGTTGGCACCTACGGCAACTGCCGCTGAGTCCATGGGAATATATATTTTTACCCTTTGCATGTGGCCACTCCTTGAATTTTTGCCTTGATTTTTTCAAGGGTAATACGGGCTAGCGGTTGTTGATTGATGGTGGCTGCAGGGCCCTGGGCGCATAAGCCAAGACAATAAACCGGTTCCAGGGTGGCATTCGGCCATTCGGTGTGAAGCAGTTTTTTTACGGCGTGCTCTAATTTTTTAGAGCCCCGTGCCTGGCAGGCTTCGGCCTGGCAAAATTCAATGTGAATATCTCCACAGGCTTGCGTCCTGAAGTGTTTGTAAAAACTGATCACCCCAAAGATCTCGGCACTGGAACGATTTATCGCCTGAGCTATGGGAGCGATCAAGTCTTCTGGAATATAGCCAAGCTGGTCTTGAACGGCGTGCAAGATGGGCAAGAGGTTTCCCTCTTTGTATTGGTGTTCTGCCAGTATTTGGTTTAAGAGTTGGCTGTGCGTGTGCCGGGGCTCATGAAGGGTAGCCGGTTGCATGTCTCGTCCTTTGTAAAGCTGAATGTTTTAAATTCGCCTGGGCATTAGGCAGTTTATGTTTTTTTGTTTGCCGCCATGATTTATGTATAGTAAATGTCTGTGCTTATGATAAGCAAGGTTAATGTTGAGCTGCAAGTGATGGATTTTTATATATCGTTGAAAATAACTCACTTGTTTTGAGCGTTTGTGGTGGCAAAACGGGTTTTATATGCAGAATATGCATATTGTTATGATGTTCTTCTACGCGGAGCATGGGAGCCAGGAGCAAGTGATGACTCGTTCCCACGCTCTGAAGTGACCCCCAAATGTTTGACTCGTTCCCACGCAGCGTGGGAATGCCTACTCCTTCTGCCCAAAAAGATTACGCAGTTTATACAGCGCATCTAAAGCCTCTCGCGGGCTCATGCTGTCTGGGTCAAGATCGTTAATGGCGTCGCGCAGGGCCTGTAGCTCAAGCTGGTCATCGCTGGCCTGGTCATTGGCCGGGGCGGTTTCGGC
>LFRM01283726.1_pt2 | contig 12987 bp, 14 predicted proteins | sample 618341 | NCBI WGS metagenome assembly LFRM01 (sample SAMN03654438, study PRJNA283298) | anaerobic digester metagenome | isolation source: pool of bioreactors CSTR01a, CSTR02a, and CSTR03a thermophilic anaerobic... | place: Denmark: Kgs. Lyngby | collected 2014-05-21
AATACATCAGTAGTCATAGATAATTTTTCAAATTCATTAGAATTATAATGCTTTAAAAAATCTTCTTCACTTTTATATTCCATATTGATTCCTTTCTAATATCTCTTCCTCAAACATATCAATTAAGTTATTATAAATATATTCTTTATTTTTTGATCTTTCTTTGTGTTTTGTAGTTAAAGTTAAACAATAAAATATGTCTTTATCACTATCAAATATACTAATAAATATTTCATTATCATTTCCAAATAAATTTTTATTATCTTCTCTATTTATTTTTCCAGTAATCCCTATTCCAAAATTAGATTTAGTATATAAAGAGATTGCTTTAGCCATTTCTTTTGCTACTTCGATATTATAAACTGAATACTTATCTATTGTATCTTTTGATACTCCTAATTTAATCTTATATTCATTAGAATAAGTTACAGCTCCAAATTTAAATACATCACTGGAACCTTCAATATTAGTTATTGAATTCGAAACAAAACCACCAGTACACGATTCCATAGTGGATATAGTCAAATCATTTGTTTTTAAATACTCAATTATTTTATTCATTAAATCCCTCATATAAATTATTTTTCAATATATACTCTATTATATCACTATCCAATAATTTATTTAATTCATTGTATTTTTTTTCTAATATTAATTTTCTAATATTGGTTGAAGATATATTTATTGATTCATAATTTTCTATTAGTATAAAAGAATCCTTCTTATTAAATCTATTTTGATAAACATACGGGTCTAATATTTCTCTTTTCATTACTATTACTTTATTTAATAGTATTTCATCAACATTTTTCCATTTATCAAAATTAATTAAATTATCATCTCCAATAATTAAATATAAATCATTATAATATTTTTTTAATTCATTAAGAATTTGATAAGTATATTTATAAGAATTAAATTTAGTATCAATAATAATTTGATCATTTTCGTAATATTTTAGCATATTTATTCTATTTTTAATATTTACTAAATTATTCTTTTCCCAATAGGATTTAGTAGGAATGATAATTATTTTATCTAATATTTTATTTTCCAATAAATAATTTACTATATTAATATGTCCCTTATGAACAGGATTAAAACTTCCTACGTATACTCCTACTTTCATATTATCTCCTATAAGTTGGTATATTAAATTTATGTTGATTATTGTCATGCATTTTCTTTATTTTATTTCCAACTTCTTCATTTACTCCTTTAGGATCAACCATATAATTAGCAATATCTTTATAACTTACTCCCAATTTATCTTCATCTGATAAAGTTGATAATCCATCAGCAGGTTTCTTATATAAAACAACTTCCGGAATTTTTAATACTTCACCAATTTTTATTACTTCTTCTACAGTAAAATCCGCAATTGCTGATATATCATGAACTGAATCTCCACCTTTTGTGAAATATCCCACAAATAATTCACTTTTATTTGAAGTACCCGCAACTAAATATGTCTTATTATTAAGACTCGAAAATAAAGCTGCCATATAATATAATGTAGACATTCTTAATCTTGGCTTTAGATTAATATCACTATTTTTAGTTTGAAATTCATCATAAGAACCCATATTTACTAATTCTTTTTTAAAAGAATCAAATATATTAGTTAAATCAAAATTATATAACTTAAATCCATAATAATCACTTACTAACTTAGCATCATTTCTATCTTCATCTTTTGAATGACAAGGTAAAGTAAAACCTATTACATTATCTTTCCCTAAAGCTTCTACTAATAAAGCTGCAACTACTCCTGAATCTTTACCTCCACTTATACCTATTACTGCTCCTCCTAAGTTATGCTTGTTGTAATAATCTTTAATAAACTTTACTATATTATTTTTTTCTTTAATAGCATCAAATTTCATTTTAAACTCCTTTCAATTAGTTTTTTAGTTTTATGTAACGCTAACTTTGAATTAGCGCCCGTTATATATCCCATATCTTCTAATTCAAATACTTCTTCATAATTTAACAATATTGGATAAGTGATTTCATCATTATCTAAATTTTGATTCATTTTTTTAATACAATTTAAAGCTAAAAATATATAATTATAAGCTTCACTGCATCCTTCATCTTGATAATATGAATCGATTTTAATCCAATCATCTGAAACATAACCAGTTTCTTCTAGTAATTCTCTTTTCGCAGATTCTATAGGTAATTCATCTTTTTCTATATAACCTGCAGGGAAATTAATAGCTACAGTATCTTTTGTAAACACTCTTGGTTCAATAACCATCAATATTTCTTTTTCTTTTGTTATTGGTATTATTATTGATGCACTACCATCTTTATTACCTTTTAGTAATTTCTCTCTTTTAATAATTAATCCATTATTTAATGTAATAAAATAGGCTTCACTTTTTAAAAATGTTCCACTTTCTTCTTTTACTCTATTAATTGTCTTATATTCTTCATAATATTTTTTTATTAAATCCATTTTTTCTTTTCTCATTATTTCAATTCCTTTGTTTTAATTTTTACATTATCATGTATCATTTGTTTTTTTAATTCTCTCAATTCATTTGATAAATCAACATAATATTCATGAGGATTATTTATTCTTTTTATTTCCGGATAAATAGTTTTAAATTCTTCAATACAGTATTGTCTTCTTTCATGAATATTAGGAAGTTCATATACTTGTTTTCCATTTATATATATTGGAACTAACATATTTCTTACATTAAAATTTTTTATTGTTTTTTTCTTCCATTCTTCTACTGGATTAACTAAAGTATATTCATCCTTAGGTTCTTCTTCATGACTTAAAGTTACTAAGTCTCCCACTGCATATCCACTTTCCTTATCATAAAATCTATATAATTTTTTAACTCCAGGAGTAATTGTTTTTATTGAATCATCACTTAATTTTATTTTAGGAATTATTTTGCCTTCTTTTTCAATCGCAACTAATTTATAAACACCTCCAAGTCTATCATTAACTGCTCCTATATTGTCACCTACTCCTAAAGAATCAAATATAGCTTCTTCATCAATCAAAGATTTTATCTTCTCCTCATTTAAACTATTTGATAATGTAATTTTTGTATCATTTAATCCTGCATCATCTAATATTTTTCTTGCTTCTTTAGATAAATACGCTAAATCACCACTATCTATTCTAATACCTTTCAATCTATAACCATTTGGTTCCAAATATTCTTTTGCAACTTTTATTGCATTTGGAATACCAACATTTAAAGTGTCATATGTATCTACTAAAAGAATACAATCATTAGGATTAAATTTTGCAAATTTCAAAAAAGCTTCATACTCATTATCTGATTCACATACCTCACTATGGGCCATAGTTCCCATTACAGGCACATCATATTCCATTCCACATTCTACATTACTTGTACCAACACAACCCGCTACATAAGCATATTTACTGGCTTCAACAGCACCTGGAATAGATCTTCCTCTTCTTGCTCCAAATTCCATTATTGGTTTTTCACTTGCTGCTTCTAATATTCTTTTAGCGGCAGTAGTAACAATAGTTCCGTGATTAAAATTATTTAGTAAAGCAGTTTCAATAAATTTTGCTTCTATAACATTTGCCTTAACCGTTAATACTGGTTCATTTGGAAATACTGGAGTGCCATCTGGTACAGCATATAGATCACCAGTAAATTTTAAATTTTTTAAATATGATAAATATCCTTCACTAAATTTATTAAATTTTCTTAAATAATCTATATGCTTATCTGTTATATCAAAATTATTAATATATTTTATAATATTATCTAATCCTCCAGATATTGCATAACCCCCTTTTAAAGGATTAGATCTAAAAAATAGATCAAAATATTCTTTCTTTTCGGTTTCTCCCGATTCATAATTTGTATAACCCATTACTATTTCATAAAAATCTGTAAAAAGTGTATTATTCATTTTTTCCTCCATATCTCTTTACTAATTTAATTCCTGATTGTTCCATTAATTTAAATGCCATGTTATTATACTCATCTCTATTATGTGACTCAGAATTATAAGTTTCTACTGCATTTAAAGGTAATGTAATATTAACTCTTCTATCAATTTGATCAAAGTAATTTTGAAGAGGTATTGCTAAGTTCATAACACATATATCAGTACAACAACCCGTAATTATAATTTCTCTTAATGCTTTCATTTTTTCTATATCATTAATAAAATCTTTAGCATAAATAGTACTTGTAGAATTCTTACTATAAGATAAACTATTTTTTTCATAAGGTAATAATTCATCTACTAACTCAGATTCTTTTGTACCTTTAACGCAGTGTTCTGGATATCTGTCAAATTCTCTACACCCTTTATTGTGACTATCCTTAATAAATGCAAGTCCTTCTCCTTCCCTTAAAGTTTCATCAATCAATCTTAATTGTTCGGGAATTATAGATTCTATTTGTCTATCAGACATAATTCCTTCCTTTACGAACCCATTTACCATATCGACTACAATTAGTAATTTTTTTAATTCTTCTAAATTTTTCATATTTACCTCCTTTTTAGATAGAATTTTCTTTCTGTTATTAACATTATATTAATAACAATTTAATTTGTCAATATGTTTTTAACATTCTGTTAATAAGATTGTAAAAAGATGAATTTTTAATTCATTTATGATATTATATTTGAAAGGAGGTCTTAATGAAAAAGACATTATTAATTTTAGCGGGAGGTATGGGTAGTCGGTTTGGTGGTTTAAAACAAATTGAACCAATTGGGCCAAATGGTGAATTTTTAATTCATTACTCTATATATGATGCGATTAAATCAGGATATAACAAAATAATATTTATCATTAAAGAAGAAAACTATGATGTTTTTAAAGAAAAGGTAGGAAGCAAGTTAGATAAAGAAATTGAAATACATTACGTATTTCAAAAAAATGATGAAATAAAAGAAAAAATAAACATTCCAGAAGATAGATTGAAACCTTTAGGAACAGCACATGCCATTTATTGCGCAAAAGACATTATTAAAGAAAACTTTACAATAATAAATGCAGACGATTTTTATGGAAGAGAATCTTATCAATTATTAAGTGATTTTATGGAAACAAGCAAAAACAATTTCTGTATTGCGGGTTATGTTTTAGGAAATACAGTAACAGAAAGTGGTTCAGTAAAAAGAGGTGTTTGTATTCAAAAAGATTCAAAACTAATTGAATTAGTTGAAAGCAATATTGAAAAGATTGAAAAAGGATATAAAGCAAGTGCTTTAACAGATAGTAGAGATATAAAAGTAACTTTTGATACTTTAGTATCTATGAATATGATCTCATTTACTCCAAAATTATTTGATTATACCGAAGAAAACATATATAATTTCTTTAATAATAATATAGATAAAATAGATAAAATTGAATATTTAATACCAGAAGTTATGAATGAAATGCTTCAAAAAAAGTTGGTTGAAATTTCAGTAATAAAAACTCCTGCTAAATGGTTAGGTATGACATATAAAGAAGACAAAGATATAGTTGAAAAAGAAATTAAGGATTTAATTAAAAAAGGAGTATATCCAAGCATATTATTTTAAAAGAAGTTGATAATTCAACTCCTTTTTTTAATACTTATAAATCCAATTTTGTTTTCTTTTATAAATTCAATTACACTTTCTTCATCTTTATAATCTATATCTTTAATAATACTATATCCACCATCAAATGTTGTTTGGTAATAATTATTGTTTTTTTGATTGAATTCATAATCATAACAATCTTTTGATGTAACATCTTTTATATCACCATATATGGCTCTATCTATATCAATAAACTCTTTTGAAATATCTATATTAGGGCCAATCAAAACAAAATTTAAATTATGATCTTTTTTATATATATTAATTAAATTTTTAATGTATTCAATTATTTCCTCATCAGAAATTTTATAATCTAAAGATTTAATACATTCACTTAATCCTATAATTCCAATTCCTAAAAATCCATTCTTTATTGATTTCTTTATTTTTTCATTATGTTTAATACCTTTAGAATCCGCATAAATATTCTCTCCAATTATAAATTGAAAATCCGATGCTTTCTTTTCACTTTGAAAATTGAATCTTTCTATCAATTGATCTTTTACAATATCCAAAATATGTTCTAATTCTACAAAAAACATTTCTTTTGTTTCACCTAATTTATTGTTTTTTATTCCTATTCTAGCTAGATTTAAATATGTCTTTGATAAAAATCCTCTTCCCGATAAAGGTTTACTATCCATTAAACATGATCCGTCACCAAAATAAAATATGTTTAAATCTTTCTTATAATAATCTAGTATATTAAAATTAATTTTATATCCTTTTTCTAATGTTGAACTTGCTAATACAAATAAATCGTAATTTATATCCTTTTTATCGTAATTTATTCCTTTTGATAAACTAAATAACGTGTTTATTTCTACTTTATCATCCAAAGATAATAAATAATTTTTAGTAATCATTCTACCTTCATAAGAAGTATCTAATCCTATACTTATAGTTAACTTGTTATTGTTAATATATGTATGTAAAAAACTATATAGAGATTTATACAAAATCTTTTCTGCAGACAATATAGAACTCTCATAAGCCTTTTCAAATATAAACTCTATCTGTTTTATTTTCTTACTATATTTATAATAATTATCAATATCAATTAACATAGTATTTAACTTAATAATATCTCTATTAATAGAATCTATATCTACAATATCAATATACCCATTAAAATCTAAATACTCATATATTTTTGTTTTAAATTCCTCTTTAAAAGTATTCAATAAAGATTCTTTTAATATTTCATCAATATTCATTAAACCTTGATTTCCGTATTGTTCTTTCGAACAATTTATTAAAAATAACTTTATATATTCAAAACACGACAACATGTCATAATTGCATTTGTTGTTCTTATCTACCATTTTATTTAAATCAATAACTAATGAATCTAAAGCTCCAACTGGATAATATTCTACATCAGAAATATATATTTGACCACTTTCATGATATCCAATATATTTATTATTTATTAAATAAGCATTAGAAATTTCTTCAGATATAATCTTTCCATAATTTAATAATACATCCATTGGTGTTTCATTATTTTTTAATATTATATCTTGTTTTAAAGTTATTTTTTCAATAGCTTTTAATAATTTATGTTGTTTAGGTTCTGATAAAAACATCTTTCTAGATTCTGATCTTTTATCTCTATAATTAGAAAAAGATTCATAAACATCTTGATAAGACAATTTCATTAACATTTTTTCTATTATATCTTGTATCTCTTCAACTTTAATATAAGCTTTTTCAAAGTAATTATCATATATATCTTCCAATACAGAATTATAAACTTTATTAATATCATCATCGGTATATTTTTCAATGAATTCTTCTCTACTATCAAAAGCTTTTTTTATTGCAATTGCGATTTTTTCACCATTAAAATCAACTTTTTTGTTGTCTCTTTTTAGTACCTTCAAACCTTCATTCATAATATACCACCTTATATATTAGTTTTCATTACTTATTAATGTTAAAGTATATTCACTTATTTTTTCATCTCTATAAACAAATATTTTTAATTTATCTCCAACCTTATATTTATATAATTCATATCTTAATTGTGCTTTATTATCAATTTCTTTATCTCCCATTTTTAATATAATATCTCCTCTTTTTAATCCAATCTTTTCTGCTGGAGAATTTTCTGTAACATTGATTATAACAACACCTTTTTCTATTTCTTCATCAAGTATTATGCCTTCAATAAATAATGAATATACTTCGTTAACATCTAACATTTCTATTCCTATAAAAGGTCTAGATATTTCTTTACCACTTTCTAAATCTTCTACATATCTCATTGCATCTTCAATCGGAATAGCAAATCCCATTCCTTCAACTTCACTTTGCACTAATTTTAATGATGTAATACCTATTACTTGACCCGCAATATTAACCAATGGCCCTCCACTATTACCTGGATTTATAGCAGCATCAGTTTGAAGTACTCTTATCATTAAATCATTAGAACTATAACTACTTAAGCTAACAGTTAACATTCTATCTTTTCCGGATAAAATACCTTTAGTTACAGTACCACTATATTCACTCCCCATTGGGGCTCCAACAGTTATTACAGTGTTTCCAAGTTTTGTATTTTCGCTATTTCCTATTTCCGCTACTTTTTTTACACTATTTGAAGATATTGATAATACTGCAATATCAGATAATGCATCTTTTCCTAAAATTTTAGCGTCTATCTCTTTTCCATCAGATAATAATATTTTTACTTGATTTCCATTTCCAATTACATGACTATTAGTCATAACATATCCATATTTATTATCCTTTTTATAAATAAAACCCGTTCCAGTTCCAATTTTTCTATTATTTGAAAAAGATTCAACAACTACAACAGCATCATACACTTTATCTATAGCTTGTTCTACCGCAGTTTCTTCAATTTTATACTCATTATTAACCTCAGTAATTGTTTTAGTCTTTAAAGGAACATAACTTATTAATAAGTACATTCCTAAAGCACCTAAGAAAAATATTAATACAGATATTAAAATATACTTTATATTTGATTTCATTTTTTCCTCCTATAACAATATATCTCTCCAATTATCAACAAAACCTACTCTATGTAATATTTTGGATAAAGGAATTGATGATACTTTTCCATCCAACAAATCTATTTCATATCCTATTTCATAAACCAACAATCTAAATTCTTCTTCTGATAATAAGTGTCTCATAATTAATAATACCGAGAAAAAATCATTTTTTCCATAAACATATTCATCATTTACTTTTGGAATTTTCAATATATTATGATATTCAGTATCAGGAATATCTCTTTGAGTTTTATGGTCAAATAAAATATCTTCATGTGCGCATAAATTTCTATAATTAGCAGTTACTGATAAAAATATTTCCAAGTCTTCAGTATCAACATTATNNCACGATAGTAATCAGCAATTTCTTTTTTATCTTCATCTTTTAATATTGAATATAATTCGCTTATTATTCCAAATGATAACACTTTAACCATAATCCACATAGGAATATAACCATAATTAGCAATATAATGTAATGTAGCGCTATGTTGTTTGCTATTTATTTTTATTTGTCTTTTCATCTTTCCAATAACATCATTTATTCTTCTTGATTTAGAATAATCTCTCGAAAAATTACTAGCTTTTAAATAATCTTTTTCTTTTATTCCATATTTCTTTGATAATATATAACTCATAACTGATTTTATATTATTTTCAACTATTAATATATTTTTAAACATAATATTTCTAATACTTCTATCGAATATAAAAAAAGCATATAATTCATCAAAAGTAGTACCTTCGATAAATACTCTATCATTTTGTGATTTGTAAAAAATATACCTATAACCATTTATGAAAAAATAATTTTCTCTAAATAATATATTTTTTGCTTTTTCCTCGTCTTCTATTATCAAACCCTTATTTTTTAATATAAGTATTTGTTGGTCTAAAGTTTTAAATTCTTTTTTTGTTGCCATAGTATCACCATTAAAATTATACCATAAAAAATTTGATTTTTTGTATAAAAAATTATATTATATAAATGAGGAGAATTATGCCAAGTACTATAACACATGCTTATTTTGCTAATGATGTATATAAAAAATTAAAACTTAAAAAATATATCGATTTAGATTTACTTAAAATATTTTCACAAGGCCCTGATATATTGTTTTTTTATTATTCTTTTAATTATTCCAAAACAAAAAAAATGAAAAAATTAAGCGAAAAAATGCATAGAACTAATACTCAAGATTATTTTTATAATTTAATTTCTTATATTAAGAATAATAAATTAGAGTCTAATAAACAAGTAATGTCTTACTTATATGGAAACATATTACACTATACATTAGATTCAACAATACATCCTTATGTATTCTATAAAACAGGAGTATATAACAAAAATAAACCTCACACGAAAAAATATAAAGGATTACATAGTGATATGGAAAAATATATCGATCAATACTTTTTAAGTAAAAGAGAAAAATTAAATATAAATAAAATAAAAATTCACAAAGATTTTTTTAAAATAAAAAAATTTAATAATGAATTAAATACAACTATAGATTATACATTTGAAAAAACATTTAAACAATTAAACATATCAAAATATTATTATAAAAGCATTTTAATAATGAAAAGTTTATATTACTTACTAAGGTATGATCCATATAAAATTAAATATTATATATATACATTGATAGATAAATTGTTACCATTTTTTGATTTTAATTTTAGAACAATATCATATGCAGAACCATCTTTTAACAAAGACTATTATTTAAATATTAAAAATAAAAAATGGAATCATCCTTGTTCAAAAAAAGAAATATATAGCTACTCTTTTTTTGATTTATATGATATTTCTATAAAAAAAGCAATTAAATTAATAAATGAAACCAATAAAATACTATATGAAAACAAAAATACAGAATACTCAAAGAATATATTTACTAATCTTTCATATGTTACCGGAAAAAACTGTGATTCAAATTTATATAGTATATATTATGAGTTTTAATATTTTTTCATATCAATTTAATAGTATATCATCAAAATCAAATATATATAAAAAAACTATAAACAATAGTTTATAGTCAATTTTATCTTTTACTAAATTGTGGTGCTTTACGAGCTTTTTTAAGTCCGTATTTTTTACGTTCTTTCTTTCTAGAATCCCTTGTAACTAAACCATTAGATTTAAGTATCTTTCTAAATGAAGTGTCACTAGTAGGATCAGTATTCTCATCATATTTTAAAAGTGCTCTAGTAATACCTAAACGTATTGCGCCTGTTTGTCCAGAGAAACCACCACCATAAGTACTTACTTCAATATCAAACTTATCTCTAGTATTTGTTAAATCTAAAGGTTGACATAAATCTAATACTAATGTTGGAAATGGTAAATATTCATTCATATCTCTATTATTAATAGTTATTTTACCTTTTCCTGAAGTCATTCTTACTCTAGCTATAGATGATTTACGACGTCCTGTTCCAATATATACTTTTTTTTCTGCCATATTAATTCACCTTCATTTCTTTAGGTTTTTGTGCTTCATGTTTATGCTCATTACTTGAATATACAAATAATTTGTCTAACATTTGTCTTCCTAATCTTCCTTTTGGAAGCATTCCCTTAACAGCTCTTTCAATCATCTCAGTAGGATACTTGTCTCTCATTGTTCTAGCATTTCTAACTCTCAATCCTCCTGGATATCCACTATGATTATAATACATCTTATCATCTAGTTTATTACCAGTTAATTCAACTTTAGAAGCGTTTATTACAATAACATTATCCCCACAATCTACATGTGGAGTATAAGTAACTTTATTTTTTCCACTTAATACCATAGCTACTTTTGACGCTAATCTTCCTAGAGGAATATCTGTAGCATCAATTACAAACCATTCTCTTTTTATGTCTTCTTTTCTTTGCATAAAAGTATTCATATTAATTTTTTTCCTTTCTCATTATAAATAGGTTTCTTCGGAAAACCAAATAATGGGATTAAAATGTACCGACTATGATTTTACTAAAAAAGACATAAATTGTCAACGAATTTTGTCTCTTTTTACATTTTAATCTATTGGTTTTGGAATATCATTATTTGAAATAAAATCTTTTGTTTGCTCAAATTCAATAATATCAACCTCTTTATCCAGTTCTTCTCTATTTAAAATAATTGTATCATCTAACTTGAAAATCTCGGGATTCTTATGTTCCACATTACTATTATTGTCATCTTCAAGTTTAACTTGAAGTCTTTGTGTCCCAATTTCTACTACAGGCTGAAGAATATTAGGTTTTGTTTCTTCTTGAACAACAGATTGAAAATTATTAGGAATAACTTCTTCTTGCTCAACTACAGTATTAGTTTCAATATTATTTATTTCATTTATTTTTGAGTTTTCTTCATTATTCTTTACAACTTTATTTTCCTTTTTTGATTCTTTACTAATAAAACCAATTAAAGTAATAATAAGAAAACTAGATATAATAATAACATATATATAATTATCATACAAAAAATCTAAAATTTTTGTCATATCACACTTCCCTTTTATACTATAGTTAAATTATATCACATAAATCATTCAATGTTGCTATTAAAATATATAATATTAAAATTATTTGTTACCTATTAATTATACTTATTTATTTAAACTATATATTATTTGAATTTAATAAATCGTCAATAGGAATAAACTCTTGAGAGCTAATTCTAGAATTAAAACTTTCTACTACTTTTTCAATTTGTTCATTATAATAAGATATTTTAGTAGGATCAGAGGTTTTATCTCTTTTTACTGCAAGCAATCTAATATCTCCATCTTTACCGAACCAACCACCATTTCTATTTAAATCTCTAGTTTCTTTCAATAAAGCTTCTTGTTGATTAATTGCTAATTCAAGCCTTTCAATTTTATTTCGAATAGATAATGTGTCTGACGAATCATTAACAATTTCTTCTCCCTGAATTGTTGGAGTTGCAATTGGTTGTTGAGATGAATTTGGCCCTGATATTGAAGCTGAAATTGTCCCTAATTCCACTTCTTGAATAATTAAATCGTTTTTTTGATTTTTAAGTAAACTGATTCTTTCTTCAATAGGCAATTCAAACTTATTATAAAAAATATCATTAAAATCCTTTGCTTTATTTCTTGTTAAATCATCAGCTTTTATAAAATAACCACTATTATTTTGTACAAAATTATTTTCTTCAGGCATATTAACTTCAAGTGAATCTTTATATGGTTGTTCTAATGTTATTAAACTCGGTGTTTCATCTTCAATCATTGGTGTCGGTGTTAGTGTCGGTGTTGCTGTTACTGTTGATGTTACCGTTGGTTCTGGTGTCGGCATCGGTGTTGCGGTTGATTGTACAACCCCCATTCCCATTGC
>LFRM01269446.1_pt3 | contig 12965 bp, 11 predicted proteins | sample 618341 | NCBI WGS metagenome assembly LFRM01 (sample SAMN03654438, study PRJNA283298) | anaerobic digester metagenome | isolation source: pool of bioreactors CSTR01a, CSTR02a, and CSTR03a thermophilic anaerobic... | place: Denmark: Kgs. Lyngby | collected 2014-05-21
AGACAGGCCTTCTTCGGAAAACTCACATGAAACTGGCGAGCTTCTTTCTGCAGCTGCTTTACCTACGACATTCTGCCAATCTTTTTCCAACTCTGCTAGCTTGAGGCTAATCTTTATGCTGGGAGGAACTTTACCTCGTAGTATTTCATCTGTTTTCTTTATGTCATACATCCGAAGCCCCACCCTTTGATCGTCTTTTATGTTCTATCGCAACCCATAAAAGCTGTATATCCGTAGGAGGAATGCCTGAGATCCTTGAGGCCTGACCCAGCGTGATAGGCATAAATTTTCTAAGTTTTTGTTTTCCTTCTGCGGAGAGGCCGATTACCTCGTTGAACCTGAAATCTTCGGGAAATTTGAGGATCTCCATACGGCGAAATTTTTCGACCTGTCGCATTTGTCTGTCGACATAGCCCTCGTATTTAAAAGATACAGATATCCTCTCCCCAAGTTCTTTTTCAAGATAGCTCTGGGTCAACTCTGAAAAAACTTCCCAGTTTATCTCTGGTCTTTTAAGAAGATCTATTGCCGGGATTGCCTCCGAAAGGGGAGAAGAGTTAGCACCTCGCAGGGTCTGATTTGTTTTTTCAGTAGCCGGAATCTTAATTTTCTTTATTCTGTCAGTCTCTACCTCAATATCTTTCCACCTATTTTGAAGAACTTCCCATTCTATGTCTTTTAAAAGGCCTATCTCCCTTCCTGAAGGAGAGAGTCTGATGTCTGCATTGTCATGTCGTAGGAGGATCCTGTATTCGCATCTGCTTGTCAGCATCCTATACGGTTCATTGGTTCCCTTTGTTACAAGGTCGTCTATAAGGACACCAATGTATGCCTGGTCCCGCCTTAGGATTAATGGTTCTGAGCCTTTTGCCCTCAATGATGCGTTTATTCCTGCAACTAGTCCCTGAGCCCCTGCCTCTTCGTACCCAGACGTACCATTTATCTGACCGGCAAGAAAGAGGTTGTTTATGTTTTTTATCTCCAGCCATGGATAAAGCTGGGTTGGATCCACGAAGTCATATTCTATGGCATACCCCGGTCTAAGTATGTGAGCCGATTCGCACCCTTTGAGCGTCCTAACGGATTCAAATTGCGCTTCAAGACACATTGATGTTGAAAAATTTTGGAGATAGACCTCACGCCCCTCAGGATTTATAGGTTCAAGAAATATGGGGTGGGTATCCTTTTCGGGGAACTTGATTACCTTGTCGTCTATCGAAGGGCAATATCTGGGACCTTCTGAGTCAAGGGTACCCTGTATAAGAGGTGATTGATTAAAATATTTTCTGATTACCTCATGGGTTTCTTTGTTTGTTCTTGTAAGTCCGCATTTAACCCCTTCATATACCCTTTTCTCCGTAAAATGGGAGAAAGCTTCCGGTTCCTGTATGCTCTCCTGACAGTCAAGAATCTCCCAGTTTATAGAATCTGCAAGCACTCTGGGAGTAGTATCTGTCCTTAGCCTGCCGATTGCGAGACCTGTCCTTTTTATGCTCTTTGAGAGTTCGGATGCCGAGACCATACCGAGCGGGCCCGATTTATGCGAGGTAAGGCCAATATGAATCTTTGCTGCAAGATATGTACCCGTTGCAATTACAATGGTTTTTGAAATAAAAGTCTGGCCTGTGCTAATCTTAACTCCTGTTGCTGTATCGTTTTTAACCACCAGCTCTGTCACCATGGCCTGGTGTACTTCTAAGTTTGGACAGGTCAAAATAGCCTTTCGGTAGTGATTGCTATATTTTATTGGGTCACACTGTGCCCTGAGAGTTCTTACTGCCGGTCCTTTAGAGGTGTTAAGCCATCTAAGGTGGTGGGTCGAAAAGTCGGCCGCTCTTGCCATTTCACCGCCCAAAGCGTCAATCTCTCTAACTAAATGACCTTTAGCCGGACCACCTATTGAAGGATTACAGGGCATCATTGCCGTGTTGTCCAAATAGAGGTTAAGCATAAGGACCTTTGATCCCATACGTGCGGCTGAAAGAGCCGCCTCGCAGCCTGCGTGCCCTCCTCCTACGACAATAACATCATAAATTTCTTCAATTCTCATTGATTATTTCTACTCTCCCTGAATCGACTCCGTATATCCCGCCGGGAAAATTCTCAGCAAAAGGTTCAGCGGTAGAGGCAAAAACTTGTGCCTTTCTCTCCAGTAGGGCACAAAAAAGTAATTCTCTTCCTTCTGCATCTAGTTCAGCTGTTATCTCGTCAAGGAGAAGGACTGGGTCTTTTCCCAGTTTTCTCCTAACACCTTCTGATGCTGCAAGTATTAGCGCTATCGCTACCCGGCGCCTAAACCCTCTACTGAGTGAAATAGAGGCAGGAGCACCGTTAGATTTAATGAGCATGTCGTCCCTGTGTGGCCCTACGACGGGAACTCTCAAAGCCTGTTCTTTCATTTTATTTGTTTTTAGCGCATATCTAAAATCCTCTTCGGGCAATGATAAAGAGCCGGCGCCACCTCTTAGAAGGCTTATTTCGGTAGGATAAGGAAGGAGAGCGCAAGTATCGTTCAATGATTCTGAGATCATTACTAATACTTCCTCTCTCATTTTCCAGATCCATGACGCAAGGGGTACAAGAGCCCTATCGATAAGATCAACCCTGCCACCTTTTCTGAGGATTACTGTTTTTTGTTTTATGCCTCTTCTGTAGTCAAGAAGTCTGGAGGCGTATATAGGAACAATTAGTGCGAGAATCATGTCCATAAGCCTTCGCCTGAACGAGGCAGATCCTTCAATGATTGACATGTCGTTTGGAAGAAATGAAAGGACAGGTATTTTCCACCTTAAATCTGCTGCGTTAATCGGCTTATCCTCTATTCTGATGGCATATCTCGATGAAATTTTAACTTTTATTATCTCACCATTTTCATCATCTATCTGGCCTGTGAGCTGGACCTCAGAAGATCCGCTGTCCCAAGTAGGAAGGGAGGAGGACCTAGTTCCTCGTTCAAGAGGGCCCCACCCAGAGAGAATATTTATCCCTTCAAGAAGGTTGGTTTTACCGGAACCGTTCGAACCTGTAAGTAAATTTAACCCCGGGAACCATTTTATCTCCCGGGGTTCTATATTTCTGAAATTGTTAAATCTTGTTCTACTATATCCCATCCCCGAAATCCGCTTCAGCGCTGTCTAAATTCAACTCTTCTTCGGTAAGGTTGATGGGAGCTATGAGGCAAATAAATTTTTCTCCATCCGCTCTTCTAACAACCAGATGTCCTGATGATCCATTGAACGAAAGCCTTGCCTGTGGTTCTCTCAAAACCTTAAGTGCTTCCATAAAGAACTTTGAGTTAACTGCTATCTTAAGGTCATCTCCAGATATGTCGGCTAATATCTCTTCCTTTGCACTGCCAAAATCTGGAGCTCTTCCCCTCATCACAAATTTGTTTTCCTTTATGATATCAAGGATAACCATTCTATTGTAATCTTTAACTATTACATCTACTCTTTCAAGGGCAGAGATAAGATCTCCTCTGTCCAGCAATACTGTTGTTGTGTGAACTTTAGGTAGAATTTTTTCATATGCAGGAAAATGGGATTCAACTCTTCTGACAGTAAATTCAACGTTTCCAGCTTTAAAATAAAACTGTGCGTCATCGTAAAGTATCTCTACAGAAGATTCGGGGTTTAGCGATGCCAATATTCTCTGAACTTCTTTAATACCCTTCATTGGCAAAAGCACGCTTTCTGAGTCAACACTTTCACAGACTGCTGCTCCAGATAGAGCAAGTCTTCTAGTATCTGTAGAAACGATGTTCAATATTCCGTTTGATATCTGAAAATTAGCGGATGATAGATAAAGAGGAAATTCTTCTCCTGATGAGGCTGCAAGTGTTCCCTCTTCTATAACCTCTGCAAGTTTATCCACAGATATTTTACAAAACATCTTGGCATCTTCCGATGTTGGAAGAGTAGGAAACTCTCTTACCGGGTATGTGCTGAAATTATATTTACTCTTTCCTGCTTTCAGTACAACTCTGCCATCAGAAACAAAAAGACTGAATTCCTCACCTGGAGCCTTTTTAAAGAGTTCACTTACTATTTTTACTGGAAAAACGGCCTCTCCCGGTTCTAAAACATTAATTCCGGAGGCTGTACAAATTATCGATGTTTTTATATCTGTCGCCTGTAGAGTCACCTTCTCCGGAGATGCCTTTACAAGAACAGAAGATAGGATGCTCATTGAGCTGGAACTTGAGGTACTTCTTTCGGCAAGTCCCCAGCTTTGGAGGAATAATTTTTTGTTTATTGAAAGCTTCATAGGAATGACCTCCTGCTTTTATCTATATATTAATGAAAATAAGTAGTAGAAGTAGTAGAGACTGTGTATTTGTTGAAAACTACATAAAACACTTATGGCAACAGATTTTATCATGTGAATAAAAATAGAGATAGAAAAATTATTAATCCACACTATACACAAAAAATAAAATAAAAACAGAGAAAAACAATTATACACAAAAATTTACACAAAAAAAAGAAGATAATCTACAGCTTACTTACAACGTTGTCCACAAAAGATCTTACCCTTAAATCGGTTTTCAGAAGTGCTTCTATTTTCTTGCAAGCATGGATAACAGTTGTATGGTCTTTTCTGTTGAAGGCATACCCTATCTGCTGCAGACTTTCACTGGTTTTATTTCTTGCAAGATACATAGCAACTTGTCTTGCGAGAGCAAGATCAGCAGTCCTTTTTGGAGAGAGAAGGTCTTCCATAGAAATACCAAAGCTTTCTGCAACAAGTTGTTGCAGAAGACCAATGTTTACGGGACCGGAACGGGTATCGTGCAGTAAGTCTTTAAGCCAAACCGTTACATTCTCCATGGTCATTGGATCAGAGTTGAATTCAGAACAAGCAACGATCCTGTTCAATGCTCCCTCTAACTCTCTTATATTGCTTGGAATGTTCTGAGCGATAAAAAGAACAATATCTTCCGGAATTTGGTAATTTTTTATTTCCGCTTTTTTTTGGAGGATAGCCACTCGTGTCTCAAGGTCTGGTGGTTGAATGTCAGTTACAAGTCCCCATTCAAAACGAGAAACAAGTCGGTCTTCTACTCCCTGTATATCTCTTGGGGGTCTGTCGGAGCTAATAATGACTTGTTTTTTTGAATTGTGGAGTGCATTAAAAGTATGGAAAACTTCTTCTTGAGTCTGTTCTTTTCCTGCAATGAACTGTACGTCGTCAATCATAAGCACGTCTAGTTCCCTGTAACGTGATCTGAACTCATTGTTAGTGTTGTTTCTTATGGAGGTAATTAGGTCATTAGTGAATTTTTCGGCACTTACGTATAGTACCTTTGTGTTTGGCTGGGTTGTTTCTATATGGTGACCTATCGCATGCATTAAATGGGTTTTTCCAAGTCCGACCTTGCCCCATATAAAGAGAGGGTTATAAGCCACTCCTGGAGAATCAGCCACAGCTAAGCATGCCGCATGAGGAAGCCTGTTAGACTTGCCTACAACAAAAGAAGAAAAAATATAATTAGGATTGAGCCCATTTCTGCTCAGTGAAAGTCTCGCGGGAACAGCAGCAGCTACTGCTCTATCGGCGGCCCCTACGTCTTCTTTTATTTCCTGGCTGACTTCTATTTCGATACTTGTACCAAATCCGGTCTCAATTAGAAGGTCATTCATTTTATTTAGAAAACGCGACTTTATCTGTTCTTTTGCAAAAGGGGTAGGTACATCCAATACAAGAGCCCCCTCTTTTATGGATACGGGCAAGCAAGTATCTAGATATGTCTTAATAGCATTGTCAGAACCAGAAATCATTTCAACACAGTGAGTTTTGAATTCACTCCACAAAATATCAAGATCTTTGGTCATTAATTTTCACCCCAGGGAACAAAATATAACGGAGAAAGTCTGTTCTGATAATTGTATCATGAAGATCTTAGTCTGAGAAAAATAAAAAAGCAAATTAAATCCACAGACGTTGTGCACATATCCACAACCAGGGGTCCTTATTTGTGGAACAGATATAACAGCAGCGTAATAGAGCATGCGTAATATATAACTAAGCTAATAAAATCTGACCATAATTGACAAAACTGATTTTGCAATAGTGGATAATCTCTGCCCACAATCTTATTTTTGTGGATATGATGATACTAATGAGTAAACAAACGGTTTTTTTAAGGACAGGGTTTTAATTTATTCAGTTTGTGAATTTCTGTATAACTCCTGTGGAGGTGAAAAACTTGCCTTATACCTCTTGTTATACACAACATGTGGATGAGAAATGTGTGTATGTACCAAATAATTCAGAATATAATAACTTGGATTAAGAAAGATACGATTTACTAATCAAGGGGGATGACGTGTCTCAGCAGGTTTCAGTAGCAATGATGGATTTTACATAGGTTTAATGACTGTTATAGTGTGTTAAGTCTTAGACTTTTTCTGACTATTAGAAGAAGTTTCCGATTTAATCGCACATACCAGGTGCTATTTAAGACAACCTGTTCGTTTTCATGGGCTTTCTAAATTAGATTTATTGAGACCTACACCACTGCCACTTAGTTCCACCCTTAAATTCCTTTGGCTCTCCTGTCATGATTGCTGCTTTCTCTGTCATTTTGATTTTTTCAAAGGTTACAGGGAAGGGTATGTCTTTAAATTCAAGAAGCGGATTTATTTTTGAGAGCAGAAGGTTTGTCAATGCCTCCGGTTGATTTAAACCTTTGACAGTAATAGTGGTTTTGTCAAGATATACTCCGTCCTCATGAAGCCCCAAGGTCCCTTTTGCGAAGAGAGGAAGGTCAATTTCTATTATGATCTTTGTGATGAAATTTCCTGTTGCGGTGAACCCTACAGGTTTAAAGTCGAATTGCAAGTTTGAGAGGCCATCCGGATTTTCATTTTTTTTGAAATAATCATTAACATCTTTTTCAGCAAGTATCACTTCTCCCGTTGAGCTTTTGATCATCTTGGTTAAAAACAAGCTGCTGCTTTCTGATTCGTTTTCGTTGAAAGTTGTCTCATCAAGCTCTGCAATCAATTTCATTTTTTCTATTCTTATGCCATCGATAATACCTCCGGTTATCTCTATCCATGCAGTTTTGTTTTTTACTTTTACTGTAGTAGCTTCAGGACGAAATTCAGCGACGATGTTTTTGCCTATTAACTCCGACACCTCTGTTTGCTCTAATGCATCGCAGGGATGCGCCATGAAGCAAAGTAATAAAAGAGTATGAAAGATAAAAAAAATATGTTTCTTCATTAGTTTTCCCCCTACAAAAGTCAGTCTTTTTAAATTCTAACTATATTTTCAAAATAATCTACGCAATATCTATGATGTTTTCTTTTCCTTTGCTTTCACCTATTATAGAAGAGAAGATTTCAGTGAAATGTATTTACAGCTTATTTTGTTGGACGAGAGGACTTTTATGACAATATTCCAGCTCTTTATTTTTTTCTTTCGTATCAGCGCCGTGACGTTCGGAGGTGGACTGGTCATTTTCAGCATGGTAAAGCTGGAAATAGACAAACGGGGGGACATATCACAGTGCGAGTACACAGACATGGTAAGCCTTGCAGCTTCAATACCGGGTCCGATGGCTGTGTCTATCGCGTGGCTTCTGGGAAAACACTACAGAGGAATCAAGGGAAGTATCTCTGCTGTCGCTGGGTGCATTCTCCCACCCTTCATCATAATTCTACTGCTCTCCCCTGTTATTCTTAAATATTCTGATGTCCCAGCGGTCCAGGGGTTTTTTAAAGGGATCTTGGCCGGCACAGGAGCTATCATCACCTTGGTAGTGTTTGAGAATGCCAGAGCTACGCTCTCTTGCAATTGGTGGAACCTCATTCCATTTTTGCTGGTCGTAGCACTGATAGGTCTCTTTGGTTTCCATCCGCTTTTGTCGATGCTTGCTGCTTTCTCTGTACAGGTATTGAGGGAGAGGATGGTTAGAAAATGAAAGTTCTTTTAGAACTGGCATGGGCATTTTCTCAAGTGGCGGTAGGTGCCTTTGGTGGAGGACTTTCTACCCTACCGCTCATAGAATACCAGCTTGTGAAGACAACGGGATGGCTCACACCGTCTCAGTTCAATCAGGTGCTCGCCCTTTCTCAGGTTACCCCGGGCCCAATAGCTGTCAATGCCGCAACCTTTGTGGGATTTCAGCAGGCCGGGGTCCTCGGTTCATTAGTATCCACTTTTGCCATAGTAGCTGTACCGATTTCAATTCTATGTGTTGCCCTATTTATATTGAAGAGGGTAGATGAGGAAAGAAGTAAAAAATTTAAGGAACTGCTTCGACCTATAGTAGCCGGTCTTCTCTCGCTTTCACTTGTTTCACCTCTTACTGCTACGGTAAGAAACGGTATTATTGCCATATTGATGTTGTTCACAGGGATATTTTTATTACGATCTTCCAAATTTTTGAAAAAATATCCTCCTGTGCTTCTTCTCGTATACGGAATAATTGGCTCGGTTCTTTTTTCGTAAAACATTCAGATTGGAAGAAGCCTGATAATGTCAGAACATGAACAATAATCAGCAAAAACAAAAATAAACTTTTTTAAGTAGCCTTTTCTCATTAAAAACACGCGGTTAAAATGTTGTCACGAGAATGTTAAGTATATTCAGAATTCCGTGGATGACGTTGACTAAAATGAATCTTTGATGTAATTTGATATAGTGATTCCACTGCTTTGCAACAGATAGCACAAATGGTGCGAAAGAGCAGTTTTTGATTTTTGGTATAATTCAAAATATTACAGTACCGCTCTGTTACACAGGGAAGGAGGGCTGTAAAGAAGAACTCCTCAAATTAAGTTTCTATTCAGCTCATGTATCAGCAAATGCTACAAAAAGTCATTATCCATGAACCAAAAAAAGATTCGAAGGGAGATTTTTTAATGAAGAAATTTGCAGTTATCCTTGCCGTAATGTTTTTGTTCGTAGTAGCAATAAGCCCGGCGACAGCAGCTCCTATCGTTCTGCGCTTCGCAGGACAGTCACCCCCAGACCATATGGCTACCAAGACCATGAATATGATGGCTAAGGAAATCGCACAGCAGACCAATGGCCGTGTTGAAGTCAAAGTCTATCCCGCAAGCCAGCTCGGAAACTATTCACTTGTTATGGAAGAGATGATCCGCGGAACAGTGGACATGTCCATGATGTCCATCGCCAGCGAATTTGATCCCCGTCTTGAACTCGTTTACATAAACGGATATGTCAGCGGATACGATGACGCGAAAAAGGTTTTTGTCCCTGGCGCATGGCTCCCCAACAAACTTAACGAACTATCCATGGCACTTGGTGTAAGGCTGATTGGATCCTATGTCGAAGGTATGATCGGTATCGGTTCGGCGAAGCCTGTCGTAGAACCCCTCAACCCAAAGGTTGACAAAGGCGTTCTTACCAGAGTTCCTAACATGGCAGTTTACATGCTTGGCGCAAAAGCAATGGGCTACCGCCCCGTAACAATTCCTTACTCAGATGTTTACCAGGCTATGCAGACCGGCGTTTGCGATGCAGTTGACGGCTATCCTGTCGCAGCAGCATATACCATTCTTGGAGACGTCCTTAAGTACTGGTACCATACCAACTACTCAATGGAGTATCTTGCAATAATGGTAAGCGAAAAATCCTGGAAGAAACTGACCCCTGCAGACCAGAAAGTCCTTGCCGCAGTTGGTAAGAAATACACCCTTCTTTCAATCGATAACGCGAAGGCTGAAGACAACAAATATATGGATCTTATGAGAAAAAAGGGAATCAAGGTCTTCACATATACTGAAGCCGAACTTAAGCCCATCAAAGATGCATGCATCGGCGTCTGGCCAGAACTTGGTAAAAAAGGTATGACAGAAGAACTAATGAAGGAATTTGTAAAGAACCTCGGTAAATAAAAAATTAATATTAATTCAGATAACGTCTAGAGAATCCTGGGGGGAGGAATTTCCTCCCCGGATTCTCTTTCTCTGAAAGGAGCTTCATCGATGACTCAAGCTCAGTGTAAGTATCAAGAAGAGATTGAATATGTAGTCCCGGAATCATCAATAAGACCAACAACGAACAATTTCGATAAGGTTGTAACAAGGACGTTTGCAACAATATGCTTTGTNNGACTGCTTCTAGTTGTCAGAGATACCATAACCCTTGGTGTTACCCTTCTTTTCACATGGTACGGATGGGATTTCTTCTACTTTGGATTAAGGGGCCCCCTCGGTACAGGAGTGGCGATACCAAAGACCGTTGCATGGAGAATACCTCTATGGACAGGTTACCTTCCGATATTTATAGGCTTGGTTTTCATGTCCTACTATTTTACTTGGGACTTGATAAGATCCAGCAAAGCTCTAGCTGCGGGAGGTAAATCAGAATGATTTATATTGCACTTGTGATACTTATGGCAACTTTGGTAATCGGCGTACCGGTCCCGGTAAGCTTCATGGCATCGTGTGCTTGGCTAATATTCTTCGGAGGAGTTGACCAAGTAGGATATCAGGCAAGTCAGCTTTTGCCCTATGGATACACCCAGATGAACTCTGTCTCTCTGATAGCCATCGCTATGTTTATTCTGGCGGGAGGCATCATGGAGAGAGGGCGTATCGCCGAGAAGCTTATAGATTTGGTTGACGTTTTCGTTGGCCACATAAGGGGCGGCCTCGGAGTAGTAGGTATTATTTCCTGTGCTATTTTTGGTTCGATCTGCGGTGCAGCTTGTGCAACCCTTTCCTGCATAGGCGCGATAATGTTTCCCCGTTTCAAAGCAGGAGGCTACCCAATGGGTCATGCCTGTGCACTGATGGCCAACGCGTCTCTTCTTGGCCTTTTGATTCCCCCAAATGCTACTTTGATAATCTTTGCATGGATAAGCGGAATTTCAGTACTTGCTGCTTTCCTTGCGACCATAGGCCCGGGTATAGTAACAATAATTCTTCTGAGTGTTGTCAACCTCTGGATGCTTCGCAACAATAAAAATGTTCTTGTCAAACAGAAGCGCTCTGGAAAAGAACGTGTAGACATGTTCATGAAACGAGGACGTCTTGCCATTCCGGCCCTTTTCATGCCGGTAATGGTGCTTGGCGGAATATATGGCGGGATAATGACAACTACAGAAGCTTCAGCCCTTGCGGTCGTCTACTGTATCCCCATAGGAATTTTTGTCTATAAGGGGCTTAACTGGAAGACACTTTTCGGAATAGTGGTTGAAGGTTCTATAACTACAGGAGTTATTATGATAATGCTCTATTCCGTCTCCATGCTTTCGAGGCTCTATATCCTCGAAGATCTCCCCGGAAAAGTTCTTACGCTCTTCTACTCCATTTCGAGCAATCCTTATATAATCATGCTCATGATAAACGTATTCCTTGTACTTATGGGAATGCTTATGGATGATATAAGCGTAGTCGTTCTAACAACACCAATACTGCTTCCGATAGTAGCTACTCTTGGTGTTAATCCCGTTCACTATGCAGCAATAGTCGGAGTAAACACGGCGTTGGGATGTATAACTCCACCCTGTGCCCCTGTCCTTTACTTGTCTGGTAGGGTTGGTGGCGCCTCAATAAACGAGATTATGAAGCCTGCACTGACCTTTATGTTCCTTTGCTGGATACCGATACTTGCAGTTACAGCCTACATACCAAAGGTATCTCTCTTCCTGCCCCACATAGTACTTGGGATACCTTGGTAAAAGATAGTAAAAAATAAAGATGATAATTGAACAGTAAAGAGTGATGATCCCAGCAGAAATTCTGCCGGGATCATCACTCTTTACGTATAAAAATCTTTCTTAATAGTACGCACATATATATAATCTGATATAATCTTTTAGGAAAGAGAATTAGAAACTTAAGAAATGGAAGCGATATCGTGTTTTTTTACAAAGATCTTTTTGCCTCACTCTGTTTTATATTTTTTGGAGCAGCACTGGCCTTTAATAGCGGATATTTCTATTTTGGAGCTATGATGTGTGGATGTATTTCCACGACGGCTCACAAAAAAAAATGGGAAGATCCTCTTTGGGCAAAACTAATGATGGAAGATTTGGAATCAAAGTTCGAATCTATTAGAAGGCGTTATGTACCCAAAAAAGAATTTTCGGACGAAGATGAAATAGGACCCCTTACACCCCTGGATGATAAATAAGGCATAAAACTACAGCCATTTATAATTAAAACATCACGCTCTTACTTTTGAGCGTGATGTTTTTTTGCTGTAACGGTCTATTTTTGATTCTTTATGATTTCAAGAATGTTTGTTGCGGCACAGGGCCGTGCGAGTTTTTCTGTTCCAGAGAGAATTTCTTCCAGAACCTTTTTATTTTCGAGTATTTCCAAGACCTCTTTTGCCGCGCCTCCGTTATTTTTTAAGCGCCTCGCTGCTTTGTTGTTGCAAAGAAAGTCCATGTTGAGTTGTTCTTGCCCGGGTACAGGTTCCATAAGAAGAAGGGGCATCTTTGAAGAAAGAGCCTCCGAGAGCGATAACCCGCCCGGTTTCATCAGAGCTAGGTCTGATGCAGAGTAGTACTCATGCATATTGTCCACAAAGGACTTCACCCTCACGTTTTCCATCCCGTCGTATTTTGACGAAAGATTTTTATATAATGAAGCGTTGTTGCCGCATATAACTACAGTCTGGATACTTTTTTCTTTGGCTAAAGAGCTTACTATTACGGGAAGAGGTCCGGCACCGATGCCGCCTCCGGTTACGAGTACCGTTTTTTTTGTCTGATCTAAACCGAGATGTTCTCTGGAAATTTCTTTGGAAATTGGAGTGCTGTATTTTTTTGATACAGGTATTCCGGTATCGTAAACGTTATGAATGCCGTCAACTCTGTACTGTTCGAGTGCCGTCTCACTCGCTGCAAAAGAAGCTGAAAAAAGAGGGCTTCTTTGAAATCTGTGGGTGACAAAATCCGTGTTTACGTAGAACACAGGTATTTTGAGACGATTTCTCTCTGCGAAGATAGAGGCACCGAAGTAATGGGTGAAGAC
>LFRM01323478.1_pt2 | contig 12960 bp, 14 predicted proteins | sample 618341 | NCBI WGS metagenome assembly LFRM01 (sample SAMN03654438, study PRJNA283298) | anaerobic digester metagenome | isolation source: pool of bioreactors CSTR01a, CSTR02a, and CSTR03a thermophilic anaerobic... | place: Denmark: Kgs. Lyngby | collected 2014-05-21
TCGGCAACTGGAAATGTTGCTGTGTCTCCTTGTAGTACATGGTCACTTTCATCATCTCCTATTAGCGGAGCTTCAAAAGATATGTTAATAGTGATAGGATCTAAACTAGTAATAGTATCTCCCTCACCTATAACATTACCGTTCTGAATGACCGAAATGTTCTTATTTGTTATTAAACCAGTCACATCATCTGCAGCATAAGCTGTAAATGTTGTTGTCGCGAATAGTAATGTCATTATTAATGTGAATGACAATATTTTTTTTAAATTCTTAGTCAAGATGCACCTCCACTTTTAGTATAAATATACTCTTTTTTATATAAATTTGCCTTATGTATATAGTGTAAACAATTTATATACTCATTATACTTGCTACCCAAATAAATAACAACTAAACTAACAATTTTTTATTAAAATATTTTGTTAACAAAAAAATACAGAATAGAATAAATTCTACTCTGTAAGTCCAAGCTTAAGTTGTAATTTCATTTGTCTAGTATGTGGGGTGTATCTATTTTCACCCTGCACATGTGCCGTTTGGAACAGGCTTTTCAGGGTTTGCTAGCACTGGGACGATTTCATTTTCATAACCAAGGTCAAAAAGCATACCTTCTGATTCTATTCCCATCATTTTTCTAGGAGCTATGTTAACAACAAAGAGTGCCTGCACACCTTCTATCTCTTTAGGATCATCTCTTTCCTCTTTCATTCCAACTAATATTGTTCTTTGGAATTCTCCAAAGTCAACACTTAGTTTTACTAATTTGTCTGATTTTTCAACATCTTCTACCTTAGTAATTGTTCCCACTCTTATGTCAATTTTATCAAGATCATCGATTTTAATTAAAGGTTTAACTTCCTTAAATTTCATTTTTTCTCCTCCTTTTTAATAGGCGTTATAACAAATAAGAAATTCCAATTATTACTGCAAGATGCACTGGGTAATATATATAGAAAAACATCTGAAGTTTTTTACCTTCTTTACCGCTATATAGAGCTATCGGAACAAGCGCTAAAAGAGAAAACCACTGCATTGGCAAAAAGACAATTAAAAACCCTATGCCCAAATATGGAACTGCTACGATGAAAACAAAATTAAGAGATACTAATAAAGCAAACTGCTTAAGAAGTGTTTTTTCTTCTCCATGTATTAAACCAAAACCAACGATAAGCAGTACTCCGTAAACCCCATAATCAAAAGGTGTAAATGCAACTAATACAATTAAAAGAACTCCCAGAATTTGATATTTCATCTTTCCTGATTTTAAAAGTACAAGTGCCGTTAATCCTGAAGCTAGTGTTAGAATAATATTTACAGATAAAAGATACAGCTCTCCTGTAGCTAAGTATAAAACAATAAAAAATGCTTCGATTAATAAAGCAAACCCTATCACCCTTTTTAAATACGCTTTAATACTGTGCGTATGATAATATCCTTCAGCTATAAGAAAGCAAAAAAGTGGCATAGCCAATCTTCCAAAGGATCTAAGCACATCGTAGGCTACTGAAGGTTCCAGCAGGTGATATGCACTATGATCTAATGTCATAGATGCTATAGCTATTATCTTAATCCAAAATGCTGTCACTAACCTTCACCCCCCTAAACGATTTCTTATAAGGCAAGTTTAACACAATATACTATTCAGTTTCAACTGAATAAGAATGTCACCATATTCAATTGCACTCGAGGAATTAATGTCAAAAAACGCTTATCTCGTAGGTGCTTTATGTCAGTGAAGGCGGCTTTTATACACTATGTTTCTTTTTATAGGACACTTTATTTTTTATTGATTTTATCCGCTGCTACTTTGGCCGTTATAATCGCAGTTGGTAGCCCTGAAGGAGTAAACACCCAGTGCCCTGATTGATATATATTATCAAAAGGAGTTTCAACCGATTTCGCTATTTTTTTAAGGCTACTTTCTACAGGTTGCTTGTCACTAAAAGACCAGCCTGTAATCGCACCATCTGAATTATTTAGTCTAGTTTCTATGGTGATAGGTGTAGACGAAAAATATTCTAAAATATTCTCATCTAAATTAGGGAATATTGAGTTCGTCAGCACAGATATAATTCTTTGGCTTAAAAACTCTTTAAATTCTTCATACATATTATTTTCTTTAATATATTCAGTTAGTCCATAATCAAATACAGTGCTAACAATAAGTCCTGATTTGCCTTCTGGGGCAAGCTTGTCGTCCCTAAGGACTGGTATCGATATTTCATAAGTTGTTTTTTCTGAATATTCTTTAATCCATTTAAATACAGCTTCTTTATTTGATTTATTCTCTATTAAATCAAGCTTTGATAATCCCATTGATCCTAGCCCAGTTTTTTTAGGTGCATAAAAACAGTGTTCACTACATTTATCCATATAATAATCTAGCTCTAATTCGGATTCAATATAAAGTGTAAATATAGAGTCATTACCTTTTGCCTTTAGTATAGCTTTCTTTTGTTCTAAATACTTCTTCCTATTCACACAAGTATAGTCCGAAACATTAATGTTTCTATATAAGGTCTTTAAATCAGCTGCCCATAACAATTTATCATATTTATATTCACTGTTATCCTTACATTTAATCGTTTTGCCATTAACATCAATTGCGCTTACTTCAGAATTTGTTTTGATGATACCATTATTTCTAACAATAAAGTCCTCTATCTTGTTTACAAACGTAGCTGTCCCACCTTCTGGATAATAATAGTCGGTATATAGCCTAAAGTAGCTAAGTGCAAAAAACGTAGGTGTATCTGTAAAAAAATGTTGAGTAATCATATCAATCAATTCTTGATTTTTAGTAAAGTCCAGTAGGCAATCATTAACCGGTTTGTTAAGCTTCTGGATCTTGTTAATGGTAACTGCGTATTTAAGCATCCAAGGCACAACTACCTTCGTTAAATATTCTTTATCTTTTTTAAAATCAAGAAACAAAGGATTATCTATGCCATACAAAACATCCATGTACTTTGATATGTTTTGTACAAGCTGAATAATCTTTTTTATTGCACTCTCTTCTTCGGGAAACAAATCTACAAGAAGTTCTTGATATTTTATTAGACTTTCAAAAGACACAAGTTCAATGAACTTGTCTTCTATACCTAGGGTTACCTTATTTTTTTTAAATGGAACGCTGATACCCAAAGATCTAAGCATAGGGAATATTACTCCTGCGTTTTCTATAGCTCTTATTCCACTATCAAACACAAAGCCTTTTTCTTCAAAGCTACCGACAAGTCCTCCCAGTTTTTCCGATTGTTCAATTAAAATCACATTATTATTTTTGTCTTCAGTCAAAAATGCCGCGGCAGTTAGCCCTGATATTCCTCCACCTACAATAACAATATTTTTTTTCATAATACCACCTTATTCAACACTAAAATCATGATTGATGTATATTATAACATAAATTATGTTATAATATATGCAAACATTTTGCTGTTTATATATTACAATTAACAATTTATCAGCATGGAAAGGATAGCATATGCTTACAAATTATCTTACGATCTATCTGGGCTTTTTTATTGGAATTATACTTTTCTTTCACTTTCCTAAGCTTAAAAAAGCTAGCAAAAATAAAAATACTGCTATTATAAAATTATCTGTAATAATTCCAGCTAGAAACGAAGAAGCTACGCTACCTAATATTTTGCATGACTTAGAAAACCAAACAAATAAACCACACGAAATTATATGTGTTAACGATAATTCTCAAGACGCTACTTCAGATATAATAAAAACTCACCATGTTAAATGTATTGACCTTGATTCATTACCTAAAGGTTGGAAAGGTAAACCTTGGGCAAGTCAAAACGGAGCCAAAGCAGCCAGCGGTGATGTCTTACTCTTCATTGATGCTGATGTAAGACTATCAAAGTATGCTATTGAAAGCTTAATTAACGAATATGATAACAAAAGTCCTTTATCAATTCAGCCTTACCACACCGTAACAAAACAACATGAATATTTTTCTCTATTTTTTAATATAATTCAAATATGCGCTACGGCCATGAGTGTTCTAGGTATAAAAAATAAAATCGGATTTTACGGCCCTGTCTTTATGGTATCTAAAGAATTATTTGATAGTTACGGCGGTTATGAACCTGTAAAAAACGCAGTAGCAGAAGATTTCCAGCTAGGTAAATACTATAACAAGAGAGGCATTTATATTAATCTTCTTATGGGCGGCGACCAAATTAGTTTTACGATGTATAAAGAATCATTTAAAAATGTATTGGAGGGATGGTCTAAAAACTTTTCTTCAGGCTCGTCAGCGCTTCAGTGGTGGTTACTTATACCCATCATTATATATGTAGCGTATTTAACAGCATTACCTATTGAACTTGTAAATGCGTTTATAAGCAGTAATTTAAATCACCTTGCGCTTTTATCAGTAATATATGCTTTAACAGTTATTATGATTTATAGATCTGCTAGAAACATAGGAACTTATCCTTTGTATGTGTGTATCTTTTATCCTTTCTACCTATTAATGTTCCATGTAATATTCTTTTATTCAATAATCGGAACTTATATCTTTAAAACGACAACTTGGAAAGGAAGAAAACTGTAAATTATGCAAATAATATATTTACCTGATCATTTAATGATAATTTCATACATAATATTATGGCCTACGATTCAGCTAACAGTAGCTATTATTTGTAATGGGATTAGTGATAAGCACTTTACCCCAAACAGCTTTTGGCTCAAACCAAAAAAATGGGAGAAAGATGGCGAAATTTACGAGACAATTTTTAAAGTTCACAGTTGGAAAAAATATTTACCAGATGGCGCTAGAGTTCATAAAAATGGCTTTCAAAAAAGACACATTACAAGTAGTGATCCTGAATATTTAGAGGCTTTCATAGCCGAAACAGGAAGAGCTGAAATTATTCATTGGCTTGAAATATCACCATTTTGGATATTTGGACTTTGGAGCCCTCCTATTGTTATATTGATTATGCTCGCTTATGCATTAATCATAAATATGCCCTGCATTATTGCTCAAAGATATAACAGACCTAGGCTGATAAAACATTACAAACACTCTGTGGAAAAGCAGGCTAGAAAAAACAACAGCTAGTCTTTATTATCCATCGATCAAAGTGATAGATTCCCTATCAAAATAAATCAATCCATCATTTTTCATCTTAGTTAGCTCTCTAGATAATGAGGTTCTTTGCACACCTAGCTTTTCAGCTAGATCCTTTTTGGTCAAGTTTAGTGTAACGCAATTAGACCCCTGACGAATTACTTCATATTCTAAATAGCTGATTATACTTTCCCTTATAGACTTCCCCATATATTCTTTAATCTTGTGACTTAATATAACGCTATGATCAGTAACATACTCTAAGTATTTACGCAAAAAAGATGAGTTATCACGAAAAAGTTCAAACAGTAACTCTCTTTCAATTTTTATTATTACTGTATCTTCTTTAGTAATAATTGTCATAGGATACTTGGGAAGCTTGGAAAACAATAAATTTCCACCAATCATATCACCTTCTGTAAATTCGGATATTGTAAGTATTCCACCAGTTTCATCAAGACGGTCAACCGAAACTCTTCCCGAAATTATTATTTCTAAATTATTACAAGCATCTCCTTCAAAATGGACAACAGAGTTCTTTTCAAAAGACGAAATTATAAACTTACCTTTTTTAATATTTTCTTTTATGTCCTCTTCTTTCAACTCTTTAAGCATTATTGTTTCATATATTTTTTCATCATTCTTATACATACAAACCCCCTAAGAGTTACTTTGGTAACTCTTTTAAAAACACTATACATATATAATAGTATTAAGTCAATAATTTAAGGAGAAAATACTATGAAATGGATAGAAACAATAATAAGGCTAATTTTTTTAGCACTTTTTTTATTAATCATAACAGGAGGAAATATGATGATTTGGTTAGGGCTCTTTGCAGTGACTCTAATCGGATCGATATTTTTTGGTAGATTTTACTGCGGATATATATGTCCCATGAACACTGTTATGATACCTGCGGATTGGATTTCCAGAAAATTGAAGATTCAAAATGCTAATCCTCCCAAATGGCTTAAGAACGGTGTTTTGCCTTGGGTCTTTTTGGGTATTACAATAGTGGTAATGATATTGTTTAAAAAGGCTTTACAAATTAATATCCCTATACTTTTAGTGTGGTTAGCAATTTCATTTTTAGTGACCCTAATATATAAGCCTGAAGTTTTCCATAATCATATTTGCCCTTTTGGCGTGATGCAAAAAACTTTTGGTAAATATGGAAGGTTCTCTAAACAAGTTGATGAATCTGCTTGTATAGGTTGTAAAAAATGTGAAAGCGTATGCCAATCTAACGCTATAACTATTGGCCATGATAACAAAGCTAGCATAAATACAGCTCTTTGCCATCAATGTAATAACTGCTCTTTAGCGTGTCCTACTGATGCTATAAAATTCACTAGGGTCAAATAGCAGTTAATCATAAAGTAGTTCTATTATAATTATGGTATAATCAAGCTACCATATAAAACTATTACCCTTTAAATTTTGGAGGTATAAAAATGAGTGAACTAATAAATAATAACGCCCAAAGGCAACAAAAATTAAAAGAGCTAATCCACAAACTTCATGACGGTGCTACTGTTGAATCCGTTAAAGAAGAGTTCAGCCAGTTAACGGAAGGTATCTCTCCATCTGAAATAACAGAGATGGAACAAGCCTTGGTAGACGAAGGCATGCCTGTAGAAGAAATACAAAGATTATGTGATGTGCATGCATCTGTATTTAAAGGGTCAATTAAAGATATACATAGCGATGATACTAAGCCATCACTTGCTTATGAAAAAGGCCATCCAATTAATACATTCATGCGTGAAAATCGCGCAATAGAGGACCTGCTTGATTATGAAATTTCAAATAGCTTGATATCATACATTAGCAGTGATTCTAAAGAAAGCAAATATCTTTTAATTAAGGGATTAGAAAAATTAGCAACTATTGACTACCATTACAGTCGTAAAGAAAACCTTCTTTTCCCTTATATGGAAAACTATAACATCACAGCTCCTCCACAAGTAATGTGGGGTGTGGATGATGAAATAAGAGGAAAGATTAAAGATGTATTAATCAGTTTAAAAGAAGGTGAAAAAAGTGCAGCCGATATTAAAGAATCTGTTTTTGATGTCATAAGGCAAGTCAGAGAAATGATATTTAAAGAAGAAGAAATCATGTTTCCTATGGTAGTTGATTTGCTGACCAAAGAAGAGTGGTCAAATATCCAAAAATCCAGTGCCGACATAGGTTTTACTTTGATTAATTATATAATGGAAAGCAGTAATAACGTTTCTGAAGAAAATCCAGAAACAACCATTACGGACTACGTATCAAAAGACAGTCAGTCCAAAGTGGCTTTTGACGCTGGTACACTAACTGCTGAAGAGATTAACTCTATTTTAAATACCGTACCTTTAGATATGACCTTTGTAGGAGCTGATAATAGAGTTAAATACTTTACTCAAGGTAAAGAGCGAACTTTTGACAGACCTTTAACTATTATCGGAAGAGAAGTAAAGTATTGTCATCCTCCTAAGAGTGTACATTTAGTAGAGGAAATCGTTGAAGATTTAAGAAGCGGCAAAAAAGAATATGAAGATTTTTGGATTAAAATGGGCGAAGCATTTGTATATATCAGATATTTTGCCGTTAGGAACAAACAAGGTGCATTTTTAGGGGTACTAGAGGTTACGCAAAATATTAAGCACATTACTGAGCTTGAAGGAGAAAAAAGATTGATGTCTTAGAAAGGGAAAACTATGATAGAACAAGTATTTAAATTTACAATCACTGATGATAAGATCGTAGAAAGAGTCATCGCAGACGAAAATGTCCATTACAATCATATGGTGTTTAATAAAGGCGAAGGTTTACCTGAGCACTTTTCAAACTCAACACTTTACATGAACGTTATAAGAGGCACACTATCCTTAGGGTTAGATAGTCAAAATATTCATGAATATGAAAAAGGCAGCTTACTGAAGATACCCGAAAACGTAAAGATGAACGTTAAAAACTTAAACCAAGAAGTTTTGGAAATCACAGTGGTTAAAGCACCTGCGCCAACAAAATAGATAACAAAAAGTCAAACAGCACAGTATTAAATTTCACACTGTGCTGTTTTTATGTTATTTAGTTAGTCTTTAAATTTAGAACGGTGCAATTGTACCGTTTAATATAAGAATTACTGATGCTACGAAGCCTATCATAATTACTACACAGGCAACTATGTCTGTGGTTGTATTAAATATCTTTTTACCTTGTTGTTTCCTTGTGTAAATATAAAGTAGCGTGCCTGGTGCATATAATAGAGCCATTATTAGCACATATACTAGTCCAGACGCATACATCATCCAAACTCCGTAAACTGCTGCTAGAATAGTAATAGTCCATACTCTTACGCTGCTTCCGTTTTCTCCATTTAAGCCTTCGCCCTTCATTGTTAACTTAAGGTTATATAACCCTGATAACAGATAAGGTACCATAATAGCACTAGTTGATAGTGTATACAACGCTTGGAAACTTGATTCATTTAAAAGTACCAAGATTAAGAAAAACTGAACAATTATGGTTGAAATTACTATTGCATTTGTAGGAACGTTGTGTTTATTAGTCTTCTTAAAGAATTCAGGGAAACATTCCTGGCTCGCTGGTGCAAAAGCACTATCTGTATAAAGAAGAGTGTAAGTAAACAATGCGCCTGCTAGTGAAATGATTACTGCTATATTAACTAGCGCTCCACCCCAAGGTCCTACTACGTAAGCTACTGTTCCAGCTAATGATGGGTTTGCCAAGTTCGCTAGTTCTTCTCTAGGCATAACACCATAACTAAGAACTGTGATAACTACGTATAATGCTAAGAGACTTAAAAATCCTATCATAGTAGCTCTTCCAGACTCTTTAGTAGTCTTAGCTCTACCTGATACCACTACAGCTCCTTCAATTCCTATAAAAATCCATACTGTAGTAAATATGGTTCCTTTTATCTGCTCCATTACGCTCTGGCCTGCGATTTCATCTATCCAGAAGTTAGAAGTAAATGTTGCCCAATCGAATTCTCTTGCAAATATTACTGCTAATACCATAAATGCTATTGGAATCACTTTAGCTATTACTACAATTGTATTGATAAAATGAGCTTGGCTTATACCTTTGTTAAGTATAATAGCTGTAAGCCATATTAATGCCGAAGATATAACTACTGAAGCTGTGTTATTGCCAGCACCAAAGACGTCAAAGAAACTTCCTAGCGCTGCAAATAGCAATGTGGCAAATGACACCTGTGCTAGTATTGCACTCATCCAATAACCCCAAGCCGAGTTAAAACCAATGTAATCTCCAAACCCGTCTTTTGCGTAGCTGTAAATACCACTTGTTAGTTCAGGTCTAATGACACTAAGTCTGTGATACACAAGTGCCAAAGAAAGCATTCCTATACCGCAGATTACCCAACCTATTAGCATTGCACCAGTTGATGCGCCTACTGCCGCAAAGTCTCCAGCCATGCTGAATACTCCGCTTGCCAGGGTAAGACCAACTACAAACATCGTTAGTTTTAGTACCCCCAGATCTCTTTCTTGTTTATTATCCATAATTCACCTCTATATATAATAACGTGCAGGGGAACTGCCCCTGCTTCTAAACTATCTAGAATCTTAATGATAAACAGCTAAGTCCGCCATCTACTTTTCTATATTCTGATGTATCAACAACTAAAGTTTTGTAACCTAAGTCCTGTACAGCTTTTAGTACTGTAGGGTATCCTTCAGGTACAATTACAGTGCCATTCATCCAAATGCAATTAGCAGCATAAGCTTCATCTTCAGGTATTTCAACTTTATTAAACTTTTCGAAATCAGGTTTTGTAACAAACTCACCTGAAACTAGCATGTTATTATCTTCTAAGTAGTTAATACCAGTTTTTAGATGTAAAACTTCTTCTAACTTAACTTCTGAACATGTCATGCCATACTTAGCCAAAATTTCCGTTAACTGCCTAATACCTTCTTCATTAGTTCTTGCAGAACGACCTACATAGAAGTGATCGCCTACCATCATAACGTCTCCGCCTTCTAAAGTCCCAGGGTCTTTTATAAATTCGATCTTATCGTCAGAGAAAAACTTTTTAACAGCTCCGATAATTTCCTTTTCCTCGCCTTTTCTGCTTTCAGCACCAGGATTTGTAATTATAGCACATTTGCTAGTAATTAACGCAGGATCTTCTACGAAACATGAATCTGGGTATCTTTCGTCTGCTTCTAAAACAGTCACTTCAACACCACATTTTTTTAAAGCTTCTCTGTATGCAGCGTGCTGTACTACAGCCTTTTCGTAATCAGGTTTACCTTCGTAAGTACCTCCAGAGATACCATCTACTAAAGCTCTACATGGTTTTCTAACTATTACATTATTAAATTTTTTCATTTTAAACTCCTCCTCTAATGTTAGATTAACAATTTACTGTTACACAATATATTATATATTATATGTTCCTCATTCTATTCTGTCAACCATTTTTGATAAATCTTTATATTATATACTATATATTTTCTGCTAATATTATTGAAATACTTTACATTTCATGGTAATATTATATTAATAAATTAGAAATCTAAGGGGAAAAATATGGATACAGTATTTAAATCACTAAAAGAGCATGTATATGATTACATCGCAAGAGAAATGTCAGAAGGAACACTAAAGCCTAACGACAAGATTAACGAAGCTAAAGTATGCGATATTCTTAAAATTAGCAGGACGCCTGTAAGGGAAGCTTTGATTCAATTAGCATCAGAAGGCATCATCAATATGGTTCCTAGAAAAGGCTTCTACATTAACGAGGTTACATTAGAAGATGCCGTTAATCTTTACTTATTAATTGGTAATTTAGACGGATTGGCTGCTCGCTTGTCTTGTCCTCTACTGACAAAGGATGATTATGCAGAAATGCAGTACTATATTGACAGTATGGATCTGGCAATTAATTCTAATAAATTCGATGCTTATGTACAGCAGCAAAGAATCTTTCATGAAATATATATAAATAAATGTGATAATTCAATATTAATAGATACTGTCAGTAAACTGGAAAGCAAGTTCATCAGCAGAAACTATTCCGACACAGATACCGATATTGATCTTATTAAAACTAATTTAATTGAAACTAATGATGAGCACCGCAAAATATTAGCGCTATTAAAGGAAAATAAAGCTTTAGAAGCTGAACAATATATATCTAAAGTTCACTGGGCGACAAACCATGCACATTATGACTCTTTAACCAATAGATAGGATGTGTGTACCAATGGATTTTGAATATAGAGTAGTTGATAACGAAGTCGTAATAACTAAAATTAATAACCCCTTACCTAAAATCAGTTTCCCTAATGAAATAGAAGGAATGCCTGTTACTAAATTAGAAGGACCTTTGGTTATAAGAAAACAAAGAAATACAGTAGAAGAAATATATTTGCCCGATTCAATGCAAGTATTGGGAGAATATGCTATTTATGATTTCCATTACTTAAAGAAACTTCATATTAATCAAGGTTTAAAGAAAATCGAGAAATATGGAATATATACTTGTCCGGACCTTCACCATATTGTAATACCTTCTAGTGTTGAGACAATTGATGAACTAGGCGTAGGTTATTATTACGAACACGGTAGGTCATATAAACAAAGATTTGTAAAAATTGAAATACTTGAAAAAACTCGGATTTAATTCCGAGTTTTTTATATTCTACCATTAGCTCCTCAGCTCCTCTTCTTTTGGATATTTGTAAATGCTAAGTCAATAAACAACTTTAACCTAACTACTATTATTTATGATACAATAAATAATAGTATATTAATGGTTGCAATTGTTATAAATTTCAGAAAGGAAAACAAATTATGAGTCTATATAAAACAGATTTAGAAGTGGTACAAATGAACGGTGATAGCGTTAAGCTGTCTTCTCTTGAAGGAAAAGTTCTTTTGATTGTAAATACTGCAAGCAAATGCGGATTCACACCTCAATTTCAAGGTCTAGAGGAGCTATATGAAAAATACAAGGACAAAGGATTGATGATACTTGGTTTTCCTTGTAATCAATTTAAAAACCAAGATCCAGGCGATAATAAAGAAATATTAGATTTCTGTCAGCTAAATTATGGTGTGACTTTTCCTATGTTTGAAAAAATAGAAGTTAATGGAGAAAACAGGCATCCGCTGTATAAATATCTAATAGAAAATAATTTAAACAAAAATAGCGGTGATATTAAATGGAATTTTGAAAAATTCTTAGTGGATAGAGATGGAAAAATAGTGAATAGATACGCTTCTCTTAAAAAGCCTAAATCAATTGATAAAGATATTTTTAAACTTTTGTAATTTCCTTTAAATATTACGGAGGGTTCGCTATGAATCAAAAAAGAATTTTACTTACAGGTTCAACAGGTTCTATGGGAAAAGAAAGTTTCAAGCAGCTTTATGAATATAAATTTAAATTTCATATCGTTTTACTCATCAGGCCATCTAAGAAAAATATTAAAATGATGAAAAAATATAAAAATGACCCAGCTGTAACAATCATATGGGGAGACTTAACTGATTATGATGACGTTTTAAAGGCAGTCAGTCTTAGCGATGTTATTCTGCACGTGGCTGCATTAGTGTCCCCTGCCGCTGATAAGCATCCGGATTTAGCATGGAAAATAAACTACGGCGGAACCGAAAACATAGTTAAAGCAATAAAGTCCCAACCAAATCCTGATTTAATAAAACTAGTGTACATAGGAACTATAGCAGAAACAGGAAACAGATCAGTACCTGTGCATTGGGGTCGAATAGGTGACCCTATAGTGCCAAGTTTATATGACTACTACGCAGTATCCAAGATTGCTGCAGAACGCCTAGTAATAGAATCAGCT
>LFRM01105041.1_pt1 | contig 12958 bp, 15 predicted proteins | sample 618341 | NCBI WGS metagenome assembly LFRM01 (sample SAMN03654438, study PRJNA283298) | anaerobic digester metagenome | isolation source: pool of bioreactors CSTR01a, CSTR02a, and CSTR03a thermophilic anaerobic... | place: Denmark: Kgs. Lyngby | collected 2014-05-21
ATGAGCAAGCAGTCAGAAGAAAAACAATACTAATAGTTAACACTGCCCAACTTTGCTTTAGTTTTTTTGAAAAAATGATAAAAAACCACTCCCTTAAAAAAATTAAAGTTCTATGTATCCTAAAAAAAACACATAGAACTTAGTTTAATATTATAACGCAAAAGAAACATTATAGCAAATTTGTTGGCATAAAATTAGAATCATGGGGTTTTCGCCCATTTGCTTTCCAAAAGGCAAAGTTCATTTTTATTTTCATCTACTATACTGTGAAGACATGTTGTATTTTCACCCTGCCTTATGATTTGAGTAAGGGTTTTGATGTTTTTACCATATGTGGTTTCTTTTTTGTATGTTACTTTAAGATTAGTCAAAGTACAGTTTAAGACAATTTCGAGGGGCACTGACTCAATGGCCCAGGCGGCGTATTTTACATTGTTTACATGCCTGTTGGTATCAATATCGCTGTACCTCACGCGAAATTCTTTTTCCACATCAATTAAAGAAGGTGCCGCTGCGTCTTCAATCTCTAAGGAATTATCAACGCCGACTCCGTATATTTCGTACATCTCTCTTGGTATCTTGATGGGGCGTTTCTTTACAGTGTCTACAAAGAGCCACTGTGATTTGGCATCTACCAGTTTTTCACCTTTGTGGCTTAGTATTTCAAAGCAGCGATAGGCAAAAAACTTATAAAAAGAGTGGGGAGCGGTCCTTACTCTTACCTTTTCCCCAAAGACCGGGTACCTATGTATATTTATATCCCACTTATAGAGCATCCAGGCAAGCTTATGTTCCCGAAGATAATCTATGCCTACCCCTAGCTTTTCACTTTGACTGGTTGCCACATCGTCCAAGTAATTCATCAGGCTCGTGACAAGCACCCTTTTTTTATAGTCAATTTCATAATAATGTATGCGGTATTCTTGTTCAAATAAATTGGGCTGCAAGGCTGACACCTCCGGCAAAAATTACAAATTTCACAATTTCAATACTATCATAAAATCGGCATTAAGTCACATAAATTTACAAAATAGCCAGGATTGACACGGCTGGCCCTTTGCGGGTATGATAAAAGAGAAAACAAAATTATTTGGAGGTTTTCCGATGAAAAAGAAGTTACTAGTTTTTTCAGCCCTAGCGCTTTCTGCAGTCTTTATACTTTCTGCATTTGCCTTTGGGGCAGTAGCTACCAAAGACATTAAGGTACACTACAGGAATATTAAGATTAAGGTTAACGGCAAGGTCATCGATGTGGGGAGCGATGAACCCTTCATATACAATGACCGTACATATGTTCCCATACGGTTCGTCAGCGAAGCCCTTGATAAGGTGGTAGAGTGGGATAACAGTCAGAACACGGTGATAATAAATGATAAATCCCCTTCCGAGATATCACAGCAGTTGGCTGCAAAGGATGCGGAGATACAAAGGCTTACATATCAAAGTTCATTGTTACAAGGCAAAATTATTGAACTACAAAAGACCATAGATGAATTGGAAGCGGAAAAGAAGAAAGTTGAAGATAAAAAGAAAAACGCCGCCGATTACTTGGAGGACTATCTGTATGACGAGTATTCGGAGTGGAGAGATATTGAATTTGATTACAGTGTTAAAGAATCTAAAGGTGACTTTATTGTTACAATAAAGTTTGACAGAAGGGACTTTAAATCCGAGTGGAGTAAAGTGACGGAAACAAGGATAACGAATTGGCTCGAAGATATATATGACTTTATCGAAGATGAGTTCCCCGATTACGGATTTGAAGGCAGCATATATGATACCTATGCAAAAGAAGACTTGGTGACATTCGAAGAGTCTAAGGGCAAAATCAAGGTAAAGTTCTACGACGTTGATGATGACTACGATTTAGCCGATCTGGAAGATGACTTGAATTACTACTTTGGTTCCGGCCTTACTACGTACCATAAAAATTTTGGAAAATTAAAGGCCTATATAGAAGTTGATGAGTACGACTACGATGATGAAATTTACATAACCGTAATAGTGGACACTTCCAGGTACGCCGATGAATGGGAAGATGTCAGGGATACCGCTGCCGCTGATGATTGGCTCTACGATATCATGCAATTTGCCTATGATGAGTTGGAAGACTATGCCATATACGGCCATGTGGAGGACAGCAAGGGCAAGACCCAGGCAACCTTTGAGTGTAGCTACTCCGGGCGCATGAAAATAGATTGGAAGTAGCTTTAACGGGCGGTTGATTTTTTAAGTCAGCCGCCTTAAATTTTGGAATAACTACAAGGAGAGGCAGGCATGTTCGGCAACAGGGGCGTATCGCTGGTAATTGTCATGTTTGTTTCTACAATTGTAATGTTATTGGGCACTGCCCTTTTAAATATGTCTACAAGCGAGTATTTGATGGGATCTTATGGTAGGGATTATACCGCTGCCTACTATCTTGCCGAAGGGGGCATTCAAAAGGCCTTGGCCCTCTTAAAAGAAAATCCTGACTATAGGGGGGATAGCGGCTGGCAAAGTATGGGGGCAGGTCAGTATAGAATAAAGATTTCCAGGGAATACAGCAATAATCTCGTGAGAATCGAATCTACCGGCAAGGTAAACAAGGCGGAGGTCTTGATAAACCTAAGGGCTGATGTGCAAGTAGAAATTGATGAGGAGGCGGAATACGACCCGCCCCTAGTAAATATCCATATTTGGGTTGAAAACTGGGAATATAGAGGACCCAATTAACGTCTAAAATCCTAAAATTTAAAAATTACGTCTATTGAAATTGGGTATTGAATAAATATTCATATGGGCGTATAATTATAGCTAGGATTTTAACCACCAAGGAGGATGNNNNTGTGGAAAGAGCCAGCAGCCGAGTGAAAGTGCTCCAGCCGGCAATGGCCAGGCAGAGGGAGAAAAGGAAGTTTGGGTTGTAGGCACGTCACCTGACTATCCCCCCTTTGAATTTGTAGATGAACAGGGCAACTATGCAGGTTTTGACATGGACCTCATCCAGGAAGTGGGCAAGCGCCTGGGAGTTGAAGTGAAAATTGAAGCTTTGGAATTTGAAAGCCTCATTGCATCCCTCAAGCAGGGCAAAATTGACGCCATTATTTCCTGCATGAGTCCAAATGAGGAAAGGCTAAAAGAGGCTGACTTTACAAAAGCTTACTATAATACCAAACACGGAATTTTAGTAAACCCGGAAAGCGATGTAGACATAAAAGAACTCGAAGATATCTTCAACTATGAATTCGGCGTTCAGACCGGGACCACCATGGCCGTATGGGCCGAGAGCAAGGTTCAAGAGGGTGTAGTTAAGGAATCACAGGTAAAATACTACACGGATGCCAATGCTGGAGCCCTTGATGTGAAAAATGGCAGACTCGGCGCCTTTGTAGTGGATGGGCCAGTGGCATATGAAAAGGCAAAAGAGTTGGATATAAAAGTAGCGTTGGAGACCGTTCTTGAAAATGACGAAAACCCCGGTATTGTCTTACCAAAGGGTTCTACCGAAATGCTTGAAAAGCTAAACAAAATCATCGACGATATGATGGCTGACGGCACAATAGCAGAACTTGAAGAGAAATGGCTTAAGCAATAATATGGAGGTCTGTTGATGAAAACCGAAATCTTATTTATGAAGCAGGAAGATGTAATTGAAGCCGGAATTTTGGACATGGAAAAAGTTCTGGAAATGGTGGAAAAAGCCTTCTACCTGGAAGGCCAGGGAGAGATTATAAACCCTCCGAAGACTGTTTTTGGAATTCCAATAGGAAAGGAGCCCGAGTCTCATTTCTTTGCAATGCCGGTATATATAGGCGGCGATGTGAACCGGCCGGGCATCAAATGGGCGGCCGAGTCAATGGCAAATGCAAGGACCGGCAATTTGCCCATGGGAATTGACCTGGTGATACTAAGTGACCCGGTGACGGTGAAGCCAGTGGCTATCATGGACGGCATGGTAATTACGGCCATGAGGACCGCCGCTGCAGCGGGTGTGGCCGCCAAGTACCTAGCTCCCAAAGGGGCTAAGACAGCAGGCTTTGTGGGGGCAGGCGTTATCGGCAGGACCATGATAATGGCACTGAAGCAGGTAATACCCGGTCTTGAAGAGATCAGGCTGTGCGATTTGANNACTTGAAAAGGCAGAAAAACTCGCTGCAGAATTTGAAGGTATAATTAAGGTGATTCCTACAGATAATGTGGAAGAGGCCTTAAGCGGTGTCGACATAATAGCGACCATGACAACCAGCAGAAAGCCTATTGTTAAGGCCGAGTGGGTAAAAAAGGGAGCAATGATCATACAAATGAGTTCCTGCGAAGTGGAAAGTGCTGCCGTGAAAAAAGCCCACAAAATAGTAGTGGACAGCTGGGACCAGATGAAGGAAAATGAACTTTCTGTCTTGAGCCAGATGGTCAAAGCGGGAGATTTGGATGAACAAGATATCTGGACCTTAAACCAGGTGGTATGCGGCAAGAAGCCGGGCAGGGAAAATGATGATGAGATAACCATGTTTAGCTCCCGGGGCATGGGCTGCCTGGACATAATAATAGGTGATTACCTGTATAAAGAGGCCCTGAAAAAGGGTCTCGGTCAAAAGCTTGTGTTATGGGATGAGGCAAAATGGGTATAAATTTTGCTGCCAATAAAGTGTTAGCGAGTATTCCATACCTCCTCGGGGGGGTATGGATTACCCTTCAAATAACAGTACTCGCCCTTGCACTGTCAACGGTGCTGGGCCTTTTGTTGTCTCTGCTAAGGGTTTACGGCAAGGGCATATTCCACCGTTTTTCGCTAATATACAGTCGCCTTATGAGGAGTTTGCCGCTCCTTGTTATTTTATTTATGCTGTATTTTCTGGGTTCTGAAATAATCGACATACCCGCTTATTGGGCCATAGTACTTGCTTTGGCCTTTCACAGCGCTGCGTACCAGTCGGAAATTTTCCGCGGCGCCATTCAATCGATAAGTAAGGGCCAGATGGAGGCAGCCTTGGCATTGGGAATGAGCAAATACCAAGGCATTTTTTCCGTTATCCTGCCTCAAGCCTTAAGAAGGGCCATTCCTTACTGGGCCAACGAAGCAACCATAGTGCTAAAGGACTCGTCTTTGGCGTACGCCTTGGGAGTTACAGAGCTGATGCGCAGAGGCGAATACGTGAGTGCGCGGACATCTCAGCCCATGCTCACATATATAATTGTTGGCCTAATATATCTAATCTTGACTTACGCGTTTACGAAGAGTATGAATAGGATTGAGTACAAGGTTCGAATTCCGGGCCTGGAAAGGTGAATTGTAGATGCCAAAACCAATTTTGCGTATAGAGAATTTGCACAAAAAATTCAGGGATACAGAGGTTCTGAAGGGCTTGTCGCTGACAGTCTATGAAGGTGAAGTTGTGGTTATAATCGGGCCCAGCGGGACCGGCAAGAGCACGCTACTTCGCTGTATCAACCGACTGACGGAGCCTGATTCGGGTGATATTTACTTGGAGGAGCAGAAAATTGAGCCCGGCAAATCAAATTTCAGCCAGATCCGCCAGCAAATAGGCATGGTTTTCCAGGACTTTAATCTGTTCAACCATCTGACGGCCGTGCAAAACGTGGCGATCGGCCCCATTAAGGTAAAGAAAATGGACAAGAAAAAAGCTTATGACCTTGCCATGAAAGAGCTGGAAAGGGTAGGCATGGCTGAGAAGGCCGGAAACTATCCGGCAGAGCTTTCTGGCGGCCAAAAGCAGCGCGTGGCCATTGCAAGGGCACTGGCCATGGACCCGAAGATTATGCTCTTTGATGAGCCCACTTCAGCCCTGGATCCAGAGCTCATCGGCGAGGTTCTGGAGGTCATGAAGGATCTGGCAAACGCGGGCATGACCATGATGGTGGTAAGCCATGAGATGGGCTTTGCCCGGGAAGCGGCTGACCGCATTGTGTTTTTGGAAGACGGGGTAGTTGCGGAAGAGGGAAGTCCCGAAAAGATATTCAACAACCCTGAAAGAGAGCGGACTCGCGAGTTTATCAGCAAAATAGCCCGGCTAAACAGCGGCGGCGATGACCGGGGGTTGAATAATAAATGATGGAACACATAGAGTATTTTATTTACATCTGGCCTGACCTTTTCAAAGGCTTGATCGTATCCCTTCAGCTCTCGGTGGGAGCTCTGCTGCTGGGCCTGGCAATCGGCCTTCCCATGGCCTTGATGAGAACTTACGGCAGGGGCCTTGTCAAAACTTTGGCCGTCATGTATATCGAGCTAATTAGAGGCACTCCCATGATAGTCCAGTTGTTTTTGATATATTACGGCTTGCCTGATATGGGCATACTGCTGGACAGGTTGCCTGCGGCTATCATAGCCTTAGGGATTAACAGCAGCGCGTACCAGGCGGAATACTTCAGGGGCGCCATTTTGTCTATTGATGAAGGCCAAGGCCTTGCGGCCCAGGCCCTGGGCATGACGAAACAGCAGGCTATTGTAAATATTATCTTGCCACAGGCCTTGAGGCTGGTACTGCCTCCCTGGTCTAATGAAGTTATATACATGGTAAAATATACATCGGTTGCCTTCCTGATTGCCGTGCCTGAGCTTATGGCCAGAGGCAAGATGCTAATAAGCAAGACCTTCAAACCCCTGGAAACCCTTTTCTGGGTTGGCGTCATTTACGTCATCGTCTTGTCCATCATTGCAAAGATCGTAGACATGGTTGAAAGGAAACTCGCTATACCAGGCTTTCAGATGAGCAGGGAGGATTATTAACTTAAATTTCAGGTGCCTGGCACCTGGAGTTTAAGTTTTTTTATATTACCTCTTTGTGTATCCCTTCGACTGCAAACCTTCCATCGGCCTCTAAAAAGTCCAAAATCAAATCCAGCTGCCTATCTATCAGCTTGCGGCTATTCGAAACGCAGGCCATGCCTATAACAGTGCGGCGCTTTACATCCTGCATGTCTATTTCGGCTATGGAAACATTGTACTTGTTTTTTACTCTATCTATGACGCTTTTTACGATCTGCCTTTTTTCTTTAAGTGAAAAGATATCTCCCAAGGATAGCTCTACCGTCATTATTCCTACTACCATGGTTATCCCCTATCACATGAAATAATTGCCTTAATTGTACCAAATTGAAGTTTGTTGTGCAATAAAACTACAAACTGTAATCATATGAAACCGGTTTAAAATTGATAATATAGGAGCAAGATGGGGAAGGAGAAAGGATATGTACCAGTTCTTATTTATAGCAATCATATCATATATTATCGGCAGCATTATCAAGGTAGCTAATGGCAGCAGAAGATACAGTTTAGAATTTGCCAAAGGTTTTTTGATACTTCTGATATCAGGGATTTATCTTCATTCGGGGCTCTCGTATCTTATGGCCTCAGTCGGTGTTCTGGCAGGTCAAAGCAGGCCATTATTTTCGAAGGCCAATGGGAGCAGCACCGAAGTTGTTGCTTTAGGTATAATGTTTTTCATGTCACCGGCAATAGGTATTGTTTTGTTGCTGATATTCGTTATTTTTTATATGATCTTGAAGGACTATAACCGAGCAGTTTTTGCTGCCAGTTTAACTATTCCCGTTATAGCTTTCAAAAGCTTTCGAAGTGATAGCTATATAATAATATCCATGATAATCTTTGCTAGTCTTTTAATTCAGTTTGGATTGCCCTTTCTTGAGAAAAAAATGAAACCGAAATTGCTTTACGACATAGGAGTAGGGTTGGGAGTCCTGGGCTTTTTGATTCTTCTTTACTTTAATAAATATGTCTATAGAGGCTTTGGTTTGCAAACAGACATAATCCGGCACGGTACTCATCACTTCAAGTATGTGGCTTTGACCTTTGATGATGGTCCCGACCCCGTATATACTCCGGAAATTCTTGATATATTGAAAGAAAAAGATGTTCGGGCAACTTTCTTCCTCGTAGGGAAAAACGTCAACAGTTATCCGGAAATAGCCAAAAGAATAGTGGAAGAAGGCCACTCCATTGGAAATCACACATATTCTCATAGAAGCTTGATACCACTTACGGCCAAAAGCACTTATAAAGAAGTCAAGGATGCTGAGACTGCTATAGATGAAGCCACAGGTGTTAGACCCACTTTGTTTCGACCACCGAGAGGGGTCTATTCCAACTATGTTCGAGGACTGCTGAAGGAAGAAGGCTATACATTGGTCCTTTGGGATTTGTCAGCTGTGGACTGGGCAGAACTTGCTCCCAAAAAGATTGTCACAAATGTGAAAAATAGGGTCAAACCCGGCTCCATTATTTTGCTTCACGACAGCGGTGACCTGATAACACACAGAGGGGGCAACAGGGCTTCAACTGTAAAGGCTCTTCCGGAGATTATAGACACGCTGAGAGCTCAGGGATACGAATTTGTGACTGTGGAACAGATGATATTTATTACAGAACTAATGGAAACGGAGGAACACTCTCATGAAAATAATCTTAGCCCAGCCCAGGCACATTAAGATGGCGGCGGAAATATTCTGCCTGGCTTTTGAGCAAAGCATAACATTTTTTACACCAATTAGCCGGAAGGTGAAAACAGCGATTGAAGACATATTTTATTTACTTCACCGCGCTTTCGAGCAGGGATTTTTTGTCGCAGTTGAAAATGATAAGCTTTGCGGCTATGTCATCATGGCTGATGGTATTAAAAGATTGTGGATAAAAACTATAACTTCAGGCTTTCTCATAAAAGCCATATTGTCAGCGGCAAGCGGGAAATATGGTCTGACACCTTCGGCGCTTTATAAAATTGTTAAGAACAAATTACTATACTTTCGATTCGAGATGACTACGGAACCTTCTGCCCAGGTTTTATCAATTGCTGTTCATCCTGAGCATCAAGGTAGGGGTATTGGTCAAAAATTGCTCTCAAAGGGAATTGAGCATTTGGAAGCCTTGGGGATAAGGAGGATAAAGCTGGAAGTAAGGCCAAATAACATCTCGGCTCTAAAAATATATGAGAAATTTGGTTTTCGCACAGTAGGTGAGGCTGAGGATTTACAAGGGAAGTGGCTTATTATGATGAGGAAGGATTGTCTTGGCGAGAATAATATGTTAATATAGCTAGGATCTGCAATCGTTTATATTCTGTGGAATTGGAGGTAAGTAATTTGAGCAGGCAGCAAAATATAAAAATATCAACAAATGCTATGGCGCAACTTATTGCTATGCAGCAGGATGAAATTACGGATCACGTGACCTATAAAGCCATAGCTCGGAAAATAAAAAATCCGGAAAACAAGAAAATCCTTGAAAAGATTGCGGCTGAAGAAAAAAAGCACTATGAAATATTAAAGAGATATACAAATCGCAGCCTAAAACCCGAGCCCCTCAAGGTGTGGTGGCGGACGCTGATGGCGAGTATCCTCGGATTTACCTTTACGATAAAGCTGATGGAAAGCAGCGAAGCTATAGCCCAGCACAATTACAGTGACCTTATTAAAGAAGTGCCTGAAGCCGAGATAATAGTTGCAGAGGAAGAAGAGCATGAGGAAAAACTCATAAACATGCTTAACGAGGAAAGACTGCAGTATGTGGGCTCAATGGTATTAGGACTAAATGATGCACTGGTGGAACTTACTGGAACCCTGGCAGGCCTTAGCTTTGCCCTTCAGAACACCCGTATAATAGCATTGTCCGGGCTTATTACCGGAATTTCCGCTACCCTTTCAATGGCGTCCAGCGAATTTCTATCGGCAAAGAGCGAGGGTAACAAAGATGCCTTAAAATCGAGTTTCTACACGGGCATCGCCTATCTGATAACTGTAGTAATGCTGATATTGCCTTATCTCCTTTTGCCGCCCCAAAAATACATGCTGGCCCTGTTTACAATGCTGATTACCGTAGTAGCAATTATTGCCGCTTTTAATTACTATATAGCTGTTGCAAAGGACTTGCCCTTTAAACGAAGGTTTCTCGAAATGGCGACAATCAGCTTAAGTGTTGCAGTGCTTTCCTTTGTGGTGGGCCTCATAGTTAAAAACGCACTAGGTGTTGACATTTAATAACAGGCACTTAAAGCCGAATTTAAGTTTTGTTTTACGACTTTAATCTCAGTGTCTAGCGCAGGATTGGTAGAGTTTTACTGGTGTTTTTTATGATATTTACGACGGTTGACAACGGGATAAATCTTGTGCTATACTTTTAAATAGTCACCGGACAGGAGGGGTGTCCGAGTGGTTTAAGGAGCTGGTCTTGAAAATCAGTGTCTCGAAAGAGCCGTGGGTTCGAATCCCACCCCCTCCGCCATATAAATATTAGCTAAGACGTGGAGAGATGGCCGAGTAGGTCGAAGGCGGTCGCCTGCTAAGCGATTATACGGACGAAAATCCGTATCGAGGGTTCGAATCCCTCTCTCTCCGCCATTTATATGCGCCTGTAGCTCAACTGGATAGAGCGTCTGACTACGGATCAGAAGGCTGTGGGTTCGATTCCTGCCAGGCGCACCATTTATTTTGCGCCCGTAGCTCAGCAGGACAGAGCAGCGGTTTCCTAAACCGCGTGCCGGGGGTTCGAGTCCTCCCGGGCGCACCATGCTCATATAAAATTTAGATTAAGGCTGTAATTTAGATATGTCCACACCAAAAAACGAGAAGGATTTATTTTTTATGACTCTTGCCCTCCAAGAAGCTAAAAGGGCTGCGGAGATTGACGAAGTTCCCATTGGCGCTGTTGTCGTTAAAGATGATGAAGTAATATCAAAAGCTCACAATCTGAGGGAAACACTGCAGGATGCGACAGCTCATGCAGAACTTTTGGCCATAAAGGAGGCTTGTGAAGTCCTAGGCACATGGCGATTAATCGGATGTACTTTATACGTTACCCTGGAACCATGTCCCATGTGCGCCGGTGCTGTCATCCTTTCAAGGGTGGATAAACTAGTTTTTGGCGCAAAAGACCCCAAAGGGGGCGCATGCGGAAGCGTAGTAAATCTTACCGCCGATGATAGGTTTAACCACCGCCCGGAAGTTGTAGAGGGCGTGATGGCAAAAGAGTGTGGAGAGATACTGAAAGCTTTTTTTCAGGGCAAGCGAAAAAGACAACGATAAATTCATAGAAACCAAATCGCTATCTAAAATCCTGCGTGGAGAGATGGCCGAGAGGTTGAAGGCGCTCGCCTCGAAAGCGAGTGGGCGGCAACCCCGTCCCGTGAGTTCGAATCTCACTCTCTCCGCCATAAGATATTAATAAGCGCTTGTCATATTTAATAAGTCAATGTGACATTTTATATATCCTATGATTTTAGCGTGGAGAGATGGCTGAGCTGGTCGAAGGCGCGCGACTGGAAATCGCGTAACCGTGTTAAAACGCGGTTCGAGGGTTCGAATCCCTCTCTCTCCGCCATTTCATTTAGAGAATAAATTATATTTTATATTCAAAAAGACCACTAAGAAGTGGTCTTTTTTGTTTCTTCTGTCAATATTAATCACAACAATGGGAAGGACATCTAGGAGCATTGCCCAAGTTGCACAAGATTTTCAAGGTTCCCGAAATACACTTCTATAGGCAGTAAAAGGGTTGAGAACCTTGATAAGTTGCCTCAATTATTCAACATTAATCGTCCTACACACAAAAAATAGTAAGGTGCTATATTATGAGGGATTTTGTAAGAAATAACCTGATTCGAATTGAAACTTCAAGAAATGATGTGAAAACAATTTTATGTAATTACGAACTGATTGACTTTAGACACAATGAAAGTATTATGTGAAAGTCAGAGAGATGTTATTAGACAGGAAGATTTAGGTCGCCGCATCTACTGCGTACGTGAGGATGATATGCTTTTTTACTAATCAGTTTTTTTGCAGAGATAGCCAATATTTAAATAGGCTACTCTGCTTTAATTATCTGGGTTATGCTATCTCCGGCTCATCGAAATCAATGCTGTTTTCGTATCTTTTTATTGCTTCACCTAGGAGCCTCAGAATTAGGTCTTCATAAGACATGCCAGCTACCTCTGCCATCAAGGGGAAATCGCTGTAGCCCCGCTGAAGTCCTGGAAGGCTATTGATTTCCAGCACATAGGGCTTATTGTCTTTCACCCTAATATCTACCCTAGCAAAGTCCCTACATCTCAAAGCATCAAAGGCCATAATAGCAGCTTTTTCCAACATATCTTTCTGTTCTTCAGTCAATTTGGCAGGACAAAGGATTTGCTTTTGTCCCCCTTGGCCATGTTTAGATTCGAAGGTGTTAAACTTGTCAAATTCTGCAGTGACCTTATCAAAGTCAATTTCTACAATGGGCAATACCGTTTTGTCATTGCCATTGCCGATTATACCTACGGTATATTCCCTGCCATCAATATATTCTTCGACTATTGCCGGGGGCTGATAGTGCTTTAATAACCTTTCAACTCTTTTGTACAGGTCTTTGTCCGTGTTAACCAAATTGTCTTTGTGGATACCAAAACCGGAACCTTCACAGGCTGGTTTTACTATTGCCGGAAATTTCAAATTGGGATCTAAGTCTTCTTTGCCCGTGTAAAATTCCTGAAAATATGGTGTGGGCACATTGTGAAACTTAAAGATTTTTTTTGCAAATGCCTTATTTAGTGCTAAAGCATGGGCCAGCACACCGGAACCTACATAAGGTATTCCTAGCATTTCCAACAAGGCAGGTACTTGAGACTGTCTGCTCTCACCCTTGATCCCTGTGCTTAGATTAAATACGAAATTGACTTTGCTTTTTAAAAGGTTGTCAATTAAATTTTTGTCGGCGACAATCCTTTTGACTTTGTACTTCTTGGAGAGAATTTCCTCAATCTCATTTGCAGTTATTCTTCTCTGCTCTTCCGCTTTAATATCCTCGATACTGTGCATATTTGAGCCAATTTTACTTACAATTAAACCGATCGTATATATATGAACCCCTCCTTTGTAATTTTTTAATATTTATCACATGAAAATGTATTTTTATACAGATCAGCTTTTGAGTAAACGGTAAAAAGACTTATCCAAACAAATTAGA
>LFRM01125591.1_pt1 | contig 12956 bp, 11 predicted proteins | sample 618341 | NCBI WGS metagenome assembly LFRM01 (sample SAMN03654438, study PRJNA283298) | anaerobic digester metagenome | isolation source: pool of bioreactors CSTR01a, CSTR02a, and CSTR03a thermophilic anaerobic... | place: Denmark: Kgs. Lyngby | collected 2014-05-21
TGTGGCAGGTCTAATCCTACTTCTGGAATTTGGTGTAAATCCCTTCTCCAGTTTATAATATCCTTTTCCACTTCTTTAATTAATTTTAAAACGTCCATATTGATCCTCCTTTAGGTTTAAGTACTCCATATTTCCTAGATAAACCCTACTATTTTCATTAACCACTGGTCTACTTTGTTGCTGGTTGAGTTTTTTGAGTCGCTGATTTGCCTTTACCTTTCTTATATGAGTTTGTAGCAAAGCCTATTGTACTAAATACACATACTGGGATTAAAACATATACTGGTAATACCTTTACAATGCCTAGTAGGAATAGGGTTAAGCTTATTGCAAAGGCCCCATATTTTGGATATTTCACTGCAAACATTGCAAACATGGAACCAAATATTGATGGTAATACATAGTCAAAGGCCTTGATTACTACTGGTGGTAGTATTTGCATAATACCATTTCCAGCTATGGCTGCTATGGTTACCACTATTAGGTTTGTAATTATGGATCCTGCAATTCCAAGTGTAGCTGCACCGCCTATTTCTCCTGTAAGCTTTGAATCCCCTTTTGAAATTTTATTCCTTAAACCATCTAATTTATGAGTAAATAATCCTACGAATAATAACCAACCTATACCATTTAAGGTCATTACCCAAACAGAGTTAGCATACTCTAATACTCCATATCCTTCTCCACCAAATTCTACACCCATGGCCTTAGCTCCCATGGTAGATGCTGCTAATTCAGTAGGGGCTGGCCCTATAGCTGATACTGCTCCTATTCTGAAAGCGTCCTTTGCTTCCTTTTTAGTAAGCTCTACTGAACTTGCTGCTTGAAATGCTTTTTTAGAAAATATAATTGCTTGTACTGCTACTACTATTACTACTGGTAAACACATCAACCATAATATTGGGTCATTAGCAATCTCTAAATACTCTTTCATGCTTTAACCTCCTGTTTGTTTTCTAGTAGCTTTATATTACTACAAGATTAGACAATATTTTTTGTGAGTAACCGAAACCTTAGACCCCGTTTTTGTAGCTTTGTACTTTTGTACAAAAATCACCCTTGTTTTTGCACATATATAAATTGATAAAAAAAGAAATCTTCCTTACTTAAATGTAAAGAAGATTTCTTTCTGAACTACTTAACTATATTCTAATAAATGCTCCTGGTCCAATTGGTAGACCTATTAGGAACCATACTATTAACAAGGCTAACCAAGAAATTAGGAATAATAAGGAATATGGCAACATAGTTGATATAAGAGTTCCAATTCCAATTTTTTCATCATATTTCTTGGCAAAGGCTATAACTACTGCAAAATAGGACATTAATGGTGAAATAATATTTGTAGTTGAGTCCCCTATCCTATATGCAACTTGGGTAAACTCAGGAGTATAGCCTAATTGCATTAACATTGGAACAAATATTGGGGCCATAATGGCCCATTTAGCTGAAGCTGAACCAATGAATAGGTTTATAAATGCTGTAACTAAAATAAACCCAATTATCAAAGTAATTCCTGTCATTCCAGTATTGGATAGGAACTTTGCCCCATTAACAGCTAAGATTGTTCCTAGATTTGTCCAAGTAAAGTAGTTTACAAATTGGGCTGCTACAAAGGCCAAGACTAAATATCCTCCCATGGCAGACATTGCCTTAGCCATGGCATCTACTACATCCTTGTCACTCTTTACTGTTCCAGAAGCTATACCATAGGCAACACCTGGTATTAAGAATAATAATGAGATTAAAGTAACTATTCCATTTATAAATGGAGATTGCTCAAGAATTGAACCTGTTTCAGGGTTTCTCAATGGACCATTTTGTGGCAATAATAGAAGTAATATTATAATAATATACACTAATATTGATATACCCGCCCACCTTAATCCTCTGTTTTCTTCTGCAGTTACTTTATCCATGGTAGCCACAGCACTACCCTTATATTCACCAAGTCTTGGCTCAATAATCTTTTCAGTTACTAGGGTACCTACTATGGTTATTAAGAATGTTGATACAAACAGGAAATAAAAGTTAGATGTAGCAGGCACAGAATAATTTCCTTGTAACATTTGAGCAGCTGGTTCTGTTATACCTGATAATAGGGCATCTGTTGGACGTACCATAAGGTTGGCACTAAATCCTCCAGATACACCTGCAAAGGCAGCTGCTAATCCTGCCAATGGATGTCGGCCAAAGCTTAAAAATACTAAGGCTCCTAGAGGTACTAGTACCACGTATCCAGCGTCAGAAGCAATATTGGACATTACTCCAGCAAAAACTACTACTGCTGTTATAAATCTTTTTGGTGTGGATAAAACTAGTTTTCTAAGGGAAGCTTGAATAAGTCCTGTTCCTTCCGCTACCCCTACACCTAGCATAGCAACAAGAACTGTTCCCAAGGGTGCAAAGGATGTAAAGTTGCTTACTGCCTGTGATACCATCTTTCTAATACCTTCAGCATTTAGTAAGCTAATGGCTTCAACTGTAGTTGGAACCATTTCCCCATCTACAAACTTATCGTATGTTGCTGATAAGCCTGTCATTTCAGCTATGGCTGAAATAACTATAACTATTAAGCTAAATATTATAAATAAGGTTACAGGATGGGGTAGTCTATTCCCCGCTCTTTCTACGAAGTCGAGGAATCTACTAAAAAAGCCTTTTTTTGTAGTGTTAACGTTAGATTTTTTCATTTCTGCCTCCTCTTCAAAGTCAAAATTTTAGATTGAACTAATATTTACTTGGCCTAGTAAATATTATAAACAAATAATATTTTCATAATACATTAGTTTACATAATATTTCAATAGTTTTTATACTGGTAAAATTTTCGAAAAAAAATAAAGCTCCCCTATATTCAAAATATAGGGGAACTTTTATTTGAAGGCTTTACATCATTCCACCCATTCCACCCATGCCGCCCATGGCTGCCATTGGGTCTTCTTTTTCTACATCTACTACTGCACCTTCAGTAGTAAGTACCATAGCTGCTACAGATGAAGCATTTTGTAGAGCTGATCTAGTTACCTTAGTTGGGTCAACTATTCCAGCTTCTATCATGTTTACATATCTTTCATTTAATGCGTCGAATCCAATTCCATCTGCTTCTTCTCTTACTTTTTCTACTATTACAGAACCTTCAAGTCCAGCATTAGCTGCAATTTGTCTAACTGGTTCTTCTAAGGCCCTAACGATTATGCTGATACCTGTTCTTTCGTCTCCTTCAGCAGTTTCTAATAGTTTTTCTACAGCTGGTATACTATCTACTAGTACAGTTCCACCACCAGGTACAATACCTTCTTCAACAGCTGCACGAGTAGCTGCTAAAGCGTCTTCTATTCTAAGTTTTCTTTCCTTAAGTTCTGTTTCAGTTGCTGCACCTACTTGGATTACTGCTACTCCACCTGATAATTTANNTTTGAATATCTTCTGCTTTTCCTTCTCCATTAACTATTACAGTGTTTTCCTTGTCTACTTTAACTTTTCCAGCCCTACCTAACATATCTATAGTAGCTTCTTTTAAGTCATATCCTAATTCTTCTGAAATTACAGTTCCACCTGTTAAGATGGCAATATCTTGTAACATTTCTTTTCTTCTATCCCCAAATCCTGGAGCCTTAACTGCAACACAGTTAAATGTTCCTCTCAATTTATTTACTACTAATGTTGCTAATGCTTCACCTTCAATGTCTTCAGCAATGATAACTAGTGGTTTGCTCATTTGTACTATTTGCTCAAGGATTGGAAGGATTTCTTGGATATTTGAAATCTTCTTATCAGTAATTAAAATAAATGGGTCATCATACTCAGCTACCATCTTCTCAGTATCAGTTACCATGTAAGCAGATACATAGCCTCTATCAAATTGCATACCTTCTACTACTTCTAAAGTAGTTCCCATGGATTTTGATTCTTCTACAGTAATTACACCGTCGTTGCCTACTTTTTCCATGGCATCTGCAATTAATTGTCCTATAGCTTCATCTCCAGCAGAGATTGAAGCAACTTGAGCTATTGCTTCTTTTGATTCTACTTCTTTTGAGAATCTCTTAATTTCTTCTACTGCTTTATCAACAGCAGCCCTAATTCCTTTTTGTAATATCATTGGGTTTGCTCCAGCTGCTACGTTCTTTAATCCTTCTCTTATAATAGCTTGAGCTAATAAAGTAGCAGTTGTAGTTCCGTCTCCAGCTACATCGTTAGTCTTTGTAGCTACTTCCTTAACTAATTGAGCACCCATATTTTCATATTTGTCTTCTAATTCTATTTCACGAGCTATAGTAACACCGTCATTTGTAATAAGTGGTGCACCGAATTTCTTGTCTAATACAACGTTTCTTCCCTTTGGTCCCAATGTAACCTTAACAGTATCTGCTAATTTATTTATACCTCTTTCCATTGCACGACGTGCGTCTTCGCCAAATTTAATTTCCTTTGCCATCTATATACACTCCCTTTCAATTTAGTTAATAACTAATAGTTAATAGTGAAAAATTATCTGGGTCTAGTTATGAGTCTAAGATCCTTCGCTTAGGATGACCAATCAGTTATCCACTATTCACTTTTCACTATTCACTGGTTTACTCAACTACCGCCAATATATCAGTCAATTTTAATATTGTTAATTCTTCGCCGTCAACCTTAACTTCTGTCCCTGCGTATTTAGAGAATATAACTTTGTCACCAACTTTAATTTGGTCTTTCTTCTTCTCATCATTTAGAATATCAGCACCGATTGCTACTACTTCAGCCATTTGTGGTTGTTCCTTAGCTGTACTTGGAAGTACTATACCACTTTTTGTCTTTTCTTCTACCTCAACTTTCTTAATTACAAGCCTATCTCCTAATGGTCTAAGATTCATTATACTACCTCCTTATATTAATAATAATATTACTCTTCAGTTTATTAGCACTCAGTGGTGCTGAGTGCTAATATGTACAATATATATGTTACTTAATTAAAAGTATGTAATCAAGTTTCAAATATATCCATTATCAGGCATTTTTTGCTAATTTTACCCTGGTTACCCATATTATTTTATTTTTCTTTATTTTCCTTTGTTTTTCTTAGCTTATCCAAGGAATTTAACCATATTAACTATTATATAATAAATTATTGGGACAAAAATGGCAGGAAGCATATTCCCTACTTTTAGTTTCTTTATTCCTAATATATTAATCCCAATTGCCATAATTAATATACTTCCTACTGCGGACATTTCATTGATTACTTCTGGAGTTAATAAATCTTTTACTAAATTAGCCAACAAGGTAATACTACCTTGGTAGATCAAGACAGGAATTGATGCAAAGGCTACTCCTATACCTAAGGTTGATGAAAATATTATTGCAGAAATACCATCAAGGATAGATTTAGCAAATATGGTTTCATGGTTTCCCTGTATACCAGCTTCTAGGGAACCTACTATGGCCATAGCCCCTACACAATATACTAAAGATGCAGTGACAAAGCCTTTAGCAAAATTGCTATCGTTGCCACCAAACTTATTTTGAAGGCTATTACCTAGATTGTCTAGTCTCTTTTCTATCTTTATTACTTCACCTATTATACTTCCCACTACGATACTGGCGATTACCAGCATAATATTTTGGGATTCGATTGCCCCCATAATTCCAATAATAACAACAGCTAAACCTATTCCATCCATAATAGTATTCTTGTATTCTTCTTTTATTCCTCTTTTTATTATAATACCTAATAGAGAGCCTGCTATGATGGCTATTACATTTACTATTGTGCTTAACATAGAATACCATCCTTCCCAATAAATATTTGTAATTGTATGTTATTCTTAATAGGATATATCATTTTAAGAAAAATTTCCAGAGGAAAAATGGAATTCTTCTAGAGAATTCCATAAATACAATGAAACTATATAGATAAGTAAAAAATGACAAATCTGAATGATTTGTCATTCTTTTATAGTATTTTGGTATACTGAACTATTACGTACTGTAGCTTTGTCATCCTGAGCGTTATCGAAAGATTTTAGCTTACTTAGAATAGATTTTAAACCACCTCTCCATTCCGAATTTGAAGAAGTATAGCCAAGGTAATTGTGAATTATGAATTTTGAATTGTGAATTGACATAAGTTGTCATCCTGAGCGTCAGCGAAGGATCTTTGGAAAGTTTCTACAAATAAGTTACAAAATAAAATACTCCACCGCTGCCATAAGCAGCAATGAAGTACTTTCCCGTAAAACTTATTTTCCTATCCCTAGTTCCCTAGCATAATAGAATAGATATTGCTGTGCAAAACCTGCAAGATGGCCAAAGAGCTTTGCCCCATACTGACCTATTAGTTTTACATTGGTTTCTTCCTTTAAATAAAAATGTTCCATTACCCTCTTGACCCATACGTCTACAGGAAAAGCATCTGCCTTCTTAAAGGCAAATAGTAGGATACAATCGGAAACCTTAGGCCCTACTCCAGGCAAGGTCATTAAGAGGTTTTTACCTTCTTCCCTGGATAAGTTGTATATCTCATTTAAGTCTAGGTCTCCCTTGGCTATAATCTTTGAAGTCTCTACTATCCTCTCTGCCCTAAAGCCGACCCTACATATTTCCTTTAAATCTTCTGGTTTAGCTGTAGCCAATTTATCTGCACTTGGGAAGCTATAATAGTCTGTTCCTTCAATTTCCTCTCCATAATGTTTGGCTATTAGCTCAATAGATCTTTTTATCCTAGGAATTTGATTATTAGCCGATATTATAAAGGATATTAAAGTCTCAAAGGGTTCTTGATTTAATACCCTGATACCTTCACCAAACTTAATGGCCTCTCTTAACACTTCATCCTTAGATAATTCCCTTTTTATTTCATCATAATCCCTGCCTAAGTCAAAATATTCATACCAGATATTATTGAAATCATCTAGATCTGTACCAGATAGAACTATATCCTCCCCTTGTCTTTTTACATTGAGGACCCTGCCATAGGCAATGGTGGTGTAAGATGAATCATCCTCAAGAGTCCATCTAAAGGCTTGGCCACATTCAAAGATATGCTTAGGGTTGAAATTTTTCATATCCTTCAATATTATCTTATTATTTTCTTCGATTATATGATACTTCATATTATTCTCCTTCTTCATTATAATCTTAAATACAATGAATAGTTTACCCTTATTCTAATAAAAAAAACTGGCCTTAGCCAGTTTTTTAATTTAAAGCCTTTAAAAGCATTTTGTATGCTGTATCCTTTGCTGCCTTAACTTCTATGTCTGAATATAATTCTCTTTGGTTAATATAGTGGGAAAAGAATGAAATCACACCATGAACAGCCATTATTTGATAAAAACTATTCTCTTTTGTATTTATTACCCCTTCTTCAATTCCCATCTGTAAAAACTCACTTATCTCCCAGTTAATCAAAACAATGAAGCGCTTTATATTGTATTTAGTATCTAATAAATACTCATAAAACTTTTCAATGCCACCTGCTGACAATAAAATATTGATAGTTGAAAGCTTGTTCCCTAGGTTTTCTTCTATAATATTCAGGATCTCATAAAATCTGTCCTTAAAGTTGTCTTTGCTCTTAACCCTGTTAAAGGCGTTCTTTATTTCATTAGTCATATTGAAAATAATAGCCTTAGATATGACTTCTTCCTTGGTATCAAAATAGTCATAAATAGTTCCCTTTCCGATATTAGCAGCTTCAGCTATATCTGATACCTTGATGGAGTAGGGGTTGGCCCCCTCCTTCATCAGAGATATCAAGCCATTATAGATTGCTATTTCCTTTTCTGAATAATCATTATTTATCATATTACTCATCTCCTTCTAGGGAGAAATTCCTTATTTTCTTCTTGTGAAATAAGCTATACATTACTGGGACTACAACTAAGGTAAGTATTGTAGCATAAGTCAAACCACCGATGGCTGTAATGGCTAAAGGTTGAACCATCTCTGCACCTACTCCTACCCCTAAGGACAAGGTTGATAAACCTAAAATAGTAGTTATGGCAGTCATAAGAATTGGCCTCATCCTAGTCTTGCCAGCTAATACTAGGGCCTCTCTTGTTTCTATATCCCTTTCTCTCAATTGGTTAGTATAATCCACAAATACTATACCATTATTTACTACTACTCCAGATAAGACTAAGAACCCTAGCATAGCAATCAAGCTAATTTCATGTCCTGTAATTACTAATGCCAATAGTCCTCCTGTAAAGGCCAATGGGATAGTGAACATAACTATAAATGGCGATAGTAGGGATTGGAATTGAGCCACCATGATTAAATATATAAAGGCTATGGCCAGTAGGATCATATAGATTAAATCCCTCATGGATTCTTTGATTATTTCATTTTCACCTGCTAGCTCAATGGAATAGCCTGCTAGCAGCTTATATTCCTCTAGTTTATCCTCAAAGTCACGGCTCACTAGTCCTATATTATAGTCCTTATCTATACTAGCCCTTACAGATATATATCTTTCCTGGTCCTTTCTCCTAATAGATGTAGGTCCGACTTCTTCAGTAACCTTTGCAATATCCCCTATTTTTACTTCTGATTCTTCTCCATCTCTGTTTACCTTAATACTTAAGTCCTTTATATCCTCAGTAGTTAAGTTTTTACTTTCTCCATCTACAACTATTACTGGATAATCCTTATTTGAAACTGTCAAAGTAGTTGCAGATTTACTCTTGGCTAACAAAGAGTTGACCTCGCTAAATACTTGTGCAACTGTTAGGCCTTTCTCCATGGCCTTTTCCTTATCTACAGTAATCCTTATTTCCTCTAAACTGTCACCTTCTCCAACCCTAATATCTTTAGTTCCTTCTACTGACTCTAAGATTGCTCCTATTTCATATCCTACATCTCTTAAACCATCCAGGTCTCTACCTTTAACTAGGACCTCTATACCAGAGCCTCCTAAGGCACTCATATCCATATTAGAAGTATTTACACTTATCTTACAGTCTAAGTCCTTGGTTCTTTCTAGTATCTCTTTTTCTATTTCCAAGTTGGTCATTTTCTTATTCTCATTGAGAATAATATACATGGACATAGTATTGCCAGTACTATTACCTTGTTGTCCAAAACTTACCATTCCTTGACCATGGAAGGCACCAATAGTTTCTACATCTTCTATATCTATAATCCTATCTATTACAAGGTCAGACATTTCTACAGTATCTTTAAATGAACTTTCCTTTGGCATTTCTAAGGTTAATGACATTTGTGGAGTTTCCATTTCTGGAATAAAGGCTGTTCCCATGGATACTGCTAAGTATCCACTAAGGCCTAATAATAGGGTTACTCCTACTATAACGATGGCTCTATGGGATAGGGACCATCTAAGTATTTTTTCATAAAAGCCTAAGAACTTATCAAATAACCTATCTTCCTTTTCCTTAGTATTCTTTAGTATTGTTGATGCCATGGAAGGCACTAAGGATAAAGCTACTATAAGACTTGCTAGTAAGGAATAGGCTATTGTTAGACCCATATCTACAAAGAGTTGCCTTGAGATTCCCTTTGTAAACACTATAGGCAGGAATACACATACTGTAGTCAGTGTAGATGCCATAATAGCTCCACCTACTTCCTTGGCTCCTTCTATGGCTGCCTTAATAGGAGACATGCCTTCATTTCTTAATCTATAAATATTTTCAATAACTACTATGGAGTTATCTACCAGCATTCCAACACCTAGTGCCAAGCCCGCCAAGGATATAAGGTTTAGGGTAACTCCTGTGAAATACATCATGCCAATGGCAAATATTAAGCTTATAGGTATAGATAGGGCAATGACAAAGGTAGGTTTTATATCCCTTAAAAACACTATAAGTATAAGGATTGCCAGTATTCCACCATATACTAGATTGTCTAGGACTGAATCTATAACTATACCAATATATATGCCCTGGTCCATTAGGGTTGTAAAGTTTATGCCTTCATATTTAACCCTTAATTCCTCCATCTTCTTTTCAATGTTCTTTGATACTTCTGTTGTAGAATAATTGCTTTGTTTTTGGAAAGTCAGTATTACTCCGTTATTTCCATTGATCTTTGCATAAACTTCCTCAGAATTATCCTTATAATCGATATCAGCCACATCTTTTAAATAGATCTTTCCTATTCCTTCTTCTCCTGTATCGAAAAGTAGCAGGTTTTTAATCTCATCTATGTCCTTTATTTTATCTCCAACTTTGACTAAATAGTCTATACCTTCTTCTGATACATAGCCTGCAGGCATGGAAAAGTTCTGTGCTGCAAGCATGCCTGAAATCATTTTACTTGTAATAACACCTTCTAAGGATGCTTTCTTAAAGGCTTCTTCCCTGGCCTCTTCAAACTCATCTAATTTTTCATTTAGGACCTTTTCTCCCTCAACAAGTTGAGCCCTGGCCTTATTCATTTCTGCTTCTAAGATAGATTTTCCTTCTACTATTTGCTTCTCTTGTAAACTTAACTCTAGCTTCTTTTCTTCAAGTGAAGCTTTTTGGAGCTCTAATTCTTCCAATTTAGCTTGTAAGGTCTTAAGTCCCATTTCTGCTTCTATTTTGCTTTGAGATAGCTGTTTTAGACTCTCTTGGATAGCCAATAGTTTTATTCTATCCTCCTGAGATAGCTGGTCTCCCTGTTCTAATAAAAGGTTTTCACTGGCCTTTAGTTCTTCTTCCTTTTCATTGAGTTCATTTAACAGGTCTTGGACCTCTCCAATATTTTTATTTAACTCCAGTATACCAGCATTGATACCAGCTTCTCCCTGAGCAATTTGGTCTTTAGCTAGATTTAATGCTTTTTCCCCTTCTTCAAGCCTTTCCCTTTGTGTCCTTTCTTCCGTATTTAATCTTTCTTTTCCATCTTCTATTTCATTTTTGGCTTTCTTTAACTCTGCTTCGGCTTCTGCTAATTTTGAATCTACCTTATCTAAAATTCTTCTATTTAGGTCATCTATTTTGTCTGGATTAATAAAAACTTCTACATTCTCTTCAATTAATCCAACTCCTGAAACAGAAGCCACTCCCTCTATACTTTCCAGTTCTGGTATTATTCTTGAATCTACAAAGTCAGATATTTCTACTACATCCATATCCTCCATATCTACTGAAAAGATTTCTATAGGCAGCATATCAGGATTTAATCTGATTATCATTGGTGTACCAACGGAGTCATTCCACGCACTCTTTATTAAATCAAGACTCCCGTTAATCTCAATTATACTCGAGTCCATATTCACATCATTATTGAACTCTAATATAACTATGGAGGTGTTTTCACTAGATATTGAATTGATGTTTTTTATATTACTTGCTGTGGCCACTACTTGTTCAATAGGCCTAGTTACTACCATCTCTACTTCCTCTGGACTGGCTCCAGGGTAAGTGGTCATAATAACTAAGTAAGGCAATTCTATGCTGGGAAGTAAATCTGTTTGTAAATTTATAAAGGATATACTTCCTAGGATTAATACTAAAATCACTGCTACAACTACTGTATATGGTTTCTTAACACTAAGTCTCGATAACATATTACCCTCCTATTTCTATAATAAATTGGCAACCAACTAGTCCGACCGACTAGTCGGTCACTAATTTATTATAAAGAATATAATTTTTTCCGTCAAGAAGGGTAATAAAAAACTGGCTTTCGCCAGTTTTTTATATTAATACCATCCTCTTAATTTCATTACTTCAGCTACCTTCTTAACTGATAGCATGTAAGCAGCTTCTCTTACTGTTACATTGTATTCATTCTTTAATTCCCAAATAGCATTAAATGCCTTAACCATTTCAACTTCTTGTTTTTCTTCTACTTCTTTTTCTGACCAGTAGTAGCCATATAGGTTTTGTACCCATTCAAAGTATGAAACTGTAACTCCACCTGCATTTGTTAAGATGTCTGGTGTAACAGTTATTCCTCTTTCTTTTAGTACCTCATCTGCTCCTGGAGTAATAGGTCCGTTAGCTGCTTCACAGATTAGTTTAGCCTTAACTACTTTAGCTACATCTTCAGTAATAGCATTTTCTAATGCAGCAGGGATTAATATATCAACATCAAGTTTCCAGAAATCATCTAAGCTAATCATTTCAGCCTTTGGATAATTTACTAGATTTCTGTTTTCATTAAAGTATTCTAACATGTCATTGAAATCTAAACCATCTTCATTATATAATGCATAAGTTCCAACTGATGGTGCCCATTCAGCTATTGCAACGATCTTAGCACCTTGTTTTTGAACGTTCTTAACTGTATATCTACCAACATTACCAAATCCTTGAATAGCAACTTTTGATTTAGTTATGTCTATACCTAGTTCTCTAGCAGCTTCCCTAGCTATAACGGAAACTCCAAAGCCTGTAGCTTCGTTTCTTCCTTCTGAGCCGCCCCATGCAACTGGTTTACCAGTAATAACTCCCAATGCATCATGGCCAGTTAATTTTATATATTCGTCAACCATCCAAGCCATAACCTGTCCGTTTGTTCCAACGTCTGGTGCTGGTATGTCTATTTTTTCTCCTAAGTACTTGTGAAGGCCTTGGATATAACCTCTAGATAGTCTTTCTAATTCACCTTGTGATAGTTGAAGTGGGTCAACTGTAACTCCACCCTTTGCTCCACCATAAGGTACACCCATAACACCACATTTAAAAGTCATCCAAATAGATAGAGCCTTTACTTCGTCTGCATTTACTCCTGGATGGAATCTAATTCCGCCTTTACCAGGTCCTATAGCAGTATTGTGAGCTGACCTATAGCCTTTAAATACCTTTAAAGTCCCGTCATCCATCTTCACTGGGATTGAAATTTCAATGATTCTTTGTGGTTCTTTTAATAGTTCATACACATCATTTCCAAGGTTTAGTGCATCACAAGCTTTTTTAACTTGTTTCTGAGCACTTTCCAATGGATTTAAATTTTCTTTTGACATTGTTCAAAACCTCCCCATAATAATTGGCAAAGATATTGCCATTTATT
>LFRM01118181.1_pt1 | contig 12947 bp, 11 predicted proteins | sample 618341 | NCBI WGS metagenome assembly LFRM01 (sample SAMN03654438, study PRJNA283298) | anaerobic digester metagenome | isolation source: pool of bioreactors CSTR01a, CSTR02a, and CSTR03a thermophilic anaerobic... | place: Denmark: Kgs. Lyngby | collected 2014-05-21
GAAAAGCTTGAAGCCATGCTACGAGATGCCACCAAGGCTAAGATTCCAGAGGAGATGACCTCCCTAATTAAACCAGAAGGAAAACCCAAATTAGCTTGGGGCGATGCCCTCAGGCGAGCTGTTACGTCAATGCCGGCGGGTCGACGGAAAACCGTCACTCGGCGGAATCGAAGACAGCCTCATCGACTGGATTTAAAAGGGGAGCTTCGAGACTTTGTGCCAGAGATTATCGTAGCAATCGATGTGTCAGCATCCATTGAAGATCAGGATATTCGTCACTATTTGACCGAGGTTTTAGGCATAACCTCAAATTACCGACGTACCATTCGGGTGATTGAATGCGATGACCAAGTCCGGGCTGATTATCGGATTGCTTCGGTCTTTGATATTAGGCCAGCCAGCGATCGCCGAGGAGGAACTGCTTTTTCACCGGTATTTGAACTGCTTTCACGCCAAGGTGGACAGCAAGGTTTTTTGATTTATTTTACCGATGGCCAGGGAGAGAAAACTCTGACAGTAAAGCCAAGACACCAAACCCTATGGGTCGTTACAGGCAAAAGTCTGAGCTTAGATAAGCCCTATGGCCAAGTAGTATATCTTCATGAGACAAAAGTGCAGGATACCTCATCCTCTGGTCTTGAAGCCATGCGAGACCTACTCCATGAATGGGCTCGATAAGAAATGAGTTTGTAGGATCAAAAGAGTAGTTAAACTACAGGAATCAATTTATGATCAAATTAAAGAACGAATTAAAGATCGGAATTGCGAAGTNNTGAGAAATTGGACTGTAAATGAGAAATTAGCCGTAATTGAAAAAATGAACTGAATATAGAAACAAAAAAGAAAAAACCGTAAGTCATCAGCACTTACGGTTTTTTAATATTAAGATTTAAAGTTTAGACTGCACATCCGCTAGCACAGGTTGAGCAACCTGAAGCAGACTCATCCATACGCATAGGTGTTAGAGACATTCCGCCTCCACCATTTTCTTCATCTGAAAGAATATTGAACCCTTCATATTCTTCAACTAACTCTTTTTCAACGATGAAGTTGAGTTCTTTGACAGTTTCCGTGGCATCATTCTCAGTTGGTTCGTCTACCATTAGACCAAATCTAGGTCCTGAGCAGCCAAATCCTGCTAATGCAATGCGGACGTCTGTTTCTTTTATATCGTTTGCTGTGAGCAGCTCTCTGAATTCAGTGTATGCTGCATCGCTAATGTTAATCATTGCCATAATATGTCCTCTCCTTGTTAAATCGTAGTGTTTCAATCTGATTTAATTCATCATTAATCATTATAACTTTTTTTTCTTTAATCTACAAGTAATTTAGAAAATGATTTATGTTTATCCGATGATTTATGTTTATGTTTGGCTAAGGCTTGAGCTGTAAATGAGGTTGAGGAGTAATCTAGGTTTCATTTCATTGGAATCTTCAAAGATAAAATACTCTTTTTTTTAGGGCAGGGTAGAGCCTGTATCATTTCAACAGGACCATACTAAAAAAACATAAAAAAAAGAGCAGTTGGGGGAACTGCTCTTTAAAGGGTAAATATAATAATCGTGTAAAAAGGGGGAAATATGAAAATACGAAGTAGTTTTTAACTTCTTATCTTCTGTAAATATAATATATCATGAATCTCCGGTTGTTGATAGTGATTATCAGCTATTTTATGTAAACAAAGTGTAAATCTTAGTATTGTAGTCGGGATTAAAAGTTAACGACGTAACCCTGAGATGATTTTTCCGTAAAGATTTGGAAGTTATAACGAAATTAGGGGCACTTAGAGGTATAATTTTACTAAGAGCCAACCAATAGAACAATTAGTAATTGAAGCGTTATTGGACAAGTAATATTATGCTGAGTGAGTAATCAAGGAGGATTATTTTGAAGAAAGTACTAAGTTTTGTAGCTGATTTATTTGATGAAAAAGAACTATTTTATCCTGCCATCCGTTTGAAAGAGGAAGGTTATGAAGTGGAATTTGCAGGTCCCGAAGCAGTTGAATACTCTGGGAAATCTGGTTTAAAGCAAAAAGCAGATTTATCCTTTGAATCAATCAAGGTGGAAGACTATGAAGGTCTGCTAATCCCAGGTGGATACGCACCTGATAAAATGCGGGTTCATGAGGCAGCGCTAGAGGCTGTTAGACAGTTTCAATCTGCTGGGAAGCCCATTGCTATGATTTGTCACGCTGGCTGGGTTGGAGCCTCAGCAGGGATTGTTAAGGGACGTCGCCTAACCTCCACCATAACAATTAAAGATGATTTAGAAAATGCTGGTGCAACTTGGGTTGATGAAGCGCCCGTAGTGGATGAAAACTTAGTTACTGGAAGAAACCCAGGAGATCTCCATAGCTATACGAAAGCGTTTATTGATCTACTGGCTAAATAGTACTGTTCGTTTCTTTAACAAAAGACTAAATAAATAAACGAGACTATTTTTAACAAGAGAATACTCAGATTTTTAAATCTTGTAGAGTTCAGGAGGAGCCGTGTGACTCCTCCTTTTTCTATTCCTTAATAAAGCCTGCTGGCATGTGGCTTGACAGTTTTTTTGAAATGGCAAAAAAAATAATCTGCTATTATTTTTGCCCATCACTGATTTTTAGACTAATTATTTGGTGAAAGGAGTTGATAGATATGTCCGTATTAGAACCCATGACCCAGTCCCTTGAACTAATCTATATTAAAAATGTAGGTGATTCAGGCAAAGTAACTTATGAGACCCGTCGCTTTAGAAACCTCAAGGTGGATGCACCAACTGATGCTGTTTTACAGGTAGCAGATGCCATAGCTGCTATTTCACTAGGAGAGTTTGCCAGACATCAAGTTACCGTTGAATCCACACTAAAACAAGCTTAGGAGGTAGTCCATGAATACTTTAGTCCTAAAATTTAAAAACAAAGCGGATAAAAGCAGTACGCTGCGAATTCCCAATGTGAAAGATGGCATGACCAAGGAAGAAGCTGATACCTTGATGAATTTGATCTTAACCAACAATATTTTTTACACCGATGACTTGGAGTTGGCATCTGCTGAATCTTCAGAAATCAACTCAGTAACAGAGCTTATTTAATAATCTGGCGTAAGCTGGAGTCATTAAAAGACAGACGGACCGGGAATTCCCGGTCCATCATTTTTTTGTTCTATTGCAATCAATTTTATTATTTATCTTACTTGGGAAATTTAAATCTTACTTGGGAAATTTAAAACTCTAACTTTTTATATCCAGCAATGATATTTATCCTTTTTTGAAAGACGGAGTTTATTTTAATCAATCATAAACTCAAATTTCGCCGCTTTACTAAAAGGCCCTTGCTTTGTTGGCTCATGTAAATGAGATACTAGTCGATACGAACCTTTGGTTAAATCTGGATAGTAATCTTTAAGATAACTCGTAAATGCAAATGTACTCCCGGCTTTTAATTCATAGGCTTCCATTGTCCAGGCTACATTGTCTTTGGTTTCGTGGTTATACCAATCCGAACCAAGCTTGATTTCTAGTCTGATATCTCCACCCACCATCCAATCTTTTTGCGTATTATTTTGAAGCTCCAGCTTTAATTCATCCGAACTTCTTGAAATTTGATCGGGTTCTAACAGTACAAGCTGAACATTTTCGTCGAAATAGGAAGGATTTAATTCACTTGGAGTTAAATCTGAGTTAACAGAGTTTTGACAGGAGAATAACATAGGTGAAATACTAAAAATTAAGATTAAACGAAACACACTCTTTAATACTCTATTCATGATAAACGTCCATTCATTAAAGTAAATATATTAGTGTTAATTCTGTCATTTATAATATAGGAATTAACGCCAGCTTGAACGTCCACCATTGGGGTATATTCTTGATTTTTGTATCGGATTTGTATAATCGGATGAGTGGTCTGCTTAACTGAACCGTTTAAAATCATTGTATCCAATAACTCTTTTGCTTGTTGAAACATTTGTTCAGAGTTAACTTCTACAAATACTTGGTTGTTACGTTCGTCAACCCCAACCCCGATAACACCGGGTTCTTTTAATAACATTTCGTCTTCAATCTGCTTGTGGACTTTTTCTAATTCTTTTATAGAATAGGGTGCTTTTTTTATTATTAAATTGTCAATTGGGAAAAAGGGTTCAATTTCATCTTGTACAGAATCTGGAGAAGTATTGACCAGAATTGTAAATGTGAATCCATCAATATAGGCACCTGCAAGATAATCAGGCTCACCGTTATTGTTCTGGATAAATTTTTCATACCCTCTATTTACTAGTTCTGAAAAGGCAATCTCTTCTTCGAGTGTAGATTTTGTGCCAAAAGAGGAAGTGCTTTTCTCAGCTATCAAAGATGCATAACTTACATTATGGTGAGTGGATGTAAGCAGTGTTAAAAGAACGAAGCAAACAAATAGAATTAAATTCATTTTTATTCTTTTGAGATTTTCTTTCATGATCGGGTCCTCCTTAAAATTGAAAAGTTTTGAAATGTGTTGAGCCTGTATCCTTTCCCATATTATATTTAAAAGACGTTAATTCCTTGCGACCATCGAATCGGTACTGCGCTAACACAACAAAAGTTTGTGTGAACATCTATTACTCCAGTGGCAAACTGGCTCCAGGGTAAAGCTATACGATCACGTCACTTGAGTCGAGCCGTGCAGCTGTTTTAAAAGTTTCCAATAAAGCAAGTTGAAAAACAATTTTAAAATTAGTAAAAGATTCTTTAGAGATAGAGCGTGTTAGAGTTACAAGGTTTACTTTAAGTATTATTGTTAATCCATATATGCCGTATAGTTTATAATAAGTCAAATTAATTTATAACATGATAGTAATCCTTTACAATCGCATTTGCAACATGTTAAATAAAATCTAGGTGATTAGCTTTCATTTAACATGTTGCAAAAATAGAAAATCATGGAGGAATTCGAGTGAAAATGAATTTCCGCTCCGATTAAACCTCAAAAGTTGAAATGAGATAATTCGGTGAATAATTTGGGGCAAAGTTTAAACTGCAACCAATCTATAATTTTGGATAAAAAAGGAGTCGCTCCTCATCAAAATACCTAGATTTGCAACAACTCCTTCATTTTTAAAATTCTTTTACTTTTCTTTAAAATATTATGCTTTTCCGATTTCAGTCTTTTATTCTTAGCTTTTAATACCCTGGTTCCTTTTCTCATCTTTTTAGATTTGTACTTGGACTTTTCTTTTCAATTTTATCTTTTGAAGAAGACCAGTCATTTGAACTTTAAAGCCTTAGACATTCTGGAAGTATTGATAAAGCATTACTTTTTTTCTTAAAACAGCGAGAAAAAAGTTAAGGATTCAAGCATTTGCTAGATCTTTATTTAGCGACGATGTTGACGATTCTCCCTTTAATAATAATAACTTTGAGAATGTTTTTCCCGTCGATAAACTTTTGAACGTTTTCGTTAGCCATGGCTTTTTCTTGTATGGTAGCTTCTTCGTCTGAGATATTAACTATGATGGTAGCGCGAACTTTGCCGTTAACTTGAACTGCAATTTCTTTTTCTTCATCGATGGTTTTGGTTTCATCATAAGTGGGCCACTTGGACAAGGCTAATTCTTCACCTAAGCTGAGTTTTTGATTTAATTCTTCTGTCATATGAGGACAGAATGGATTGAGCAAGTGAAGTAAGGTACGATAGTCTTGTTTCGTAATGGTTTTTACATCATCAATTTCATTCATTAGAATCATTAGGCTGGAGATGGCCGTATTAAACTTCATCTCTTCAATATCAAAGCTTACCTTTTTAATGGTTTTATGGAAGGGTTTCTCTAATTCTTTCGAGTAGTCATTTCCTTCAACCACCTTATCTGCCGTGCGGATGATCCGATCTAAGAAACGGCGAGCGCCGGCAACACCATTTTCGTTCCAAGAGACTTCTCTTTCGTAATCACCCATAAACATAATGTAGCAGCGCAAGGTATCGGCCCCATATTGCTTAATGATATCGTCAGGGTTAATCACATTACCCTTTGATTTGGACATTTTATCCCCGTCAGTGCCTAATACCATGCCGTGAGCTACACGTACATTGAAGGGCTCTTTATTGGGCACTAGGCCCTCATTGTAAAGGAATTGATTCCAGAAACGAGCGTAGAGCAGGTGGCGAGTAGCATGTTCCATTCCACCGTTATACCAATCCACTTTGCCCCAATAGTTTAAAGCGTCCTTTGAAGCAAACTCTTTGCTATTGTGAGGATCCATATATCGGAGGAAGTACCAAGAAGATCCTGCCCAGTTTGGCATGGTATCGGTTTCGCGGCGAGCCGGGCTCTGGCATTTGGGACAACTAGTATTAACCCAGGAATCAATATTAGCCAAGGGGCTTTCGCCGTCAGCGGTGGGTTCATATTCTACCACTTCAGGAAGTTCAACTGGAAGCTGGTCATAGGGAACCGCTTGCCAGCCACAGGAATCACAATGAACCAGTGGAATAGGTTCTCCCCAGAAGCGCTGGCGGGAAAACACCCAATCTTGGAGCTTATAATTGGTCTTACGCTGACCCAAGTTATGGTCTTCTATATATATTAACATTTTCGAAATGGCTTCTTTCCGATCCTTAATGCCATCGATTAAGGGGGAGTTAACGCTCTGACCTTCGCCATTGTAGGCTTCCTTTTCCATGTCGCCGCCGGAGATGACTTCAATGACTGGAACGCCGAATTTCCGGGCAAACTCCCAATCTCTTTGGTCATGACCAGGGACTGCCATAATGGCTCCGGTACCGTAGCCCATCATGACATAGTCAGAGATAAAGATGGGGAGGTCTTCGCCGCTCACTGGATTTTTAGCGCTAAGACCTTGAATCTTAACACCGGTTTTATCTTTATTGAGTTGAGTCCGCTCAAACTCAGACTTATGAGTCGCTGCATGTTGATAAGCCTTAATTTCATCGATATTATGAATTTGATCCTGATAGTTTTCAATCAAGGGATGCTCAGGGGCAATTACCATAAAGGTTACGCCGTAGATGGTATCTGGTCGGGTGGTAAAAACCCTTAATTTTTCGTTGATATTATTAATTTGAAAGTCGATTTCTGCACCAACGGATTTACCAATCCAATTGGTTTGAGCTTGCTTAATTCGTTCTTGGAAATTTGTTTCTTCTAAACCTTCCAGAAGATCTTCAGCATAGTCTTGCATCCGCAACATCCACTGTGCTTTGGATTTTTGGGTTACAGCGGTTCCACACCGTTCGCAAACACCACCCGAAGAATCTTCATTGGATAGTCCAGTTTTACAAGAAGGGCACCAGTTAATATTCTTTTCGGCCTTATAAGCCATATCTTTTTCAAAGAATTTTAAAAACTGCCACTGGGTCCACTTATAATATTCTGGATCCGTGGTTGAAATCTCTCGGTCCCAGTCAAAGGAAGTTCCCATTGCTTGGACTTGTCCTTTAAACACCTTAATGTTTTCTTCCACCGCTTGTTTGGGGTGGATTTTATTTTTGATGGCATACTGCTCAGCTGGAGCGCCAAAAGCATCCCATCCAATGGGGAATAGAACGTTGTAGCCCATCATTCGTTTTTTACGCGCCATGGCGTCTAAGGCAACGTAGCTCCGACAGTGACCGACGTGAAGGCCTGCCCCTGAAGGGTAGGGGAATTCAATCAGATAGTAGTATTTTTCTTTGTCAGATTGTTCCGTTGCGCTGAAGGTTTTGTGGTCTAGCCAATGTTGCTGCCACTTTTTTTCTGTATCGTGAATATTAAACATATGCTCTCCTCCTGGATGTTTATTGATAAAGGTTGTTAAAATAAAAAAGCTCCGTCTCAAGGTTAGAGACGAAGTTATACGCGGTACCACTCTAGTTAAACAAAAAAATGTTTCACTCATAACCCGTAACGTGGGTGGCGGATCTCCCTTGCCTGAGATCATCTCCATTGGCGAGTTCAAGAAATTTAGCTACTCTGTCCCACCGACTCAGAGCTCTCTGAAAAGCCTACTTACTCTACTACTCCAACTTCCTAGATATTTACAGATTATCCAACAGACTGGATAACCAAATTTATAAATAAAAATCAGTTTAAAATAAAACCTTAAACTTACAGTTAATTATAACTAGAACGGAGTCAATTCGTCAATGCCAACAATTATTTAATAAAAATGCAAAAAAAGAGCGCAAAGAATTGGCAAAAGAATTACCACTCTCACATCAATATAATCGTTTATATTGAAGCGAAAGTAAGACAATCTTAAGTTGAATCAACCATTTGCCTAAAGTAAGAAGCAGGTCTTTTTATTAAATTTTGAGGGGAAGTTGTAGGGGAAAAGAATTCTTTAAAACTAATGCTTTATCCAATGTTTGTGTAATCCTTAAAAAACTATATAGCAATTGCTGCAGTTAATAAAACAATTAGATTCAATCTGTGCAAACACTCCAACTTTCAGAAATAAATATTTTCAGAAGAACTTGAGCGGAACAAAAACCATTGTTTTTAAAAGGGATATGACATTGAAACCTAGCACAGGACCTACAAAGAGGAAGGAAGCTTTTTACCGAGTCTGAAGTAAGAAGTGTGGCTAATCGTCAGATTAAAACCATCAATAGTTAGGGGATCTAGAAAATAAAAAAATAAGGTTTAAATAAAATACAGCAGTTTTCAGGCTGTCGATTCACTTAAGGATGAGTCAGAATGCCTGGAAATTGCTGTATTTTTATAGGAATCAATTGGTTAAACTATGGGAAAACAGTATCCTGAATCAAAGATTTCGGGCTATTGTTTTAAAAAACTTGTTTGGCAATGTAATCTAGACAGATCTTATTTTAAAGTGTTGTGGTTTAAAATTTTAAGCAAATTAATCCGTATTGACGGATGCCAAAGGGGTTAGCTTTCTTTATTAGGGTGGGGTGGGATTTCTATGACTGAATATGAAGTGCTGGAATTCTTTTCTTGGTTATCATCCGTGCAAAGAAGGTTGTCCTCATCCTCTTTAAAATAGTTTGCCATAATTTCTGTCATGGTTAATGACGTTGTATCAGTTAGTGTGTAGCCCAAGAGGTCGAGAATTTCTTGAAGTTCTTCATCGTATATTGTCTCAACTTCTAGTAAAGGGAAGGGGTATTCCGTTCCTTTTACATCGTCAATTTCAATGAGGGAGTTTTTGTATTGGTAACTGATCCGATCTTTGATCAGTACTTTGCGGACAAACATACCGAAGCTCTTAAAGATCCCATGACCGGCTAAGGGGTCGTCAATGATTGTCTCGCTTTCATCCATGATTTTATATTTTTCTTGGGATACCATGGTTTTTACCGTCATAAAGGTTATATTTTGATTGTTTAGATGGTCTCTTACTTCGCGAATACGAGCATAGCCCTTCTTTTTTAATAAACGAAGATCAGGAAAGTCGTAAATGGTATTGACCTGAGCCTCATCCTTAACCAGTTGGCAACCCATCTTTTCTAGTTTGCCAATAACTGCTGCCTTGTCGATATCTAGAACTTTGACTTCGATTTCCTTCATGGATACCTCCCCGTAAATCAATTTGTGTTTAGACGAATGGTTTTTATATCATTTTTACATCGTTTTCATTATTTTACCATGAACTTAATGGATAAGTTTAAATATTTTATGAATGCTTCCCATTGAATTGGAGCAGGAAGTTCCCACTAGATTAGGGTTATCGGTTATAATGGTTGTATGTAAAAAGGAGGAGTTCAATGAATTATCGTGAAATATTAAAAATAAATGGCTATGATGGCATTCCCATGTTACTCCACATTGGGGATGAATTTATCGAGCTATCCAAAGAAGTTGTGGACGAGAGTCAGGATTTTAAAGTGCTCTCCACCGACCACCCTTCTGGGAACCGTGCCTACGAGCGCAGCATCTGTTTTCTGATGACGCGAGCAGTCAATAAATTAAATCCCGATGCCAAGGTCATTATAGAGCACTCTATTTCTAGAGGTCTTTTCTGTGAATTGATGGGAATGGAACCAACTGAAGAGGTTTTAACTCAGATTAAAGCTGAAATGACGCGTTTAGTTGAGACAAAACTTCCCATCATACCAAAGTATACTGGCCGGGCGGAAGCAATTGAAGCCTTTCGGAAAGCAGGTCGTCCTGAAGTCGTAAAGCTATTTGAAAGCAAGGAATTTAATCGGATAAAACTTTATGAACTGGATGGCATGACGGGCTTTTTCTATGGACCCTTGGCAGCTAACACAGAAGATTTGAAGCTGTTTGATTTAGTGCCCTACAAAGCTGGGTTTGTGCTGATGTATCCCTCACAAAGTATCCCTAACCGAGTCCCTGAATTCTATTCTCAGGAAAAACTTTATGAGATTTTCCGTGAGACTGGTCTGTGGGATTCCATTTTAGGGGTTTCCTACTTAGGGGACCTTAACTCAGTGATTCAAAGTGGCCAAGGCAAGCGGGTTGTGGGAGTAGCAGAAGGGCTGCATGAGAAAAAATACGCCTATATTGCTGACGAAATTAAGAAAAAGAAAGATGTTCGTATCGTTTTAATTGCCGGACCTTCTTCATCGGGAAAAACTACCTCATCGAAGCGTTTAGCCAATCAAATGCTGGTCAACGGGATGAATCCATTTCCCATTGAGATGGATAATTATTTTGTGGATCGCGACAAGTCACCGGTTCTACCAGATGGAACCTTAGATTTTGAATCCATTCATGCCATTGATTTGGAACGCTTTAGTGAGGATATTCGCCGCTTGATGGCAGGGGAGACGGTGATTCCACCAGTCTTTGATTTCAAGCAAGGCCTCTCCTTGCCAGGTCATGAAGAATTAACCATTCCAGAGGGGGGGATTATGATTATTGAAGGGATTCATGGTCTTAATCCGGAGTTATTAAAAGATATTGATGATCGCTTTAAATTTAAAATTTATGTGAGTGCCTTAACTCAGCTGAATATGGATGGGCATAATCGAATTTCAACAACGGATGTTCGCAAAATTCGCCGCATTATTCGAGATCATCGCAAACGAGGCTGGTCACCGGAAGAAACCTTGGAGCTGTTTACTAGGGTTAGAAAAGGGGAGAAAAAATACATATTCCCCTATCAAGCTGAAGCTGATGAAATGTTTAACACCACACTGGTGTATGAGCTACCAATTTTAAAAAAACATGCCATGCCACTGTTGACAGCCATCGACAAGACCTCGCCAGCCTATGACGAGGCCCACCGATTGGTATCCATGCTTAATTTTGTTGAAGACTTGCCGGATGACATTGTACCGGCCAATTCAATTCTAAGAGAATTTATAGGGGGGAGTTTTTTCGATTGAAGACCTATCGCTTATTTGATATTTTAGGACCAACAATGATAGGTCCCTCTAGTTCCCATACCGCGGGAGCTGTTAAATTAGGCCGGGTTGCCCGAGCCTTATCTGTGACTGAAATAAAAAAAGTAGAATTCCAACTTCACGGCTCCTTTGCTATGACCTATAAGGGTCATGGTACAGATCGAGCCCTGCTAGCTGGACTAATGGGATTTGCTACCTGGTCGGAAGATATAAAAAATGCCTTGGAAATCGCAACGGATCGGGGCATTGAATATGACTTCATACCCATTGATTTGGGTGATGTTCATCCCAACACCGTTCGCATTGTGGTCACTGATGATAAAGGAGCTATGGTATCTTTGACAGGTTCCTCCATTGGTGGTGGCAATATACAGATTACTGCGATTAATCGCGATCAGGTAAACTTTACCGGTGATTACCCCACCTTAATCGTAGGACACACGGATATTCGAGGGGTGATTGCTAAAGTGACCAATGCTTTATCGGAAGGTCAAATTAACATTGCCTTTATGAAAGTGTTTCGCTCGTCAAGGGGACGAGGCGCTACCATGGTGTTTGAAACCGATGAGCCCGTTACACAAGATGTCATCGATGCTGTGAAAGTCATGCCCGGTATCGATATGGTGAGCTATTTAAACTTGCAGGAGGTGGAGTAGATGTTTCCACAATATGCCCATGAATTACTAGAGATTTGTGAACGAGAAGGCTGCCATTTAGGAGAAGTAGCCATTCGCCATGAGATGGAGGAATCCGGTGTTAGTCGTGAGGAAGTTCTAAAAGACCTTCGCGATGCCATTAAAGTGATGAAAGTTGCTGCCACCGAGGGGAAACGTCGCTTGGTATTTTCTTTGTCCGGCTTAATTGGCGGGGACTCCACTAAGATTTCAGCCTACTCGAAAACTGGACAATCCATTAGTGGTGATGTCATGACCAATGCCATGGCTTATGCTATGAGTTCCTCGGAGGTTAATGCTGCCATGGGACGGATTGTTGCAGCGCCAACAGCTGGAGCTTGTGGCATAATACCAGCTGTTCTTAAAACTTTCACTGACCAACGGCAAACCCCGGATGAAAAGTTAGTAGAAGCTTTAAGCGTGGCTGGATCCATGGGCATTATCATTGGACAAAACGCGACGATTTCTGGAGCAGAGGGGGGTTGTCAAGCCGAAACTGGTTCAGCGGCAGCCATGGCTGCTGGGGCAGCGGTTTACCTCATGGGTGGAACGCCACAAATGAGCTTAGATGCAGGAGCTATTGTTCTAATGAACATGCTAGGAATCGTTTGCGACCCTGTGGCAGGCCTAGTTGAGATTCCATGTCTTTATCGAAATGCTCAAGGAGCTGTGAATGCACTGACCATCGCTGATATGGTTATGGCTGGTGTTAAATCAAAAATCCCCTTTGATGAAGCGGTGATTGCCATGTATGATGTTGGTCGTTCCATGAAAGAAGAGCTCCGGGAGACAGGTATTGGCGGAATTGCTGGTACACCAACAGGCCAGCGATTAAAAGAGAAAGTATTTGGTGATGTTGAAATTACCGAAGTTCATAAGGATCATAAACAACCTCGCGAAGAGTAAGCCCGCTAGACAAGCTTTTGGTGAATCGTAGGGAATGCTTTTAAAAAAACTTTTAAAGATGAGCTTTTTTAGCT
>LFRM01187553.1_pt2 | contig 12945 bp, 14 predicted proteins | sample 618341 | NCBI WGS metagenome assembly LFRM01 (sample SAMN03654438, study PRJNA283298) | anaerobic digester metagenome | isolation source: pool of bioreactors CSTR01a, CSTR02a, and CSTR03a thermophilic anaerobic... | place: Denmark: Kgs. Lyngby | collected 2014-05-21
AAATCTGATTTAATCAAATGTGGTTATAAATTTAAAACTAATTCAATGGCAGAGGTTATCTTACAAGGATATGAAGAATACAAAGAAAATATTATAAATAAATTAAGAGGAATGTTTTCTTTTGTGATATGGGATATAAAGGAAAAAGAACTTTTTGCAGTTAGAGATAATTTTGGGATAAAACCATTTTATTATACAACCATGACCGATACTTTTATGTTTGGTTCAGAAATAAAGTCTTTCCTTTATCATCCTGACTTTAATAAAGAAATAAATAAAGAAGCTTTAAAACCTTATTTGACCTTTCAATACTCTGCTTTAGATGAAACCTTTTTCAAGGGTGTTTACCGACTAAAACCAGGTCATTATTTAAAAATTAAAAACAATAAAATTGAAACGAATAAATATTTTGAGTTTGAATTTAAGCCTGAGGAAATGGATTTTGATCAAATGAAAGATGAAATTCATAAGGTTGTAACTGAATCAATTGATATTTATAAAAAAAGCGAGGTACCGAGTGGTGCTTATTTATCTGGTGGGATTGATTCTAGTTATGTAGTTTCATATTTTAAACCGGAAAAAACTTTTTCAATTGGTTTTGATTATGAAAATTTTAATGAAGTAGAGGATGCCAAAGCTTTATCAAAGATATTAAAGATAAATAATATTAATACTTTAATTAGTGGTGATCAATTTTTTGAAGCCATTCCTAAAGTTCAATATCACTTTGATGAACCAGCGGCTAATTTATCAGCTGTACCACTTTATTATTTATCTCAACTTGCTAGTAAGTCAGTCAAAGTTGTTTTATCAGGTGAAGGAGCTGATGAATTATATGGTGGATATACTTTTTATCGTGATGCTGATTCGTTAGAAAAATATCGAAAACTACCTTGGTTTGTCAGATCTTCTTTAAGAAAGATGGTAAAAAAACTACCAGATTTCAAGGGAAAAAACTTTTTAATTAAAGGCGGATCTAAGGTTGAAGACTATTACATAGGCAATGCTTTTGTTTTTGAAAATGAGGAAGCTAGTGATATTTTAACCAACGAGTATAATAATCCAACAACTTATCAACAAATAACTAAACCTATTTTTGATAAAGTAAAAGATAAAGATGATGTTACAAAAAAACAATATCTTGATCTACACTTTTGGATGCCTAATGATATCTTACTTAAGGCTGATAAAATGAGTATGGCTAATTCAATTGAATTAAGGGCACCATTTTTAGATAAAGAAGTTTTTAAGCAAGCCCTAACTGTACCAACTAAATATAAAATAAAGAATGGTACAACAAAATATATCTTAAGGCAAGCTGCTCATAAGATTGTACCAGAAGAGTGGGCTAAAAGGCCAAAAAAAGGCTTTCCTGTTCCCATCTATACTTGGTTAAAAGAGGAAAAATACTATAGTCAATTCAAAGAAGTCTTTTTAAGTGAATATACTAAAGAATTTTTTGACCAAGATAAAATTATGAAGTTGTTAAATGATCATTACTATGGTAAGAAAAACAATTGCCGTAAAGTATGGACAATATATGCTTTCTTAATTTGGTACCAAGAGTATTTTATTAATAATTAAAAAGTGTGATTAATTCACACTTTCTTCGTAATAAAGGTTATTTATGTTAAAAAACTATAAGATGGTGTTTTTTTAGCGGTAAAATAATTAAAAAACATTTGAAATGTTTGAAATGATATAGATTATTAGGCAATGCCATTAATTGACAAAAATTGATGAAAATGATAAAATAAACATGAAAATATATGATGATATGGAGGATTGTTTTATGAAATTTATCAAGGGACTTGGAATTTCATTCATCTTATCTATCGTATTTTCAGTAAGCGGTGCAACCGCAGCAGTTTATCAAAGTTATGCTGGTTTTAAACTTCCAGCTTATGGTGGAACTATTGATGCGGGCACATTAACCAAATTCAGATTATAGTCATGTTCGTCAATTTAGTACCGAAATCTCATCAGAGGCATATGGAATGTATCAGTTGATGCTTATAATCTATATAATTAATTGTAAGTAATTATGTCTTAAGATAATTGTATGTTGTATGTTGTAAGTTGTATTTTGTAAGTTGTAACTTATTAAAATAGAACATCATATATTTGCAATTATCTTTTTTTAGAAAGGAACATAATATGAAGTTATTTATTAAAAAAAATATGTTCCCTATACTTTTATTTTTAGTGTTAACAATAGCGATATTTTATTTTTGTGTTGAATATAAAACAAACTATAACCAATCAATTATAAGTTATGAAAAAAGTATAAAACATTTAGAAGAACATCCAGAAATCCCATTAAAAATCAAAGAACCAATGATGGTGGATACATATACATTATTTAGTCATTTTATAATAGATACACCAATGGTAATTATCCAATTTTTAATGCCATTTTTATTAATGATTGTAGGATCATATAATTTTTACAATAAAATGAAGTCTGGATATATAAAAAATGAATTAATGAGAGAATCTTATAAAAAAGTAATTTGGAAAAACATCTTTAGTTCCTGGGCTAATTTTTGGTTTATACCGATATTTTTAATTTTATTATTTTTAGGAAGTTATATTATTTCTGGTCACTTTGATATTCATAGAACCATTGAACATTATGAATTTTCTCTTATCAACAGATCCTATATAGATAATATGGCACTTTATCAATTTGTTTATGTGTTTAATCTTTCTTTACTTGGTATATATTTTATAAACATATCATTAATTTTTATAAAAAAGAATAATAATTTTTTTGTATCAATAGTACTGTCCTATTTAACTTTTATAGGAATTGGGATTTTTTTTGAAGTTATTATTGGACGGGGATTACCTAATTTTTTCCCTATTTTAAAAGAATTAAATTTTGCCAATTCATTATCCATATTTAACTTTTGGGTGTACGATAATGTTATTAATTTAACCTTCATGACTATTTATGCTTTTGTATTAACTATTACTAGTACACTTGTTTTAATATTTGTTTATAGAAATAAGGAGAGTGTTATTATTGAAGTTGAAAAATAATTTTATAATCAATAATATAAAAAGTATAATGGAAACAAGTTATTTTAAAGTTTCATGTGTTTTAATTATATGCTTATCTTTATACGGAGCATATATGAGTTATGGAATTAACTATTTAGAATCATTTATTTCAGTTTTAACATTTCCTATTTTTTTTGTTTTTGGAATACTTTTGACCATGTTGGTAATGTCATTCCAAGTTTATAACAATTTTGATAAAAATAAGGATTTAATAATACGACTTGAAACAAAAGGAAAATATTTAAAAGAATTAATTAAAAATGTTGTTATTATAAATTTTCTGGTTTATTTAATAATATTAATAATAATTATGATTGGTTTAAATTTATTCCCTAAAGATGGAATGGGGTTCATATACAATCAATCATTAAATACTTATAATATATTATATTTAATATTTGTAATAGTTAGAAATTTTATTATAATTCAAATTATAATTGTTTGTAGCATCTTATTACGAAAAATTTTTAACGATAAACTAGTTGTAGTATTAAATATGATACTATATTTCAGCCTTATAATATTTTTTTATAATAGAGATATTGTAATAAACTCTATTTGGGATATGTGTTTTTTCATTGGAGAATACTTAGTAGTAATGAAATATGGTAATTTTATCATTGAAATTATGTTTACCACCTTTTATATTCTTATCTTGTGTGGAATGTCAATTGTGTTATTCTTATGGATTAGAAAGAAAATGAATCAAGTAGGTGATTAAATGAAATATATGTTAATAAATGATTTACATCGTTTATTTAAAAAAAGAAAAATCTGGATTATAATGTTTTTTATAATTGTATCCTTTTTTTCGATTTTTCTGAGTGATGGTTTCAAAGATGCAAATATTGAACTATTATTGAAAAGCCTTGGGGTTAAACTTGATTTGAAAAGTTATATATATACTACAATCTATCTTTTTATTAATACATTCTATATTTTTGCTGCAATTGATATATTTTTTTCTAATGTTAAAATTGGAGTCGATAATGTCTTTTTAAGGATTACCAGAAAGAAATGGTATCTAATAAAAATATTTTTTATATTTATAATAGTAATGTTTTTAAAATTAATACTGTATTTAATTATTGGAAGTTTATATGCTTACAACGGAATAGTGTTGAATAATATAGTACTTATCTTTTTATTGGACACTGTTTTTACCACTATTATAAATATAATTATTATAACTATAATTCAACTTTTCTATTACAATAGAGCTATATCTTATATTGCAACAGCATTTGTTTCCATTATTTTAGGAATAATGTATTATTTAAATAAATTAGGAAGTCAATTTTTTCTAAAAGATTTAATGGCTTTAATACTTATTTTATTAATTTTAATAATTATAGCTGTAAGTTTAAATAAAAAAATATTAATTAATACTTTTGAAAGGAGTTTTTAAAATGAAAATAGAAATCAAAAACGTATCAAAGAAATTTAAGAAAGTTACTGTATTAGAAGATGTAAATATGACATTACATAGTGGGAAAATATATGGGCTAATTGGAAGAAATGGTTCGGGTAAAAGCGTCTTATTAAAAATGATATGTGGATTTTATGAACCTAATAATGGACAAATTTTATTTGATGGCGTAAATTTTATTGCGAAAAAGTCATTTCCACCTAGCATGAGGACACTAATTGAAAAACCTAATTTTTTGTCAGATTTAACTGGGTTAGAAAATTTGCAACTTTTAGCAAACATCCAAAAAAAAATTAATAAAGAGCAGATAATTGAAACATTAAAAAAAGTAAAATTAGATAATGATATGAATAAAAAATATAACGAATATTCCTTAGGAATGAAACAAAAACTAGGTATAGTACAGGTATTAATGGAAGAACCTAAAATTATGATATTTGACGAACCTTTTAATGGAATTGAGGATGAAACAGCTATGATAATTCGTAATATTTTATTAGAAGAAAAGAAAAAAGACAAATTAATCATTATTGCGTCACATATTAAAGAGGATATTGAATTACTATGTGATGAAGTTTACCATGTAGATGGTGGAAAAATAAAAAAAATAATATAAAACACTAAAAAAACAAGAACCTTTTAATTTCTTGTTTACTATGTTTGGTCATTTGTAATTACACTTTCTTCGTAATAAAAATTAAGATTTTTACTGTAACTATTAATCAAATCAATGATTTTTTGTTTTGCTTTTCCTTCTAGTATTGTTGGTTGATAATCATTGCGGTTAGTTACCGAGGAAATTGAAACAGGAATAATTTCCAATTTAGTTTCTACAAGAACATTATCTTCAAAAGAAAAACTTGGCCTTACAATCATTGAATCTTTAGTCCGTGGATTAGAGTTACCTCCAAAGACAAAATTACCTAATGAATATGCAATATAACGGCCTTTATAATACTCAATTCCCTGAATAATATGGGGATGATGACCAATTACTAAATCAGCGCCATTATCAATCGCTAAATGAGCGATTTTTTTTTGATTTTTTGTGATATTAGGGTTATACTCTTGTCCAAAATGAACAGTTACAATAATTAATTGTGCACCTTGTTCTTTTAGTTTATTAATGCCCGCAACTACATCTTTATCCTTGCTAGCCCACATTCCAACAAAATCATAGCCTGCAAATCCTACTTTTATCCCTTTTATTTCCTTTATATTTAAATGTTCGTAACCCCAGAAATCTATATTGTTTTCTTTAAAAGTATTAATCGTGTCATTGTATCCAGTCAAACCATAATCGTTGACATGATTGTTAGCAAAATTAACACCTTCGATGCTACCATTCAGTAAAATGTTCACATAGGAAGGATCACCTTTAAAATTATAAGCTTTATCTACCTTTTTATTACTAGTAGTAAATGTTCCTTCAAAATTAACAAATGTATAATCATCATTTTCAAACACATCTTTTACTCCGTTAAAAAAGTAATTATAATCCTTATTAACTTTTTTATCAAACCAATAATTAAAATGATTATAATAGCCAAAATCATCATCAGTTCCGATTGTACAGTCACCAGATGCACTCATTGTAATAGTAGTTTTAACTGGTTCAATTGGTATTTCCGGTTTTTTTAAAACATCTTTGTTAATAGTTTCTCTTTCCGGAGTTTTATTACATCCTGTTAAAAGAGGAATAATAATAAAAAACAATAAAAATTTAATCATATAAATCAATCTCCAAATCAATTTTAGCATTAAAAAAGGTTTTATACAATAATATAAAAAGAATAATTAAGACTTTTATTTTATTACTAAACAAGGTATAATTAGATTATAAATATAGAAAGAGGGATACTATGTCTTTGAAAATTCCTAGTTATAAAAAAATGTCGATAAAAAATGATATAGTTATTTATAATAAACCAGCCCAAGTATATATTCCTTTAGCTAATGGTCGCGATTTAGATATAACAGCTCTAGTTAAAAAAGGTGAATATGTCTATAAAGGCGATATTATTGGTAAGTCCAAAGGAAACTTTAGGGTTCCTATTTTATCAAGTGTTAGTGGAAGAGTAGTTGATTTTGAAGAAAAACAATATCAGACTGGTGATAAAGTAAGATGTGTAGTAATAGAAAATGATTTTAAAGAAGAAACATCTGGTTCAAATGAAGTTAGGAAAAAAATTGATGATTATACTAAGGAAGAATTTATTAATTTAATTCAAGACCGTGGTATTATCGGAATGGGTGGCAGTGGTTTCCCCACTTATGTAAAATATGACACCGATAAAAAAATTAAAACTTTGATTATCAACGCTGTTGAGTGTAAACCTTATATCACAGCTGACTATGCTTTGATTAAACAAAGACCGGAAGAAATATTAGAGGCAATTGATGCTATTTTGAAAATAAATAATATCGATGAAGCAATCATTGCTATTAAAAAAACAAATGCCTCATTGAAAAGAATTTTTGATAATTATATCGGCACATACTTAAAAATTAAAATAGTTTTAGTTCCAAACTTATATCCAATGGGCTGGGAGCGAACTTTAATTAAACAAGTCAAAAAACTCGAATATCAAAACCTGCCAATTGAACAAGGTATAGTTGTCAATAACATCTCTACTATTTATGCTATGTATCAAGCGATGAAAATGAACAAACCTTTAATCGAAAGAATTGTAACTTTTACTGGAGAAGGTTTGAAAAAACCTGTAAATGTATTAGTCAAAACAGGAACTAGCGCCAGTGAAGTTATTAAAGAAATTGGTGGCTTTTCAAAAGAAGATATTATGTTTATTGTTGGTGGACCTATGATGGGAACAGGGATGCCAAGTAAAGACATTATTATAACTGGGAATATTAACTGTATTTTAGTTATAAAAAATTATGAAGGTTTAGAGGAAGTAGCTTGCTTAAGATGTGGCAAATGTAATGTCTGTCCGGCCAAGCTTTCGCCTGTATTAATTAAAGATAATCTTAAGAACATTGAAGAATTAAGAAAACTAGAGCCATCTAGATGTGTTGAATGTGGTCTTTGTTCTTATGTATGTCCAGCCAAAATTCAATTACGAGAAAAAGTAATCGAAGCTAAAAACAAGGTTAAATAGGAGGTATTATGAAAGAGTTAGAAATGAAAAAAGGACCATATATTAAAGATCAAAATAATAACAGTAAAATGATGCGTAATCTAATGATTGCCCTAATACCAATTATTTTATTCAGTTTCTATAAAAATGGTATTATCCCTTTTGTTAATGACAAAACAAATATCTTTGGTCTTTTTTATCCATTAATATTTATTTTAATTTCATCACTTACAACCGTAGTATCAGAAATTATATATAAAAAAATAACCAAAGAAGATATTAAATACAATCTAAAAAATTCTTATAGCATTTTTCCTGGACTATTTTTAAGTTTAATTTTACCAATTCAAACACCAATCCCAGTGTTGATTTTAGGTGCGGTTTTTGCCTCTGTTGTTGGTAAGATGATATTTGGAGGGTTTGGAAAAAATATATTTAACCCAGCCTTAATTGGTGGATTATTCATTATGACAACGTATGCCTCAACTTTTGCACCAAACGTTTATCTAAATAAATATGAATTGGATGCTGTGACAACTGCAACGCCGCTTACAAATGTAACCTTAATTGAGGGAATCGGAACTTATGATACCCTTGTTAAACCATATGGAAATTTAACTGATTTTTTAATTGGGACAATTCCCGGTTCATTAGGTGAAACCAGTGCATTGCTTTGTATTTTAGGTTTTATCTATCTAACAGTTACTAAAGTTATAAAGTGGAAAATACCTGTAGTATATATTTTAACGGTATTTGGGATGACTTACTTGATTGGTAGTATAAATGGTTTAGGAATTTGGTATCCGTTATTTCAAATTTTAAGCGGTGGTTTAATGTTTGGTGCTATTTTTATGGCTACCGATCCTGTGACATCACCAACGATTAGTGTTGGGCAGATTCTCTATGGATTGTTCCTAGGAATTTTAACCGTAATTTTTAGATATTTAACTTCATACCCAGAAGGTGTAAGAACCGCTATTTTAACTATGAATTTATTAGTAGTAATTATCGATAAAATAGGTTATAAAGCGAGATTTAATTTTAATAAAGCTGTTATTCCTTTTGTAGTAGCCTGGTTTTTGATTGTTAGTTTGAGTTTATACATTGGAAATAGTTTTAAAACAGTTAAAACCATTGATTCAAGATATAATATATTATCAAAAGAATCAACAGGAAATATTACCACCTATCTAACAACTTATAAAGGTTATAGTGGTAATATTAAAGCAGAGATAGTAATCGATGATGGAATAGTAATTAAATATGAAGTAATTGAGCAAAAAGATAGTTTTTATAATAAAATAATAGATGCTGATTATGTTCAAACTTTAATTAATGAACAGAACAATCTAAGCAAAGTCGATACTATCAGTGGTGCAACAGTCTCATCAAATGCCTTAAAAAACATGCTAATAAACACTTTAAACGATTATAAAGGTAATAATTAGAAGGGAAAATGATATGAAAACAATAGTGAATGGAATAATTAAGGGAAATCCAGTTTTTGTTTTAATTTTAGGCTTATGTTCTGCTTTGGCCGTGACTAAAACTTTCGAATCAGCTTATACTATGGGTTTATGTGTAATTGTGGTTTTAGTTTTAAGCGAATTCTTTGTTTCTCTGATTAAAAAAATAGTCCCAAATAATATTAAAATACCAGTGTATATTTTAATAATTGGAATATTCGTAACTCTAATTGAAATATTATTGAAAGAATACGTTCCAGGTTTAAGAGACACATTAGATATTTATTTAAACTTAATTGTTGTGAATTGTATTGTTTTAGGTCGTTGTTTAGTTGTAGCTTCGAAAAAAAATGTTGGTCACAGTGTCTTAGATGCGATTGGAATTGGAATTGGTTACACCTTAGCTATCTCTCTAATCGCTTTAGTAAGGGAATTGTTAGGAACTAATTCCCTTACAATTATGATGGAGTTAACCCCTATAACAGGTTATCGAATAGTATTTAAAGACATTTTACCCCTAACTAGTATTTGGCCAATTACAATTTTTAAAGAACCAGCAGGAGCTTTCTTAACTATCGGGTTTTTAATGGCTCTGTTCAATTATTTAAGAAAGGGGCGTAAAAATGAATCTGTTTAGTATGTTTGTAGCTACCATATTAACTGAAAATATTGTTTTAACTAAATTTTTAGGTTTATGCCCTTTTATGGGAACTTCTAGCCGAACTAAGAATGCATTTGGAATGGGGTTGGCTGTTACCTTTGTTATAATGATATCAAGTATAATAACTTATTTTGTTTATAATTATATATTAGTTCCAACTAATACCATTTATTTAAAAACACTTGTTTTTGTCTTTATTATAGCTTTACTTGTTCAAACTGTAGAGTTGTTTGTTAAGAAAAAGCTTCCGTCTTTACATCAAACATTAGGCATCTATCTACCATTAATAACTACTAACTGTGCTGTATTAGGTGTAACCTTACAAAGTAGTGAATATAGTTTTATTGAAACTTTCGTATATAGTTTAGGAAGTAGTATTGGTTTTGTATTAGTTATTTATATCTTTGCTAGTATAAGAGAAAAACTTAGGTATAATGATATTCCAAAATCATTTAAAGGTTATCCTATAGCTTTTATTACAGCTGCAATAATGGCAATGATCTTTTCTAGGTATGGATCATGATAAGTTATTTATTATTAATTAGTTTAGTTATAGTAACAATATTTCTTTATAAAAACAATAATAATTGTGATAATTGTAATGATTGTAATAATTGCCAAAATAAAAAAAATGACTGTTAGTCATTTTTCTTTGTAGTTTTTTTAATAATTGGCTTTTTTGATTTTTCTTTAACAACTTCATTAGTTTGAATAATAGTTTCCCTTTTGAATAAGTTTAATACAATTCCAATACCAATAATTAGGCTAGCAAAGGAAACAAGGATATTAAAATATGGAATTAAGTTAAGAACTGTTAAAAGGAAAATACCAAAAATTCCTACCAATAAAGTTTGTTCCTCAGATTTTATTAATTTTCCCCAAAGTTTCTTTCCAATAAAGTATCCAGCAAAAATTGATGATGCATAAATTATTATGAAATAAAGGACTAATAGGATCAAGCCAACTGAAATTCCAATACTAGATACTAATAGTAAAATAGCTGTAATAGGAATTATTATTAAACCAATCAATCCTTTAATAGCTGTTGTAAATACCTCATTTACACTGTCTTTTGCGGTAACTCTATTTATTTTATTAAATAAACAAGGAAATATTAAAGTTAATACTGCAAATAGAACAATCTTATTTATAAAACTGAATGTTACACTAGTTAAGTGTTCTTTCATATTGAAGGCATTTTTATTAGCAAAAGTCTCTTGAATGGTTATTGTTGAATTAGCAATATTTATTTCAGCATCTTCATTATATTTTAGTCTTCCTTCAATAACAGCCCTATTTATAACTTCAATTTTATCAGCTGTTATATGAATGTTACCATTGATTTTTGCTCCATCAATAATAACTTTATTTCCTTTAATAACTAAATTTCTTGTATAATTGCCTTTTAGCTTAACTGAACTACCAAATATCGTAACATCACGGCCAAAGACACCATCTGCTTCTATAATTGAACCAAAGATGAAAGCATCTCTTGCAACATTACCATTAGTTTTGATACTATTTCCTACTAGAAATAAATATTCAGAAGCCCCACTAAAATCAATTTGATTACCAGCTGCAATTGATGCTCCTATAATATTTTTTTCAATAATAACATCATTTCCAGCAAGGGCAACGCTACCGTCAGTATCTTTTTCAAGACTAACACTAGCGCCGTATTTATAAATAGACTCATTGTTGTAACTACTCTCCGTTAGTACTATATCATCAACTTTATCCGTAGCAAAAATACTGGGAATAAATGTTATGATCGCTAGGATAAATACAAATAAAAAATTTGTCTTTTTTCTCATATTATCTCCTTACGCAGTTTTTTCTGCTTTTTTTAAACTTTTTAATTCTCTAGCACTCATGATAATAGTTTCACCGTTATCAGTAGTTACTTTTTGAAAATTTGGTTTTTGTGATCTTCTTGTAGCACGACAAGAGTGTGAACGCTTATTACCAAATAAAGAAGTTTTACTTGTTACTTTTTTTGCCATAAATTCCCTCCTCAATGTTTTTAATACGTTATTAATTTTACTATATTATTATAAATAAGTCAAACAATTTGCTTGTTTTATATAATAATTGACTAATTAAATTTTTACCATTTTAAAAAAGGCTAAAATATAGTAAAATAATATTAGAAGGTGATACTATGAAATATACTCCACTATATATTAAGACAAATAATAGTCTGTTATCTAGTATGATTAAAATAGATGAATTAATTAGTGTTGCCAAAAAACTTAATTATAAGTCCCTTACTATAACTGATGATAATATGTATGGTGTTATGGATTTTTATTATGCCTGTTTAAAAAACGATATTAAACCAATCATTGGTTTAGAAATAAAGATAGATGATAAAGCAGTTGTTTTGTATGCCATGGATGAAGTGGGTTATAATAATCTAATAAAAATAAGTACTATTAAGATGGAAGAACCTTTAACCTTTAACAACTTGAAAAACTATAGCAAAGGTCTTATTTGTATTGTGCCATATACTAGCTTAGAGGTTTATAACAATTTAGAAAGAATATATGCAAATATATTTAAAAGTTATAAAAACAAAGAGGAATTTAAAATAATGCATGGTTCTAATATAATATATATGAATGAAACTGTTTATTTATACCCAGAGGATAAACAGTACATTGATTATTTATATGCTATTAGGGATGGCAAAACAATTGATGGTTTAGTTATAAATAATTTCGATAATCATCTTTTTAGCTATGAAGATATTATCAAAAACTATCCCGAAAACATTGATAATAACAATAAAATATTTGAAATGTGTAATTTGAAAATAAAAAAACAAGAAAAAATATTACCTGTCTATAGTTGTCCGAATAATATGAATAGTTTTGAATATTTAAAATATTTATGTCGGGAAGGGCTAAGAAGGATTTTTGGTTCAACCGTTAAAAAAAATTATGTTGAGAGATTAAAATACGAGTTAGAAATCATAAATAAAATGGATTTTTGTGATTATTTCTTAATCGTTTGGGATTATGTAAAGTTTGCTAAAGACAAAGGTATTTTAGTAGGCCCCGGAAGAGGAAGTGCAGCGGGGTCACTAGTTTCTTACTTGCTTAATATAACGACAGTCGATCCAATTAAGTATAATTTATTGTTTGAAAGATTTTTAAATCCCGAGAGAATAACAATGCCCGATATAGATATAGATTTTGAATACACAAAACGTGAAGATGTAAT
>LFRM01235737.1_pt2 | contig 12932 bp, 10 predicted proteins | sample 618341 | NCBI WGS metagenome assembly LFRM01 (sample SAMN03654438, study PRJNA283298) | anaerobic digester metagenome | isolation source: pool of bioreactors CSTR01a, CSTR02a, and CSTR03a thermophilic anaerobic... | place: Denmark: Kgs. Lyngby | collected 2014-05-21
CGAATATAAGGTCGCATTGACGAAGGGTTAAAGCCACCCTCCCGTTACGAGGAACCTATTCCTAACTTCAAGCCCTCCGCGCTGCGGACTGCTCAGAAGGGAAAATTGACCTCAGCACTCCGCCGAAAAAGACGGATGTGAAAATAACTATATAAATGAAGCAAAATAGAAAGGAAGTAAATAAATGCGCTATTCCATTGAAGGCGGGTCTTTGCCTGCGGTTATCATCCAGCTGGATTCCGGCGAGACCATCCTGAGCGAGGCTGGAGGCCGTACTTGGTCGCGCGGCCCGGTCGTGACCGAAACAAAGGCTGAGGGCGGCGTAGGTAAATCCCTGGGCCGTATGTTCGCGGGGGAAAGTCTATTCATGTCCCGCTACACGGCGCAGGGGCCAGCGGAAATCGCGTTTTCCTCGTCTTTCCCCGGCAAGATCATTGCCCGTGAGCTCCAGGCGGGTCAGAGCATCGTGTTTCAGAAGCGGGCCTTCCTCTGCGCCACCTGCGGCGTGGAGCTTGCCGTGCATTTTCAAAAGAAGCTGGGCGCGGGCTTGTTTGGCGGCGAAGGCTTTATCATGCAGAGGGTCACCGGCCCGGGTATTGTGTTCCTTGAGGTGGACGGCCATTGCCAGGAATATGACCTCGTGCAGGGCGAGCAGCTCACTTGCGACACCGGCGTATTGGCCATTATGGATGCTACTTGCACGATGGATGTGCAGATGGTCAAGGGAGCGAAAAACATGCTGCTGGGCGGCGAGGGCCTGTTCGATACTATTATCACTGGACCAGGCAAGGTGCATTTGCAGACCATGACCATCGCCAAGCTAGCTAAGCAGATGGTCCCATTCCTGCCATCGAAAACCAAATAGCCAATACAAATAATACTGAAACTCTGTGTTGGATGTGCAACTATGGCGCAAACTTCTTTTTCCAACACCACCTCATGTAGAGTGCAATTCACTGCTTAGTCGATTCCTTTAACGGTGGCGACATCAAGCATAAGCGGTGGAAGGGAGTCATCGTAGACTATAGATACTGCATGAATGCATAACCTACATGTGTACAAAATGCCGGGCACCAAATATTGCATTTATAACAGAAAAGGAGAACTTATATGAAGAGGTTTACAATATTCTTGCTGACAGCGGTTATGATTCTGACGCTTGCAGCCTGCGGTAATAGTGGCAATGGTTCAGGTAATTTAGCAAATGGCAATGTAGTCGGGGAAGCCGCAGCAGGCCCCGTTTACAAGGTAGATGTCAAGGAATTAGACCCTGATACCTATCCCGCTGATTATCCTTTGATCGCTTTCAGTGATTTTGAGTCAGCTTTTAAAAAGCTAAGTAGTGGCATTTATGAAGGAACACTGGATAGTTATCAGGACGTTGTTGATATCTTTGGAGTTGACGGTGCTTATTATGAAAATTGTGATATGGATTACAGCGGCGAATTGTATAAGTATTACGGATGGTATGCAGATAACGGAGTAAGCGTACTTGTCACTTTCAAGGCCGACGGAAATAATCTGAAATGTTATGCCTATACTGGAAATGGGATTAGCTAAAATCCGTTATTTGGCTTACTGTGTTTTTGCTCAGTCTCGTTACCGACTGTGGCCTCATCCGTGTGATGGACGGTGACTGTATTCCAACGACGTCTTTTTAACGATTAGCCAAGAGGGGTTTTAATTTTAATGATTTCAGATGGTGTAATGCACCGTCCGGTGCAAGGCGGTGCATTGTATCAATAGCTAGTTGCTTCACCATACCCTCGCTAACGAAAGGTGTGCACCCTCGCTAACGATTTATACTCGTGCTAACGAAACCTAAACCCGCGCTTTCGATTGTCAGCAAAAAGTTTCATCGTATCAAAATTATCAGCCTTTGCAGGCCTTTTTCTTATTTATCTTCATAATCTCGATATCTTATTACTTCTTCTCTGAAATCAAGAAGCATCGGGCTGAAGAAAGTATTGCTGCCACAGGTAAGGGTCTCAGCTATTATTATTTCTTTGGCATACTTTGCCTTGGCCTCTATATTATCGTCTATAGTCTTGCTTCCCTTACAATATACTTGTTGTCCAGCAATTATACCGGCTACGAATATGTGACTGTGCGCTGGCACGTGCTTGCTGTTGTATTGCTTAACTTACTTCTTTATCCCTTGCTAGCTGCCTTGGCGGGTGCTGTCCTTTCTTTTTTAAAGAAACCCTTGACAGCTTATCTCCTCTTATTTTTAATTGTAATTTTTGTATCTCCCTTCAGCTCGAATATGTTGCTGCAAATTATCGGTACAGGCCAAGTTGGTAGAGGGATTGCAGGACGTTTCGTTGACATTTTTGACCTTCGCATGTTCATAGAACTAATAGCTTTGGTGAATAAGAAACATGAGTGACAAATGTTATATAAGCATGTATATAGAATATAATAGACAATAAATAAGTTAAGAATTATTGAATAAGAAAGGAAATGAGAATTATGTGGTGGATTATACCTGTAGCTATAGTAATTTTGATCGTATTGTGGGTCGTCTCAACATATAACAAGTTGGTATCTTCAAGAGAGTTCGTGAGGAACTCTATGGGCAACATTGCTGCTCAGATTGAATCCAGATGGGATGCTGTTAAGAGTTTGATTGACGCAGCGAAAAAGTATTCAACGCATGAAGCGGAGACTTTGACAAATATTACAGCGATGAGAGGAAAAGTTGACCGAACTTCAGGAGCTGCGGAGGTTGAGAAAGACGACGGCCTATTTGGACAAGCAATGAGACAATTAGATGTCGTGGTCGAGAATTATCCGGATTTGAAAGCGGACGCTGTGTATATTCAGGCGATGACAGGTATCGATAAATACGAAAATAACGTACGCCAGTCACGCATGGTTTATAACGACACAGTCACAAAGCTAAACAGACTGATTCAACAGTTCCCTTCCTCCATTGTTGCAGGAATGTTTAACTTTAATCAGGAAGCTTACTTTGAAAGTTCTAGTGAAAAAGCAGATATGCCTCAATGGTAAAGATTAAGCACATTGAACTGAAGCGGATTGTATGGATTCTCGTGGTATCCATTATTTTGTCTGTCTTTATTTCATCGGCAACAGTGTTCGCAGAGGATAGAATTGAATCCATTCATTTAGAGGCGGAAATCCAGAAAAACGGCTCAGTTCTTATAAGAGATCATCGTATATTTTATGCAGAGACAGGCACTGAGCATTTTATATCTCTGGGTAATTTAGGAGCTTCCGAACTACGGGCATATGTCGTGTACGATGAAAACAATCAAGCTTTAGACTATGTTGATCAATGGGATATAAATGCGTCTTTTGCCGAAAAAGCAGGCAAATACGGAATAAATTACACAGACCAGGCGGTTGAGCTATGTTTTGGACTCGGTGAATACGGCAGACGCGAATTCACGATTGAATATGAAATTACGAATTTCATTTCCAATTTAACTGATGAACATCAATCCTTCTATTGGCAGTTTATTAATCAAGGTATGGATCCGATAGATGACATCGAGATAAGTGTTAAAAATGATGTATCACTAGAGTTTGCATATCCGGAAAGCAGATTCTGGGGATTCGGGCATGAAGGCGGCAAAATCGAAATTACAAGTGAGGCCCTGATTTTCAACAGCGGCGATAACTTTGAGCAAAGTGATTATGTTGTTTTGCTGGGGATATTTGAAGGAGCGCCATTTTCCACGGATCAGCGCATGGACAGAAGCAGTGATGAACTAATCGCGCTGGCAATGGAAGGTGCTTCTTTTGAAGAGGAAGAAGATGATGAAGATTCCGGCGTGTCAGGAATTTTGGCATTTCTTCGATTTCCCCTTATTCTCCTTCTACTTGTAACAGGACTGACCTATAATTCTGTTAAGAGAAGGAAAAAACAAGAATTTAAGCCAAGCACTGAAGATGCATACTATAGGGAAGTCCCCTATGATCGTCACTTTATAAATACTCAATACTTTGCAAATTCTGAAGTTTCAAATTGGATTTCCGCTTTCATTCTGAAGTGGATTTCAGCAGGATGGTTAGTCGGCGAAACTGAGGAAGTTGGACTTATCGTCAAGCGAGATAAGCTTGCTCTGAAAATCATGCCAAATGATTGGCAACATGATAATGCATTTGAGAGAAGACTGTGGGATATGGTTCTCGAAGCAGCAGGTGAGGACCGGATTCTTTCAGAAAAAGAATTTAATCGTTATGTCAGAAAAAATATTGAGAGTTTTAATACTTGGGTAGATTCCGTTGAAAAGGAATCAGAGACAATTATGGTACAAGAAGGCTACCTTGAAGAAACTGTTGAAAAAGTTTTGAAATTCTTCACACGGAGAGAACTGGCTATCACGCCAAAAGGTCAGGAGCTAGGCGACAATATCGTTGGATTTGAACACTATCTGAAAGACTTTTCTCTACTTGAAGAACGAGGAGTTTCTCATGTCGTACTTTGGCAGGAACTAATGATCTGGGCTGCATATATGGGTATTGCAGAAGAAGTATATGAGCAGTTAAAAATTGTCAATCCACAAGTTGTATCCGAATTACCCTATAGTACCCAAACAATTATTATGACTAATTATTTTGCGCATGCTGTTCAATCCACTCTAAGTAGCGCAAATGCTTCATCCAGTTTTAGCGGTGGAGGTGGCAGCTCCTTCGGAGGTGGAGGCGGCGGAGCATCCGGTGGCGGTTTTGGTGGCGGAAACAGATAACGGGAGAAAATAGAGACGATATTTCCTTTTATCAGCACCATCTCGATAGTGATGGCAGTAATGAGGTGTATATGAACAGTGATCTGGCCGAATTTATCGGCATACTTGAAAATGAAGACCGCATTGCGGCACTCCGCTTTATTCTCGAACTGTTGGACAAAAAAAAGTATGATGTACAGGCAGCTTACGAGCAGCTGTTGACGCCGGCACTGAATGCAATGAAGCCGAGCGGCAACGAAAACATAGATATCTGGGACGAACATGTCCGAACATCCATGGTGAAAAGCATTATTGAGAATATGCTACCGTACGTGATGGCCGAACGGGACGCCTTGGCCACGCCTAAGAGGAAAACGGTGGCAGTGTTTTGCCCACCTGAGGAGTACCATGATATCGGGGCCCGCATGGCGACTGATATTCTAACAATCCACGGCTACGATGCGACTCTGGTTGGAGCCAACACACCCCTGCGTGTATTTCAGGCTGGACTGCAGAGTTGTCCCACCGATTACGTGGCTATCAGTATTTCGAATCCATACCACCTCATCGCAAGTAGAAACATTATCACGTCGCTGCGCCAGTCATTTCCGGACACAAAAATAGTGGTCGGTGGGCACGCTATCTCAAAGCTCGACGACAATGGTGTCCTTCAGGCAGATATAGTAATGAAGAGCTTGAGCGAACTGCACAATCTTGAAGGAGGGCAAGAGATATGAGACTTCCATTAAGCATTGCGCTTCGTTTCCTCAAGTCAAGCCCTGGGCAGACGCTGCTCATCGCGCTCGGTATCGGTATCGGTGTTTCGGTGCAAATTTTTATCGGCTCACTGATTCAAGGACTGCAGCTTGATCTGGTCGATACAACTATCGGTAGCCAATCTCAAATTACATTGTCCGGTACGATGGATGATCCTCTGATCGAAGAATATGACAATATAATGGCAGACCTAAAAGACAATCAGTCAGAAGCTCTCTATGTATCTGCTGTTGCCGATGGTCCGGCACTTTTCACAAAGGAGAGCGAGAACTATAGCATCCTACTGCGCGGCCTCATGTTTAATGAGTCTGAGGGCATTTATAAAGTGCAAGATAATATTATCGAAGGCTCGCTACCGGAGATAAATGGTGAGGTTCTAATCGGTGCAGACCTGCAGGATGACACCGGTCTAAAGGTCGGCGACAGTATCGAGGTTTTGGCCGGATCAGGTGAGTCATATTCGCTCAAAATCAGTGGAGTATTCGATCTCAAAGTATCGAATCTGAACCGTTCTTGGGTGCTTACTACGCTTGCGACGGCACAGGAAGTCTTCGCTTACGAGGACAAGGTTACAGCTATAGAAATGCAAGTCAAAGATGTGTTTACCGCTGATGAAATTGCAGCCGCGATCTCGGACGATATTTCAGCTGAAATTAAAGTCGAAAACTGGAAAGATCAAAATGCGGCACTCCTATCCGGTTTGAATGGTCAAAGCGTTTCAAGTCTGATGATTCAGGTCTTCGTTCTGGTCTCGGTCCTACTCGGCATTGCTAGCGTTCTCGCCATCACGGTAGTACAGAAATCGCGGCAGATAGGTATCCTGAAAGCAATGGGCATTCAGGACAAGGCTGCCAGCCGCATCTTCCTACTTCAGGGTTTGATGCTGGGCGTCGCCGGGGCAATCGTTGGGGTAGCTCTGGGACTTGGTCTTGCCTATGCCTTCACGAAATTTGCTTTGAATCCTGACGGCACTCCGGTTGTGTCTCTTTTTATTGATCCTAAATTTATTACCTTGTCAGCAGTTATCGCCATCGTCGTGTCGGCACTGGCAGCCATGATTCCAGCTAGGAAATCGTCCAGACTGAATCCCATCGAGGTGATCCGAAATGGCTAATGTGATAGAACTGAAGAAAATAAATAAATATTATGGCTCCGGTACCTTCAAAAATCAGGTGCTGTTTGATCTCGATCTACAAGTGGCTGAAGGTTCCTTTACGTCGATCATCGGCCAGTCGGGTAGTGGCAAAAGCACACTACTAAATATTGTCGGAACGCTCGATCAGCCAAGTGACGGTGAGGTTTACATTAACGGTAGACGCACGGACCAGATGAATAAAAAGGAGCTGGCGAATCTAAGGAATGAAACCCTTGGATTTATCTTTCAGTTCCATTATCTCTTGCCGGAATTTACTGCACTGGAAAATGTCCTGATGCCGTACCGTATCCGCCACGGTCAGGCGTCTAAGAAGGAAGTCGACAGGGCAAAGGAGATTATGGATTTGGTTGGCTTGACTCAGGTCAAAAATAATCTTGCAACCAAGATGTCAGGTGGTCAGCAGCAGCGCACGGCTATTGCTCGCGCTCTAATGAACACACCAAAGATCATCTTGGCAGACGAGCCGACCGGCAATTTAGATTCCGATACGACGGAGACAATTTATAACCTTTTACGGGACATCAATCAGACAATGGGCACGACGTTCGTCGTGATCACGCACGATCGGCGCATCGCTGAAAAAGCGGATAGAATTGTTGAAATCAAGGACGGAAGGATCGCACTCGATATCTGATTTCGCTTACCTATGCGAAGCAAGTGGCTAATGACAGGGACCTATCCGATTAGATTCGTTTCCGGATTCCATTTAATATCAACTCAAAATGAGCACGAGATTGTGTCTTCAAATCAAAATCCGGATACCGGATACACCATTCGTAAATCAGCCCGCGCATGGCCAGTATCAAATGATTTACCAGTTTTTCCATCGCCAATGAGGTGAAAAATTCACCGCTTTGTATTCCTCTGTCAAGCACATCCTTGATGGTTTTATAAAGCTTCCGATCATAACTTGTTGCAACTCCGGAAGAGGAAATGTTTGTCAAGTGTGCTCTATAGAGTGTTTTCATTCTTGCCAAGCCAATGGTTTCTATTACGACATCCATAATTTTCTCGACAAGACTAACGAGCATGTCTGTTGCGGGAATGTTAGGGGGGCAGGTATCGATAAAGGACTGATAGTCTAGATCAACCTTCTCAACATAATCTGATACTAAGGACACCAGCAGATCATCTTTGGTTGCAAAATATATATAAAAAGTACCTTTGGAAAGTCCTGCTTCTTCGACGATTCTATCTACGCTCACATTGTCAACGCCGTATTGCGTAATAAGTGCTTCAGCAGTTGTGTAGAGGCGATTTCTAGTTTTTAAAGCCCTGTTATTCGAGGGGGATTTATTACTTATTATTTTCATAAAATACTCCTTGTTATTTATTATAATGATATGGCATAATGACTACAGTCATTATGCCATACATATTAGAATGTATCAATAAAAGGGCTGTTTGGCATAAGAGATCAAAGAAATAGACGCTGTTCGCAGAATCTAAGCTGCCTAAACACAGGCAAGTTCACACAGCGTCTTGCCTAATCTATAAGTGAACGAAAGAAGGCCTCTATGAAAGCAAAAACAGCCATGGGATTGCTGCTGATTGCAGCATTGATACTCACATTATTGCCAACAGTAGCAATCGCGGACACCGGATACACTTATATTGATGAAAACGGAACCACCCAAACAACCGGAGCGTTGGCAGTAAGTCCTATAACTTCTGCTACCACAACATTTAATAGCGGATGGTATGTGCTAGATAGTGATGTGATCCGAAATGGAACGATTTCGGTAAGAGGTAACGCCAATCTCATTCTTATGGACGGATGTACGCTGTCAATCACCGGCAATGGCAGTAAAGCGGGAATCGATGTGCTAAACGGTAACTCTATAACCATTTACGGTCAAGAAGCAGGCACAGGTACGGTGAATGCCCAGGGAGGACAAAACGGCGCAGGCATAGGTGGTAGTTCTTGGGAACTCGGAGGAACAATCAATATAATAGGCGGCACCATTCTCGCAAAAGGCGGACAGTACGGCGCGGGTATCGGTGGTGGATGGAATAGTAATGCAGGTACGACGAGGATCGCAGGCGGAACGGTAGTTGCTACTGGTGGCGAGCATAGCGCAGGAATTGGCGGTGCTTATGATAACGTTACTAATCAAGAATATGGCAGGGGCGGTACCATTACCATAACAGGTGGAAACATCACGGCTAATGGCAATGGGTATGGCGCGGGCATCGGCGGAGGCTTATCGGGTCAGAGCGGAAACATTTCGATTTCTGGAGGCAATATCATAGCCAATAGCGGAGATGTGACGGTAGCATCAGGCGCGGCGGGAATTGGCGGCGGTGCCGGTAGAGGAGCCAATAAGATTGAAATATCGGGAGGCACTGTTGTGGCCACCTCTCTTGATTACGGTGCGGGAATAGGAGGAGGTAGCGGCGGCGGAGGTGGCACTATTGAGATTTCTGGAGGAGATGTCACTGCCTTAAGCTATTCTCACGGCGCAGGTATTGGTGGCGGCTGGGGAAGCGTAGGTGGCACCATAAGCATCACTGGAGGTAGGATCAATGCAACTGCAGTATATGGCGGTGCAGGAATAGGCGGTGGCTGGGATGGTAGTAGCGGCACTATCAACATCCATGGCGGCCATATTACAGCTCATGGTGGTAATTGGGGCGCAGGTATCGGAGCAGGAGGTGGGGCCTCCTGCAACGTTATCACCATAACGAATGGAATTGTATACGCTTATGGTGACCACAATGCATATCCAGGAGCCGGAGGTGCCGGCATTGGTTCGGGAGGAGCTAATGCTGGTGGTACTCAAAGGGCTGGGGTTATAAAGATATTGGGAGGTAAAGTCTTCGCACAAAGTGCCTTTAACTCTTTTTCGGAATTCGGACTCGATATCGGCCGAGGTCGCAACGGTATTAATGGTGAGCTTTGGATCGACGACGAAGCGATCGTCTCATTGGGAAGTAGAGGACTTGACGCGACGGTGACGAACCTTGGGAGCTGTGTTATTAAGGGTGCAGGAGCAGGCACCTTGAAGGGCATATATGAAGAAGGTACACGCCTAGATTTCGAAATTATTGATCTTGAAGCCGCGACACTCTCAAATGGAACAGGATTTTCTGTAAGCGGTGACACCGTGACAATAAGCGGAAGAGATAGAGGATATGCACTAGTTGGCAGTACTAGCAGTCGACGCGTTGTTGTGGCTTCGGATATCAACGTGGATGTAATGTTGTGGGCAGCAGATATTGCGCCAACTTCAGGATGTGCGTTTGACATGAGCGGCGCATTCGTCGATATGCGGCTGACGTCGGCGAATACATTAAGGAGTAATGCCGGCTTTGCCGGTATTCAGTCGCCAGACGGATCTTCACTTACAATTAGTGGAAACGGCAGCCTCTTAGCCTTCGGTGGTAGCAACGCTGCGGGCATTGGGGGTGGAAATACTTTGTCAGGCGGTGACATTTATATTGTTGGTGGCACCGTGGAAGCGAGCGGCAACGACGGAGGCTCAGGTGTAGGGGGAGGCAATCTTGGCAATGGTGGCAACATACTGCTTGACGGACCACAGACAACTTTAACGGCCATCGGTGGCGCAAATGCTTATGACATTGGTTCGGGAAACAGCCACATAAATGGTGGGACTCTGACGATTCAAAATCATGCATCTGTACTGATGACGCGTAACGGCACGAATGCGTTAAAAAACTACATAACAGGCACGGTGGGCGGTGACGGTTCGCAACTTGATGCCGGAGAATATCTCGATACTTTCAAACTGCTGACCTGTACCGGTATAACAGCTGCACCCGCATCGGATGCAAAAGCCTATGATCTTGTAACGCTGACAGCGCACGTGACGGGGCTGTCATACTATAGGCCTCAGGGCACAATCGTTTTTTATGATAATAATTTCGAAATCGGACAAGCTTCACTAAACCGTATGGACGGCGGAAGTGCCAACGCTATGTCGGTATTGCGTTTATGGTCAGCTCAGGGCGGCACCCATTCGCTGACAGCAAAATATCTGCAACATCCGGGATGGGACAGCTATTATATGCTCGAATCGGAAACCCTCACGTATGAGGTGGCTCGCATTGAGCAGGAAGCACTGAGCATTATCGGTGTTCCCGGCACGGTGACCTATGGCGACGAACCCTTCGCTCTGAAAACGAGCGGCGGCAGAGGCACAGGTAGCATCAGCTATGTTGTTGCGGAAGGTGATGCTTTGGCGGTTGACGCTACAACAGGCGTTGTCACGGTGCTCAAAGCGGGTTCGGCCAAAATCACGGTTACGAAAAATGGAGACATAAACTACAATCCCAAAAGTGTTAGTGTCAATATAGACGTAAATAAAGCGATACCAACATTGGTGGATTTCCCTTCGTCCACGGGCATCACTTATGGACAAGCTTTGACCGACTCCCTGCTTACAGGCGGAAGCGGTGATGGAACCTTTGGCTGGGAGAACCCGCACACAGTACCACCAGTGAAAAATGATGGTTATGCAGTTATTTTTACCCCCAATGATGTTGATAATTATGACTACACCGGCATTACGCTTCGGCAAACAGTGACAATAATAGTTGACAAGGCAACACCTATCGTTACCTTCCCAACAACGGGTGAAATCACATATGAGGAATCGCTGGCTGCGTCCCTGCTGACAGGCGGTAGCGGTGATGGAAGCTTTACTTGGGAGAACCCGGATACGATACCTACCGTCTTAAATAGCGGTTATAACGTTAAGTATACGCCACATGATACGGACAACTATATTTCTTTGAGCAAAAGGCTAGCACTAACTGTTCACAAGGCTGAGCAATTACCTTTGACGATTGAAGAAATCTCCTTGACTTATGGTGATGCTCCCTTTGCTCTGCGAACGAGTGGGGGAAGCGGAACAGGCAGTTTCAGCTACGCTATCAGCGAAGGTGACGCTCTGGCGATCGATGCTACAACTGGCCATGTAACAGTGCTTAAAGCAGGTTCGGCAACCGTAAAGGTTACGAAAAGTGAGGACAGCAACTATAAGGCCGGAGAAGCCAGCTTAAACTTTACTGTTGGCAAAGCTATACCTACAGTAGTATTTCCCACAGCTAGTTCAATAACATACGGACAATCCCTTTCAGATTCCGAATTGATAGGTGGCATCGGAGATGGCATTTTCGCATGGGAAAGTCCGGATACGAAACCGGATGTCATCAGTAACAGGTTTGATATCTTGTTTACACCCGACGATATTGAGAATTATTTGACAATTAAAAGAACCGCAGTACTTGATGTAAACAAGGCGGAACAATCATCTCTGAGCGTAAGTGGTATCCCGGATGATCTTAGCTTTAGCGATGCTCCTTTCCGTCTTGTGGTTGGCGGAGGCAGCTGCGACGGGACGTTGAGTTATACTGTCACCTTAGGTGACGCTGTTGCGGTTGATGCAACCGGCGAAGTGACCATCATGCATGCGGGACCAGCGAGAATCAAAGTCACGCATTCAGGAGACGCCAATTACTTAACGGAATCCTATACGCTTTCCTTGAGGGTGAAGAAGGCGAATCAAGCCACTGCCCTGACGTTCCAATTACCCCAATCCATCTCCTATAGCGATGGACCGTTTCAAATTTCCGGAAGTGGTGGCAATGGCAGCGGGGAAATTACCTACTTTGTTTCCTCGGGCGCAGCTGTTGAAGTGAGTAAAACTGGCACGGTGACAGTTCTAAGGCCGGGCGAGGCCGTCATCACAGCCGAAAAAGCGGGAGATATCGACTTCTTGAGCCAAAGAGCAGACTTGCATATCAACGTGAAAAAAGGAGTACAGAAAGCATCTGTGACCAAAGCGGAAGATGATTACTATCTCGCTACTACGGAAACTGTCGAGATTGAAGTTGGGATTGCTGTGGAGAGGGAGCCATTCGAGACTCCTACACAACCCACCGCACCAATAACAGAGCCAAGCCCGAAATCCACAAGCACAGTAGCACCGGTAAGCACATTAGGGCCGGTAACGACAAGTCCACCTTCTACACAGAATGGCTCCTCTGTATCAGTACAGACCGACGATAGTATGTTCGGTCCAGTGCTTGTATGGATTGCAGTAGGCGTTCTAATAATAGGCGGGGCGACTGCAGCAATATTCATATTGCGAAGAAAAAAGATGCAATAATTTCTGAGCTTCGCTAATAACATAATCTTTGCCAAAATATAAAGGCCCGTAGACACTTCGTTTACGGGCTTGCTTTAATAGTGGTGATTCGATGCCATTTGATTATGTATAGTAATATATTAAGTGCAAACTAAGAAAATAATAGGTGAGGAAAATGAAAAAGGCATA
>LFRM01300681.1_pt2 | contig 12932 bp, 9 predicted proteins | sample 618341 | NCBI WGS metagenome assembly LFRM01 (sample SAMN03654438, study PRJNA283298) | anaerobic digester metagenome | isolation source: pool of bioreactors CSTR01a, CSTR02a, and CSTR03a thermophilic anaerobic... | place: Denmark: Kgs. Lyngby | collected 2014-05-21
AAAGGCGGTGTGGCATCCCATACTTGGAACATCACCGTCATCGCCAGTGATGTCAAACCTCCCGTGATCGGCGATGCGAACCCTGAGACCAGTCTCGCTAAGCCGCATGAGATTAACGTAAACGAAGAGATTACTCTTTCTATCAAAGCCACGGATCCCCAGGGGCGTACATTGACTTCCACTTGGAATGCCAGTGCGGGAAACCTAAAAGACGAGAAGCTGGATACAGCAAAATGGGTGGCGCCAGGTGTTCCTGGCTACGCAACGGTTACCGTTGAAGTGACAAATGGTGTCCTTAAGGCCAGCCATACGTTCTATTTCGAGGTCAAAGGGAACGTTGTTGATGTAACGGAGGATATTACCGGTACAAAAACCTGGGCTTCGGGCAACATCTACGTCATTGACACCAGGGACATTCAGGTCACGGGTACCCTCAAGATACAGCCGGGCGCCATTGTGAAGTTTGGCAGAGGTCGCAGTTTGCAGACTTCCGGCAGCGGGCGCATTGAAGCAGTTGGCAACGCCCAGAACCCCATTGTCTTCACATCACTGCGGGATGATTCCCGCGGAGGTGACACCAACCAGGATCAGGACGGGACCAAGCCAAAGGCTGGGGACTGGAATCAGGTATGCCTCTATACCAAGAGTGGCAATGAGTTTGAGTATTGCGAGTTCTACTACGGAGGCGGAGGATTTGACCAGGGCATGCTTGATCTGGGATCTTCCTCAGGTACTCCGGTCAAGAACTGCACCTTTGCTTTTGCAGAGGGGATTGCCCTGAATGCCCAGAATGCGCAGAAGCCGACAATCGAGAACAATGTCTTCTATCTCAACGAAAGGCCGCTGGTGATTAACTTCGAAACCAGCCTGGGCGATTCCAACACCTTCCACAATCCGCAGGCATCTGGTGAAAAGAACGAGTATCAGGGCATCTTTGTGCGTCCGTCTGGCAGTTCCACCTTAACCCAGCCCACTTCCTGGGCTGAGTCGGAAGCAGCCTTTGTGCTGGATGATGACCAATGGTACATTGAAGGCAATGGCAAGTTGACCCTGGGGCCAGGTGTAACGGTGAAGTTGAACAACGCCTACCTGGCCGTGCGGTCGAACTTAGTTGCCCAAGGAGAAGCCGGCAGACCTGTCGTCTTTACGTCCATCAACGACAGCAACCATGGTGGTGACAGCAACGGGCCAGCTGCGGATGATCCTAGTCCTGGTGACTGGCAGTACATCGCTATAGAGAGCACTGCCAAAGCCACCTTTGAGCACTGCATAATTGCCTACGGAGGTACCGAAGAATCCATGAACGATGGCCTTGCAGCTGTCTCGGACGTTTCGGCCTCCGGCGGAACTACGATCAAAAATGCAGTTTTCAGGGACAACCTCCGCGCCCTAGATCTCAGGTCGCCAAAGAGCACCATTGCGAACTGCACATTCGAGGGCAACATGTACCCTTTGCGGGTTGACGTGAACATTGACACGGACAACACGTTAGACATCGCAGAGAACGACTACAACGCTATCTACCTTGACTCGGATGGCTGGTCGCCGATGTTTGTAAGGCAGTCTATCAAGTGGGTGAACACCCATGTTCCCTACATTCTCCTGACAGACGTGTACACCGAAGGAAAGACCATTTACCTAGACAGCGGAACCACCTTGAGAGTGGGGGCTGATCTTGGCATTTACCTGGAACAGGGGTCCCGCTTAGAGGGCTTTGCTGATGCGGTCTTCACGTCCTATCGCGATACAGACCGCGGAGGAAACGTAGGCTGGCCAGGCCCGGCTGAGGATGGCGATTGGTTGGGCATCGATGATGAAGAACAGGGCAAATGGCTCTCTGGCGGTAACATCCACTACGCCAAGTATCCCGAACTCGAAGAAGACTGATGGTCTTGAAGTAAAGCAAGAACGGCTCCAGATTTTTCTGGAGCCGTCCACTCATTTTGGAGAGCCGAGTTTGAGGCTTTGGTATAGTCCCTTGGTTTCTGGGGATGGTTGTACACCTAGCTCACGCTGGAGAATTTCCGTGAGCAGGGTGTACTGCCGCTGGGCCGCCTGGCGTTGGCCGCTTTGGGCGTAAGCCTCCATGAGCAGGCAGTGATAAGCTTCATTGAGTTCATCCTTCTTGACCAGGAGGATGAGCCCGGCAATGGCCTTTTCATACTGCTGGGACGCTAAGTAGCAGTTCACCAGGCGGAGCTGGACTTCGGCGCAGCGCAGGCGCAGGGCTTCTCTATCGGGGACAGCCCAGTCGTAGTCCAAGTTTTCCAGGTAATCCCCGCGGTAGAGCCTCACCGCCTCTTCCAGCAAGTTCATCTGCTCAGGTGAGTTAGACTCCTGGTTTACAGCGGCTTTGAGCAGGGCTTCGAAACGAGCCAGGTCGGTCTCCACCGGCACCGCCATGGTGTATACATCGGCACTGCGCTTAATCAGATCCGGCAGGCCGTAGTTCTTGAGCACACTGCGCAGGCGGTAGAGCGTGGTGTGGAACTGGGAATCGGCCTTGTCCAGCGCCTCCCAGTCATCTGCCCAGAGTGCGCTGAGGATCTGATCTTTGGTAACAGGCTGCCCCATGTGGGCTAAGTAAATGAGCAAATCCCTCGCCCTGTGGCTTCGCCACTTCACACCTGTGAGCTCCTGGCCGTCCACGAAGATGCGTACTGGCCCCAGCAGCTGAAGACTTAGGGTAGGTGCAGCAGCTGCAGTTGCGGCCATTTCCTCCGGACCCGCGAGGCGGTCGTAGGCTTCCGCCGCCATGTTGCGGACATATTCCGAAGGGTCTTCCTTGAGGACGGCCAAGGCGCTACAGGCCTCAGCCCCTCCGATTTCCACCAGGATGGGGATGATGCGCTGTTTTACTTCCGGGCTTCCCCGCTGCATCAGGGGAGTGAGGTGCTTGAGGCTGCGGGGCCCTACTTTGCGCAGAATCCTCTGCACGAAGCTGGTTTCCGTCCCCGTTTCCAACCCGTACATCAACAGCGGATGGTACCAGTGGTAACAGGTGACGAAGTTCTGCAGATCGTTGATCTTCGCCGACGCCGTCAAAGCCTTGAGCGTGTACTGCTGTGCTTCCTCCAGGTCGCCGTGGAGGAAATGGAGGTGGGCCAAGGACTGATAGGCGTAGGCCAAGCATTTAGTGAATCCCATTTCCTGGGCCCTTTCTGCTGCTCCCTTGAGCAGATCCAGGCCCAGATCCCAAGACCCCGTCCTGGCCAGGATGGGTCCTGTTACTGCTGGCACAGAAGTGCGGAACAGGCAGGGCTGTGATTCTACCGCTTCCAGAGCTTCCAGGGCATAGGCCCGGGCCGCGACCCATTTCCCCTGGATAGCCAGGGTCCTGGCCAGGAAGGCCAGGTTAAGGGCTGCATCCGAAAAGTCGCTGTCGTTTTCCCGCACAAAGTCAATGCCCTGGCGGAAGCAGCGCTCAGCGTCTTCAAAACGCCCCAGATTCGTATACACCATGGCCAGCTGCAGACAGGAAGAGGGGAGGAGCTCCGTTAAGCCCTTTTTCTCCCGCATTGCCGCAGCCCGCTCTGCGATGAGCAGGGCTTGTTCTGTCTCACCCCAATCATCATAGATGGCGGACATCATATCTTGGAAATCATACCCAGGCATTACGCCTTCGGGACAGAGGGATAGGGCCCGTTGGAAAAGGAGCAGGGCCTTGGAGGGCTCGCCTAAGAGGTAGGTGATGTTGCCCAGGGCTTCCAGAATACGTTCCAGCGCCTCTGTATCTCCGCTTCCTTCGTACTCCTCCAGGCACTTGAGGAGGATGTCCCTGGACTCCTTGAAGCGCCCCGCGTGGTAATAGATGATGGACTTTTCAATGGCTAAAAGAAGTCTGAAGCGGGAGGCAGACAGGTTCGCTTCCGCGTCAAAAAGGAAATCGAAGCTCTCCTGCAGGGCTCCCCAGCCCCTTACGATGCGGGCTTTTAGCAGTTGGCATTCGGCTAAGCCCAGCTGATCGCCGCTGGCCTGGAACAGGGATTCGGCCCGGCCGATGGTGCGCTGGGCACGCCTGAGCTGACCGCGGCCAATCTCAACCAGGGCCTGCAGGAGCGACAGACGGGGGTTATTCCTGATTTCCTCCTCTGTGACGGACGTTTCAAACCACCCCTCAAGCTCATGCCACCTGCCGTGGAGCACTGCCTCCCCTCCCAGGGTGGTCACCAAATCGGGGATGCTCTTCCGCTCGCCAGCCTCCAGGAAGCAGCTGATGGCCTGGTGGAGGTTGCCTCTGTTGATGGCCACTACTCCCGCTTTCCTGCATAGAGCTGGGCGTTCAGCGCCCAATTTGCCCTTGAGATGCAGGCGCATAATGGGCACTAGGCTGTAGAAGTCTCCCCTTTTTTCCAAGAAGAGCTGGTGAGTTTGGAGATAGGCTAAGCGCTCTTCTGAGCAGCTCCCGCCTAAGAGGTAATCGCTATCGGCGGCTGTGAAGCTGGCCAACACGGACGTCTTGAACAGGAAATCCCGAATGTCCTCGGGGATTTCCTGCAGGATTTCCCGATCGATGTAGCCGGCAAGGGCCGGTGAAATCTTCTCCTTGGCTTCTGCCAAGCCCGGCCCGCTTTGGGCCAGGAAGCTCACGGTGATGGGCCAGCCGGCGCTGAGGTCCGCCACTAGCTTCAGCTGGTCTACGGCGGGAGTCCCCCTTAGAGAAAGGAACGCCTCCAGCTCCTCTGGGCTGAACTCCAGGTCCTTTCTGCCCAGCACCCGCACTTGGCCGGTGAGGTGCAGGCCTTCCAGTCCCAGTTGGCCCACCAGCTCCAGGGAGTTCCTGCCGCCCACGGCCAATTGGGTATGCTGCGGGAGCAGGGGCACCAATTCAGTGAGGAACTGGTATATGATTGGATGGTCAATGGCCTGCAAGTTATCCAGGATGATCAATGCACCGTGGGGAAGAGACTCCAGGGCGCGCACGAAAAAGCCCAGAGCAGTGCGGCACAACGCTTCCGGCTGTGTTCTGGACACTAAACGGTGCAGCTGGACCTCGTCCAACTCACCGTGCTTATGCAGGGCAGCTGCTAGATGCCGGAAGAATGCGGAGGGCTCGTTATCATAGGGGTCTAGGCTGTACCAGGCCACCGGACGGGGCGAACCCTGGGCCAGCTGGCTCAAAAAAACGGTTTTGCCATAACCGGCAGGAGCCAAAACCAACAGTACCGTCCAATGGGAGGATGGAAGGAGATCAGTGCGCTCCAACATTCGCCCCTGGTATTGCGGGCACTGCAGTTTGGTGGTGATCAAGGGCACGTGGTCGGGACGCCGGATCACTGCAGTCACCTTCTCAGGCACTTTTTTCCTTCTTTCGCCGTGCTTCTTCCGACTCCTGCCTGCGGAATGGTCCGCGGAAATGAAAACAAGCAGGTGCCTCTGGATATGCTATTCCCGAGGTGATAATGTGAAGAAAGTACGGGATCGACTGCAGCTGGGCGTGATCGCCGGCCTGACTGGCGTCGCGGTGAAAGATCTGGTGGGCGGCCTGATCACCAGGGCAGGCCTTGCTGAGGATCCAGGCCCGCAGCGCGCCGCCGGAATGCTGCTTCCTGCTTACAAAATCGCTACCCCCCTGGGGCGGGCCGCGGGTTGGCTGGCCGATGCTGCCGTGGGCAGCCTGCTGGGAATCACGTCTGTCTATGTATTATCCTTCACGGGCAAGGATCGGGCTGTTTTGAAAGGCCTTACCACGGGAGCACTGGCCTGGGTGGGCCTTTATGGCGTTTTGGGCAATATGGGCGCCACCAATGTGCGCACCGTTCAGCCGAAGACGGCTCTGAGCGAATTCATCACCCACGCTGTTTACGGCGTGGTGACGGTATCCACCGCCGCTTACTTAGGCGATGACGAGCTGTTCGGGGGTGGAATACCTTGGAGTGCAAGCAGCATCAGGATGGAGGAGGTTCCGGCCTACCCCTCTTCCCCCAGCGTTAAGTGAATAGTGCCACTAATCAACTCCTGGAGGAATTGGGCCAAATGCGGAGAATTGTGGAGAAACCGCATTAATTGAGCCGGGAGGTGTGATTGGTGAGAATATCGCTTCGCTGGAAGATGCTCCTGTTCGTCTTTGTGTTGGTTTTGGCCCCAGTGCTCATCTTAGGCTTCAATGAATACCGCGAGACCAAGAACATGATCACCGATATGCTGCGCATCACTGCNNGCGGTGTCCATGCTGAGCAGGGACCCCAATGTGCAGAGCGTCTTTGAGGATCCTGGCGCGGAAACTAGAATTGTGCAGGTTCTGGAGAGCTACGTGGCTACCCATGAAGATGCGGAGAACGCCTTTTTTGGGAGGCGGGATGGGGAGTTCTACGTGCATCCCTACCCGCCTGGGGGTTTGCCTCCGGGATATGACCCCACAGCCCGCCTTTGGTACAGCCAGGCGGTGGCAGCGGACGGTCTGATCTGGACAGAACCCTATGTGGACACCGGCAGCGGCAAACTCGTGGTAACGGCAGCCATGCCTGTGCGCCGGCCCGAAGAGAGCACCGTTTTGGGCGTGGTGGGCATCGATGTCACCTTGGAGCGTTTAACAGCTTTAATCTCTTCCAAGGAAGTTGCAGAGGGCGGTTTCCTTTCCCTCATGGATGCCCAAGGGATAGTCCTGGCCCATCCGGATCCACAGGCAGTGGGGCAGCCCATGCCCAATGCCGCGATTTTGCAGGGCGTACTGTCCAGCAAAGCGGGCGAGGTTGATTACCCTGGGGAAGAAGAGATGTTCGTTGCCTATGCCACCCTGGAGCGCACTGGCTGGCCCTTGGGGGCAATGGTCTCCTATGGGGCAGCCAATACCCATGTCCAGAGGCAGCTGCGGCGCACGGTGGTCATAGGCCTGATCTCTTTGGCAGCCGCCTTTGCCCTGGGCTCCCTGTTCACCAACGGACTGGTGATCAAACCCGTCTTGCAACTCGCAGCCACAGCCGGAAAGATCAGTCAAGGTGATTTCACCACCGAAGTGGACCTCACCAAGAACGATGAGCTGGGTGTACTCGCAGAAGCGTTCAGAACCCTCCAGAGGGAACTGGGCAGGCTCATCGGTGAGCTGAAGGCCGCGAGTAACAAGACGGCTGACTTGAGCAGATCCGTCTACCGCTCCAGCCAGGAAATCAGCGCCTCCACGGAAGAAATGGCTGCGACCACCAGCGAATTCGCCGGTTCGGTGCAGCGCACCAGCGACAATGTGCAGTCCGTGGACGATGATGGCACCGCCATCCGGCAGATCTCTTCCCAGGGCGAAGAGCTCATCGGGCAGGCGGTGAACCAGATGAAGCATATTGAAGAGAGCTTCGCCCAGCTGTACGAGAGGGTAGAGCAGCTCAGCGTGCAATCTACCGAGATCGGCAAGATCACCGATTTGATCCGGGGCATCTCGGATCAGACCAACCTCCTGGCCTTGAACGCCGCCATTGAAGCAGCCCGGGCTGGAGACCAGGGCCGCGGTTTTGCAGTAGTGGCGGAAGAAGTGCGGGGCCTGGCTGAGCAGTCAGCTGCTGCCACGGAGCAGATCGCCGGTTTGCTCAAGGAAGTGAACGTGCAGATCGGCGAAGTGAGGGCGGAAGCCCACAAGAGCATCGAGGAAATCAAGACCGGTTCCAGCAGCGTGCAGGTTGCGGGGGAAACCTTTGCCAAAATCGGGCGGGCCATCAACAATATCAGCGAGCGCATTCGGGAAGTGGCCACCTACACCCTGGAGCTGAGCAGCGGTTCGGAGCAGATGGCCGCGGCCACAGAGCAGCAGGCCGCCACGCTGCAGGAGATCACCACCTCCGCCAACGAACTGGCTGAACAGGCCAACCAGCTCATGCAGCTGACGGAAGGCTTTAAAATTTGAGACAACGCATGAAGCAAGTGGGCCCGCAGGTGCGGGCCCACTTTTCGCGGGTTCATGGCAGCGGACAAGCGGACATAAAATTGGAGGGGATTAGCGCTTTTCCCTGGTGGAGACGGTGCTGAGGAAGACCGCACCTACCAGCACGATACCGATGATCAAGTCGATCAGATAGGCGCTGGTACCCATGAGCACCAGGCCGTTGCGCACAACACCCATAAACAAGGTGCCAATGAAGGCTCCGCCAATGGTGCCCACGCCGCCGAACATGGAAGTACCCCCGATTACCGTAGAAGCAATTGCAGTCAGTTCCATGCCCTGTCCCGCGGTGGGAGTCACACCCCGCAGGTAGGCCATTTGGATGATGCTGGCCAAGGCGGAAGCGACGCCAATCAGTACGAAGTTGGTGATGCGGATGCGATCGGTGTTGATACCGGAAAGGCGCGCCGCTTCTTCATTGCCGCCTGTGGCGTACACTTTAAAGCCGTAGCTCGTTTTATGTAGTATGAAACCCGCGATGGCGGTTACCGCTAAAAACCAAAGTGCGGGCACGGGCAGGTTGAGGAACGTGCGGGCACCGGTCACGTTGTAGAACGACTCCGGCAGGCGGACCGAAGCGGGGGCCCCACCGGATATGACCAGGGCAAAACCCCTGTAGACCATCTGGGCACCAAGGGTGACGATGAAGGGGGGCAGCCCTCCCTTTACGGTGACCAAGCCGTTAATCAAGCCAAAACCTGCACCCGCCAGCAGGCCCACGAGGGATGCCAGCCAAATATTCATCCCGTTTTGGAACAGGATAGCCACGATCATACCCACTGCCGCGAAAATGGATCCCACGGAAAGATCGATGTCCGTGGAGATGATGATCATGGTCATGAACATGACGATTAAGCCGGAAATGGATACCTGCCGCAAGATGTTGAGGATGTTGGGTACGGTGAGGAAGGTGTTGGTTACCACTGTAAAGAACAGGCAGAGCAGTACAAAGACCGCTAGAACACCGATCTCCCGCCTGGTCTTCAGTGTTCTTAAGAGTTGTTTCACCGGGATCACTCCTTTCAATCCTACTTCTGCACGGCCAGTGCCATGATCTTATCGAAGGTGGCATCTTTGGCCAGGAATTCGCCCCTAATTGCCCCGTTGGACATCACCAGAACGCGGTCGCTCATGGCCAGCAGTTCCTCCAGGTCGGAGGAGATGACGATTACGGAGATACCCTGATCCACCAGTTCCTGAATGACCTTGCGGATCTCCGCCTTGGCTCCCACGTCCACACCCCGCGTCGGCTCATCTAAAATGAGGATCTTGGGCTTCACATTCAGCCAGCGGGCCAGCAGTACCTTCTGCTGGTTGCCGCCGCTTAAGTAGCGGATGGGCTGTTGCATGCCGGATGTCTTGATTTGCAGGTCCTGGATGGATTTGGAGGCCATTTCCTCAATGCGCTTGTTATCCAGGACATTGCCGTAGGAAGTAAGGTCGTCTATGATTGCAGCACCGGCGTTCTGCCAGACCGACATATCCCAAAACACGCCCAGGTTGCGGCGGTCCTCCGTGAGGTACCCAATGCCGTGCTCAATGGCCTGCCGGGGGTTCTTGATGGTGATTTCCCTGCCTTCCAGCTCAATGGTGCCGCTGTCCGGCTGATGCACGCCGAACAAGGTGGTGGCCAGCTCGGTGCGCCCGGCACCCTGAATTCCAGCCAGCCCCAAAATTTCCCGCTTGTACAGTTGGAAGTTGATGTCCTTAAGCCGCAGACGGAGCTGGTTTAAGCCCCTTACCCTGAGGACCACGTCGCCTGTAATGGCATCGCTCTCTTTGGGGGTGGGCAGGGGGACATCGCCCACCATCATGTGTACAAGTCCTTCGATGGTGGCATCCTTGGTGTCCATTGTTTCCACGTGCCTACCGTTGCGCAAAACCGTTACCCGATCGGTGATCTCCATCATCTCGCTGAGGATGTGGCTTACGATCATGATGGTTGTGCCTTCCGATTTCAACCTGCGCAGCACTTCAAAGAGGGTTTCCACCTCCCCAGGTGTCAAGGCGGAAGTGGGTTCGTCCATGATGATAAACTTGCTGGTGCTGTTCAGGGCGTGAACGATGGTGGTGAGCTGTTTCAAAGCCACGCTCAACTCGCCTACGCGGGCTCGGGGATCAATATCCTGGCCGATCTGCCGGAACAGCTCAACGGTCCTTTCCTCCATCTCATCCCACTTGGGCTGCCCTAATCGGTTGGTGATCAAGCGCCCCAAAAACACGTTCTGGGCCACGGTGAGGTTGCCGCAGAGGGGGATCTCTTGGTGGACGATGGAAATTCCCTGACGCTCCGCTTCCACGGGGCTGTTCACTTCGATGGGCCTGCCTTCCCAGAGCACCTGGCCCTGATCCTTGCGGTAGATCCCGCCGGTGATTTTGATCAGTGTTGATTTTCCCGCCCCGTTTTCACCAATCAGGCCGTGGATATCGCCCTTTCTGATAGAAAAGGAGACGTCGTCCAGCGCCTGCACTCCGCCAAAGCGTTTGCTGATGGACTGATAGCTGATGAGTATGTTGTCTGCCAACTCTGTCCCTCCCCTATACAGAGGTTAAGCACCGGCCGCTGGGCGGCCGGTGCCAAGTATACCCTCCCGCAGGTTTATCTGTAACCCTGTTCGGCCAGTTCGATCACTTGGTCGATGTTGTGCGGCCCAACGATGCCGGCACCGGAGTCCATGTCAGACGGGGCGATGCCGTACTGATGGTAGAGGTAGAGGGCGAGCACGGGATAGAAGCCCTGTACATATGGCTGCTGGTCGATGACGAACTTGGTGTAGCCATCTTTGATGTTCTCGATGGTGGTGGGAACCAGGTCCCAGCCGCCGGAGATGACCTTGCCTTCCAAGCCCAGGTTGCGGATTACCACGCCGTGGGACTGGGTGTTGGCATCTACGCTGATGATGGCCTTGGCATCGGGGTTCGCGATGAGATAGGTTTCGAAGGTAGAAGCGCCGATGGTCAGGTCTGGGCTGGTCTGCAGCACGGTGTAATCAATGTCCGTTTCATCCAGAACAGAAGTTACGCCTCTCAGGCGCTCGGCCAAGGAGGTGTGCCCCAAGTCCTCAACGCCGATGGCTACTTTGCCGCTGGTGCCGATATGGTCAATGAGGGTCTGGGCCAGGACGCGGCCTGCACTGTAGTCGCTCTGGCCTACATACGCCAAGCGGGGGTTGTCTGGGCCTGCATCGGCGTTGGTCCCGATTACCGGAACACCGGCTTCCAGGGCGCGGCGTACGGGCTCGTCAAATGCCGTTGGGTCGGGCAGGGTGGAGATGATTCCGTCCACGCCAGACTGGACCACGTTTTCCATGATGTTAACCTGCTCTGCCACGTCAAACATGCTGGGCCCGGTGTGGGTGACGCTGATCTTCACGCTGGGATCGAAGGCATTGATCATGGCAGCGGCATCCTGAGCACCCTTGACCAACGGAATCCAGAAGTCGATGGTCGCGCTGTGGGTAATGATCACAAACTCCAATTCCTTGACCTGCGCCGCGGCGGGTAGAGCAAACAACCCGACAGTAAGCAGCGCAACAAGGAACAGGCTGAGCAATCTCTTCACAATAAATGACCTCCCTTGGATTTTGTGTTTTGAATGTTTAGTAGTGGCTGAAGCAACTCCTTGCGAGGTATTGCCAGACCCCACCTCCTTCCAGTGACAAAGTGCACTGCATGGGATGAAAGATCACACCACGTATAATTATATAACATCCGTCGCAAAAATCCTGTCTATTGCGCAACTTGAAACGTTTGCTAGTAAGAAAGGGTGAAATGCGGATTTAGGTTAACAGCTCGTTGCCTTTCTGAAGGAATTGGGCTTTAGAGACTGGAATTGAAACAGAAGAACACTGTGCAGTAGAAATGGAGCTGCAGAAAGGGGTATGGCTGTGCGCGACAAGATACTGCGCCCTTGCAGGAACGCAGTGCTCAAAGGAGGCCTTCTGGCCGGCCGAGTTGATGTGGTCAGGGAGAAGATGCTTCCCTATCAATGGAAGGCCCTAAACGATCTGCTGCCCCAGGTAGAGCCTAGTCATGCCATGGAAAACTTCCGCATTGCCGCGGGAGAAAAGGCCGGGGAGTTTCGGGGCATGGTCTTTCAAGATAGTGATGTGGCCAAATGGTTGGAGGCAGTGGCCTACAGCTTGGCGGCCCATCCCGATCCCGAGCTGGAAGCCCAAGCCGATGAGGCCATCGATCTAGTGGCCCGGGCTCAACAGCCCGATGGATACTTAAACACGTACTACACCATAGTGGATCCGGATCACCGCTGGACTAACCTGGCGGACAACCACGAACTGTATTGTGCGGGCCATTTTATCGAGGCGGCCGTAGCCTATTACGAAGCAACGGGCAAAGACAAGCTCCTGCAGGTTGTCTGCAGGTTGGTGGATCACATTGACTCCATGTTTGGCCCAGAGGAAGGCAAGAAAAGGGGCTACCCAGGCCATGAAGAGATTGAGCTGGCTTTGATCAGGCTGTACAGGGTGACCAGGGATGAACGGCATCTTAGGTTGGCCCAGTTCTTCGTGGAAGAGCGGGGGAAAGAGCCCCACTATTTCCAGGAGGAAGCCCGCGCCCGGGGCCTGGAGAACTTTCACCATTGGGGCCGCTTGGGCTGCGCCTACAGCCAAGCCCACGTGCCAGTTAGGGAGCAGAAAACCGCAGAGGGGCATGCGGTGCGGGCCATGTACCTCTTCAGTGCCGTTGCCGACCTGGTGCAGGAAACGGGCGATGAAGAACTGTTTCGGGTATGCGAAACGCTCTGGGACAGCACTGTGAACCGGCGCATGTACATAACCGGCGGCCTTGGCTCGCAGGCCCATGGCGAGGGGTTTACCATTGACTATGATCTTCCCAGCAGCAGGGCGTACGCTGAAACTTGCGCAGCCATCGGGCTGTTCTTCTGGGGACAACGCATGCTGCAGCTGGATCCCCACGGGAAGTATGCGGATGTGATGGAGCGTGCACTGTACAACGGGATCCTCAGCGGCATGTCTTTGGAAGGAGACCGCTTTTTCTATGTCAATCCCCTGGAGGTTTCCCCTAAGGTGGCCGGCATCCGCCA
>LFRM01005077.1_pt1 | contig 12931 bp, 16 predicted proteins | sample 618341 | NCBI WGS metagenome assembly LFRM01 (sample SAMN03654438, study PRJNA283298) | anaerobic digester metagenome | isolation source: pool of bioreactors CSTR01a, CSTR02a, and CSTR03a thermophilic anaerobic... | place: Denmark: Kgs. Lyngby | collected 2014-05-21
TTTTTTATAAATATGTTTTGCCTTTCATAAGCAAAATACCAATATAAATCATATATTTTCTGACGCTTCTTCATATACACTCAACCTCTTATGAATTAATTTTATCCATTTTATTTAATTATTTCAATCGTTTTTATATAAATTATTAAAATAAAGAGAATAAAGAGCTTACTTTTGATATCTACTAACATTAAGAATTACACCCATTCCTATTAATGTAATTAATAAACTAGATCCACCATAGGAAAGGAATGGAAGAGTTACTCCCGTTACTGGAATTAAACCAACCACTACCATTAGATTAAGTACTGTTTGAAAAGAAAGTCCGAAGGTTATACCTGATACTAAAAATTTACCAAATAAATCTTTGCAATTTCTCGCAATACTAAATCCTCTAATTATAATAATTGAAAATAATGTTACAACAATAACTACACCTAAAAAACCAAATTCCTCACTGATTATGGAAAAAATAAAATCAGTTTGAGGTTCTGGTAAATAAAAATGTTTTTGTCTAGAATTACCAAAACCAAATCCAAGTAAACCACCTGGTCCAATTGCATATAAAGATTGAATGATTTGAAAGCCAGAACCAAGTGGATCTTTCCAAGGATTTAAGAAAGATAAAATTCTGGCAACTCGATATGGTGCGGCAATAATAAGCCCCACTACTCCAACTATTCCTATTAAGCCGATTCTCATAAAAAAAGAAAATTTAACACCAGATATAAATAACATTCCTATTATTGTCATAACAAGGACGACTCCTGTTCCAAAATCTGGCTGCAACATGATTAAACCAAATATTGTTAATGTGAGTATTATAACCGGCAGCACTCCTTTTCTTATGTCCTTTAAATCTTTAATATTTTTAGATAAATATTTAGATGTAAATATTATGAGTGCCAGTTTTGTAAATTCACTTGGTTGAATCCCAAACGATCCAATACCAAACCAGCTGCGACTTCCATTTCTAACAGTTCCAATACCTGGAATCAATACAAGTATTAATAGAACAACACAAGCTAATAACAAAATATTTAGAATCACTTTTTAATGAATGAGCTAATATTGCATAATTAGGCATATCTCCTTGATCTTTATACTTATTTAGATTTGCTAGTTTAGGTTCTACTTCAGTTAAAAAATCTTCTAACATTTGATTATATGTATCAATATCGCCCAGTATCTCAATCCCATTATTAACATCTACACCATTCTGAATTAAAAAATTAGTGTCTTTCATTACATTACCACCTTACTTTAAAAATTTTTGCATTATTATATCTAACTCAGATCTCTTAATTGGTTTCCCTAAATAATCATCAAAACCATAAGCTATATATCTTTCTTTAGCATTGTTTTCCACGTCAGCTGTTAATACTACAATTGGTGTCACATACCCGCTACTCTTTAACTTTTTCATCATTTCAGTTCCACTCATATTAGGCATCATTTCGTCAGCTAATAACAAATTATATTTTTCACCATTTTTAATCTTATCAATGCATTCTTGTCCACTCATACATTCTTCTACTTGAATTCCATAACTAGCCAATATTTTAGATGCAACTTTTAAATTTAGCTTATTATCATCTATTAGTAGTATTTTTTTATCACTGAAATTAGGAATGTTATTATTTGCTTGTATTGGTGCGTTTACAATTTCCTGGATTGGTGGTTCAATTGTTGGTTGAGTAATTACTTCTTTATTTTGTGGTTCATGTTGAATATTATTAACATTATTTGACATCACAATAGTTTTAACTTCTATCGAAGATATTGTTTGACTTGATTCTGTTTTCTTTATTCTTTGATCTAATGTTACAGTGAACCTACTTCCACTACCATATACACTTTGAACAGTTATATTACCACCCATTAGTTCTATTACGTGTTTAGTTATGGCTAGACCTAACCCAGTTCCTTCTGTTGTCGTATTCCTATCTTCTTCTAATCTATTAAATTTAGTAAATAATTTGTCAATATTTTCTGGTTTTATTCCTCTTCCTGTATCTTCTACCGAAATAATCAACCTACAAATATCATCTTTATTGACAGAATTAATTGTAAGATCGACATGACCTTTATCAGTATATTTAGCAGCATTTGTTAATAAATTTAATAATATTTTTTTTATACTAGAATGATCGCCTAACAAAACTTTAGGAATATCAGGAGCTATGTTTATATTGAGTGCTATATTCTTCTCTTTGTATCTATAATCAACTACCTTTAAAATACTATCAAATATTTCATAAGGTTTATATTCCGAATCAATTATTTTAATATTTCCTGATTCAATTCTAGACATATCTAATACATTGCCAACTATTTCAAGCAATATATTTGAAGCATTAAGAATATCTTTTGAATTTTGTTTTGTTTCATCTATTGTTGTAGCCTCTATATTTATCTCACTTAAACCTACAATAGCATTTAATGGTGTTCTTATCTCATGTGACATACTAGATAAGAATTCTGATTTATGTTTATTAGCCTTCTCAGCTTCATCTTTAGCAAGTTCCATTTCATGAAGCATTTTCAAATCTGGATTTTCAATGGTGTGATACATCAGAACTGTAACTAATGATATTGTTGCATTAATTAATAATAAAGAGGGATTAATACTCCTTACTATTAAAGTAATAATTATACATATAATAAAGACAAACACAGGTAAATATTTCTTGTTTTTTAAAGACTTATAGTTCATTATAGTAAAGACTAACCATGCAACCACCATTCCTGCAACAATTAAATTTAAAAATTCTGTTACTAAACCAAAAGAATAAACAACATCTCCCTGACTATAAAATTGTAATGGTAATATCATTAATATAATTGCTAATATAACTACCAAAAACATAAAAGGTAAAACAAGTTTTTGGTAATGTTTCTTTTGTTCATCCGTTCTAATTTTATTATCTAAAAATGATATTGAATAAATGTAATGAGTTAATAAAGAAGTCCATAACAAAATGCAAATTAAAAATCCTCTATTTACAATTTGGCTCTGTAAATAAAAATCCACATACTTACTTACGAAAATTATACTCAAAAACTCAAAAACTAATGATACTAAACTTATTATAATCATATATCCATAAACTTTTGTTTCTGTTGAATTAACTCTTTTTTTAGAAAAAAAATGATAAGTTACTATCAATAAATAAACAACACTACACAAAATTATTGTTATCCCAATATACATAATTCACCTCTACCACAATATCCAACCATACAATTTTTGACAAATTGTATTTTAATTGATTATACCATATTTTTCCACAATAATAAAGTTATTGCAAAAAAGTAGTATTAAAAAATGAAATACTACTTTCTTATTATTTTCTTTAAGGTCATTGATTTTTCTTTCTCTTCATCTTCTTTACGAAGAGCTATTACATCTATTTTCCCAATAGGAGTTAATGGGAAATCTTCCTTTATTTTAAAATCTGTTGGTACTGCATATTCTGCTAATACAGATTTACACATACCTGAAACATCATTTATAACTTTGTCATCTTGTCCTAAAAATTCTGCTTTTAATTTTATGTGAGCTTTTGGTTTTTGACCTTGTGGATAATCAAAATCCCTTATTCCTACAACTTTACAACTTTCTACTGCTATATGAGAATTAATCACTTCTTCTATTTTACTTGGAAACACTTTAAATCCATCATGTCTAATTATCATATTTTTAATTCTATCTGTAACCCATATATATCCATCTTCATCAATATATCCTAAGTCACCGGTGTGTACCCAAATCTTTCCATCTCTATGAGTCTGTAAAACTTTTTCAGTTTCTTCTTCATTTTTATAGTATCCTAACATTCTTGTAGGAGTATTCAAACAAATTTGCCCTAATTCATTAGATTCTAATTCATTATTATTTTCATCAAATATTCCAACTGTTGCTCCTGGAAGAGGAAAACCAGCACTTCCATATTTAAAATGATCTTGAACACATACACTAAAAACGGAATTAACTTCTGTCATTGCATAGCCGGGACTTACACCATTTTTAGCACCACGACCTATTAAAAATTCAGATGCTTTTTTATGATTTTGTGGACTTATTCCATCTCCACCAACTGCAGCAGTTATAACATGAGATAAATCTTCATTCCTTAAAATTTTGCTCTCTCCCAATTTTGTTAAATGATTAGGAACACCTGCAAAATGACTAGGCTTATATCTATGTATTAATCTATCAAATTTTTTGGAATTAAACATAGGAATCAAATCAACTCTCATCCCCATTACAAATGGCATGTGAAACATATCTGATCCATAAGCAATAAATGGAGGCATCATATTCATAAATTTGTGTCCGGGTTGTAAATCTAACCCAGAATATTTATATTGCCATGCCATTGCATTGTATCCATCATGTGATAACATTACACCTTTTGGAACACCAGTAGTTCCTCCGGTGTGAACTATGGTTAAAGGAAGATTTTCTCTATACTGATAATCATAGGATTGATTGGAAACATTCCCTTTTGTCTTTATATAATCTTCAAAATTAATATGTTGTCCATCATTATATTTAAATCTAGTTAAAGCATCAGTTAAAATACTAATTAAAGTCTGATCAAATGGTAATTTATCTGCTGAATCTCTTAACGAAACATTTATAATTTCTTTTACACTAGAGTCAGCACAAATGCTTTTCAATTTTTCATTAAATAAATTTAATAATAATAATTTGCTAGAGTCTGCTTCTTTAATATAGTCTAATATTCCATTATAGCTTGTCCTAGGATCAATCATATTTGAAATTGCATGTAGTTCACCTAAAGCATAAAATAAATATACTAATTCTGGTGTATTCAATGAAGCTACTGAAACAACTTCTCCGGGATTTACTTTGGTTTTTAATGAATCAATTACCTCATCAACATTATCAAATAATTCCCCGTAACATATTTCTTTTTCACCATAACCTATTGCAATATTATCTTTTCTATTTTTATTTTCTTCACGAACCAAATTAAATGCAGTAGTTTTAGGAAAAATAATATTTTTCGCTTCTTCAGTTTGAAACCTTTGCCATATCTTTTCTTCTGAAGGCTTTACACTTTCAATGCTTTCTTCTGACTTTTCTAATCTTTCCACTTCAATTGCCATTTTAAATCCCCCTCTTTTTGATGGGTCATATAATACCATTTATATATGTATTTGTCAAATTATACCAATAAATAACCATTTACACTATGTAATTATAAAACTACAAAATTACATATAAAGTCAATTCTTTTCTTGCTCATTAGTGATAAAGACTTTGCGGTGGCAAAATAATATAATTATTACAACAGTGAAAGGAGATGATATTATGGTTTCTAATGATAGCAAAAAAGTTTTAGCAATAAATTTAAAATATTATCGTCATGAAAATAATTTATCTCAAGAAGAACTGGCTGACTCATTAAAAGCTTCATTAACATATATAAATAATCTTGAAAATTCAAAAAGAAACCCTTCACTTAAAACTGTGGATAAAATTGCAAGTTATTTTAATATAACTACTGCCCAATTATTAACATACTCTAATAAACATATTATCAATTTATCAAGAATAGATCAAAAAAAATTTCCAAATAATAAATAATAATATCTTTTAAAATTGAGATGAAGTTTGATAGATTTTAAAAGAATAAAAGAATTACGTATGGAATCGAAAAAAACATAAGATGGGAAAATGAAAAAGATATAATTCCATTTGAAAAATTATTTACTTTATCCAGTTAATATTGTATAAGCGTTAATTATATTTAGGTGTTTCAAGCAAAAAACAAGTAATTTTCAAATTACTTGTTTTTAAATAACTAAATATTATTTTTATCTTTATACCATTTTGCAAAATCATCTTTAACGGTTCCCCAAAAGCTTGCTTCATATTCATAATCAATATCTCTTAGTTCACTTAAAGTTTTTGTTTCACCGTCTGGCATATAAAATTTATCATGCCATCTTCCTCTTTCACCTTTAGGTTCATAAGCAATTGTTCCTGTTCCTCCGCCTACAAATACTACTGGTTCTTCCCCTGGCTCGCAATAAGCAAAACAATGCTCTATTCTTGCTTTTCTATTTGTTTGGTTTTTAAACAACTCAAGAAATTTATCAATTCCTATTTGCTTGTCAAAATAAGCATTATACGGTCCTGGTAAACCACCTAGAGCATCAATATAAAGCCCTGAATCTGACTTAATACAAGGACGTCCTGTCTTTTAACAAGCATATTTTACACTAAATGCTACTACTTCCTTACAGCTTTTAGCTTGTATTTCAATAATTTCAAAATCAGGATTCTTAATTTCTATATCAAATCCATATTTTTCTTTAAAAGTATATTGGGCTTCTTCAAATTTTTCTTTATTTCCTGTTAAATATACAGCCTTTTCCATTGCCATTTTAACACTCTCCTATCATATATATGTCTTATTATAAAACAGCTTTCTTAAGATTAGGAAAGATTTTAACTTCAACAAAACTAATATATAAAATTATGAAAAATTATTTTAAATAATAGTTTCCAAATATTCTGCCACTCCATCATCGTCATTACTTTTTATTACAATATCTGCATGAGCTTTTATATTATTGTTTGAATTATCAACTGCAACACTAATGCCTGCTACTTCAAACATTGGAACATCATTATAATCATTTCCTATTGCTATTGTATTTTCAATATCAATATTTAAATATTTTGATAATACTAGTAATGCTTGTCCTTTTGAAGAATTACTATTTATTACACTAAACCACTGTTCTTCTTCATATGGATTAGATAAATTATTAATTTTTAATCCTATTTCTATAGTATGTTTTTTAAACTTCTCTATTTTTTCTTTATCATTATCTAAAATCATACATTGTTTTACTTTGTTTTCTTCAAAGAATTTATCTATATTGATTTCATTTGATAATAACTTTTGTTTATTATTTCTAATAAAATGAGTTGCATATTCAGTTTCATCTACAACAAATATTATTCTAATGTCATTTTTCCTTGCATAATTATATAATTCAATACAATTATTTTTTTCAACATAAGCAACAAAGACTAATGTTTTTTTATCATTATCATATATTTCTGTTCCGTTTGATGATACTAATATTTGACTTGCTAGTGATTCATCCACTATTTTTTTGTATGATAACGTGGTCTTGCAGTACATATCACTACATAATTGCCTAAATCAACAAGTTTTGATACGATAATTTTTGTTCTATCTGAGATAGTTCCATCATCATGTCTAAGTGTACCATCACTATCAATCGCAATCAGATATTTCAACTGCATCACCCCAATTCAACTAATTTTCCACTTCAGGAAATTTACTATTTTTATATTCTTTAAATATTTCTAACATTTCTGGAACAATTACTTCGTTCTTTGGATTATCAGGGATACTATCTATTAAAATTTTATCAACATCATCTAAACTAATATAACGTAGTTCAAAATTATTTATTCTTTCTCCCTCATCATAATTTGTATTCTCTAAATTATATTTTTCATCAGTATTAACTTCATAAAAATAAATCTCCGAACATCTATTTACGCCTTCAGATGGCCAATCCTTATTATAATATCTTATTACAAAGAATGGATTAGCTTTTGTAATATTAAGTTCGATTCCTGTTTCTTCTTGAACTTCCCTTTTCAAACAATCAACTAACGTTTCTCCTTCTTCTAAATGTCCCCCAGGAAATTGATATGTTTTTTCACAATACCCTAATAACACTTCATTTTTAGAATTAACTATTAAAGCTTTTGTTCTTGTTACAGTTTCAGTTATATCTTCTGTTGTTAAATTTTTATGATTATGTAATATTTCTCTCATTTATTTCACACCCTTCATTATTTCTATTTAATTATATCATTAATAATCCCAAATATAAATATTTTGACATTATTTCATTAATACTTTGCTTTTTTTAAACAGTATATCTTTATATAATTGATGAGATGGATATACTAACATCCATCTTAAAGCATTAGCACAATTATATGTTAAAATTCTTTCATTAAAGTTCTGATTACATACCACTTCTGGATAGGTTTCTCTAAAGTTGGATAGGTTATAATAAATAGGACAACTTTTATATAGACAATAGTTATTATAAAATAGAAATAATTATTGGAGGAAGAAAAATGTCAAAAAAAGATTATAACGATGATTTTAAAAAACAAATAGTAAGTTTGTTTAGAAATGGCAAATCAGTGTCAGAAATAAGCAAAGAATATGATATAGGAAGAAGTACTATATACAAATGGGCTTATCAATTTGAAAATAGTGGGTCATTTAAAGCAGTTGATAATAGGACTCCAGAAGAGAACGAACTTATTTCATTAAGAAAAAGAAATAAGGAATTGGAAATGGAGGTTGATATTTTAAAGCAAGCGGCGCTGATAATGGGACGAAAATAAAGATTATAAAGACTAATAGTCATAAGTACAGTATCAGCGCAATGTGTAAAAAATTAAAAATAGCAAGATCACTAGTTTATTATCAACGAAAGAACAAAAGAAAAGATATTAAATTAGAAGAAGAAATAGTTAGGGTATTTATAGAAAGTCGTAACAACTATGGTTCCAGGAAAATAAAACATGAGCTTGATATCCTAGGATATCAAGTGAGCTTACGAAAAATAAGGACTCTAATGAATCTTAATGGTCTAGTATCTAATTATACGATTAAGCAATATAAAGTTCACAAGCAAGCTTGTAATAATGATAATATAGGGAATATATTAAATCGTGAATTTAATAATAACAATTACCTGGATGTTGTTGTGAGTGATTTAACTTATGTAAGGGTTCTTAATAAGTGGCATTATATATGTATTATTCTAAATCTGTCTAACCGCGAAATAGTTGGTTATTCGTGCGGGCCACATAAAACAGCGGAACTGGTTTATAAAGCATTTTCGCGAATAAAAAATAACCTAAGTGATATAAGGTTATTCCATACAGATAGAGGCAACGAATTTAAAAATAAGTTGATTGAGGAACTATTAGTAACATTCAATATTGAGAGATCATTGAGCAATAAAGGATGTCCTTATGATAATGCGGTTGCCGAGGCTACTTATAAAATAATTAAAACAGAGTTTGCATTTAACAGAGTATTTAACAGTCTCGAAGAACTAGAATTAGAATTGTTTGATTATGTTAATTGGTATAACAACATAAGAATCCATGGTTCGTTAGGCTATCTGACGCCAATTAGTTTTAAAGAGTGTCTCTTATAAAATTGTCCTAAAAAGTGTTGACAATCCACTAAAACAATATCATTTTCACGAGAACTATTTCTTATTAATTTTCTGATAAGTGATTTAGGTTTTATAGTAGGATGTTTCCATTTCTTTTTATCTTTAATATTTATTGGATATAAAAAAACTGTCTTTGCATCTTCATAACTTTTTGGTGAACAATATCCACCTTTACGAAAATATAAACAATACTCTTTATCACTTAAATATTTGTTATTAAAAAGAGGTAAAGCATTTGTTTTATTCCAAATTATAATATCCATTTTACATTTTCTTTCTAAAACAAAAAATCTTATATAAAATGGTATTTGTTCTCCATTGCAAAAAATATATAAATTTACCTTCTTTAACACTCTTAATATTTCTTCTAATATTCTATAATCATAACCACTAGTTAAATTATTAATATATAATTCATCATTATAACTATTTATATATTTTGATAATTCTGATTTATATGCTGTATTATGATTATTAATTAAATATGGTGGTTCTATAATAACTAAGTCAATATAATTATCTGGAATTCTTTTTATTCCAGTTTGACAATCTTCATTATAGATTGTATTTAACATTCCTTAACCTCTTTTTTCTATAAAATGATGCAAATCTATACTTAAGTAATTCGTTATAATCAAGATTTAAGATATTACTTAACCTAAATAAAAATACACATTTAGGATTTTTAATTATCCCATTTTCTAGTAACCATAATTCTATTTCAGATATATCTGATATTCTTGATAAATCACTTAAAGTAAGATTTAGTTTATTTCTTGCTATTTTAATTATTTCACCTAATTTTTTTATATTTAATTCGCCTCTCTTCCTCTCTAGCACTCTTACTAGATATTTTTAATGCACAAAATAAAAAAAGTGATAGTCCTAAAACTAACACTATAAATACTATAAATATTAACCATTTCCAAAATGGCATCATATCACCTCATTTCCAAAATAAAAAAGAATAGAAATTCTTTTAGAAAATCTATTCTTTATTTAACTTTATTAGCAAGTTTTATAACTGCTTTAGTATATTTCATAAGTTCTTTTTTGTTTTTAAATCCACAAGTCATTGCATAATAATCAGTATAACTATCATCTTCTTTTACTAACTTTAATTGTAAAGATTTATTTATATTATAATTTTCTTTAGAAGATAAGTTAGATAATTTAGAATAATCTTTGACTGTTATATTATAAAGTGGATCATTACTTTTAAATTTATCATATATTTCATTTGATATTATACAATTATCAATAAGTTCCTCGTTATTCTCAAACTCTATTAATGTCTTGTTTTTTTCAGGATATACTGTTACATTTTTAACTCTATCAATGTATACTGCTTTTCCATCTTTTATTTTACCAACATATGGTTCTCTTGATGATAGTAAAACAATAATTAGTATAACAATTAGAAGAATACTTGAAATAATGATAATTTGTTTTTTAGATAGTTTCTTTATCTTTAATTTTGTCTTTTTCACATTACCATCCCTCAATTTTTATATTAAAAAGGAGTTAGAGAAAACTCTAACTCACAGTTTAATTTGTTTGTTTTCTTCTATAAAAGATTCCAGCTCCAGCAAGTCCTACGATTGATAAGATTCCACTTATTATATAGAATCCAATATTATCTCCAGTATTTGGATTGTCAGTAGGCACTGTTACTTTTGCTACATTAAATGTTGTAATTGCTTCTCCACCATCATTGAATAATACTTTTGAAGTATGTTCTCCAACTGATAATGTATCAACAAATTCTTTCTTTAATGTAATTATTGTGCTTCCACTTTCTGCTGTATAATTTTTAGGATCAACTAATTCATTATCAACATATACCTTACCATCATCAAATAATCTAAAGTCAGCATTTATTTTAAATTTAGCTTCATTATTTTTAGTAATTGTATATTTTTGATTAGCTCCTTCAGTTACTTCATAAACTATTTTTTCAACTACAACTTCTAATTTGATATTAGATGTTATATTTGTAAGTTTTAAAGTATCTCCAACCATATCAGCAGTTTTGTCAGTTCCATCAACTAGAACTTTAACTAGCTTATATCCACTATTAGCAGTTATAGTAAACTCTTTATCTTCACCGTAACTTACTGCAACTACACCATTTGGAGTAATTGTAGCACCATCTACATCTTTAACAGTTACAGTAAATGGTATTTTCTTATAACTTACTTTAACTTCTTTTTCTTCATTTACAGTAAGTTCTATTTTATTACCAGTTACAGTAGTTTCTACTGTATTTACTAATACTTTATCAGTCATATATCCAGCATTTGGTGTAAATGTTATTTCAACTTTAGTTCCTTCAACAACATCTGTTTTACTTGGTGTAATTATTCCATTTCCACCATCAACTGATGTTATTACATCAAACTTATCTTTAACATTAACTTCGATATCAATATCAGTTATTGTTTTATAGTTTGTAGTATCAACAGGAGTATATGTTGCTTTATAAGTATGTATTCCAGCTGTTAATACTGTACTTGCATCATTCCAAGTAAATCTATCTGGTAGAGTTACATCATTTAATGTATCTCCTTTTACACCAGTAAGATAAGTTGGTACTGTATAGTCTGGTGTTGCTTGTGTGATTGACCAGTTAATAGTTAAATCACCATTTGATCCATCTTTCCACTCATAATTAGCTTTATCTTCATCTTTAATTTTTGCAGTAATAGTATTATTTGATACATTTTTAGCTTTAGTATCACCAGTTACTTCTATATTAGAATTAACATTATTTAATGTAGGAGTAATATCACTACCAGTATATTCAAAAGTATCTTTAACAATAGTTACTTTTTCAAGTTGTGCTTTTTTAATAGTGAATGCTACACTAAATGTTCCAGTGTAATTTGCATTTGTATCAGGAACTTTATATGTTACTGTATAAGTACCAGCATTTGTAGGTGCAGTAGCACTACTATAAGTTGTAGAACCAGTTCCTTTATATAATACTTCTAAATCACTAACATTTACTGTTCCAGCCTTAACACTAATTGTTCCTGTTGGCTTTTTAGGATTTCCATCATAAGTAAATGTTTCATTATTAGAAAGTCCTGTAATATTTACATCTATTTTATTTACAACATGAACTTTAAAATCTTTTGATGTTTCTTTCCATTCTGGAGTACCATCTCCATCAAGATCAACTGTTACAGCTGTAAAAGTCATTGTAACTGTTCCTTCTTTTACTGCTTTATATTCATCATTTATATTATCATAAGTAAGTGCATCACCAGATTTAATAGAAAAGCTAATATTTCCTTTATTTCCAGTTACTTCTTGTTCTAAATTACCTTTTGATATAGAACCATTAACTTTTACATATTGATCTGCAATTGCTAAAGGTTGTTCTGCACTTGTTACTTCAAGTACACCATTTACATGTGTTCCCATTGTATAGTTAGAAGTAATATCTTCACCATTTCTCATTACTTTAACATTACTTACAGTATTATTTGAAGAACCTACAAATTTTTGGCTACCAGTAATTGTAGCTTCTAACATATCACCTGGTAGTAATACACCATCAGTATATGTATAATTATTTTTTGTTAATTCAGTATCATCAAATTCTTTATTATCTGAATCAGCTGTTACAACT
>LFRM01115112.1_pt1 | contig 12927 bp, 11 predicted proteins | sample 618341 | NCBI WGS metagenome assembly LFRM01 (sample SAMN03654438, study PRJNA283298) | anaerobic digester metagenome | isolation source: pool of bioreactors CSTR01a, CSTR02a, and CSTR03a thermophilic anaerobic... | place: Denmark: Kgs. Lyngby | collected 2014-05-21
ATCAGTCCTGAGTAGAGCGGAGACCTGTGCATGTTATCAGTTAAAATCTGCTTGGTTCCATCTGTAGTCCAGGTCAGATAGCAGGGAATATTTGCCCGCGGCTGCCAGTCGGGGTCGTCATCATTTTCATAAGAAAAAGGTCGGGGAACCTCGTCGCCTTCCTGGAGGGTCATCTCATCCAAATGCAGGCTGCGCCGATGGAAGCGGCCGGGAGTTCCGGTTTTAAACCTTCTCGTAGGCAGGCCCATGTCGGTCAAAGACCGGCCCAGACCCCGGGAAGGCGCCAAAGCATCAGGACCTGAATCAATGATGGCATCTCCAATGATTACCCGGGCATCCAGAAAGGTACCCGGTGCGAGAATCACGATCGGAGCCTGATAGATACCGCCGGTAGACGACATAACTCCTGCAACTTCAGGCAGTCCCTGACCATCATCATCCGCAAAGAGAACATCAATTATTTCGTGCTGGACCAGCAGGAGATTCTCTTCTCTCTCCAGCACGCCCTTCATATCTCTTTGGTAATGAACGCGGTCCATTTGAGCTCGCGGCGAGATAACCGCAGGTCCCTTTGAGGCATTAAGCATGCGAAACTGAATCATGTTGCGGTCTGCGATTTTTCCCATTTCACCGCCGAGTGCATCGATTTCTCGAACCAGTTGCCCTTTGGCAGTACCACCGATGTTCGGGTTGCAGGGAAGATTGGCCAAACTGTCCAGGGTCATTGTGAAGAGGATGCAAGTCTTGCCCAGACGGGCTGCGGCCAGAGCGGCTTCGCATCCGGCATGGCCGGCTCCGACCACGATTATGTCAACGCTGTCCGCCAAAAAAGTGTTTTCTCTATTTATTGCTTCTTGAAAGGTAGTCATAGTTATCTTTTTATTTATTATTTAAAGCCGGCAGCCGCCAACTTTAGAATGTAATTGTTATTTGCCAATACAAAATCGTGAAAAAATGGTATCGATCAATTTCTCGGAAACGTCATCCCCGCTCATGGCTGCCAAACTTTCAACAGCTGAACGGAGCAAAGTTGCAATTAAATCATAGGACAGTCCGCTGTCGATCGCCTGACGAGCTGCAAGCACCTGTTTCAGACTTTTGTCTGCCAGCGCCTTATGTCTGGAATGAGTAACAATAGCTGCCGACGTCTGACTCTGGATGCCATGTCCCGAGGAACCTTCCTCACTGCTGTCCGTCTTTTCATCTGTCTCCAATGTGTCATTTTCAATAAAATTAAAGAGTATCTTGCGCAGGGATGCCAAATCTTCTTCGCGCTTGGCAGACCAGGCTATCGTCGGCACATCTGACAGATATTCAGCGGCAAAGCCGGCGGGATCTTCCTCGGCAGTTACAGTATCACGCAAATCGTCTTTTCCTAAAATCAGCAAAAGCTTCTGCCCCCGGGACTGTATCGCTCTGATGGTATTCATTTCATCATGAAGTTCAGCCGGGTTTCCGAGCGGCGGTGATAGAACCCAAAGTACCAGATCGGCGCTCCGCAACGCTTCCTGTGCCCGCTTGATTCCCTCCTGTTCGATCGGATCATCGGACTTGACTGCCAGGCCGGCTGTATCCGTCAGGTGGAGCAGATAGCCTCCCATATTGATATCTATTTCGATCGTATCGCGGGTTGTACCCGGTATATCACTGACGATGGCACGTTCGTGCGCGGTCAAAGCATTAAGCAGGGAGGACTTACCGGCGTTAGGACGACCTGCAATTACAATGGAAAGGCCTTCTCGCACGATGCGACCGTAACGGAAACTGTCCGCCAGCTGTTTCAAGCTTATCTCGGAAGAGACAAGATCCCGGCTGACCTGAAGCCGGTCCTCCGGACGCGCCTCTTCCTCATCCCAATCCATAAGGGTTTCCAGAAATGCGAGAATACCATAGAGTTTGTCCAGCTCAAGGCGTACTGCCTGAGACAGACGGCCGCGCAGCTGGGCGAAGGCCAGTTCAGTCTGTTGTTCCGATTCAGCATGGATCAGATCCATCACAGCTTCTGCCTGTGCCAGATCCATCTTGCCGCTGATGAAAGCCCGTTTGCTGAACTCGCCGGCTTCAGCCGGACGCGCACCGTTATTGATCAGACTGTCCAAAACCGCCTGTCGCACGGCATTACCGCCGTGGCAGGATATCTCATAAACATCTTCACCGGTATAGGAATGGGGAGCGCGGAAGGCCGCCAAAACTACTTCATCAATTTCCGCCCAGATGCCCGGGGCCATTGTATAACCATCCATGTTGGAAGGCATGGGAAATCTGTCGCCATAGGGGCGAAAGAGCCGGTCGCAGATAGAAGCGGCCTCAGGCCCTGAAAGACGAAGCACCGCCAGACCACTTTGGCCGGGCGGTGTTGAAAAAGCAGCAATCGTATCAATTTCAGCCTGCTGATTTGCTTGTTTGCGCTCTGCTAAATTTTCATTCTTTCTTGTCATCTATAACTTCAACACCATCACTTGGTGCCACTACAATATGTCTTCTGGGATCTCTGCCTTCACTGTAGGTAACGATACCCGGATACTCACGGAGGCACATATGAACCAGACGCCTTTCCGCCGGATTCATGGGTTTTAATTTCATTTCACGTCCGCTGGCCATGACCTTGTCTGCCGTGCGGTTGGCCAGATCCTGAATTCTCTCTTCAGATCTCTTCCGATAGCCGGCAACATCTACCACAACGCGCAGGTAATCGTCGACGTATTTATTGGCAACTACATTGGCCAGGTACTGCAAGGCATCAAGAGTTTCACCGTGACGCCCGATAGCTGCACCGCTGTCTGAGCCGCTGACATCAATGTGGAGGCTTCCTTCTCCATCTACGTAAGAATCTATTCTGCCGTGAATGCCGATTCCCGAGAGAACATCCTGGAAATAATCCAATACAGCATTTTCAGCTGCAGCAAAGCCACGTTCAGAGCTTAGATCATCTTCTTCCCGGTCAGTTTCATCATACTCCAGAACATCGGTCTCTTCACTGTCCTGATCATCATCAACGTCTTCATCATCATAGTCGTCGAGATCGTCATCTTCAGCCACTGCAGCACCGGCCTTCAGGCTTACCCGCACCAGTGCAGGTCTGCGACCGAAACCGAGCAAACCGCCGATCTCACCTTCGTCTAAGATCTCCACATCCACTTCATTTCTGTGGACTCTCAGCTCTTCCAATGCTTTATCAACAGCAATGTCAACTGTCTTGCCGGATACTTCAATTGAGTTTTTTCTAGCCATGGTGTCCTCCTAAATTGACAGCAAGTTCCACCACAAAACCCTGCTGTAAAGATGAATGTAATTTCTATTCATGTTTGTCTTTGTTAAACATTTCCTTAACGCGATCCATGAAGGATCCCTGTTTTTTCTCTGCTTCCATACCGCTATCAAGCACCTCTTCCCGAGCTTTGCGGGACAAGGGTGCGGCGTCTGCCGCGAACTCTCTCTTCAAGGGTTTGACATAGAACTCATACCCCACTAACGACTGCATCAGATACATCAGGTTCTGGAACAGCCAGTAAAGACCCATAGCCGCCGGGAAGGTGAACATGGTGTAGAGCATAATCAAAGGCATGAAGAATTGCATGCTTTTACCCATTCCGGCCATCTGATTATCCGGAGTCTGTCCACTCTTGGCAGGATTATTTTTCTCTCGTGCTTTTTCGGCCTTTGTCTGCTTGGGGAAAGGTGTGCTGATGCGGGCAATGTACATTTGCAGAAAATAAGATGAGATGGTTACAAGCACCAAAATCAGCAACGGCAGCCATGTGCGCCATTCGGGACCGAACCAGTCAGCGGGCTTCCATGAAGGTGTCCGTGCAAGGTCCATACCTAAGAAGCGTGTGTTTACTAACTGCTCCAGGCGGATCCAGCCATTTTCGACTGAAGTTGCCAGAGTTGAGGCTGACTCACGCAAACCGTTTATTACCGGAATGTCCATCAGGGCAACCTGGCTTACCTGGGCTTCTGTCATTAAACCCTCTGCCTGCAACAGTCCCGCAATCAGACGCAGACTGGCTACAGGAACTTTGCCTACCCAGCGTAATGGTGAGCGGAAGATATAGATCAAAGGCCAGATAATCAGCAGGGGTATGATAGATGTGACGCAGCCGCCTGCCATCGAAACACCATGCTTTTTATACAGAGCCTGAGTCAGTTCTTGCTGACGCTCGGGAGTCTTTTTATAGCGTCTCTGGATTTCCTGTATATCAGGCTGCAGTAATTGCTGGCGCAGCATATTGCGCTGAGAACGTAAGCCTAAAGGTGTCAGGATAGCTCTGACAACAACGGTGAAAAGAATAACAACGAGACCATAGTTGCCTATCAAAACATACAGATTGCTCAGGATCAAGCTAAATAATTTATACAGCGGATCTAAAAGAGCTAGCTGTACCGGGACAAAACTAATCATTCTTGAAAACTCCTTGGTTTCATTTAGTGTTCAGACAAATTCATTGCGCCCTCAGACCTTTCATTGCATGTACATAGCTTGGTTTTTTCAGGCACAGGATCATAGCCGCTCTTACCGAAAGGGTTACAGCGCAAAATGCGCCAAAGGGCTAAAGCGCTGCCACGCAATGCTCCATGTATAGTTATAGCATCCCTGGCATAAGCTGAGCAGCTAGGTGTAAAACGGCAGCAGGCAGGCATTTGCGGTGATATTGCTTTTTGATAAAAACTAATCAAAGACAAGAGAAAGCGCGCAGGCAAAGAATTCTGCTGCAGCGTTCTTTTCTCGGTCACTTCGTTTTTCACTATTGCAAATCCCCTCTGCGGGCTGTCTTATGTTTCTTTAGTCAGCTCCATCTTTCTGAGCAAATAAAGTAACTCTTTGCGTAATGTCTTCTGATCCGGTTCCGGATCCTGCCAACGAGCTGTCACGATAATATCATTGCCGGGAAGAAGCTCAAATTCGCTTAGTCTGAAAACTTCACGCAACAGGCGTTTCATGCGATTGCGCTCAACACTGCTCCGGGTCTTTTTTGCAACCGCAAAACCTACTCGGGGCAGGGCATCCTGTTCTTTCTCTCTGCGTTTAAAAGCATGCAGCACGAGATAGCGCCCGCTGTAATGCTGACCACGGCGATACACTCGTGTGAAATCGATATTTCTTTTGAGCTTCTCATAAGTCGGCACAAAGAATCCGCTTAAGCGCTCAGCACTTTACGGCCTTTGCGACGACGGCGTTTCAGAATATTTCTGCCTGATGACGTTCTCATGCGCTTACGGAAACCATGTTCACGTGCGCGCTGTCTTTTCTTAGGTTGATACGTCCGCTTCATTCAAATCATTCCTTTCATCAAAGCAAAAAGTTAACCGACATACTTCTTACTTGTATGCTTTACTTAACTTTTTACGTATATAAATCAAAATCAATATGATCGACATCTGCTTAGCATGTAAAGACCCTACAGGACAGGGGCATTTATAGGCACAGCATTGGAATTATACAAAGGACAAGCGCTTTCGTCAATTAATCTCCAAATAAGCGCTTCAGTCTTGTCGGTTAATCAGTGGCACGTTCTGCTGCTTCAACAACATGTTTCATCAGTATAGATGTTGTGACTGAGCCAACGCCTCGCGGCACCGGAGTAATAGCTTTAACCAGAGGCTCAACAGCGTCGTAATCTACGTCACCCAATAATTTACCTTCTTCGTCAACATTAATTCCTACGTCGATAATAACTTGCCCGGGATTACAAAATTCCGGGGTAACCATTTTAGCCTGTCCAACAGCGGCGATCAAGACATCTGCTTCTTTTGCAACTTTTGCGATCTCCTTTGTGCGGCTATGACAAATTGTAACTGTGGAGTTTTCCTGCAAGAGCATCATCGCTACCGGCTTGCCGATAACCAGGCTGCGGCCAAGAACGACTGCGTGTGCTCCGCTCAGATTCACATCGTAATGTTTAAGAATGGCGATAGCCGCTTCAGCAGTGCATGGGGCAAAGCCGCTTTTCTCACCTTTAAAGACTCCCACCAGGGAGCCGTCGGTGAAACCATCTATATCCTTGGACGGAGCGAGCAAGGCAGCAATTTTTTCTTCATTGATCTGTCCGGGCAAAGGTCTGAAGATCAGACATCCGTGCAGTGAATCGTCCCGGTTTATCTCCAGAATAACCTCTTCCAGAGCTTCCTGTGACAAGTCTCGCGGCAACTCAAAAACTTTGACCTTTACACCTGTTTTTTCTGCACGGTTAAGGGCACCGCGCTCGTAAGAAAGATCGTCCGCTTCATCTCCTAAACGCACAATAGCCAAGGAAGGCTCGACACCCCCGGCTTTCAGCTTAGCAACCCGCTCTACCAGTTCTTCTGTCAAAACATCGGCAACTTCTTTGCCTAACAAAACTTGCGCCATACCTACTCCTTTGATTTTCTTAGACAGCTTGGTGTAAGAATACATTTTTTCTTACTTACGATACATATTTTAATAGATCGAAAATCTACTACTTATCATAGCATAGTAAAATAAGGACATATGCCACTTTTTGTCGTTTTTTCGGATTAATAAAGGCATAGTCGCATCAACGGCTATGCCTTATATACAAGAGAGTGTTATTAAGTTATCTGAATTACTTCAAGTCTTCCTGAGCAGATAGCTGCTCTACTTCGAAATAGGCTTCGGCGCGATCAAGTACCCGCTGACGGGCAGTCGGGGAAAGAACTTCAAATATCCGCAACAAGAGACGTTTCTGCTCCAGAATTTGTACTTGTTCTTCACTTGTTTCCGCATTGTCGATATAGTCGCCTGGTCTCAACGAAAAACGATCGGCATCCTCGAACTCTTCCAGGGATCTCTGACTGAGTACATTGTCCAATGAGGTGCTGAAATAATCTGCCAACCTCCGCGCGGTCTTGATATCAGGATAGTTCCGACCGCTCTCCCATTGACTGACAGAAGTTTGAGTCACACCCATAGCCTCGGCCAAATCTATTTGGGTCATATGGTTCTTTTTTCTATAAAAGCGAATACCACTAATAAAGGTATCACCACTACTTGGTCCGTTTGACATATAGGCAGCTCCTTTCATATCAAATTATTTTTATATTATAGCATGATTTCCTTTATGTGTTCCCGGAGGTATAAAACGGTAACATTAGATTGAGAAGGGTTTTCCTGAACCGGCGGAAAGACGACAGGCTCCTGATACCATTGAGGTATACAGCTTTTGAAATCGCTGTGTGCAGCTTTATATTGCAGTAGATCATCAAATATTCTCTCGAAACAATAATCTGAATATGGCAATTTCCAATTATCTATTATCCTGATGAAATTATACAAAGCGTAGAGATTGAAAAACTGCAAAGGGACCTGCAGATTGTAATAAACATGGACCAGAAGACTCTTCACCGTGTCTTTGGCTTCATGGAACAGGGCTAGTAAGTCACAGAGATTTATATCTATGATGCTATATTCAAGACAAAGCGGTTTTGATAAATGCAAGGTGCCGTCTTTCAGTCGATGAATCCCGGATAGGGTGTAGCGAGACATTTGCATTGTGTTTTGCAGGTACCTGCTTCTGCGCAGATTGTGCTTGCTCTTTTTTAGAAATACCGGCATTTCCTTCAGTTCACGGTAGTTGAAAAAGTGCTCTTCAGCACGTCTGAACTGAGCTTTAAAGTCACGGAAGAACATATCTTTATCGCGACCTTTATCAACAAAACTAAGGCGCGACTCTTTTTTCAGAGAAACAGGTATAGATGAGAGCAAAACAAAATCAAGGAGCACTTGCAGAAAATCTTCCTGCTGTCTCATTTCACTCAATGGCCTGCCTTTTTTCACAGGCATCAACACATAAGAATACTGGTTTACACAAGCAAATCTGGCTGAGCTCAAAAATGAATTATCGCTGTGGGGTTTTTTACAAATTTTGTCTACCAGTGCAGAACTATACATAGCGAAATCCCAGGCCCATCTGGCCCGCTCCAGCTCCCGCATATCATAGAGGCAAAGCAAATAGTCTCTCTGACCGGGCAGAGATAACTCTACAGCAAGACCCTGGGGTGAACATAGACAGGAAATCTTCTTCGGATTAAGTACAGCTTGCTCCAAACCCGGAATACTGTGTATCAGTTCACTAAGTTCACAAAAATCGAAAGATAGAAAGCCAGATGAAGTAAATGTAGCATCAAACCGTAAAAACATGCAGATACTCCAAACGTTTGTGATATTTATATAGTATAGACAACATATTGCACAAACAACTATTCTACGGATCGGAGAATGCAAAACGCCACCCCCAGTCCGGAGATGGCGTTTCAAGCTTTAATTAAATCTACTCTATATGGTACGCCCGGGATAAGCTTTTAATCCTGCGTCAAGGATTTTCATTGCTTCAAGCAGATCTTCTTCATTGAGAACATAGGCTACACGAGCTTCGTTTATTCCCATATTTTTTGTAGCGTAGAAGTTTTCCACCGGAGCTACCATGACAGTCTTACCGTCCTGCTCGAATTCACTCAGCATCCAGATGGCAAATTTCTCTGCATTGTCTACCGGCAAACTGGCAATAGCGTAAAAGGCTCCTGCCGGACGCTTGATCATCACGCCCTCCATTTTTTCCATGGCATCGACCATTACATCACGGCGTCTCTGATAACGTTCGCGAATCGGATCAAAGTAGTCGGGCTCCAGATCATAAAGCGCCTTGGCACCGATCATTTCCAGAGTAGGCGAACTCAGGCGACCCTGAGCCATTTTCAGAGCTCCCAGCATCACTTCTTTATTCTTGGATGCAATACAGCCGATACGGGCACCGCAGGCGGAAAAGCGCTTGGATACACTGTCGACAATAATGACGCGGTCTTTGACATCATCCAAGGTAGCAAAACTGACTGCCTCTTTACCGTCGTAGCAGAACTCCCGGTAAACCTCGTCAGCAATAATATACAGGTCATGCTCTTTGGCGATCTTTGCAATCATTTCGACTTCTTCACGTGTATACACCACGCCGGTCGGATTGCCCGGGTTGGACAGTGCAATACAGCGTGTCCTGTCTGTAATCAGTTCAACAATGCTCGTTTCATCAGGCAAGGCGAAACCGTTCTCAGCATGAGTGGTAATGGGGGTTATGCTGACAGTAAACGGCGCGGTAAAGCTATTATAATTTGTATAAAAAGGTTCAGGAACCAAGATCTCATCATCGATATCACAAGTGATGACAAAAGCCCACTGCAGTGCTTCGCTGCCACCGTTTGTAATGACAAAGTCTTCGATTTCAAAGTCTCCGCCGATTCGTTTGTAATAGTCAACCAGGCTTTGACGCAAGGGATCCCAGCCACGGGAATCCGCATAGGCAAGTACATCAATCTCCGCTTCTTTGATCGCCTGCATAAAGACCTTCGGTGTCTCTATATCCGGTTGTCCTATATTCAGATGGAATACTTTCGTGCCTCTCTTTTTGGCTTCGTTTGCATATGGTACAAGACGCCTGATAGGCGAAAGCTGCATTTTGCCGATACGTTTAGATGTTTGCATCATGAAACCTCTCTAACTTAATTTTTCTTTATCTTAACATATGCATGAATTTCAATCAGTACGGCTTGTTGAAAATGATATTTTGCCGAAAATATATGTCTGCCGGATCTAATAGCTGAGGGATCTGCTAAGATATTTTCAGGAAATGTTCGAGGCAGGCCATTTCCTTCCCGACAAAATGAGATCGGAAGTCAATTCTGATAAAGCTGCACTTGAAGAGGGAGAAAAATATGAAGAAATTAGAGGAACGAATATTAGCTGATGGCCGGGTTTTGCCCGGCAACATTCTTTTGGTAGACAGTTTTCTTAATCAGGGCCTTGACGTAGAGCTCTTTGATGCTATGGCCAAGACATGGCACAGTTATTTTGAGAATGAGCCCATCAGCAAAGTTATGACTATCGAGGCCTCCGGCATAGCTATCGCCGCCTTGGTGGCTAAGAAGTTTTCCGTCCCCGCTCTTTTTGCAAAAAAATACGACACGGTCAATCTGACTTCTGATCGTCATCAAAGCAGCGTCTATTCGTATACAAAAAGGAAAGAATACAGTATCGCCATTTCGAAACGACTGCTGACAGAGGATGACCATGTCCTGATCGTAGATGACTTTCTGGCCAATGGCTGTGCTCTCAGAGGACTGATCGATTTAGTAGAGTCTGCTCAGGCTTCTATTGCCGGTATCGGAATAGCAATTGAGAAATCATTCCAGGAAGGACCTGACCTAATCCGGTCAGCCGGCTTTAATCTTTGTTCTCTGGCAAGAATCGCTTCTCTGGACAATGGCGAGATCACTTTTGCTCCGGCTGACGCCTAGGGGGGACTGTAGCCACAGTCCCCGGTATCAAGTAAAGACATTTTCTAATTTTCCTGCAAGAGCACTTTGGGACTGACTGATTTGTCCAATTCAATCGTATGCTTAATTTTGTTCAGGCGCTGTTTCAGAACAGCCTCGCATATTTCAAGATTGCGCTCATCCTCTGCCAGGATTCCACGTCTTTTCTCTATGTCTTCACGCATCCTGTTAATCACACGCATTTCCCGGTAGTATCTTTGTCTGGCACGTTTCAACTCCTTGAGACGCATGTTCTCTAAAATTGAATTTTCCTTCTTCGACTTTACCTCTTTTTTGTCGGGGCCCTCTGTTATTGAGGCTGATTTATTATTCTTTGTCTCAGCAGAGTCTTGTGACTCTTCCTTTGCGGCTGCACTAAGTTTATCTATATTTGCACCACGCAGGGCCTGCCAGTTTTCTTTCGACTGTTCATAGAGGACCTTCAAATTATCCATTTCCATACCGCGGCGCACTTTCATCGTCGTGGTTTGAATCATGTCCTGAAAACTGTAAAAATAGGAACGAATTCCCTTGAAAGAAGGTAAGCTGCGGTTTATTTCATCAATCATAAGTGCCAGTTCATCACTAATATCGGCCTCATCTAAAGCTCCGTCATGGTTACCGGTTCTTTCACGGATTCTCTCTTCATCAAGTACAAGCTTGGCTGTGATAATGACATCGCCGGAATCAGTTTCCTGGCCGAAAACCAAGGAGTCTTTGATGTACTCCTCTTGTTTCAACAGTGTTTCCAGTTCTTCGGGAAAAACCTTTTTCCCGGATGACAGTACGATCATTGACTTGCTTCTTCCGGTGATGCTGATGGAGTTACGTCTGCCCATGCGGCCGATATCGCCGGTATGAAGCCAGCCGGCTTCATCGATGGCTTCCCTTGTCGATTCTTCGTCGTCAAGATAACCCTTCATAACTGTATCTGCGTAGACAAGAATCTCTCCGGGCTCACCTTTTTTATCATTATCGATCGCGACAGTAATGCCGGAAATGGGCTGACCTACGGTACCGAGTACGTTGACCTTGGTATTGCCGCCTGAGACTACCGGCGAAGCTTCAGTCAGGCCGTAGCCTTGTAAAACATCAATGCCGAGTGCATCAAAGAAACGTAATGTTTCCTTGTCCAAAGAGGCGGCACCACTGATGATGACTTGGAGTTTTCCGCCCAGCTCAGATAGAACATCCTTAAAGATCTTCCGCCTTAAATCGATCCCGACAAAGTGCAAGGACCGGGACAAGCGCAGTCCCAAGCGCAATTTGCGATACCGGCCGGTTCTTTTCGCCTGGTTCTCTATGGCACGCTTCATTCCGGTCAGGAGAGCAGGAACAGCAATCATGATGTAAGTTTGATGCTCCTTAAGGTTTTTTGACACATAGCGCAGGCCATCACAGATGTCGATACGCGCTCCGATAGCCAGCATAGTCAGGAAGCCGCAGGTGTTTTCAAATGTATGGTGTAAAGGCAGGACCGACAGGGCGCTGATATTGTCGTCGAAACTCACGGATCCGAGGAGAGCGCGCACATTTGAGCAGAGGTTTTTCTCCGTCAGCATGACCGCTTTGGCTGATGAGCTGGTGCCTGATGTAAAAAGAATGGCGCAGGTCTCATCATCCTGATGGGTTTCCAGGAGCAGGGAATCAGGGCTGGCTGATTCAAGCTCCGCTTCGCAATCCGCCTTCGCTATGAAATCGTTGAAAAAATAGAAGGATGAATCAGCCGAATGTTCGCTTCTGATTTCAGTTTCCATTTCCTCCGTCAATTTTTCGCTTTCCATAAAGATGGTATGAGAAATACTGTCATTGTCCCTTTTCAGAGACTGCATCAATTCATGGAAAGGTGCGTCATACACGACAACTGAGGCCTTGCTGCGTTCCAGCATGGGGCCCAGTTCCTCGGGTTTCAATAAACGGTCCAAGGGCACAATGGTACCGAAGCCTGAGGCGACTGCAAGATAAGTGACCATCCATTTGTAACTGTTGTCGCCGATTACAGCTACCCTGCTGCCGGCATCCGTGGTCTTTCCCAGTGAGTCCTGCATGCGGATTACATCACGATAAAGATCGTCGTATGTCTTTGTCACCGGGTCCTTATCACTCACTTTTTCACGATAAGCAACGCTGACGCGGTCTTTGAATTTTTTCTGACTCTCTATGAGTAAATCTCTCAGCCGGTAAATCGGTGGAGCCTGATAGTAAGCTTTACCTGTAATAATTTCCATTAAATTCAGTTCCCTATTTTGACTTATTCGTCCATAGATTTTTTAGATTATATTGTTAATCACCAGGGCGCAGGCAATACTGACCGTCAGCAGTAACAAAGATACTATTGAAATCAGAATTGTCGCTGAACCCAGGGCATATCCTTCCAGGTCATATCGCTTTGCTCTGTTCATCCCTACCGGAGCGAAGATAAGACCGAACACTGCCAACATCGCACTTGCTCCGCCGTAGATCAAGACCAGAAGGAAATACAGCAGGTAAGTCTCACGGTCATAAGTGAGGGGATCAGCATAAGCACTCAAAAAGTATGGCATAAATTCGCGAAACATGGGTATCAAGAAGAGGGATAGAAGAGAAGACGCAAAAGCGAAGCCGATTGCCCCCGGTGTTTTTCCGGAA
>LFRM01127327.1_pt1 | contig 12924 bp, 12 predicted proteins | sample 618341 | NCBI WGS metagenome assembly LFRM01 (sample SAMN03654438, study PRJNA283298) | anaerobic digester metagenome | isolation source: pool of bioreactors CSTR01a, CSTR02a, and CSTR03a thermophilic anaerobic... | place: Denmark: Kgs. Lyngby | collected 2014-05-21
ACGCCCTTTCTGGTATTATTATACCAACTTAACTGCGTGTCCAGCAAACCGGGTACAGGTCATATATGTGGCAGCCAATAACCCACCTGTACTATGCGTTACAAACACAACCTTGTCGTAGCCTTTATTAATAATATCTTTCTCCAATCTGTCCGCTTCATCATTTAAGTCTGCCAGCCAATTATACTCAAATAATATTACATCCTCATACATACCAGTAGATACGAATTCTGTATTAAGTTTGTTAATTAAATCCTTATATGTATCAAAAACTCCGTAAGCTCCTTCGTAAGGTGATTTTGCAGATACCTTTTCACCTGAACCATCAGAATCCAAACCCAAAATAGGACCATCATAATTTACTCCTGTAAGCTTTTTATAAATTATATTACCCAAACCTCTAAAAATGTAGTTACTTACTGAGTCTAATATCAAAGCATTCTCATTCATCCAAACAAGTGCATCTTTATTTGAATTCAAATACAATTCCGAACCTAAATAACCGGGAAGCACGTAAATAGCTTTCTTTTCCTTTGTCCTTTTTATAATTGAATCAGCTAAAGCTTTAAGTTCATTTGAAAAAGAATAAGATGAAATATCCGCGAAAATCCCACCTGTTTTATTAATAAGATTGGCATATACGTTTTTATTGCTTGTCCTTGTAATAACAGATGTGTTTATATCACTTTTTACTAATAGATCTACCATTTCATTCATATCGTATATACCATGAGTATTATTTATTTTAAAATCTGCATCTGTCAATACTATCGCAAATTTATATGACTGCGAGCTCCAAAGCATTGTATTGGCATCATCAACAAGATAACCCAAACCATCAATAACTGTTTCAGATGTATCCCCTCCACCTCCAACACTTAATTTAGCAAGTGAATCAATCATATCTGCCGTTGAGTAATGCCATGTTGAGCCTTTTAATTTATGAACTCGTGTTGAGTTAACACCATCCACAGTAATATCGCGATATTCTATTATACCTATACGCAAATCTATTCCTTGATTTTCTATATAAGTTGCAAAATCCGATATGTTGTTTTTTACATTGTTTATATACGGTCCCATTGAGCCGGTTGTATCAATAACAAATGCTAAATCAACTTTTTCCATAGATTCGCTTTTTGATACTGGATTAGCCATAACCTGCAACAGCGATGTTATAATAATCACTGTTGTAATAATAAGTGAACCAATTGTTTTTAAATAAATCTTCATAATATGTATTCCTCCCCTAACTTATAAAATGGTAACATATTTAATTTTCATTGTATAAAAGCTATATCTTCTATATTTGTTTTTTCAAACTTAACTAAAAGCTTTGTTTCCTTAGTTTCCGGTATAAACTCATACAAGCATCTATAACTTGTTCCTTTAGGACTAGCGTCTAAAACAACAAATATTATCCTACCATTAATATATCTAGTACTATGATAACTTACCTCATTTTTTTCACTAAGTATTTCTTTTATACTTGAATATAAATCAGGATACTCACTGACAATCACATTCCCCTCTAAATCCCTAATGCCTTTTTTTTCATAATTAAAGACAAACTCTTCCTTTTCGTTTGTCTTTGTATTGTACTTTAATGTATATACCTTCCTGTCTTCATCAACAAAAATATAATATATATAGTCCTTAAAAGGAAATACTTTTGTTATATTGCTTTCATTATATCTATCATCAGAAAGTATTATCTTTTTCTTTTCATTTTCATAGTTTTGCCTTTCTCCGTACAACTCCATCAATTCATTAAATTCCGACTCATTTATCTTCTTTTTGGTTTGATATTTTGTATTAACCTTAAAATATACATAATTATCTCTCAGCATCAGTCCTGATTTTCTTGTGGATACAATCATATCTGCTGGCTGATTTCGTATATACTGTTTGAGTGAACCAAATCTAAATGCCAATACTACTAAAAGAAGCAAAAGAACTATGTACATTGATAAAATTATTATCGTTAATCTTGACTTCCATTTCTCATTCAAATTCTTCTTACAAAATATAAAAAATATCATTGCTCCAATACCAAATAAAATAAATAGAAAAAATGAAATTAATCCCCAATTGCTTGATAAATATTCTTCCAACACCATAATTAACCACCCTTTATCACATCACACCAATAACTGTAAATACACACATGTAAAATTATATCATTTCTAATACAATTGTTCAACACTGGATTCTTATGTTAGATAATTATTTCTTATTTCACTCCCACTAACAGTCTGATATATAAAAAGCCTTTACTTATAGTTTCATTCTCAATTATCAGATTATTGCTGAAAAAGTAATTAAATATCTAACTCATTACAGGCTTAGATTTTTTCGATAACAAAATTAACCGATCCTTCTTCGAGCAGCATACCCTCATCATAATGAACATGGTCTCCACTTTCAAATTTCTCAGAAGCCAGAATCAGCATATGTTTAGCCAGAGAAGTCAATCCTGAAGAATTGGCTTCTATAACAAACTCACCGTTTAGATCTTTTACTCTTATTATTGCTCCATCTTCCAGTCCGAAATTGCTATCCTTTATATTTATAATTACATTCATAACTATCCGCTCCTATACCCTGGTTTCTACATGAAAGCTTAACTTCTTTAATGTACCAGGTAGAAGAATATTATCCTTTTTGATGTCATCACATAGGCTAAGAATTCTCTTACCTGTAGCTTCATCCGGCTTATAATAAATATTGGCAGCCTTAATCAGCCATTTATTCAATAATTCCATAGCTTTTTCCATAACTTTTCCTTTATCCTTTGCAATTGCAAACAATATAGCCTCAAGAGCATGCCATCCACCGTAACCGAAAATTGATTCAAGAGCAAACAGCCTTATATCATCATTTTCGTCCTTAAGCTTATCTTTCATTGCAAAAAGTACCGTTGGCATTTTTGAATTTCTTAAAAGCTTTTTCGCAGTCTTCTTAATTTTGGGGATATCCGAATCAAGAGAATCTATAACATGCTTAACTGCATCATCTTTTGACAGATACCATAAAGCTGTCATTGCTGCAACTTTAACTTTAGGTTCCTCATGGTTAATGAACTTGTAAGCAATATCATAATCCATCTTGTTTCCGGTCTCCCCCAAACCTATCAATGCACCCGGGACAGGATTTATGCGTATTTGCTGTCTATAGAATTCCGGAAAGTCCGTTATTATTGAATGTTTTTTGCAGATAAACCGTGCATCATCCCGAACCGATGCGCTATCATCCGACACAAGACTGATAAGTCTTTCCGCAAATTTTAGGCGAACAATATTACCATAATTTCTTAGCACCGCTGTTTTAACTTTTGCGGATTTATCTTGAAGAAGTTTTTCGATCACACCGTCCCGTCTTTCTTCATCAAGATTCTTTATCGCATTAACCAGCCACATACGTATTTCAAAAGATTTATCTTTTATTGCGGAATTTATAATATCATCACAAACAGCAATCCTGTCTTCCAATAACCTATAACAGAACAGGCGCAGCTTAACATTAGGGTTCTTTAATCTGCTCATTAATTTATCCAGCTTTGTATCTTCCTTTAGATAGTCCGCAATCTCCTCCATTATACTCTTAAGGTCAACTCTTAGAACATTTCGAAGCTTATCGACAAGATAAAAGTTTTCAATAAATGCTTCGAAATTTTCAGAAGTAAAATTGCTTCTCAAAATATGTAAAGCCAAATTTCTCACCGGCAGCACCCAGTCACTCAGCCTCAGCAGTATATACGGAACCATCCTTGAATCCCACAATGCAGAAGCAAGCACTAAAGCTTTTTCTCTTACATATCCATCATAATTAAGGGAAGCTACCCCTATAAGATGAACGTAAACTTCAGGAGAGAATTTTTGAAGTATGCCCATCTGTTCAATATTTATCCTTGTATATTTTACACGGTCATAAACCGTATTCCACTGCTTTCCCCGAACCTTATCCATAACCTCCGAGACTATTTGGGCAGCAGTCCACGCAAGGTCTTCATCTTTTTCAAAAACAAGAGGATATACATATTCTATATCCGTTAAATCCGCACAAGGCTTAAGCGATTTTAACACATCAATTTTATCTTTTGAATTAGGATGCCCAAATAGTTTTACAGGCTGCAAAAGAACATAGTGTGCCAAACTCTTATCAAAAAACTCTGCCATAAAATCACCCACTCTGCTTAAAATAGTAGTTTGCGATTCTTTCAATCAAAGAATCCATACCTTGCTCAACGGAATATATAAAATCAAATACCCTCTCACTCCATCCGGCAATGATGTTTACATTTCTGCCTTTAAACTGCTGCGTGCCATATCCTTGCATATCTATTGCATGAACCCAAACATTAGGATTTACCCATTTCTTATATCTCTCAACCAAAGCCTGGCAGGTATTAGGTTGACCGGAACCCATGCTATAGGTGTAAACTCTGTTTATCTCATTGTCGGACAATATAATAATGCGGTCAACAAATATCTTCTTGTCTAACAAATATTGCAGCGGCAAAGTAATATCGGTTCCACCGCCGTTTACTTTGATACTGTCAGCATTGGCGATTATGCCGTTTTGCGTTGACAAATTGCATGTATACAGAAAGTTGTCAAAAGTCTTTGTAATAGTCTCTTCACATATATAATTTGCAATTGACAGCATCAATACCGCGATTTCAGCACAAGTCAGCTCGCTATTTCTGCTGACGGGATAATTCATAGACCCGGAAACATCGGCTGCGATTAATGTTTTACCCGGAAGTCTCTTAATATTTTGGGTGGATATTTTTATAGCGGTTTCCAAAGCATCGTAAATTTTTGATGTTCCTATGCCTTCATTTTTCAATGTCTTATAAGCACTGTAGTACCTGAAAGGCAGCTGCTTGTTCTTTAAAACCCTCTCTTCATTGGTCAAATATTCATATACTTTATTCATATTTGATGCTCCGGCCTTGATAATATTGCGGAGGTTTCTCAGCATGGCCATATATCCCAACCTGTTTTCCTCAATCAATCTTTCCCAGGTTTCTTTTGTATTCCCTTTCAACGACAGCTCCGTTTCCCACGTTACAGGAGTTTCAAGCCTGTCTTCCAATAGTCTCCTCCAAAGATCATTCTGTCTTTCATCCTTGGCTTTGGGATGAACCAGACACAATATATCTTTTAATTTTACAATATTCTTTCTGTTGTATTTTGCCAACCGGTACTCATCAAATTTACCGAAGCTGTTGGCCAAGCCTTTCTTTATTGAGTTTGGTATGGGTTTTCCATAGGTAGTGAGGTAATAGGCAAGAATTTCAGTCATATCATCCGGACGCTCAATTATCTTATTCAAAATTCTTCTCACATACTCTTTACCTTCCGCACTTTTTGCAAGCTCCGACACCAAAACATGGGATATTGATCTTAAATGCATCTCATTCCTTGCATAGATGCATAGATTGGCAACAAAACCCGGTTCGGTTTTTATTACGCTTCTGACGGTGTTTAGAATATCCCGGGAGTTATCTCCGTAAAATTTATTCTCATTAAAAAAGCTTGTCAATACTTGCGTTACCAGCTTTTCCTTATCACTCATGGGGTAAGCAATTGCTCCCTCATTATTTACCGTTTTATTAGCTTTTAATGCTCCTAAATTAAATTTAGACATAGTTACTCCCCCTTTTCAGGAATTTTACCCGGGAGAAAGTCGGAAGGAGACTGCCATACGGTGCGTTTTATATTTTTCTGCCATCTAAACTATTTTTGACGGCAGAATACGCAACCTTCCACTCTTTTATCCTAACAGTACGAAGTAACTCCTTCCTTCACTACCCAAGTATTTTGTTGGGAGAAAATCGATTAGAGCATATTTAGTGCTCTACCACCTGAGCTACATGGATTTTCCATGGCCGGACTCGAACCGGCGGCATCTCGCTTAAAAGGCGAAGTATCTCTAATCTGCACTGCCCAACTATTAATATTCACAGTGAAAGAAAATTGAAAAGAGTATCAATTCACTCAAGTATGAAGTAACTCTTTTCTGCACTGCTCACTACATTTTCAGTATATGTGAATAATTTACCAATTAACAGACAAAAAGTTTGCAACTTTAAATTAAACATTGCAAACTTTTTATATATTATACAAGCTTATAGACTTCTTAACCCTCGATATAATCTCGTCTACAATTCTTTGAGGTGATATTACCCTCACATAAGGACCCAGGGAAATGATGTTTCGAATAAGGTTTTCTTCTTCAAAAAGGTAGTAATTAAGTCGTATTTCATACTTATCGTTGCCTAAACTTCGTGCAGTTCTCTCCATCCCCGAAAAACACATAAAGCACCTTTCCATTGCTGCCTTTTTATCCGTTACCTCCAAAACTATCGGCTCTTCCGAATATTTCTGTTCAAACAGCAGCCTTTTTGCCGTTTCCCTATCTATACCTGTCTCTTCATCTACAATCCTTATATCCGATAAAGTAAAAATGTTGGCCATAATAGGCCGGTTTTCATCCAGAAGGTACATGGAGACGCGAAATCTTCCATCCCTCATGGAATATTCAATACTGACAGGCAGTGCCAGCCTGTTGCTGTATATGTTGCCCTTTTTATCAATATTGGTGTACCTTATCGGTTTTTCCTCTATAATGGCATTCAATAAGATGCGAAAATTCTCTTCATAGGCTTCCTGATTTGGAATTGCCGGCAGCTTGATGGTATTTGTAAGTTCAAAATACTCTTCTCTTATGGGAGTATCCATGTCGGCAAGCTCCATCTGAAGTTTGGCAACGGTTTCTTTGCTAAGGATCATTCTGATCCCTTCTTTATCCAAAAGAGCTTTCAGCCATGCTTCCTCTATCGTAGAGAAACGCACCGGAAGCGGAAGCATATCCAATCTTTTTGCATTATCTCCTGCAGTATCTCCCGACTTACCGGAGCTCCCAACGGAAGGATAATACATACCGTCCTTTTCCGTTAGCAGGTTAAAATTTTCATCCGGCTCACACTTATTTAAAACAAGGTCCGCAAAGGACTCTTGATTCTTTCCGATGACCTTTTGCTCAAATTCCCCTTCATCAATAATCTTCATAACTTCACTTTTTGTCTTTCCACCGGCACATTCATTGATAACTCTAAACATCAACTGAAAGTATCTGTTTTTTATTTCACTGAACAACTCCATAGGATAAAAGCATCTCCTTCCAGTCATTAAGGATCATCTCTGACAACTCCTTGCTTTCCAAAACTCTCATATATCCTGCATAACCTCTGATCCAAGGAATAAGCTCACCACTGTCGTTAACTTCAATTGTTATGTGATACCGCCCGTCTTCAATCTTATCCAATACCCCATTGGGTGCTTCATATAGAATTTTCTCAATAATATATCCTTCTGTTTCTTCATCAATAACAACTTCAAGTTTTACCTTCTCCGGTTCTTTTCTTTTGAGAACCAAGCTGGACCAACTGCAGCGCATCTGCTGATCGTATAATTCGTCATAATCCTCTCTTTGAAAAGTATCCTCCAATACTTCCACATTCCCTATTCTATCAAGCCTTGATATTATGCAATTTTTATTGCTGTTGAAGGATACCAGGTAAAATCTTCCGTGCCGGACATCATACCTTATTTTATACGGGATTAAAGCCTTGCTGCTGTGTTGTTCACAAGCATTGTTTGTATCCTTCCTTTGAAAATCCGAATTTTTAGGAGAATGGTAGAAAATCTTTATTTTATGCCTTTCGTGTATAGCTTTTAAAATCTCCCACAACACCTGCTCTTCAATTGCCGGGTGAAATTGCACATGCCTGTAGTTGAAATAATGATTGTCAATACCATCGATATTCTTTTCAAAGCGCATATAATCTCTAAGAGTCTGCTCACAGAAGTAGCCAGCAACCACAGGAAAAACGATATTCTTAAATAGACCGACGGCTGTAAACAATTCCCTTAGCTCATTATTATCCAGTGTTTTTAATATGTCCGGTGCAATGGAATAGTATTTCGTCCTTTTAACCGTTTTACACGTCAAAACTCCAAAACTTGTGCACATTTCCGCAAGCTTTCTTTCAATGGTCTTACTGCTTATTCTGTCAAAGGACAAATGTCCCCCTTGTGCCAGACCGTCTTCTATTTCACTTAAAGAACAAGGACGATTTTGCGACTGAATATATAACAGAATAAAAAAATATGTAATCAGGTCTGTGCGAGTGAAGCTCTTGGTCATATAAGTACTTACCAGGAAATTATCCGAGTGTCTCATAAAATCATAAGTCAAATTTAAAAGTTTGAATCTTCCGTCCTTGTCAACCCTGATATATTTCTCTTCCACATACTGTTGAATACGGCGCATTTCATAGCTGACTTTTCTGGAACTTACTTTTCTTTTGCTTTCCAAGCCGTCTCTGGAATAACATCCGTAAAGGAAACAATCCCTGAGGATATCCCTTATAATATTGTAATGTTTAATAAAATCGCTAAACATGAAACTACTCCTACTGTAAAGGCAAAATTCATTCTATTATTTTTATTTCAGTTTCTTTTTCAAATTTGATAAAGTGCTTCCTTCATCAAAAACTTTTTATTTCATCATAAAACCCAAGGCAAGATATAATTTTTTGAGTCTTATTTTCACTGATATGGAGAACTTTATTTCATCTGCTCTTCTACCCTGTATTTGACAATTTCGCGGATCAAATCTATTGGAAGTGGTTTGTCCAGTGGAAATTGTACTGCTCCTTTAGAAGTTTTATAACCCGACAATTTTTCCTTGAACGCTGTAATACCTTCAGGTTGCGGATAAAATCCTATGTGCTTTTTAAATGCCGCAAAGTGAACCAGCCATTTTCCATTCAAATCATATGTAGGCATCCTCATACAAATTCTTTCTGTTGCCTGTGGTGCTAATTCGAGAATAATATTTCTGATTGCAATCAATCGCTCCTGCACCTCCACAGGGAAACTCTTAATATACTCTTCTACTTGATTCATTCATGATCACCCTCGCTTCCACTTTATTACTTTCAGTCTCAACATGATTTCGTCCTTTTTACCGTTTTGCACGTCAAAACTCCAAAACTTGTGCGCATTTCCGCAAGCTTTCTTTCAATAATTTTACTGCTTATTCTGTCAAAAGACAAATGCCCTCCTTGTGCCAGACCGTCTTCTATTTCACTTAAAGAACAAGGAAAATACAAAACCAGTAATTTATCCTGCTAAATTTAGTCCATACACCTTAAATTGCCTAGACCAATACTTTCAAACTCATCCTTATCGCTTTCTTTATATACACCAAGCCCTTTTAAAACAATATTAATGGCCTTTTCGCCTTCAGGCTTATAATCTAAATTATTAGTTTTTTCATCCCAAAAAGTTTCGGTTTTAAGCGGTTTTGCCTCTATCCAATTATCCGCAAAAGTTTTTATTAAATCTTCCTTTCCGATAATGCCCCTTATACAATGCATAATGTCCTCCTTACCATAATTAAAACTTATTAATCAAGATCATCCTATCCTGGCGAATTGGTCGATATTAAATCATTAACTTTATTCATGATCAATTTATTTACTTTAATATCAGAATCACTCTGATCCCGATCAATTTATCATTATTTTATCATTTTTATTGCTTAAAAAATATGATTTTCTTAACCTCAGAAATAGAACCAAGCTAGATGAAAGACTTAGAAGAATAATCAATATATTAATACGTATCGTAAAGTAATATAAGCTTATAAACGGTGTTCTTTGATAGGGATAAATTATTTTGTAAATATCAGCAAGCATATTTTCAAAATCAAAAGATATAATATCAGTTATAACCTCATCCGGAAAATTCGGTATAAAAACAATGTTTTGGAGCAAAAAATACAATACTAAAATCGCCAAAATAAATATAACTAAGTCAAATAATATTCTCCTTTTACTTCTTTTCATTATTTCAGAAATATATGCCTTCTTCATTATAGTTCTTAATTTCAAATATCTTAGTTTATAGTACTTTATCAATATTAACAGCAAAACGGCAATTACAAGTACTCCCGGAAACAATAGTACGGTTTTATATAATTGATTTATTACAGAATCCGAATAATAAAAATCTTCAGCATAATACTTTGAAGTGTCTACTTCTTTAATGCCATTTACAGTCTCCCAAAATCTGTCTACTCTAAAAATGAGATTTTCATATTGAGAATCCCTTAATATTATTGTATGAATCGGCTTGCTTTTATAATCGGGATAGCTTCTGAACGGAACAAGCACCTTATCTTTGCCGTTCCAAACTAAATTTTTATATATACTGTCCTGTTGACCGAACACTCCGATTATTCTAAACTCCTCATTATTTATGTATACCTTTTCCCCTACAGCATTTAAAGACATAAACAGTCTATTTGCCAAATCATCGCTTATAACCGCAACCTTGTCTCCCCTTTCGGAAACCCTCTCATATATAGGGCTGCCTTTTATTATAGCAGCACCCATACTGTCAAGAATGTCCTCATCCGATAAAACCAGTTGCACATTTATATTTTTTGTTTTATTGAAATTGCTTATATAAGCATCAGTCTCACTGTAGAACAACAGTGAGTCTTCCTTAACTTTATTCTTTAATTCAAGCATATCGTCATAGCTTAACAATTTGCTATTGATAATATTGCTTTCCTTATATTCACTCTTAATACTAACTTCAATTCTTCCGTTTGAACTCCCGGCATACTTTATAAACCATTTTTGAATATGAAGCCCTTCTGCAGCACACAAAAGAAGAATCAGCAACGGACAAATAAGTTTTGATAAAGTCCAAAAGCCTGCACTTGTTTTCACTCTATACGCCCCCTCTTTTTATTCTCACCTTCATACCGTCCTCAAGGGGCTTTGAACTTCTTGTTACAACATCCGTATCCGATGTAAGCATTGCTCCCGAACTTCTAACGGCATACTCCCTATCGTTCTCGTCAAGTATGTCCACACGAACTTTCTTAACGGTAATATCCACTTTTTTATCTCCCGAGTAATTCAGCAGATATACATAGTAATTCTCCATTTCCTTCTTAACGCAACTTTTAGACAAAATCATGTCATAAAACTCCCCTTCTCTTGTATATTCAACAGAAATATGCTGCTGATCATAAAGCTCAATATTGGCATCATCTATTGAACAAGTAATCTGAAATTTCCCCTTCTCAGGAAAATAAGTTTTATTTATGATCTTCCCTGCCATCTCAATTATCTTTGGATTTTCACAAGTAAGAGATACTGTATTTCCCACATCAATATATTGAGATTTTGAATAATCAACCTCACATTCAATAACCGGTGCTTTTTTGTCAGCACTGATAACAAACAGTACTTGCCCCGAAGCAACATTGGCTCCTTTATCAACCGAAATCGACTTTATAATGCCATCTATGTCACTTGTAAATTTGCCGTCCACTTTTTCCATGGATTTTAGTCTATCCAACTCCATTTTCAGAATATCCAGCTCCGACTCCTTTAAAGCGATTGTTTCCCTATTCCTTTCCTCAGCTTTTCTCATTTCATCTCTTTTTAATTCCAGTTCGTTCTTTTTTATCTCATATTCATCTCTGGCCTGTTGCATTCTACTTTCAGCACTTTTGAGTGAATTTAGGGATTCTGCTTGAACATTATAAAGCTTTTCTGTAATTTGATAGGCTCTTTCCTCTTCCCTTAATATATTCAAAAGTCTTTCAGTTTCAGCTTCCAAAATTTTTACGGACATATCTCCCTGGTTTGCAGATAAATCTTTGATTTCAGAGGATAATCTCCTTATTTCCAGCTCTTTTCTTTTTATTTCCATCTCCGTTTCATATTTATCATACTCAAGCAATACATCTCCCCGCTTTACAACATCTCCGACAGATACATTAATATTTAATACTCTAAAGCCATTAGCAGCCGTAATATTTTTATCTTCTAAAAGCTTAACAACGCCTTCCATTGATATTTTGTCCGAAACATAACCCTTTTTAGGCTTTTCAAATTCAACAACCGGCAGTAAATAGCTTGTCAACGCCCTGGAAACATACATCATGCAAATTATAAATATAATGAAAACAACTCCTGTTGCACCAATAATTTTCCTTACCTTTGAATAATTCACAGGCAGTTCACCCATTCCATTCACCTCCACTTTCACGAAAGACAATTATCTCATGCCGTACATTTGAATACCCTTTATCAGATAATTATGAAAAAATATTGCAAAGCAAATAACCGGAATCATATATATCACACCACACGCAAAAGTCATGGTAAAATCTTTTTCACTTATATATGCTAAAAGAATCGAGAAGGGATACTTTTTTTCATCGCCCAGCATAATAATGGGCTGTTCAACCATGTTCCAGTTATCGATAAATGTAAGTATAATCAGGGAAGCCAAAGCGCTTTTACACTGAGGCAGAATCACGGATATAAATATCCTTAACGGCCCGGCACCATCAATTTTAGCAGCCTCAATATATCCGTCAGGAATCATATGTATGTACTGACGCAAAAGAAAAACCCCAAAAGTATTGAATATTCCGGGGAAAATAACGGATTTATAGCTTCCGATCCACCCTAGTTTATCCATAATTAAATAATTGGGAACTAAGGTTACCTGGTAGGGCATCAGCATTACTACAATATAAATAAAGAATAAGGCATCTCTCAAAGGAAACTTCATTTTTACAAAAGAATACGCTGCAAAAGAAGCAACAATCACCTGTCCGAACACTATCGGCAAGGTAATCGCTACGGAATTCACGTACATTTGCAGATACTCGGGCCTGAATAAAAGCAAGTCAGTATACTGTTCAAAACTAATCTCGTAGGGTATAATGCCAAATCCGGTGTAGTGTTTAATTCTGGTGCTTCGCTATTTTGTGTGGGTAAATGATATGTAAAAATACAACTTTTATGGAAGTACA
>LFRM01282328.1_pt1 | contig 12923 bp, 9 predicted proteins | sample 618341 | NCBI WGS metagenome assembly LFRM01 (sample SAMN03654438, study PRJNA283298) | anaerobic digester metagenome | isolation source: pool of bioreactors CSTR01a, CSTR02a, and CSTR03a thermophilic anaerobic... | place: Denmark: Kgs. Lyngby | collected 2014-05-21
GACGCAGCCAAAGCAGCGATCGAGCATCCGGTGAAAGCCATGGTTGCCGGCGCAGCACCACCAGCAAAAGTCATTGGTGCTGTAGAAGAAATGGGCATTGAAGTCACCCACGTTTACGGCCTGACCGAAGTCTACGGCCCAGTGACTTTATGCGCTTGGCATGACGAGTGGAATGACTTGCCTCTGGCAGAACGCGCGGTGATTAAATCTCGCCAAGGTGTACGCTACCCGACTCTTGAAGGCGTGATGGTCGGTGATCCAAATACCTTAGCGCCCACACCCAAAGATGGACAAACGATCGGCGAAATTTTTATGCGCGGTAATACCGTGATGAAAGGCTATCTGAAAAACCCAACAGCCAGCGAAGAAGCCTTTGCCGGTGGCTGGTTCCATACCGGTGACTTAGCCGTGTGGCATCCAGATGGCTATGTCGAGATTAAAGACCGCTCCAAAGATATTATTATCTCAGGTGGTGAAAACATTTCCACTATTGAAGTTGAAGGTGTGCTCTATCACCACCCTGCAGTATTAGAAGCCGCCGTAGTCGCCCGTCCTGACGCACACTGGGGTGAAACTCCCTGTGCTTTTATTGGCCTTAAAGCGGGACAAGAACATATCACCGCACAAGACATTATGAGCTTTTGCCGTGAACATATGGCGGGCTTCAAGGTGCCCAAAACTGTAATATTCACAGAACTACCCAAAACTTCAACCGGCAAAATTCAAAAATTCGTTCTGCGCGAAATGGCTAAAGCATTATAAAAAGCACAGGACTCACTCTGGCAAACTACACAGCATATAGCATGACTGGAATCATCCCTGTCGTGCTTGCTGTGTAAACTGCAGGTTGGATTTAGTTGTGGCGGCAATCTTGTGTATTTGAGTAGACGGCACCTATCAACTTATATTCACCGCCGCAGGCCCAGCCCAAGAGCCTGATTCAACATCTGCTAAATCATCAATTTACTGTATTGGGTAGACGAATTTCACCCGCGGCTACCATAATGAAAAAAGGATAGATCATGTCTGATTTTAACGCTCCCTTACGCGACCTGCGCTTTGTTTTACACGAAGTGTTTAACGCACAAAAAGTGTGGGATCAACTCCCAGAATTACAAGAGAACGTCGATAGCGAAACCGCTGATGCGATTCTTGAAGAAGCTGCCAAAGTCACAGGCCAATTGATTGCGCCACTGAGCCGCAACGGCGATGAGCAAGGCGCACAGTGGGACAAGGGCGTTGTCACCACGCCTGATGGCTTTAAAGAAGCCTATAACACCTATATTGAAGGCGGCTGGGTCGGCTTAGCCGGTAACCCTGCGTACGGTGGTATGGGCATGCCAAAAATGCTTTCCGTGCAATTTGAAGAAATGCTCTACGCTGCAGACTCAAGCTTTGCACTGTACTCGGCCCTCACCTCAGGTGCGTGCTTAGCCATTGATGCACATGCCAGCGAAGAGTTGAAAAACACCTACTTGCCACCGCTGTATGAAGGCCGCTGGGCCGGTGTGATGTGCTTAACTGAAGCTCATGCAGGTACCGATCTAGGCCTGATTCGTACTCGTGCAGTGCCCGAAAGTGATGGCAGTTATAAAATCACCGGTAGCAAAATCTTTATTACCGGCGGCGAGCAAGATCTGACGGAAAACATCATCCATTTAGTGTTAGCAAAACTGCCCGATGCACCAGCAGGCGCGCGTGGTATTTCCTTGTTCTTGGTACCTAAAGTTAAGGTCAATGCTGATGGTTCGCTGGGTTCTCTAAACGATGTCACTTGCGGCTCTATCGAGCATAAGATGGGCATTAAAGCCTCTGCTACTTGCGTGATGAACTTTGATGGCGCGACAGGTTATTTAGTCGGCGAACTGAATAAAGGCCTCGCAGCGATGTTTACTATGATGAACTACGAGCGCTTATCCATTGGCATTCAAGGTATTGGTTGTGCAGAAACCTCTTACCAGCATGCCGCTGATTATGCTCGCGAGCGCATCCAAAGCCGCGCAGCTACCGGTGCGCAAAACACAGAGCAAGCGGCTGACCCCATTATTGTCCACGCCGATGTGCGCCGTATGCTGCTGACCATGAAAAGTATGACCGAAGGCGGTCGGGCTTTTGCTTGCTATGTCGGTAAACAGTTGGATATTGCCAAATTTAGCCCTGATGCTGCCTTGGCTGAACAAGCCCAAGATTTAGTGGCGCTGCTCACCCCTGTGACCAAAGCATTTTTCACCGATACCGGCTTAGAAAGCTGCATCCATGGCCAACAAGTGTTTGGCGGCCACGGTTATGTACGCGAATGGGGTCAAGAGCAATTAGTGCGAGATGTACGTATTGCGCAAATCTATGAAGGCACCAACGGTATTCAAGCGCTGGACTTAGTCGGCCGTAAACTGGTCGCTAATCGCGGTGCGTTCTTAAAGACTTTCACCCGTAGCATTCGTGAACAACTCAACCAGCCTGACACCTTATATGCGACTGAGGTGTTATCTGCCGTCGAACGTCTGGAAAGTGTTAGCCAATGGTTACTTGAGCAAGCGACTGACAACAAGAACGAAGTGGGTGCGGCCTCGGTTGAATACCTGCATTTATTTGGTTACGTTGCTTATGCTTGGATGTGGTCACGCATGGCAACCACGGCGCAGAAAAATCACGCGCAAGATCCAGATTTCTATGCCGCTAAGTTGGCAACTGCTGATTTCTATTTCAGCCGCATGCTGCCACGCACACTCAGCCTCGAAGCCAGCGTTAAAGCCGGTAGCAAACCGCTCTATGGTTTAGCTGCAGAACACTTTTAATTGATCTATGCAGCCCTTGCCCAGCTACAGCCGCAGCAAGGGTTGCATAGTATTAACTTATGATCCTGCAGTCGCGACAGGCAGAACTGCTGATGAGCATCGAGGTTTTATAGTGCTGCACAAGCTCTGCCAAGCAGCACAGCAACTCGCCAGCTGATTGTGTATGGCATGGAGCAGCTATCCTCTGGCTGCTCTACTCCATCAACCTGCATAACACACTAAATATCTCTCGCCATATATGAGCAACGGCTACTAAACTGCTAAACTGCGCCGCATGATACGAATCTCAGAACTGACCTTACAACGTGGCCCTTTACGCTTACTGGAAAATGCCGAGTTAACTCTGCACCCAGGGCATAAAGTCGGCTTAATTGGCGCTAACGGCGCCGGCAAATCCAGCCTCTTCGCCTTGCTGCGTGGCAAGCTGCACCCTGATGCGGGCGAGTGTGCTTTACCCGCCAACTGGCGCATCGCGCATATGCGCCAAGAAATTGATGCTCCGGACCGCAGCGCCATTGATTATGTGCTCGATGGCGATACCTATTTACGTGATATTCAACAGCGTTTGGCGATTGCCGAACAGCAACAAGATGGCGCCCAATTGGGCCAACTCCACTCCGAACTCGACAGCGCCGATGCTTACACCGCCGATGCCCGTGCGCGCAAACTACTGGCTGGCTTAGGCTTTCTTGAAGAGCAGATGGACAATCAGGTCAATAGTTTTTCTGGGGGCTGGCGTATGCGCCTCAACCTTGCGCAAGCTTTGATGTGTCCTTCAGACCTATTACTGCTGGATGAACCGACCAACCACTTGGACCTCGATGCGATTCTCTGGCTCGAAGGTTGGTTGCAAAGCTACCAAGGTACGCTATTGCTGATTTCCCACGACCGCGATTTTCTCGATGCTGTGGTCAATCACGTAGTGCATGTGGAGCAACAAAAGCTCGTGCTGTATCGCGGTGGTTACACGGCCTTTGAACGCGCCCGTGCTGAACGCATGATGCAACAGCAGCAAGCCTACGAAAAGCAACAAGCACAGCGCGCGCATATGGAAGACTTTATTCGCCGCTTTAAAGCCAAAGCCAGTAAAGCCAAGCAAGCACAAAGCCGCGTTAAAGCCTTGGAGCGCATGGAAGAATTATCTGCTGCGCACTTTGATTCGCCCTTTGATTTTGTTTTCCGTGAGTCGGATAAAGTCTCCACACCTTTGCTGGATCTTAGCGAAGCTGATCTAGGTTACAGCGCAGAAAAACCCATTTTAACCAAGGTTAAATTACAGTTGGTACCCGGTGCGCGTATTGCCTTACTCGGCCCCAACGGTGCGGGCAAATCGACGCTGATTAAAAGTATTATGAATGACCTGCCCCTGCTCAGTGGCAAACTGACCAGCGGTGAAAACTTAGTTGTGGGTTACTTTGCCCAGCACCAATTGGATTCACTGGATGCCAAAGCTAGCCCACTGCTGCATTTACAACGCATCGCTAAAGATGAGCGCGAACAAGTGCTACGTGACTTTTTAGGCGGCTTTGATTTCCGTGGCAAGCGCTGCGATGAGCCGGTACTGAATTTCTCCGGTGGTGAAAAAGCCCGTCTCGCTTTGGCGCTGATTGCTTGGGGTAAACCCAACCTCTTGCTGCTGGATGAGCCAACCAACCACCTGGATTTAGAAATGCGTCACGCCTTAAGCATGGCGCTGCAAGATTTCTCCGGTGCCCTGCTGCTGGTTTCCCACGACCGTCACTTAATTAAAAGTACCGTCGATGATTTGTATTTAGTGGCTGATGGTTGCGTCAAAGAATTCCCTGGCGAACTGGAAGATTATAGTAAGTGGCTGAGCGATTACCGTTTGCGCCAGCAAGCCAGTGTTAGCACTGAGGTTGTGGATAACTCTGACAAAGTGGATCGCAAAGCCCAGCGCCAAGCCGCAGCCGAGATGCGCAAAAAACTCGCGCCTCTGCGCAAGCAAGCAGACACTCAAGAAAAGCAGTTGGATAAAATCCATAATCAGCTGCAAGACTTGGAAACTGTTTTAGCCGATAACAGTCTGTATGAACAGGCGCAAAAAGATCTGCTGAAACAGCATCTGGCTAAACAAACCAGCCTGCTGCAACAGCAAGCAGAATTGGAAGAGGCTTGGATGGAAAGCTTGGAAGAGTTAGAAGCCTTACAAAGTGAACTTGAGGCCAATATATGACAACAAACTGGTTTGAAGAGTGGGCCGTAGACTGGTTTAGCCTGCTGATTCCAGGTGGGCAGATTCTGTTAATTGCTCTCTCTGCATGGTTGTTACAACGCTTATTAGCCCGCGGTCTAACCAGTCTTGCCGGTCGCTACCATATGCCACCCAGCATGTTGCTACCGCTGCGCGGCGCGATTCGCTGGCTGGTAATTGGTAGTGCCTTGATGCTAATTCTGGAGCGCTTTGGCGTGTCTGCCAGTGTGCTCTGGACTGCATTAACCGGCTTTGTTGCCGTCGCTGCCATTGCCTTTTTTGCCATCTGGAGTGTCCTGTCGAATATTTTCTGTGCGGCACTGATTTTTACCGTGGGCCCATTTCGGCTCGGTGATCGCGTCGAAGTCATGGAAAGCGCGGACAAACCCGGTGTGCGCGGCCGTGTCGTGACTATTAATATTTTCTATACCACTCTAGAAGATTTAACCGAAGGTCATGAAGGTGCGCTGCTACAGATCCCTAATAGCTTATTCTTCCAAAAAGTAATCCGGCGCTGGCGTGGGCCAGAACTTCCTCAACCCTCAGAGAAATAACCTTATATGGAATGGCTGTCAAATCCGGAAATCTGGATTGCGTTTTTTACCCTGACTGCACTGGAAATTGTACTGGGTATCGATAATATTATTTTTATTTCGATTCTAGTTGGGCGCTTACCTGTGCATCAGCAAGCCAAAGGTCGCTTCTTTGGTTTAGCGTTAGCCATGGGTACGCGCATCCTCTTATTGTTATCAATCACATGGGTTATGCGCCTGACTGCAGAACTTTTTGTGGTGTTTGAACATGGCGTATCAGGACGGGACTTAATCTTGTTCTTTGGTGGTTTATTTCTACTGTTTAAAAGCACCGTGGAAATTTGGCACAGCGTTGAAGGCGAAGAAGAAGCTCAGCACGGCTCAGGTGTTAAAGCCGGCTTTATGGGTGTGATTCTACAAATCGCCGTGATTGATATTATTTTCTCGCTGGATTCGGTGATTACCGCAGTCGGCTTGGTGCAACATGTGCCAGTGATGATCGCCGCCATTATGATTTCAGTCGCAGTAATGATGCTAGCAGCAGGCACCATCAGTGCTTTTATTGATAAGCATCCTTCACTGAAAGTGTTAGCTTTATCCTTCTTGATTGTCGTGGGCACCTTGCTCATTGCAGAAGCCTTTGGCGTGCACGTACCTAAGGGTTATATTTACTTTGCTATGGCGTTTTCTTTGGGTGTGGAAGCACTCAATATCAAGATGCGTACCGCCAAGAAGCGCAAGACCATTGAGTCGGCACAGCAGGATCAAACCGAAACATAACACCACTAGTCAACACCCTACTGCAGCGCTTCACACCCGCTGCAGTTTTACTCTGGAGTACTACTATGCGCGTCTGGATTGATGCCGATGCCTGCCCACGTTTAGCCCGTGATCAGGTGATTAAATTTGCCTTAAAACGCAATTTCTCTGTCATTTTAGTCGCAGGCCAAGCGCAACCACGACCTAACTTTGCTTGTGTGCAATTGATAGTGGTACCCAGCGGCCCGGATGCTGCGGATGATTATATTGCCGATAATGTCGCTGCCGATGAGCTAGTGATTTGCAGTGATATTCCACTGGCCGACCGCATTATTAATAAGCAAGCGGTAGCGCTGGATCCGCGCGGCAATGAGTTTACTGAACGTAATATGGGTGACCGTTTGGCCATGCGTAACTTGTTCACTGATTTACGAGACCAAGGCCAGATGTCGGGTGGGCAGCGTGCTTATGACGAACGCGATAAACAAGCGTTCTCCAATGCCTTGGACCGTATTTTAACCCGCCTCGCTAAACTGCCGAGCAATCAGCCTGTTGAATAACATCTAATGTGCTTGCGCGCCTGACAGCAGTACCACAAGCACATTAGCATCTAGCTTTATGCCATTTTCAGCACTTGCTCAACCAACTTATTGATACCCTTAGCGGCTTCACTGATCGATTGCGCCAGCATATAAGCCGGTGTGGTGACTAAGCGATTGGCTTCATCAACGACAATGCCATCCACCTCAGTTGTTTGATGCGCAGCGCCCATTTGCGTCATAGCTGCGGCGGTACTTTCATCGCTACCTATGGTGCACTGCACGCCAGCACCGAAAATCTTCGCTGACAATACCGGTGAAATGCACATTAAGCCCACCGGCTTTTTCGCTTCTTTAAACTGCATAATGGCCGCTAAAGTGCCTACCTCTAGCGTGCAATCTGCGCCTTTAAAAGCAAAATCAGATAGATTTTTGGCCACCCCAAAACCACCGGGCATAATCAGTGCATCAAAATCAGCGGCTTTGAGCTCGCGTACATCACGGCTTTGCCCGCGGCTGATCCGCGCTGATTCCACCAATACATTACGCTGCTCGGGCATTTCTTCACCGCTGAGGTGATTGAGCACGTGATGCTGATTGATATCAGGTGCAAAAAACTCAACATAGGCACCCAACTGATCCAGACGCAAGGCGGTCAATACCGTCTCGTTAATTTCCGCGCCATCAAAGACGCCACAACCTGATAAAATAATCGCTACTTTTTTACTCATGATTTTTCCTTATTATTAATACACAGTGGTTTTATTCATATCACGCACGACAGCTTTACGCTAACCAGACCCCCAGTTAAGCGACAATAATCAATCCTACCTAAATTGTTACATAGGGTGTTATTTTATCAATGATCTTGAAGCTGCAGCCCCAGATACTGATCAATGCCAGCTGCACTCATTCAGCTGTATGCGCCGCACTGTATGGCGCCTACAACCCGAGCCTTACTCTGCTCGACTTGCAGCACAGAACTTCCATCAAGCGACTAGCCCGCAAGCAACTTAACTACTGATACGCTAACATAATGCCATTCAGCTTAAAGGTGCCGGTGTGTCTGAACTCTATTTACGTATTGCTTTGCCTTCACCATTGCGTCGGCTGTTTGACTACCGTGCGCCAGCGCAGATACCGGTTGCTGCATGGCAGCCAGGAGTACGTGTACGCGTGCCCTTTGGCCGCCGTGAAATGATCGGTATTTTGGTCGAAACGGCCAGCGCAACCAGCGTGCCGACCAATAAGCTTAAAGATGCACTGGAACTCTTAGATCAGCAGCCCTTATTGCCGGCCAATATGATGCGTTTATGCCTGTGGACCGCGCAGTATTATCAGCACAGTTTAGGCGATACCTTTAGCTGGGCCTTACCGACACTGCTGCGCCAAGGCGAAGCTGCAGAAGGACGTCAGCAAAAAATGTGGCTGGCCAAGCTGCCGATCAATTTGGACTGCCCAACTATCGCCCGCGCGCCCAAACAACGCCAAGCACTGAAAGTCTTAGGGCAACATGCACAAGGCATCGCCCACGAGCGCCTTGAGCACTTTGAAATCAGCAAAGACAGTATGGCTGCGTTATTTAAAAAAGAACTGGTCACTCAGCAGATCCGCCAACTGCAAGACTTACCCCATAAAGTGCCCAGCCTTGCGCAACCTGAATTACCGTTAAATGATGAGCAACAAGCCGCTTTTAATGCCATCCATGCCAATAACCAAGAGTTCAAAGCCTACTTATTAGCCGGCGTCACTGGCAGCGGTAAAACTGAAGTGTATTTACAGCTCATTCGTGAAGCCTTAGCTGCAGGCAAGCAAGTCTTGGTGCTGATTCCTGAGATTAACCTAGGGCCACAAACCCTTGAGCGTTTTACCAAGCGTTTTAATGCCCGTATCGCCTTATTGCATTCCAACGTCAATGACCGTGATCGTTTAGAAGCTTGGTTGGCAGCACGTTCAGGCCATGCTGATATTATCATTGGTACACGCTCAGCACTCTTTACCCCGCTGAAAAATCTTGGCCTGATCATTATTGATGAAGAGCACGATGCCTCTTATAAACAGCAAGAAGGCCTGCGCTATCACGCCCGCGACTTAGCATTGGTGCGCGCCCGCTGGGCTAATGTACCAATTGTCTTAGGCTCAGCCACACCCTGTTTAGAAAGTTTGCATAACGCCCACAGCGGACGCTTTGCTTTACTGCGCCTAACCCGACGCGCTGGAGGGGCTAGCCAACCCCAGTTTATTCGTTTAGATGTACGCAGCTTGCCGCTGGATTCAGGCATCAGCGCACCACTGCAAAAAGAAATTCGTAAAACCCTTGAAGCTGGACAGCAAGTGTTAGTCTTTCTCAACCGTCGCGGCTTTGCGCCCGTCTTAATGTGCAATGATTGCGGCTGGATGAGTCAATGCTCTGAATGTGACGCGCGTTTAACCTTGCACCAACGCTATAACGAATTACGTTGCCACCATTGCGGTCATATTGAAGCGCGCCCGCATAACTGTCCGGATTGCGGCAAAGTTGATTTACGCCCAATTGGCGCAGGCACTGAACGCGCCGAAGAACGCTTACAAATTTTATTTCCTGACACACCCGTGCTGCGCATTGACCGCGACAGCACTTCGCGTAAAGGCTCAATGGATGCGTTGTTAACCACTATCGGCAGCGGCGAACCCTGCATTATGATTGGCACACAAATGTTGGCTAAAGGTCATCACTTTCCACGCGTGACTTTGGTGGCTATTTTAAATGCCGATGGCGGTTTATTTTCTGCCGACTTTCGCGCCAGTGAAAAAATGGCACAATTGATCATACAAGTGGCCGGTCGTGCCGGTCGCGCCGGTGATGCAGGTCGAGTGATTATTCAAAGCCAGCTGGCCGATCATCCTTTATTAGTGCAATTGAGCGAGCAAGGTTATTTTGCCTTTGCTGAACAAGCACTGAGTGAGCGCCGCGCCACCGGTTTACCACCCTTCAGTCATTTAGCTTTACTGCGCGCCGATGCGTTAAAAGCGGATTTAGCCGATGCATTTCTAGAAGATGCCTACAGTATTGCCGAACAACTGCTGGAACAACTCAAGATTGAAGGAGTTGAATTATTAGGCCCTATTAGCTCGCCAATGGAGCGCCGTGCCGGTCGTTATCGCGCGCAATTGCTGTTGCAAGCCAATAGCCGTGCGCCCTTACATCGTTTATTAGCGCCTTTATGCCGCAACCTAGAAAATTTACCCAGTGCCCGACAAAGCCGTTGGTCAATGGATGTTGACCCCATCGATTTATTTTAAAGCAGTGCAAGTGACGCTTGCTGCTTGAAGCTAACGCGCTGGGCGTCGATAATAGACAATTTACTCAGCGCTTACGCGCCCTTCGCCTTCGTTAAGAGAAATTATGAAAGACAGTATTCGCACTCTAATTCAGCACGCAGTCAATCAACTTACCAGCGAAGGCATCCTTCCCGAAGGGCTGGTTGCCAATATTCAAGTGGAAAACACGCGGGATAAAACCCACGGTGATTTCGCCAGCAATATCGCTATGATGCTGTCAAAACACGCGAAAATGAAACCGCGCGATCTGGCTGAACTATTAATAAAAGCACTGCCTGACGATGCACAAGTCAGTGAGGTGGCCATTGCTGGCCCGGGTTTTCTAAACTTCTTTCAAAACCATGCCGCGTTAGCAGAGCGTTTAGACGCCGCATTAACTGCGGGCAAGCTTGGCATTGCCATGCAGCAACCGGCACAGCGTGTGGTGGTCGATTTATCCTCACCTAATTTAGCCAAAGAAATGCACGTCGGTCATTTGCGCTCGACCATTATTGGTGACGCGGTTGCCCGTACGCTGGAGTTTTTAGGTCACGATGTGATTCGTCAAAACCACGTCGGCGACTGGGGTACACAGTTCGGTATGCTGCTGGCCTATATGCAAGAAAATCCCAGCGTACAAGAAACCCAACTGGCAGATTTAGAAGAATTTTATCGCGCTTCCAAGCAGCGCTTTGATGAATCACCTGAATTTGCTGAGCACGCCCGTGGCTTAGTGGTGAAACTGCAAGCCGGTGATCCTGAATGCTTACGTATGTGGCAACAGTTTAATAATGTCTCGCTGAGCCACTGCCAAGAACTCTACGATCGTCTGGGTGTCAAACTGAGCATGGACGATGTGCGCGGTGAAAGCTCATACAACTCTGAGCTGGCCCATATTGTCGAGAGCCTGCGTGACAAGGGTCTGCTGACTGAAAGTAATGGTGCTCAGTGTGTATTTTTAGAGCAATTTAAAAACGCTGACAACAATCCCTTACCAGTGATTGTGCAAAAAGCTGATGGTGGTTATTTGTATTCGACCACTGACTTAGCCGCGATGCGTTACCGCAGCCAAGAGCTTAAAGCGGATCGTGCGTTGTACTTTGTCGACCAACGCCAAGCTCTGCACTTCCAAATGGTCTTTGCAGTGGCGCGTCGCGCTGAATTTGTACATCCAGAAATGCAACTTGAGCATATGGGCTTCGGCACCATGAACGGTGCCGATGGCCGTCCATTTAAAACCCGTGATGGCGGTACAGTGAAGTTGGTTGATCTGCTCAATGAAGCAGAAGAGCGCGCCTACGCACTGGTTAAAGAGAAAAACCCAGAGTTAGCAGAAAGCGAGCTGAAAAGCATTGCTCAAGCTGTGGGTATTGGCGCAGTGAAATACGCTGACCTGAGCAAGCATCGCAGCAGCGACTACAGTTTTAATTTTGAACAGATGCTCAGCTTTGAAGGCAATACCGCACCCTACTTGCTCTATGCCTACACTCGTGTCGCCAGCGTGTTCCGTCGCACTGATTTAGATATGAACGGCGTACTACCTGGCCAGATTATTTTAGCCAGCGAAGCCGAGCAAACTCTGGCAGCAACCCTGCAACGCTTTGGTGAAGTACTGAATAATATTGCTGATAAAGGCACACCGCATATTCTCTGTACCTACTTGTATGAATTAGCCGGTCAGTTCTCCAGCTTTTATGAGCACTGCCCAATTTTGTCCGCCGAAGATGAAGCCACGCGCAACAGTCGTTTGCGTTTAGCTGCATTGACCGGTCGCACCATGCAGCAAGGTTTAGCGCTGCTGGGTCTGAAAACGCTGGAGCGTATGTAAAATGGCGGCAAGGAAGAAAACCGCACCGAAAAGAGGCGCAAGCCGCGCGCAAACTGCATCAGCAAAAAAACCTATACATCCATTAATTTGGGTGATTACCGGGTTGATTGTAGGTGTATTTGTAATGTCGTTATTTAAGCTCGAACCTGGCAATGACGCAATTAAGCGTGTCAAGTCAGTGGACGATACGAAAAAACCTGCAGCAGAAACACCCGCGACCTCTGCTAATAAACCTAAATTTGAGTTTTATACGCTGCTATCAGAATCAGAAGTGATTGTGCCGGCTGAAGCTTTGCCTGAGAAAACACCGCCGCCGCCACCGCCACCGACGAAAGTGGAAGTTGAGGAGGCTAAAAAAGCTGACGCAGCACGAGCTCAAGCGATTTTGGAAGGTAAAACACCACCGCCAGCACCCGTGGTGAAAAAAGAAGAAAACATTAAGTTTTATCTGCAAGCCGGCTCCTTCCCTGAGCGCGCGAAGGCTGAAACAGTACGCGCGCAACTGCTACTCAGTGGCCAGGATGTGCATATTGAGTCGAGTCAGATCGGCGATAAAACTTGGTATCGCGTTTTAGTCGGTCCATTTGTCAGCCGTGAGCAACTGGGTGTAGCGCAAAAGCAACTGGCCAACAGTGGTTTTAATAACCTGCTATTACAGCAACGCAAAGGTCGTTAAATCCCAATTCTGTAGACACCCTGCGCCCGGTGTCTACAGAACTAGGCGATGGTCTGACGATACAACTTAACGTATAAACGTACGATGGCAACTGCAGAGTTTAAATGCATTTCCAAGCCCCTTAGATCTCCACTGTGCGCTATCGCGCGCATCAATAATTTTAGATTTTTCACCGGCAACCCTTGAAGCCGGCCATTTTCATCCCCATCTATTACTAACCCGGGTGTATGCCCCTCAACGTGGAGAAGTCCCTTGACCACAATTGTTTCAATTCGTCGCAA
>LFRM01092846.1_pt1 | contig 12919 bp, 10 predicted proteins | sample 618341 | NCBI WGS metagenome assembly LFRM01 (sample SAMN03654438, study PRJNA283298) | anaerobic digester metagenome | isolation source: pool of bioreactors CSTR01a, CSTR02a, and CSTR03a thermophilic anaerobic... | place: Denmark: Kgs. Lyngby | collected 2014-05-21
GGGCAAGCTAAGCTGGAAGCGTCAGGTGGCGTCAATGAGCAGACTATTCGAGGGATTGCTGAAACTGGAGTGGATTATATTTCGCTGGGCACTTTGACCAAAGATATCAAAGCAGTCGATTTGTCCATGCGTTTGAGTTTGTAAGGCTTTAGTTATGCGCCAAAAAAGGCTGACTTTTATAGTCAGCCTTTTTTGTTTAACGACGACGTAAATTCGCTTCGATTTCTTTGTCTAAATCGGGCGGTAAAAAGTCGTTATCTGGATCATAATCCGGATTTAAGTAGATCGATAACGCTTGCAGATTGTCAGGACTTAGCGTGCCAGCTGTTTGCTGTAAGCGCAGATTATTTAAAATATAGTCATAACGTGCATTATTGTAGTTACGAACTGCGGCATATAAATAGCGCTGAGCATCCAGTACATCAACAATATTTCGTGTGCCTACATCGTAGCCAATTTGTGTGGCTTCAACAGCACTCTGGCTGGAAATGATAGCTTGTTTGAGAGCCTGCACCTGCTCCACATCAGTATTGATAGCGCGATGAAAGTTACGTGCATCCTGTACGGTTTTACGGCGCAAGCTTTCACGCATTTGCTCTGCTTGATCTAAGCGGTATATGCCTTCACGGACTTGCGAGCTGATCATGCCGCCGGTGTACAGCGGAATGTTGAGTTGTATACCAATGCTGCTTTGCTCTGCTGTACCGTTATATCGAGGCATGCCGGTCAAGCCGCTATTTACAAAACCTAGGCTGTCATTGTCGCCTTTTTGGTATTGAGCAATAGCATCAATAGTCGGAGCGTGCCCAGACTTACGCTGTTTCACGCTGTCCTGTGCTGCTTGTACAGCGTAGTTAACCGCTTGTAAACCCAGGTTTTGCTCAGTGGCAGTATTAACCCAAGCGGTTGCATCGTTCGGAGTCGGCGCAAGAATAGGCAAGGTGTGTTTCACGCCTTCGAGCGCTATTAAATCAACATTGGTTAAAGTACTAACGGCTTGAAAAGCATCGTTAACCATACGCTCAGCAATCATGCGGTTAGCGCGAGCAGCATCATAAGCAGCCTGAGCCTGCAGTACATCAGTTTTATCCGATAAGCCAACATCAAAACGCTCGCTGGCTAAATCAAACTGACGTTTAAATGCCGATTCTTCGGCACGACTGGCGGCTAAGTTGTCTTGCGCGCGCAGTACGGAAAAATACACGTCAGAGCTTTGTAAAATCAAGTTTTGCTCAATGGCTGACAACTCTAACGCTGACTGCTCGTTAGTTGCTTGCGCTGCTTGTAATTGATACCAGCGATCCAGGCGAAACAATGGTTGGCTTAAGCTGGCCTGGTACACAAGACCACTGCGCGAGGTGCTTTTTGAACCGTTGGTTGTATCTGCTTTGCTGCGGTTGCTGCTATTGCTAGCACCTGCGCCAACTTGCGGCAGTAAAGCTGCGCGCGCTTGTGGCACACGCTCACTTTGTGCTTTGTAGTCCGCATGGGCTGCAGCTAAATCTGCGTTGTTATCAACTGCTAGTTGGTAAACATCAAGCAGGTTGACTTTGTTTTGGGTTAAAGGTGCTGCATAAGCTGTCGAACCCAAAACTGCAGCTATAGCAAAAGTAAGCGACAGTGCGCGCATTGTAAATATCCTAAATATTGCAAAGAGAATCTGCTAAAGGCTACGGCTGAACACTAAGACGGTCAAGCAGCCGATAACATTGTTTAAGTTATTGTACAGCTTAGCGCTTGGTCGTATGTGCTTGCAGTTTAGCTTACACAGTGTTTAGCTGTTGGCTGCTTCTTGTCGGGGTGCTCTGAAATAGAGCTGAGATCGGTTAATCCGGGTCCCGTTGAACCTGATCGAGTTAATACTCGCGTAGGAAACAAGATAAGTCTGCCGCAAGGTAGGCCTGCCTATGTCCGCTGGTTCCCCGACACTTTTTTTCGTGTTTTTTTGGAGAACCATAAGAATGACGCAAACTCTGTCGCAACACCTCAGTGTTACCGCTCAAGTCGATCAGCAGTCGATTCAGCCTTTTCCCAACTCCCGCAAAATTTACGTGCAAGGCTCACGTCCCGATATTCTCGTACCCATGCGTGAAATCAGTTTAACGCCGACTGAAACCGATGACGGTATTGAAGAAAATGCACCTGTGTTTGTTTATGACACTTCGGGGCCCTATAGCGATCCGAGTGTTAGCATTGATGTGCGTAAAGGCTTGGCCGATGTGCGTAGTGCGTGGATTGATGAGCGCGCTGATACCGAAGTGCTTAGCGGCCTCAGTTCGCGTTTTGGACAAGAACGTTTAGATGATCCTGAGTTGAGTGCGATGCGTTTTGCCTCGATTCGCAATCCGCGCCGTGCCAAGGCAGGTAAAAACGTCACGCAAATGCATTATGCACGCCAAGGTATCATTACCCCAGAAATGGAGTTTGTCGCCATTCGTGAGAACCTCAAGTTAGAAAAAGCTCGCGCCAGTGGTTTGTTGGATAGTCAGCATCCTGGGCACAGCTTTGGCGCCAGTATTCCTAAAGAAATCACTCCAGAGTTTGTGCGCTCAGAAATTGCTCGCGGCCGTGCGATTATTCCTGCCAATATCAATCACACTGAATTGGAACCGATGATTTTAGGTCGCAATTTTCTTGTGAAGATTAACGGTAATATCGGTAACAGTGCGCTTGGCTCATCCATTGAAGAGGAAGTGGCTAAGCTGACTTGGGGTATTCGCTGGGGTTCAGACACCATTATGGATCTCTCGACCGGTAAAAATATCCATGAAACCCGCGAGTGGATCATTCGTAACTCGCCCGTTCCAGTCGGTACTGTGCCCATTTATCAGGCTCTGGAGAAAGTGAATGGTGTGGCTGAAGACCTGACGTGGGAGATATTTCGCGACACCTTAATTGAGCAAGCCGAGCAGGGCGTTGATTACTTCACCATTCATGCCGGTGTCTTGCTACGCTATGTGCCGCTGACCGCCAAACGTGTGACCGGTATTGTTTCGCGTGGTGGCTCGATTATGGCGAAGTGGTGCTTGGCTCATCACCAAGAAAACTTCCTCTACACGCACTTTGAAGACATCTGCGAAATCATGAAGGCTTACGATGTGAGTTTTTCCTTGGGTGATGGTTTGCGCCCCGGTTCGATTGCCGATGCTAATGATGCTGCGCAATTTGCAGAACTGGAAACCTTAGGTGAGTTGACTAAGATTGCTTGGCAGCATGATGTGCAGTGCTTTATTGAAGGCCCAGGTCATGTGCCTATGCATATGATTAAAGAAAATATGGACAAGCAGTTGGAGTGCTGTGATGAAGCGCCGTTCTACACGCTGGGTCCGTTAACCACCGATATTGCCCCGGGATACGATCATATTACCTCAGGGATTGGAGCCGCGATGATTGCGTGGTACGGCTGCGCGATGCTCTGTTATGTGACGCCTAAAGAGCATTTAGGTCTGCCCAATAAAGATGATGTGAAAACTGGCATTATCACTTACAAGATTGCCGCACATGCTGCTGACTTAGCCAAGGGGCATCCATGTGCACAAATCCGTGATGATGCCTTGAGTAAGGCGCGTTTTGAATTTCGTTGGGAAGACCAGTTTAATTTAGGCCTTGATCCCGATACGGCACGAGCGTTTCATGATGAAACACTACCTAAAGAGTCCGCTAAAGTGGCGCACTTTTGTTCAATGTGTGGGCCTAAATTCTGCTCAATGAAAATCAGTCAAGAAGTACGACAGTACGCCAAAGATAACGATCTAACCGATGAGCAGCGCGCAATTGAGGTCGGTTTTAAAGAACAGTCCGATCGTTTCCGTAATGAAGGGTCGATTATCTACAAGCAGGTTTAAATTCATAGTGGTATAAAAGGCGGCCTAAATGGGCCGCCTTTTTGTTGGAGAGTGATATGTCTGAGCGCGCAATGAATCGTGAAGATGATGTGATAGTTGAGCAGCGCGAGCGCTGTTTCCAAGGGTTTTATCGCTTAGACCGTGTGCATCTCAAGCATCGTTTGTTTGCTGGAACTATGGGGCCAACTATCAGTCGCGAGTTATTTGTACGCCCGGATGCAGTCTGTGTGCTGCCTTATGATCCGCAGACTGATTCGGTGGTACTGGTGGAGCAGTTTCGTGTCGGTGCTTTAGATAAAAGCACAGAGCCCTGGCTACTGGAAATCGTCGCAGGTTTAATCGATACCGATGAGCAGCCAGAGGAAGTGGCACGCCGTGAAGCGCGTGAAGAGGCTGATTTAGAGTTGCATGAGTTAGCCCCAGTGATGACTTATTATCCGTCACCTGGGGGTTCAGATGAGCGTGTGTATCTCTATGTGGGGCGCTGTTCGACTGAAGGTGTCGGTGGTGTGTTTGGCGTAGAGGAAGAGGGTGAAGATATTCGCGTGCATGTCTGGCCATTAGCTGACGCGTTACAAGCTGTAGAAGATGGGAGAATTGATAATGCGGCCAGTATTATAGCCTTGCAGTGGTTAGCGTTAAATAAAGCACGAGTACAGGCTAATTGGCTCAAGCTGTAAATAGATCTTAGCTGCACTCAGTTAAGTGCAGCTAAGATTCTTGGGCTTATAAGCCTGGTAAACGCTTACGAATTTGGTTAATCAGGTTATCTAGAGTGGCTGCATCATGCGTATCGACACGGTAGCTTTGCGCAAGCTCGGTTGCATTTAGCGGCTCTAAGTGTTGACGCTGCGCTAAAATCACATCAGCCGTCGCATCGGATGGATCTAAGCCTTCAGCTTGACGTTGCTTCAACCAAGTTGCCACCACTTCATCAGGCGCTTGGCAGTCAAGAATTAGGAATGGCGTGCCAGTATTTTCAGCAATCTGCCATGCATCATGGCGCTGATCAGTTTTTAAGTAAGTGGCATCAATCACTACTGGGAAGCCTGCTTGCAAGGCGTCGGCTGCTAAGGCGTGCAAGCGTTGGTAAGTTGCAGCACTGGCGTTGGGATTATAAATACCGCCGCCTAAAGTGTTTTGCTGCTCGCCATCTTGCTCGCCAAATAAACGCTTACGTTCAAAGTCAGAGCGGAAACGCAGAGCACCCAATGCTTCAACTAAACGCATCGCTACTGAGCTTTTACCTACTGCGGAAATACCATGGGTAATCGCCAGTAAACGCGATGGAATAGCACTGTAGCTTTCAGCTAAGTTCGCATAGCTGCGATACTGGCGAACAATCACTGCACGCTGTACGGGGTCAGTTTCTTGGCCAAGGCGGAATAAGTTCACCTTGCCACGTACCATGGCGCGATAAGCTTTGTAAAAGTTAATCAGTGGCATAGCTTGGTAGTCGCCGCTGAGCTCTAGCCAGGCATTAATAAAGCGACGTGATAAAGGCTTAAGGCCTCGGTCTTCAAGGTCCATCGCTAAAAAAGCGGCATCAGATGCCACATCAATTAAGCGGAATGGCTCGTTAAATTCAATGCAGTCAAACAGGACAACTTCACCATCGAGCAAAGTGGCGTTGCCCAGGTGAATATCACCATGACACTCACGAATTGAACCATTGTGACGACGTTGCTCTAATAGAGGGAGTAAACGGGTAAAACCGTCTTCGGCCCATGCTTCAAGTGCATCAAGCTGGTGTAAATCAGCTGGTTCAGTCAGTAAGGGGCGGATTTGCTCAAAGTTTTGGCGAATCGGTGCCATAATTGCATACGGATCCCCCAGCGCGTGTTCAGCTGGGACGCGTGGCGCTTCATGGTGGAAGCGGGCAATTTGTTTTGCTAATGCGTCAATATGGGTTTCGCAAAGTTCGCCACGTTTTTGCATATCACCCAGTAATTGGGTTTGCGGGAATTGGCGCATTTTAACCGCATACTCAATTGCTGGGCTGTCACCGTTTAACTGAGGTGCCTCGATTGAGCCAGTAATGGCAACAACTTCCAGATACAGGCCTTCGGTTAAACGTTGGTTAAGGCGCACTTCTTCATTGCAAAAGTGTTTGCGCGCATCAATATCAGTAAAGTCTAAAAAGCCAAAGTTTACAGCTTTTTTAATTTTGTAAGCATAAGGGCCGGTTAAAATAACCCACGAAATATGTGTTTCGATGACCTGGAAGTCTTCAACTGGATGCGGGAAGATCGCAGGATTTTGTAGGGCGGCAATCAGGGCTTGAGTCACAGGTAATCCTTGAAAGTAATAAAATAATATCTGCATTATGGCAACTGTCTGCAGCTGTGCAAACTATAACAACATGCATATTGATCTGAAACAAACTGGGTATAATTAACAGTATGACTCAAAAACGAAAATCACAACCGACTAAAAAGGCAAAAACGCAGAGTAAAGCTAAAGCCTCTCGTAACTGGCTTGGCTTGTTTCTTAAGCTCTCTATTGTCGCCGCTGTGCTGCTGGCAGGCGTACTTATTTATTTAGATGCCGTAGTGCAAGAGAAATTCTCAGGCAAACGTTGGACTGTTCCTGCTAAAGTTTATGCACGGCCTTTAGAGCTGTTTGCTGGGCAAAAGCTAAATAAAAATGATTTTATAACTGAACTCAATGCCTTGGGCTACCGTAATGAGCCATCAGCCAGCAGTGCTGGCGCTGTATCTGTAAATGGCAATACCATTGATCTGCATACGCGAGGATTTCAGTTTTATGAAGGTGCGGAGCCGGCGCAAGCACTCCGAGTGAGTTTTTCGGGTAATCAGATTGCCAGTCTTGCTCAGTCCAATGGCAGGTCTCTTGCTGTAGCGCGTCTTGAGCCTTTACTGATTGGTGGTTTATATCCAGCGCATCAAGAAGATCGGATTTTAATTCGTTTGGATCAAGTGCCAGACTTATTGCCGCAAGCACTGATTGCTGTTGAGGATCGAGACTTCTATAAACACTATGGCGTATCACCCAAATCCATTGCGCGAGCCATGTGGGTCAACACCTCTTCAGGTTCGCTGCGTCAGGGTGGTAGTACCTTAACTCAGCAGTTGGTCAAAAATTTCTTTCTAACTAATGAGCGTACGCTGATTCGAAAAGCTACAGAAGCCTTAATGTCGTTGCTGATTGAAGTGCATTATAGCAAGGAAGATATTTTAGAAGCTTATTTGAATGAGGTTTTTTTAGGCCAGGATGGTCAGCGTGCCGTGCATGGTTTTGGTCTTGCCAGTCAGTATTTCTTCAGTCAGCCGTTAGCTGAGCTGAAATTACACCAAGTGGCTTTGTTGGTGGGAATGGTTAAAGGGCCGTCGTACTACAATCCACGCCGTCAGCCTGAACGTGCACTTGAACGCCGTAACTTAGTGATTGATGTGTTGGTTGAGCAGGGTGTAATTGAGGCGGATCAAGCTGAGTATGCTAAAAAGCGTCCGTTGGGCATCACTAAGCAGGGCAGTTTAGCTAATACCACCTACCCGGGTTTTGTTGATCTAGTCAAGCGACAGTTGCGTGAAGACTACCGTGATCAAGACTTAACTGAAGAAGGGCTGCAGATTTTTACTAGCTTTGACCCTATAGTGCAGCGTAAAGCTGAAGATGCATTGGCGCACACCTATAAGCAGCTAGCAGGGCGTAAAGAAATTGACCAAGTTGAAACGGCGATGCTGGTGAGTAATCCCGAATCAGGTGAGGTATTAGCCTTATTAGGCAGCCGCCAGCCGCGCTATGCAGGCTTTAACCGAGCCTTAGATGCAGTTCGCCCTATTGGTTCATTGGTGAAGCCTGCGGTGTACTTAGCTGCCTTGGAGCAGCCTAATCAATACACTTTGACCAGTTATATTGAAGATGCAACGTTTTCTGTGAAAAGCCGCAGCGGTAAAGCTTGGACACCACAAAACTACGATCGTAAAGAGCATGGCACAGTGTTTTTATATCAGGGGCTGGCACAGTCCTATAATCTATCCACTGCTAAGTTAGGTCTAGAAATGGGCGTGCCACGGGTTTTGCAAACAGTGCGTAAGCTGGGTGTTGAGCGCGAGTGGCCTGCTTATCCATCGATGTTGCTCGGTGCAGGTAGCTTAACTCCGATTGAAGTCGCTGGTATGTATCAAACGATTGCCAATGGTGGTTTTAATACGCCATTGCGCGCTATTCGCAGTGTTTTAACTTCGGATGGCGAACCACTCGGGCGCTATCCCTATACAATTGAACAGCGCTTTGATGCGGGGGCGATTTATTTAACCCAAGAGGCGATGCGTCGAGTGATGACTGAAGGCACTGGGCGGTCGGTGTATAACCGCGTTCCATCTTCTATAACTTTGGCGGGTAAAACAGGCACCAGTAATGATTTGCGCGATAGTTGGTTTGCCGGCTTTGGCCAAGACTTATTGGCTGTGGTGTGGATGGGGCGCGATGATAATGGCAAAACACCATTGACCGGTGCAAGCGGCGCTTTACAAGTTTGGGCTAATTTTATGGAGAAAGCACAGCCCACTTCGTTGAATATGTCACCGCCTGAAAATGTGGTTATGGCCTGGGTAGATGCCTACTCAGGACTTGGCAGTGCTAAAGGCTGTCCGGGAGCGGTACAAATGCCGTATATTCGCGGCAGTGAACCTCTGGCAGGTGAATCCTGTGATAAACCTGACTTAATAAAAGAACCCGTTGAGTCGGTTAAAGGTTGGATTCGTAGTTGGTTAAATTAATATGTATGGGGAATTGATGTGAGTAAGCATGCAGTCATCTTAATTGCACTGGCAACGCTACTAGCCGGTTGTGCTGGCTCGCAGCACAGAGCTATACCCGTGGTTGAAAGTGGTGGACCGTTAACACCTGGAGCCATGCGTGACAATCAAGCGCGACAGGTGGCAGGATCGACAGCGCCTGCGCAACAGGACACAGTCATAGTTGTACCGCAAGGAGCGACTGAGGGCGTACAAGCTTATGCCGTGCCGAGCGCTCCGATTGGTGGCATACAGGTTTATCATACTGATGCGCCATCGGGCACACCTAATATGCGAGCTGCAACCTCCTCTATACCTATGGGTGATCAAGCACGTCTTGCTGCAGATGAGCAGCTTGCAGGCCCTGTCTTAGCCTTACTGACGACAGCAAAAGAGCAGCAGAATAGCGGTGATTATAATGGTGCAGCATCAAGTCTTGAGCGCGCTCAGCGTATCGCTCCACGTGAGCCACAAGTGCTCTATCGCTTGGCTGAGGTGCGTTTAGCACAAGGTGATGCAGGCCAGGCTGAACAATTAGCCCAGCGAGGCTTAAGTTATAGTAATGGGCTGCCAGCATTGCAGGCAGGTTTGTGGGACTTAATCGCTCGTGCACGTACTCAGCAAGGTAATACGGCTGGCGCACAAGAGGCACAGCGCCGTGCTAGGGTGAATTTGTAATGACGGCCTATACTCACGCACATTTAATTGCATTGCTGTCTGAGCTCGAAGATGAGTTACGGCAGCTGAGTTGGTGGCAACAGCATGCGCCAAGTGCGCAGGCCCTGCAAAGTCAGCAGCCATTTAGTGTGGATACTTTAGAGTTTTCACAGTGGCTGCAGTGGCTATTTATCCCGCGGATACATAGCCTGTTAAATGCTGGGCAGCCGCTACCCAGTCAGTGTGCAATTTATGAAATGGCTGAAATGGTGTATTGCGAGCAGTTATCCACAGTGGCCGGCTTGCTGGCTTGTTTAAAGCGTATTGATGCGGCAATTGTATCACCACAGCAACTGCACTAACCCATAAGCGCTGATAAGCTGTGCTACTTTAAGTTAGCACAGTGCTTACTCAGCGCTTCTTTAACTTCGGCGATGCGCGCTTGACGTTCTTCTTCGCTTAGGCGTGATGGCTTGCCATCTACAGTTGCGAGTACTCTGGGGTTATTTTCTAGTTGTGCGAGGTTGTAACGCATCTCAGTGCAATATTTTGTGAGCTCGGCTGTTTCTGCTGCAACTTGCTTGCGTACTTCGTTATTGATTTCAGCTTGAGATTTTGTCTCAGCTTGAGAGCCTTCAGTTGGGGTTTTATCGACTAGCTCGGGTTGGAAAACCTTTGTGTTGATTTTTTTAGCAGCTTCTTGTGTGGGTGGTTCAGAAGAGAAATGGGTTACGTTCTGAGCGTCGACCCATGTGTATACCTGGGCAGCCAATAGCTGTAATGGTGCACTGAACAGTAGCAAAAAACTGGCAATGTGTAGTAGACCACGCATGCAATATCCTTGACTGTGTCTGACTAAGATGGATGGTAAAATAGCTAGCATTACTGCTAAATATACCTTAAAAGTTGATATAGCAACCTTATGGTTGCACTCAAGCCCTATAAATACTTATTATATACAACAAATAGCCCAAGATTTAAGATAAATGACTCGTAAAGCTTGACTTGCGGCTGCTGAATACGAACAATTCATAGATAGCTGTAATGTTTGCCTCAAAAAGGCACTTAGAGCATGAGTTCATGAGGTGCGTACCCGCGCCACCCGTTATACCCGTATCGCGTTACCTCGCGCTGGGTGAGGAATCTTTAGACATTCGGATTTCTCTATGCTGCTTATTTTCGGCGGCAGGGTAGTCGGCAATCACCGTCACCCATGCTACAAATAACAGCAACCTACAATCAGATTGCCCTTGATGAGGGGCGATATTCTGGCGTTTTAGAGGTGTTACTGTGGAACTTTTATCCGGCGCAGAAATGCTCGTTCGCTCGTTGCGTGACGAGGGCGTTAAATATATCTATGGCTACCCAGGTGGTGCCGTACTGCATATTTATGATGCATTATTCAAAGAGCCTGCACTAACGCACATTTTAGTGCGTCATGAGCAAGCTGCAACACATATGGCTGATGGTTATGCGCGTGCAACTGGTAAAGCTGGTGTGGTGCTAGTGACTTCAGGTCCTGGTGCAACTAACGCTGTTACTGGTATTGCTACTGCGTTTATGGACTCGATCCCGATGGTCGTAATCTCTGGTCAAGTACCCAGCGATATGGTCGGTACAGATGCGTTCCAAGAAACAGACATGATCGGTATCTCGCGTCCTATCGTTAAGCATAGCTTTATTATCAAGCACCCATCAGAAATTGCTGAAGTGGTGAAGAAAGCTTTTTACTTAGCTGAGTCAGGCCGTCCCGGTCCTGTGGTTATTGATGTCCCTAAAGACATGACCAACCCAATTGATAAGTTTGAATACAGCTATCCAAAGAAAGCGAAGCTGCGTTCATATGCGCCCGCGACGCGTGGCCACTCTGGTCAGATCCGCAAGGCTGCAGAGATGCTATTGGCTGCTAAGCGTCCAATGATTTACGCCGGTGGTGGTGTGATCTTGGGTGGTGCTTCTGCTCAATTGACAGAAATGGCAAAAGGACTGAACGCACCTGTGACCAATACCTTAATGGGTTTAGGTTGTTTCCCAGGAATGGATCGTCAATTTGTTGGTATGTTGGGTATGCACGGCAGTTACACAGCTAACTTAGCTATGCACCACTGTGATGTATTGATTGCTGTTGGTGCGCGCTTTGATGACCGTGTGATTAACGGTGCTGAGAAGTTCTGTCCAAACGCAAAAATTATTCATATTGATATTGATCCAGCGTCAATCTCTAAAACAATTAAAGCAGATATCCCAATCGTTGGGCCTGTTGATAGCGTGTTGAATGACATGCTGGCTGCTCTGAAAGATATCGGCACCAAGCCAAATCCAGATGTTGTCGCCAGTTGGTGGAAGCAGATCGATGAGTGGCGCGGTAACGGTAAGTTATTCCCATACGACAGCGGTGATGGCAGCATTATTAAGCCACAAACTGTTATCGAAACATTGTGTGACGTGACCCATGGTGATGCGTTTGTAACCTCGGACGTAGGTCAGCACCAGATGTTTGCTGCGCAGTACTATCGCTTTAATAAGCCCAATCGTTGGATTAACTCCGGTGGTCTAGGCACGATGGGCTTTGGTTTCCCTGCAGCGATGGGGGTTAAGCTGAACTTCCCTGATGACGACGTTGCCTGCGTGACCGGTGAAGGTAGTATTCAGATGAATATTCAAGAGCTTTCCACCTGTTTGCAGTATGACTTGCCAGTTAAGATTATTAACCTGAACAACGGTGCGTTAGGCATGGTTCGTCAGTGGCAGGATATGGTCTACAATAGCCGCTATTCGCACTCTTATATGGAATCGTTGCCTGATTTCGTTAAGTTGGTTGAAGCCTACGGTCATGTGGGTATGCGTATTACTGACCTCAAAGATCTTAAGCCAAAAATGGAAGAAGCCTTTGCGATGAAAAATCGTTTGGTTTTCCTAGATATTCAAGTTGATACCAGTGAGCACGTGTATCCAATGCAAATACGCGATGGTGCAATGCGCGATATGTGGCTCAGCAAAACGGAGCGGACATAATCATGAGACATATCATTTCTTTGCTTTTAGAAAATGAGCCCGGTGCATTGTCTCGTGTGATCGGCCTGTTTTCTCAGCGTAACTACAATATTGAAAGTTTGACTGTTGCTCCGACAGAAGATTCAACCTTGTCACGTTTGACCTTGACTACTGCAGGCAAAGAGGATGTGATTGAACAAATCACTAAAAACCTCAATAAGTTGATCGAAGTGGTTAAGTTGGTTGATCTGTCAGAGAGTGCGCATATTGAACGTGAGTTGATGCTGGTTAAAGTTAAAGCCAGTGGCGCTCAACGTGCAGAAATTAAAAGGACTGCTGATATTTTCAGAGGTCAAATTGTTGATGTTTCGCCAAGTCTGTATACCGTACAGTTAGCGGGAACAACAGATAAATTGGATAGCTTTATCCAAGCGATTGGTCCGGCCTCTATTTTAGAGGTGGTGCGCAGCGGTGTAACCGGTATTGCGCGTGGCGACAAAGTTTTAAGCCTTTGAATAAATCATGAGGGGCGCGTGCCCCTCAATATTAGGAGAATTTTATGAAAGTTTACTACGACAAAGATTGTGATCTATCCATTATCAAAGGCAAGAAAGTAGCCATTATTGGTTATGGCTCACAAGGTCATGCGCACGCATGCAA
>LFRM01223480.1_pt1 | contig 12916 bp, 16 predicted proteins | sample 618341 | NCBI WGS metagenome assembly LFRM01 (sample SAMN03654438, study PRJNA283298) | anaerobic digester metagenome | isolation source: pool of bioreactors CSTR01a, CSTR02a, and CSTR03a thermophilic anaerobic... | place: Denmark: Kgs. Lyngby | collected 2014-05-21
CACCAAGGGCGGTACTCTCAAGGTTTTTTGTTCGATAAATCGGTTTTTGAAGTAGGTCTGCTTGAAACTGCATTAAAAAATTGTTTGCCGAAGCCCCACCATCTACCATAAGCCCCTTCAGTTCGATGCCGCTATCCTTTTGCATCAAATGAAGAACGTCCCTAGACTGAAAGGCAATGGATTCCAGGGTAGCTTTAATGAGATGTTCTTTTCTACTGCCCCGAGTAAGGCCAAAAATACCACCCCGAGCATACATATCCCAATAGGGTGCACCTAGGCCTGTAAAAGCGGGCACCACCACAACTCCACTTTCGCCAGCCATTATGGCATAGTGCTCACTACTGGGGGCATCCTCAATAAGACCCAGCTCATCTCTTAACCACTGGACAGCGGCTCCGGCATTAAATATACTGCCCTCCAGAGCATAGCATATCTCGTCACCAATCTTCCAACCCACCGTAGCAAGGAGTCCACTGTTTTTTATAACGGGTTTTGCACCGGTATTCATCAGCATAAAACATCCCGTACCATAGGTGTTTTTTGTCATACCCTGATCAAAACAAAGCTGGCCAAAAAGCGCTGCCTGTTGGTCTCCGGCTATACCGGTTATAGGAATTTGAGCACCCCCAAAGATTTCGGGATGAGTAAGACCAAAAAAGCCTGAACAGTCTCTTACTTCAGGCAAAATCTCCTGGGGAATATTCAAAAGTTCTAAAATTTCTTTGTCCCAGGCAAGCATATCAAGATTAAAAAGCATAGTTCTGGAGGCGTTGCTTACATCGGTGGCATGGACCTCGCCTCGGGTTAAATTCCAAAGTATCCAGCTGTCCACGGTGCCAAAGGCAATTTCGCCGGCTTTGGCTCTTTCGCGGAGCCCGGGTATATGGTCAAAAAGCCAGAGTATTTTCGTAGCGGAAAAGTAGGCATCGGGAACAAGTCCTGTTCTCTCTCTAAGAAAATCCGTCAAGCCTTTTTTCTTCAATTCCTCACAATAGGGCGCGCTGCGCCGGCACTGCCAAACAATGGCATTATAAAGAGGCTCACCGGTTTTTCGGTCCCAGAGAATAGTGGTTTCCCTTTGATTGGTAATCCCAATGGCTGCTAGATCCAAAAGGGCGATTCCCCCTTCTTCCAAAGCCTCCCTAGCAACAGCAATTTGGGAGGTCCAAATTTCCCAAGGTTTATGTTCAACCCAGCCCTCCATGGGATAAATCTGAGTAAATTCTCTTTGGGCAGAACTTAATATCTGGCCATCTTCATTAAATAAAAGAGCACGGGAACTGGTAGTTCCTTGGTCTAAAGCCAATACATACTTCATTATCCACCTCAACTTTAATCTATTTTATCATACCTAGCAACATTTTCTAGACCTGAGTGGGGAAAAGTTGTACACTAAAAAGAAAAGGGAGGCATGAATGAACTATCCTTACCCATCCCAAAGAAATGTTGTCTACGGCTATCGAGGCATGGTAGCCACAGGAAATGTCCTCGCAGCCCAAGCTGGCCTTGAAATGCTTAAAAAGGGGGGCAATGCCATCGATGCAGCTCTAGCTACTTCACTATGTCTTAGCGTCACCGAATGTTGTAGCAATGGCCTCGGCGGAGACCTTTTTGCCATTATATACTATAAAAACCAATACTTCGGTATAAACAGTCATGGTCCGGCTCCAAGGTTACTCAGCCTTGAAGCACTTAAAGAAAAAGGATTCGATCATCTTCCCAAAAGTGGTCCGGAATCCGTAACGGTTCCGGGACTTATCGGCGGGGTAGCTGCTCTCCAAGANNTCCTGGGAAGAAATTGCAGCGCCGGCCATGGCCTATGCGACCCATGGTTTTGCCTTGCAGCCTCGTATGGCCTTAATGATGAATAGGGCCAAGGAGCGTTTTGAAAAAGATCTCCCCCAGGCTCCCACCCTTAGCACCTGGTTTTCCGCTTTTTTGCAAGATAGAGACTGCTTTAAAGAAGGAGACTTACTAAAACTCCCTGGCCACGCTAGGGCTCTGGAAGAACTGGCAAAAACAAAGGGCAAAAGCTTTTACCACGGTACCATTGCCGATGAAATCGATGCTTTTATGAGAAAAAATGGTGGATTTCTAAGAAAAGAAGATCTGAAAGTCTTCAAACCCCAATGGGTAAGTCCACTATACACCGACTACAAAGGCCACCGCGTATTTGAGCTTCCCCCCAGCGGCCAAGGCATAGGTGTTTTGATGGCCCTGAAAATCCTTGAGAAAACCGGCTATAGTCTTCATAATTCCATTGAAGCTACGAAACTCTCCCTTTCTTATATGCAGCGCCACCTTGCCGATGAAGGGGCTATGGTCCATCCCTTGAGCGCTTTTCTTGAAGACTTCCCTGAAAAAGCCGCCGGAATAATTGGACAGAGAGCCCTAGTGCCGGAAGAAACCGAACTCTTTGGCGATAATACCGTTTATCTATGTGCCGCCGATGGCGAGGGAAATATGATTTCTCTCATCCAGAGTAATTATATGGGATTTGGTTCCGGTGTTGTTCTACCCCACTGGGGTATCGCCCTACAAAATCGAGGCTGCAATTTCTCCAATGATCCCACTTCTGCTAACTCTTTGGCACCGGGAAAACGTCCCTATCACACGATCATTCCAGGATTTATTGAAAAGCCTGGAACATTCCGTGGGCCCTTCGGCGTCATGGGGGGCTTTATGCAACCCCAGGGCCAGCAACAAATTCTTATGAATATGATAGAAGAAGGTCTGAACCTACAATCCGCCATCGATAAACCGAGATGGCAGTGGATTAAAGGGAGAAAACTTCACCTTGAGGAAGGTTTTTCAAAGGGGGAGCTGGAGGAGCTGGAAAAAAGAGGCCACGAGGTCGAAATTCTACAGGACCCCGTTTCCTTTGGCCGGGCAGAAATAATTCTTCGATACGAAAGCGGCCTACTGGAAGGGGCCTGTGAACCTAGGACCGATGCCGCCGTAGCTGTATGGTAAATTAGAAGATAAGAGCCCGCCCCCATATCGGGGCGGGCTTTTCTTAACTATATATGTTTACTTATATCTACTTATATTTATTTTGGATATACTCATCCATAGCTGCAGCAGCTTCTTTTCCTGCCCCCATTGCCAAAATAACAGTGGCAGCACCGGTTACAGCGTCGCCTCCAGCAAAGACACCTTCTCTACTGGTTTGACCTTGATCATCGGCAATAATGCATTCCCATTTGTTGGTATCAAGACCTTCAGTGGTCGAAGCAATCAGCGGGTTTGGAGATGTACCCAGGGCCATAATCACTGTATCTACAGGGATGGTAAATTCTGAGTTGTCCATAACGATGGGGCGACGTCTTCCCGACTCATCGGGCTCGCCAAGCTCCATACGTACACAGGTTAGCCCATTTACCCAGGCATTTTCATCGGCATGGATTTCAATGGGGCTTGTAAGAAACTCGAATTTAATGCCTTCTTCAATGGCATGGTGGACTTCCTCAACACGGGCAGGGAGTTCATCCATGGTACGTCTATAGATCACGGTAACATCAGAGCCAAGGCGTAGAGCCGTTCTTGCGGAGTCCATGGCCACATTTCCCCCACCGATAACGGCAGTACGGGCACCCACTTTAATGGGGGTTGCGTATTCAGGATCAAAGGCCTTCATTAGATTTGTCCGTGTGAGGAACTCATTGGCAGAAAAGACGCCATTGTAGTTTTCTCCAGGAATATTCATAAATTTCGGAAGTCCGGCACCGGAACCGATAAAGATTGCTTCGTAGCCTTCTTCAAACATTTCATCGATGGTGATGGTTCTACCTACGATAACATTGGTTTCTATTTCCACGCCTAGATGTTTTAAGTTTTCAAGTTCTGGGCGAACAACACCATCTAAGGGAAGACGAAACTCTGGGATACCATAAACCAGAACGCCACCGGGTTCATGAAGGGCTTCAAAAATAGTTACTATATAGCCTTTTTTGGCCATTTCCCCTGCACAGGAAACTCCAGCAGGTCCCGAACCAATAACGGCTACTTTATGGCCATTTTTAAGAGCACATTCGCCTACATGTATATCGTTTCTTTCCGCCCAGTCAGCAGCAAAGCGCTCAAGCTTGCCGATGGCGATAGGGTCACCCTTTTTACCGAGGATACAGGTGGCTTCGCACTGGGTTTCCTGAGGGCATACCCTGCCACAAACCGCAGGTAGGGATGTATAAACGGCAAGACTTTGTGCTGCTTCGCGGAATTTCCCATCGGCTATACAGCCTATGAAATCGGGAATATCAATATCTACAGGGCAGCCAGGCCTACATTGAGGTTTTTTACAACGAAGACAGCGAGCTGCTTCTTTCATAGCTTCTTCTTCAGTATATCCAAGGCATACTTCTTCAAAGTTTCTATTTCTTATCTCAGCAGGTTGCTCTGAAATAGGTACTCGTGTAAAACGATCCATTCTTATGCCTCCTCTAATTTACAATCTTTAACGACTTCAATATCTTTATATTGAGTTTGGCGCTTTAGAGCTTCATCGAAGTCCACTACGTGTCCATCAAATTCCGGCCCATGAACACAAGCAAACTGAGTCTTACCATCAACGGTAACCCTACAGGCACCGCACATACCCGTTCCATCAACCATGATTGGGTTTAATGAAACTGTTGTGGGTAGATTGTACTTTTTAGTGGTAAGAGCAACAAATTTCATCATAATCATAGGACCAATGGCCACAACATGATCATATTTTTTACCCTGATTTACCACTAGTTCTTCAATATAAGCCGTTACCAGACCATGAAAACCATAGGAACCATCGTCGGTGCAAACATAAAGATTTTCTGAAACACTGGCCAACTTGTCTTCTAATATAACAAGCTCTTTATTCTTAGCGCCTAAAATGATATCACATTTGATTCCGTTTTCATGGAACCATCGTGCCTGGGGATAAACGGGAGCCGCTCCCACACCGCCGGCAACAAAGAGAAATCTTTGTTTTCTGAGTTCTTCAAGATCCATATGTACAAATTCCGATGCTTTGCCTAGGGGCCCAACAAAATCCTTGAAGTAGTCTCCCTCTTCCATTGCTGCCATATCCTTTGTGGATTTACCCATGGCCTGTACTACGATTTGAACCGTGCCTTTTTGTGCATCATAATCACAAATGGTCAGCGGAACGCGCTCGCCTTTTTCATTATCAATGATAATGACAAACTGCCCGGGTTGAGCTGACTTTGCAACGCGTGGTGCCTCTATGTCCATGGAAAAAATATTTGGAGCAAGCACCTCTTTTTTTACAATCTTATACACTCTATCTCCTCCTAAGTGTCGAAGTATAAACTTCGCAATTAAAATAAAGGACTCGGACCCGATTATCCAGGTCATCACAAGTCCATTATACACGATATTGTTAGTTTTTTAGCAATTATTAATGATTCGATAAAAGATCGCTACAAACGAAAAAACAAAGGGTTATAAAAACGTTTATAACTCAGTAAATCGCTATAATAGCGAAATCCATCGTAATTGTTACCAGAAAAAATCATTTTCTGGTAATCCATAAGCTCCATTGTATGGGCGTAGGACTCGCCAGCCTCACTCTTTACTTCAATAATGCCCCCTAGACGTAAACCATAGATGCTCTTTGGAATTTCGCTACGGGGACCGCTATCCTCGGTGCCCCGGGGATGGGTCATATAATCCATTAGATCTCCAACATAAATCCAGCTTTCTGTAAAATCACCATCATAGCTATTCCAAGCTCCAATATAGGGATACTCTTCGCCAAAAAAACCATAGTAAAGGATCTGCGAAGCAAAATTCGCACAATTCTCCTGAAGGCTGGCAAACTGGGGGTTTCGATCAAAAATGAATTCATCTATATACCACAGAGCTCTAGTCGGATCGTATATATAGTCCGAGGAACGCATCGTATAATTTAGTGGGTTTTTCTTTGGACCAAAGGCGGGAAAAAGGAAATCATGCCTTGGGGCCTTCCGGCCATAGAATTCATGATCAATGGATTTTTTCAAAAGGTCCACGGACTCTTCATAGCTTAACTTTGGTTCAGAATATTCTTCGTTTTCATTGTGGAAATCAATGGTAGCATGACGNNTTTAGGGTTTCCTTCCAAATAAAACACTACCGTAGCATCATCACCATCGATGTAGACCTCCTCGATATCAATTTCCAAAGGAAAACGTCGGGTTTCCACATACACATAATCCTTTTCTTTAATATAGGCTCTGCGCTCCATAAGCATTTTAAAACTATTGACAAAATTGGCAGAGATATCAGAATCCAGATCAAATAGTCCCGAACTATCTATGGGATCATTTTTAAGATAGGCGCTATAAAGCGTCTCAAAATAAGAAAAAACCACATCCTCTGGCTCCATTTCCTGAGCAAAGACGCTGGGTATAAAAATCAAATACAATAATAACAATAAAAATAAGACAGGTGTCTTTTTCATACATCCTCCTGCCTTATTGTACTATACTCTTTTCAAAATAAAAAGATGATAATCCATTCTATATCCTACATCCAGTTAAATCCTAATCATAAAATAGTTCTTGAACAGATTTCTTATAATAATCAGCAAGCTTTCCTTTTATTGCGTCACGGGGGATTCTTTGACCTTGTTCATACATAGACAGGGTAGAGCGGCTGATCCCTACAGCTTTACAAACTTCTCTTCCCGGGGTCTTTCCCCTTAACATCTTAAGTCGTCGACCGATTTTTTTCGCATCCATGACTTCGTCCTCCATTGACTAATTGTACACTAAGTGTGTACCGTGGTCAAATCAAGGCGATTGCAATATTTTCACGTTACGTGTATAATATAAATACAGTGGATAATAAATTACCCAATCAAATAAATCCCAAGGAGAAAGCTAAGATGAATCTAGGAGAACGACTTCGGTCATTACGAAGAAAAAATAATCTCAGTCAAAATGATCTTGCGAAAAAATTAAATTGTACAAAAAGCAGCATCAGTATGTATGAAAACAACCATCGTCGTCCCAGTATTGAAAAACTCATAGAACTTGCAAAAATCTATAGTATCGATATGAATACCCTTCTACTTTGGCAGGAAGAAAATTCTCTATCCTCGGAAATTCCAAAAAACATAGTGGAAGAACTTGGTGAAATCACAAAAAAATAATTTAAAAATATAAGCGCCTTTCGGCGCTTTTTTAATAAAAAAAAGGCAGGAAAATCTGCCTTAACTATAACCAAAGCCCTAGCGCTGTTCTACAAATTGTACCTTTAGTCCATCGGGGTCCAAGACATAAAAAAAGCGCGTGGATGGATTGGGAGAAAAAGGTCCACTGTGAATTTTAAGTCCCTCTTTCTCAACAAAGGATATCATTTCATCCAGATTCTCTACGGCAAAACCCAAGGATACTCCTCTTGCCATAGTTACTTCTTTATTGGCCTCATTATAAATAAGTTCAACCTTTGTCTGAGCCTCTCCTAGAAAATAAATTTCCATGCCGGGAGCTTCTATATGAGCACTTATTGGCAGTCCCACAATCTTCTGGTAAAAACAAAGGGAAGCCTGCATATCCTTGACCTGTAAAGTGATCCATTTAAAATCCATTTTTACTCCTTTTTACGCTGCTTTGCTCATAACAGAAAATAGTAAGACCAAAAGACCAAGACCAATTCTGTACCATCCAAAAACTTTGAAATCATGCTTTTTAATATAGTTCATAAGAAAGCGAATGGCGAAAACACTGGTCAAGTAACTCACCAACATACTCACTATTAAGATAAAAAACTCAAATAAACTAAAGCCTCCGAAATTTCTTAGCTCCAACACAGATGCTCCAAACATGGCTGGAATGGCAAGGAAAAACGTAAACTCCGCGGCAGTTTTTCTATCAAAACCAAGATAGATTCCACCCAAAATCGTGGCCCCGCTACGAGAAGTTCCAGGGAAGATAGCAGCTACTAGCTGAAATATACCTACAATAAAAGCATCCTTATAGGTTATTTTACCAATGCGATCCACTTGTACTTTGAGGTCTTTATTTTTATTTTCCAGGTAGATAAAAAGTATACCTACAATGATAAGGGCTAGGGCTACGGATACCGGATTGTAAAAATATTTGTAGAAAGTGGATTTAAAAAGGATTCCAATGACCCCAGCGGGAATCGAAGCAAAGACTATTTTAAACCACATAATCATCTTCTGTCTTTGCACACCAAAGGGCTTAAAGGTAAAGGGGAAAATATCCTTCCAATAAAGCACCACAACGGCCATAATCGCGCCCAGCTGAATCACCACCAGATACATTTCCATAAAGGCTTCACTGACCTGGAGCTTTATTAGCTCATCAAGAAGAATCATATGACCGGTGCTACTAATTGGAAGCCACTCGGTAATCCCTTCAACAATGCCAAAAAGAATTGCCTTTAACAAGTTTAGCATGAATCCCCCTCGATGATTACAGCAAGAAGCCTAACCTTTTCTTTGTGGGGATTTCTTATGGCGTGTTCCTTCCCCTCGGGGGTAAAGGCACCATCACCCTCTTTTATATCAACCCACTGGCCATCACTCAGGGTCTGGGCGGCGCCTTCAAGAAGGAAATAGATCTCTGCTTCACCCCTATGGGTATGGGGTCCAATAGAGCAACCTTCCTCTAGGGTGACAATAGAAAATATTCTAGTGAGCCCCTGGGTCTCTTCTTTTTCAAATAGATCTAAGAACTGGAGTTTACCTTCTCCACCAAATACTTTCTCTGCTATTCTTATCTTCATTTGTTCTTTTCGCTTAATCACTATTTCCTCCAAATGTTTATTTTTTTCTACTAGGTTTTATGTTAAACTAAGGCGACTGAGGTATAAAAATGAAATTAGGACTTCGTATAATCAAAACCGTTCTTGCCGTAGCTTTGTGTTTTATTATTGATATCTTTCGCGGTGGGATGCCTTTTTTCGCTGTTATAGCAGCCATTTTATGTCTACAAAAAGGAAAAGAAAAAACCTATTCCCAGGCCATTAGTCGAACACTGGGGACCATTATTGGTGGTGTATTTGGCCTGCTGTGTCTTCTTTTTTTCCAGTATGCTGATATTGCCTACAAAAGCCCCGTATATGTAATAATTATTTCTCTTATGGCAATCCCCATTATAAATATGAATCTTTGGATCAAAAGTCCGGTTTCGGCAGCCTTTTCCTGTGTTGTGTTTTATTCTGTAACCATTGGACATTTCCAGGATTTGGCCCCCTTTGCCTTTGTTCGTAGCAGAATGCTGGATACTTTTATAGGCATTGGTGTGGCGCTTTTTCTTAACTTGGTTTTTCCCTTTAAAGGTGAAACAAAAGATCCATTGGTTCTGTGATAAAGGGCACATCTTTGACAAGATCTCCATAGCCCCAACTGACTTGAAGGCCTTTACACCGGGCCTTTTTTGCTGTCAAAATATCCACGGAACTATCACCCACATAGAGAACCTCTGTGCTGTCCTTTCCCATCCTTTCGATTAGATAGATCAAAGAGTCTGGATTGGGCTTTCTTGCAAAGCCAGCATCACTTCCCAGTACATCCAAGAACCGTTCGGGAAAATAGATTTCGCAAACTTTAATAAGAGCTTCATGGGGTTTATTGCTGAGCACAGACATAGTAATCTGTCTCTTTTCCAGTTCATCCAACAACCCTGGAATCCCGGTATAGGCCTTTGTATATCTATTGAGATTATCCTTGTAATGTTTTTTAAAGGTCTCAACAAACCCTTCTGGATTTTTTGCACCCAATCTTTGCATTAGCACATAGGGGCCCTCACCCAGGGCTTCTCTAACCTGCTTCTGGCTAGGGCCTTCAAAACCATAAAACTCAAAAGCATAGCTTACGCTCTCCTGAAGATCTTTTAGTGTATCCAGAAGGGTCCCATCGAGATCGAATATTACTGATTTTATCAATTTACGCCTCCAAAAATCCGCCCTTGGAGAAACTCCTTCGTGCCTTCTTTCCAAGAAAGCCCAACAAAACACTCAAAGAAATGTTCCATATCCGTCGGCTTTTCCCGGTGCTTATTTAAAAAGAGTTTCATCACAGGATAGAAAATCTCTGGTTGGAGAAACTCTTCTAATTCTTCTAAGAGCATCCATCCTCCCAAGCTCAGATCTCTTCCCTTTAACTCCTTTAGGCTCTTGCCTCTAACCCTATCCCTGCCCTGTTTATAGTCATCATTAAACCCTTCGATTTCTCCGGGACTATAGATGTTTTTAATGATTTTTGATGTAAAAAATAAGACAAAGCCCTCATTAAAGAATTCCTCTGCTTCGTAAGCCCCTACGGTCCATCCCAGTCTAAGATAGACCCTGAGGATATCTTCAAAACCTCGGAGACTTCCTTTATTCGGCCAAGGGAAAAAGAAACTGCCATCCAGTTCAAAGGCTGTCTCGCCCTGGGGTAATACAACATATCGTAGGGGTCCGGGAAAGGCTCCATCACCACATAGATTTCGCATATAATCCCAGGCTCTACGCAAAACTAAACTCAAAAGCTCTACTTCGGGCTCTTTCTTTAAAAGATAAATTTCTCCCGAAAAAATCCGATCCACATAGTAGCGAGCAATGCTAAAAACCGGTCCGTTTTCTCCCCTAAAAATAAAGCGAAGAAGACCTTTTTTATGTTGAACTTTTTCCAGTTCATGGGTGCTAATTACAACAAAATCCTCGGGAATAATGACCTCGGTGTAACGAATTGGCGGAATATCTTCACCAAAAAGAGGAAGAAAACTGCCATCGTCGCGGATAAAAAGCCAAGGTCGCTGGGGGTCAATATAAAGCTGATAATTGAAATTGTATCGGTGACCAGGAGGAAGATTGTACATATCAAGAGAACTTCCTTTTCTGGGCATCAAAAAGCCTTCCCCGTCATCGACAAGAAAATTTGTAATAAAACACTGGGGATTTAATAAAAGCTCTCGTCCTGGTATCTCCCAGCTATTGATGCTTACTTCAACATGAAAGGCGCCCAAGTTGGGACTCATTTGAATTTTTGTAATCATAACACCCTCCTGGGGGCATTATAACACTTATCTTACCAAATGGCGCCCCAGTACCTATAAAAAAAGAGCCCTAAAGGCTCTTAGCGTAGTTCTCTTCCCGCCACAGCACTGCTGATTTCCGGCATCAGTTCACTGGAAATATCTTGCAAAATCTTCTCGAGTTTTTCTACATCTTCTTTGGAGAAGTGTTCATGGATTCTTTCCATAACTGTAACGATATAACTGTTTTTAAGGTCATTGTAGGCATGGAATTTATCGGTGACTTCCAAATGAAACTCTCTACGATCATTCTTGGAGCGAATCTTTTGAATATAGCCCTTGCGAACCAGTGAGGATATTTTATAGGCGGCATTGGGGTGAGAAATATTTAAAAAGTTCGCATACTCACTGACGGTGGGACGGTTTAAAGCATAAATCACCTCTACGGAAATGGTTTCAGAGGAGGTCAAGGAGGCTTCCCTGTCTTCAAAGTTCTTAAAGATGTTTTTATAGAAATTAAGTTTGAATTTTTCGTAGACTTGATTAAAAGATTTTTCCAACATATATCCCTCCTTAATAAAAATATTACGTTACTTTATAGAGAATGTCAATTGCCCCTGGGCTACAATTTCCCCATCGACCATTGCCCTTACTTCGCCTTTGCCTATGCCCATTTTAAAGCCCAGAATTTTGCAGTAAAGCTCCAGACTGTCTCCGGGTAGCACTTCCTTTTTAAATCGCATTTTGTCAACACCGCCAAAAAGAACTAGTTTTCCTCTGTGCTCTTCAAGGCTTAGTACGCATAGAGCCCCAAGCTGAGCTAGGGCCTCTATAATCAGAACCCCGGGCATAAGAGGATAGTCGGGAAAATGTCCCATAAAATGAGGCTCATTTAAACTCACTTGTTTAATGCCCCTAGCCCAAACTCCGGCCTCTCCCTCCAGAACCTTATCGACTAAAAGAAAAGGGTAACGGTGGGGCAGGATGTCCATGATTTCCTTTGCATTATATTTCACTATCTTCCCACTTTCTAAAGAGAATAGAAGCGTTATGGCCGCCAAATCCAAAGGAATTGCTCATGGCTGTTTTAAACTCATAGTTTCTAGGTTCCAAAACCAGATTCAGATCGCATTCTTCGTCGGCGACCTTATAACCAACATTGGCAGGTAATATTCCTTGGTCCATAGCCACTAGGGTAACAATGGCTTCCACCGCTCCCGATGCTCCAAGAAGATGGCCCATCATCGATTTAGAACTACTAACAAACACGTCTTTCACATGCTCCCCCAGTAGTTTTTTAATGGCTTGGGTTTCCGTCTTGTCATTGAGAGCTGTACTGGTTCCGTGGGCATTGATATAGTCCAGGTCTTCCGGGCTAAGACCACCATCCTCCAGCGCCATTTCCATGGCTCTAAAGGCAAGCTCTCCTCCTGGTGAGGGTTGGGTTATATGACCGGCATCGCAGGTACTGCCATATCCGATAATCTCAGCATAGATCTTTGCTCCTCTTTCTAGAGCGTGACCCAGTTCTTCCAGTACAAGAATTCCGGCTCCTTCGCCCATCACAAAACCGCTGCGCTCTTTATCAAAGGGAATACTGGCTCTTTTTGGATCCTTGGAGGTTGAAAGCGCTTTCATAGAAGCAAATCCACCGATGGCAAGGGGATTGATACCGGCTTCGGCGCCGCCGCACAAAACCACATCCAAATATCCATCGCGAATACTATGAAAAGCTTCGCCTATGGCATCGGTTCCACTGGCACAGGCCGTAACCGGGCATTTGCAACTACCATTAAATTGCAATTCAATCGCAAGGTAGGCGGCAACCATATTGGAGATTACTTTGGGAATAAAAAAGGGAGAGATTCTTGAAAACCCTGACTTGCAGGCTTTAAAGGATTCTTCTTGAATGGTGTTGATGCCACCGATTCCCGAACCCACATTGACTC
>LFRM01270764.1_pt1 | contig 12911 bp, 10 predicted proteins | sample 618341 | NCBI WGS metagenome assembly LFRM01 (sample SAMN03654438, study PRJNA283298) | anaerobic digester metagenome | isolation source: pool of bioreactors CSTR01a, CSTR02a, and CSTR03a thermophilic anaerobic... | place: Denmark: Kgs. Lyngby | collected 2014-05-21
GAGGCTGTCTCAAAATAGAGGCAGTCTCTCTTTTTTTGTACTATGTTAAAAAGAACGGCAAGTTCTCATTTCTACCAACGAAAACTTGCCTAATTACTTAAAGATTAGTATCTTTAAGTGCCTTTAAATTAGTGCAAAAATAATGTTTAAATCTTACACTACCAACGATAATCTGCTACTTCCACCCAGTTTGGGGGAAATGATCCCGCAAAACGATCCGGTACGGGTAGTTCACCGTATCATCGAGCAGATAGATTTGAAGAGTTTGTACAGAAAATACTCTCACCTTGGCAGTCACGCCTATCATCCTCGCTTGATGCTCAAGCTGATTGTCTACGCCTACCTTCGTAATGTTTATTCCTCCCGCCGCATAGAAGAGCTATCGCGCAATGATATCCGATTCTTGTGGCTGAGCGGGATGAATGTTCCGGATCATAACACCATCAACCGGTTTCGTTCGGGACGATTGAAAGGGATGTTGAAAGAGGTTTTTGCCACGATTGTGAAGTTCCTGGAGGCAGAAGGCTTCGTTAGCCTGGAAAGAGCCTATACCGATGGCACCAAGATTGAATCTGTTGCCAACCGCTACACTTTTGTCTGGGGCAAGTCAATCCAAACCAGGACGGGAAAGATTGCCGAAGAGATCAACGAGCTGTGGGCCTACGCCGAATCGGTGACCAAGCAGGAGCTGCTCCAGGAGGCCCCTTTGCTGCCCGAAGATATCAGCAGCGAGAAAGTACGTGAGGTGGTGGAGAAGATCGATGAGACCCTGCGGGATGTGGATTGCGATAAGAAGATCAAGCAGAAGGTGAAACGGGTGAAGAAAGCCTGGCCGGAGCAACTGGAACGATACGAGCAGCAGGAGAAAATCCTGCAGGGTCGCAACAGTTACTCCAAGACAGACCCGGATGCCACTTTCATGCGGATGAAAGAGGACTACATGCGTAATGGGCAACTCAAGCCGGCATACAACGTACAGATCTCCACCAACGACCAGTTCATCACCAATTACAGTCTTCACCAGACCACCTCCGATACCACCACTTACATCGACCATCTTGAGCAGTATAAATCCCTTTATGGCCTCTACCCGAAAGAATCCATTGCCGATGCAGGTTATGGCAGCGAGGAGAATTATCTTTACGCACAGGGAAAAGGGATCAACACCTTTATCAAGTACAACTACTTCCACAAGGAGCAATCCGGGAAATGGATGAATGATCCTTTCCGTTCTTCCAACTTTTATTACAATGAGAAACAGGATTGCTTTTATTGCCCCATGGGACAACCCATGCGCCTGATCTATATACAAAAGCAGAGAACCAAAACCGGTTTTACACAAGAAGTACATCATTACCAGGCGGTTCGTTGCCAGGGATGTCCTTTAAGGTCTCTTTGCCACAAATCCAGGAATGACCGGGTGATACAAGTCAATCACAGGCTAAGTAAGTTAAAGGCCAAAGAGAAAGAGAAGTTGCTCTCTGAAGAAGGGTTGATGCATCGAAGTCAAAGGCCTCAGGATGTGGAGGCCACCTTCGGTAACCTGAAAAATAATAAAAACTTCAAGCGGTTCCTTTGCAGAGGCAAGGACAGGACAGAAGTGGAGTTTGGATTGCTCTCGATTGCCCATAACCTGGCAAAAGTAGCATCATAAGGCCTTAATGGGCTGTTTTTTTTCCTTTTATATGCTTTTTACCCTCCAAATAGCAGAAAGTTTAGAAACTCACATTCGAAAAACAGAAGAAATCGATTCTTGGTGAAAAAATAAGACAGAAAAAAGGCCATCTCATTTTATATTATGAGACAGCCTCTTTTTTAATCTGTTGCTGAAAAGGGATCAGTTATTCCACAACTTTCGGCATCATCACGATTGTTTTCTTGTTACCCTGATCCATTAATGTTCTTGTGAAATCCTGAATATCTTTGGGAGTGATAGCATTCACGGTGTCTATATATCCTGAATGCATATCTTCACCGTAGAAATAGATCTCGTCGAGAATATTCATCCAGTAACGGTTTTCTTTCAGATTTTCAGTATAACTCTTGTTCATATATTCTTTCACCTTGGAAAAATCGGCTTCACGGGGACCTTGGGTTGCAATCTCATTCAATACGTTAAAGATTATCTGGTTGAGGTGTGTCATCTTTTCAGGATCGGTATCGAACATGATCTGAAGGATGGTTTGACCCTCCGGATAGCGGGAGATGGCACCGGCTGAAGAGACACCATAGGTACCGCCCTCATCTTCCCGTACTTTCTCAGTGTATACAATATCCAGTATCTGGTCGAACATGCTCATCAGAATCTGATTCTTCATGTTGCGTTCAAAGGTCCCGGTCAATGTGTTAAAGACAGAGGCTTTTGGGTTTTGCATCTCCCGTTGGAAAATGTTCTCCATTTCACCCTCTTTGAAATCCATTGGTACCTTTAAGAATTCACCTCTTGCTGCTTCACCCGGCAGGGAGGCAAGATACTGTTCAACCACGGGACGTACCTTCTCCTCATCAATATTGCCCACCAAGGTGAAGACAAAACTGCCCGGATTAAGGAATTGCTGTTTGAACATCACTATGATACGGTCGTAATCCACATCTTTCAGGTCATCCAGCTTGATTCTTCTGGTGAGCGGGTTATCACCATAGATTGCTGTGGTGATGGAATCACTGAAAGCCACCATCGGTTCTGCCTCCTGATTTTTAAGTTGTGTTTCCATGCGCTGGATATACGATTTGAATGCATCTGCATCCTTACGTGGTGCAGTGAAATAGAGATAAACCAGCTGGAGCATGGTCTCGAAATCCTTGATGGAGGATGAGCCGTTGAAATCCTGTGTTGTCATGCTGATGCTTGGCCTTACAGAAGCTGTTTTGCCGGCCAGCACTTTCGGCAGGTCGGTGGCACTGAAATTTCCAACACCCCCCAGCGTCATCACTGAGCTCATCAGCCTGCTATTGACAGGATCCTGCATGGCATATTGCGAATAGCCTCCCACGCTTGTTGCGGTCATCATGATCTCATCATCTTTGAAATCAGTGTTTTTCAGGATCACTTTCATACCGTTCTGAAGCGTCCACACGGTGGCATCCATTGCTTCATTTTTCTCCTCTTTTACTATCTTGCCGGGAGCGGGAGGTGTAGCGACAAGCGGTTCGTCGATAACTTGTTCGGCATAAGGTTCAATGGTCTCTGCTTTCACAGAAGTCAAGACAGTCAGCAACTCCTCATCAGAGGGATAAACGAGATCTTCCTTTTCGGGTCCTGTGATGCCGATCACAATATTCTCATCACCTATCAGCTGTTTGATGGTTTGGTTGATTGCCTCCACAGGAATATTGGGGGCCACTGCCTGCATGAACTGATGCTCGAACTCAATTCCGGGGAAGGGTTCTCCATCTGTGAATGCACGCACATATTCCTGCGAGTAGGATGCGTTCCTCTGTTTGTCGCGGTTGTTGTACAAATCCTCCAGGCTCTTGAGGATATTGGTACGGGCCATTTCATATTCTGAAGCAGTGAAACCGTATTGTTTCGCACGTTCTGTCTCGCGAACCATGGCGGCAAGCGCTTTGTCAATTTTATCCTCCGCACTCTGTGCAACTACGGTCCAGGCATCTTTTGTTTTTGCAACAAAAAAATCGTCGTCGTACGCATTGGCAGCAGTGAAAGGAGCGTCGGGCTTCTGTGTGATCTCCGCAAAACGCTGGTTCATCATCAATGATGCTGCATTCATGATGTAGTTTGTCAGATAACCCATCTGTGTGTTCTTCAGCTCTTCCGGCAGAGGGTCATGCTTGTAGAACAACATCAGCTGTGTAGCCCTTGCTTCCTTGTCGGTAGCGATGGCGACCAGCGGTTCTTTGTTATCAGGTACGGGATAATATTCCCGTTCTGCCCTTTCGGCATCGAGGGTGATAGGAGAGAAGAGCGCTTTCACCTTCTGTTCCATCTCATCCACGTTCACATCACCTACAATGATGATACCCTGCAGGTCGGGACGGTACCATTTATGGTAATAAGCCCTGATCTCCTCGGGCTTGAAGTTGTTGATCACATCGATGCTGCCGATAGGCATACGTTTCGCATATTTGCTATCGGGATACATCTTAGGTAGCAGCTGGTCCCACAGACGTTGCTGGGCACCACCACGTGTGCGCCACTCTTCGCGGATGACACCGCGTTCGCTTTCCAGCTCCTCTTCTTCCAGGGCGATGGCATTAGACCAGTCATGCAGTACCAGCAGGGCTGAATCCATCAGGTTGATGTTGGTGGTGGGGATATTGTTCATGTAGTAGACTGTCTCATCAAACGATGTGTAGGCGTTGATATTGGTGCCGAACTTAATTCCGTTGTCCTGCAGGTAGTTGAGCATATCTTTTCCAGGGAAATTCTTCGTTCCGTTAAAAGCCATATGTTCCAGGAAGTGAGCCAATCCGGCCTGACTATCCTCTTCCTGCATCGAGCCAACCTTTTGAGCGATGTAGAAATCAGCCCTGTTTTCGGGAAGGCTGTTGTGACGGATGTAATAGGTGAGTCCATTCTCCAGTTTACCTGTCCTCACGTTCGGATCGAGCGGCAGAGGAGGGTTCTGTTGTGCCATTGCAACAACTGTTGTTACAAGGAACAGTAATGTTAAAATTTTTCTCATGACATTTTTTTTAAAAAGTTTTAAAAACATAGTTTAATTACGACGCACGATTATTCTTTACTTTGTGCAAGGAGGAGCGTGATCTGCCGGATAGTCCGTTTAAATCCTTTCCAGTACAATTTTGATCAGCTCTTCTGTTGAACCTTTATAATTCGCATTCGATTCCAGGGCAACACGATTGGCAATGATGGCACAGACTGTCATGGCTTTATGCCCCATCATCCTGCCCAATCCCGCAATGGCAGAGCTTTCCATTTCGTAGTTGGTGATGGAGTACTCTCCGAAGCGAAACGACTCTATTTTGGCGTTCAGATCGGGATCAGCGAGACCGAGGCGTACATGTCTCCCCTGTGGCCCGTAGAAACCGATGGCAGAGATGGTCACTCCGCGAATCATATCGTACCCGATACGATCCACCAGCTCTTCGTCTGCACTCACCACGTAAGGGGCACAGTGGTAGGGCGACCAGTTCACATGTTTCTGGAAAGCCTCTTCGAAATCCTCTTCGCATACAGCTCTGGAGTTGGCATAATAATGAAGCAGTCCGTCAAAACCAATCGATTTCTCCGAGACAACATAGGAACCAACAGGACAGTGAGTCTGCATCCCTCCCGATGTGCCTACGCGAATCATGGTCAGCTGTTTAAACGCATCCCTGACCATGCGTGTATTGAAGTCGATGTTCGCCAGGGCATCCAGCTCCGTGAGGACGATGTCGATGTTGTCGGTACCTATACCATGCGAGAGAGCAGTGATACGTTTTCCTTTGTACATTCCCGTTACGGTATGGAACTCGCGACTGGTCACATCACACTCGATGGAATCAAAATAACCAGCTGTCATAGTCACACGATCAGGATCGCCCATCATCACAATCTTGTCGGAGAGTTGCTCAGGTTTTATGTGCAGATGAAACGCACTTCCATCAGAATTGATGATCAATTCTGATTCAGGTATAATTCTCATAATTGTTTTATTTCTGTGATATCGGCTTACCGTTATTTTTTATTATCTCCGCTGCTTTGTGGCTTGGCAATGGAGTCACGCATTTCGGTATCAGCTTTGATGTTCTCCATCCGGTAATAGTCCATGATACCCAGGTTCCCGTTACGGAACGCTTCAGCCATTGCTGCTGGCACTTCGGCCTCGGCCTCAATCACCTTCGCTCTGGCTTCCTGTGCCTTGGCTTTCATCTCCTGTTCAAGGGCTATAGCCATTGCACGACGTTCTTCGGCGCGTGCCTGAGCAATGTTCTTGTCAGCCTGTGCCTGATCCATTTGCAGTACGGCTCCAATGTTCTTGCCTATGTCGATATCGGCTATGTCGATGGAGAGAATCTCAAAAGCTGTGCCGGCGTCCAGGCCTTTCTTTAATACCAGCTTTGAGATGGAGTCAGGATTCTCAAGCACCGACTTGTGCGATGAGGCTGAACCGATGGAGGAGACAATCCCTTCACCTACACGGGCGAGGATGGTCTCTTCACCGGCTCCACCCACCAGCTGCTTGATATTGGCGCGCACGGTAACACGAGCTTTGGCAATCAGCTGTATACCATCGATGGCTACGGCTGTAACAGGAGGTGTGTCAATCACTTTTGGGTTCACTGACATCTGCACGGCCTGCAGCACGTCACGACCTGCCAGGTCAATGGCTGTTGCCATCTGAAAAGAGAGGTCGATGTTTGCCTTAGAGGCCGATACCAATGCGTGTACTACTTTCTCCACATGACCTCCTGCAAGGTAGTGGGCTTCCAGATCGTCCCGGGTGACTTTTTTTAATCCTGCCTTGTGTGCTTCGATCATGGCATAAACAATAGTGTGTGGCGGTACACGACGCAGACGCATCAGGAACAACTGAATAAGGGATATGCGTACACCTGCCGATAACGCATTGATCCACAGAAAAAAGGGCACGTAATGGAAGAAGATCATTAAAAAAATGATGATTACGGCAATTGTAATGATTAAAGGAAATGATAAATCCATAATGATTTGTTTTTGGTGTTATATATAGTATTTTATTTTCTCTTTACCAGGACCTGGTATGTCTCTATTCGTACGATCTCAATCTCGGTCTCCTCTTCGATGAACTCACCGTCGAATGATTTACCTTCCGCCTCGACATCGTTTACCATCACTTTCCCAATCGGATTCAGGCGGGAGATGGCAACGCCGGTATCTCCAACCTCCATTTTCTGTAAATTGGAGTTATCCACTTTACTGTCAATGTTGGTCTCCAACGAGATCCTGCGGAGCGACTTTGATTTTAACAGCCAGTAGAAAGTTCCTCCCATGGCCACTGCCGAAGCAGCCAGTGTGATGTTCCCGCCTACATTCCCAAGAAAGATGTATGCATAGACGATGCCACCAAGAAGGAATATAGCTCCTGCAATACCTGCAATGCTGATGCCGGGAAGCAAAAAGATCTCTGCAAGCATGAAGAGAATACCCAACAGTATCACGGCTGCTACAATAATTAGGTCGAGTGTCATATCCGGTATGTTTAGTTAAAAAGGTTTTCTGTCTCTTCGTTTCTTGCCTCCAGTTTCAATCGTTCTATCTCCCGGAACAGCATTTCTGTCTCTTTCTCCAGGGTAAGTATTTCGCTGGCAACCGTATTGTTTGCTGCACTACCCCCCGTGTACTGATCTCTTTTTCCCGACAACTCCTTATTCAGTTCCCGTAATTGACTTTCCAGGCCCAGCGCCTGAGAGAAGAGCGAACGGGCACGGTTGTTCTTAAAATCGGAGAGATGGTGGTATGTCGCCCTGTCATTGATGACAAACAGGAAATCTCCCGTGGAAGTCTGTTGTGAGATATTCTGCTGTTGCGCTACCGCGCGATGGGAGGTGTAGTCGCTGTCTATCTTCCATGTCTCCGCTATTGAGGCAATACGGGCACGCCTGCTCAGATATTCCGGATCATCACTTTCTATCAGTGTCACCTGTGCATTCGGAAGAAAGGTGTATATACAAACAGAGTCAGCATGCTGATAGCGGTCTGATGCAAACCAGCCGACACCTTTTTCATCATCTATGGCCATCATGTAGTCGTTGAAAGGTGAGTTGAAAGGCATATTCAGCTGATTGGGTGTAAGATATGAGTCTGTAGCCAGATTGTAACGCGTAACGTACAGGTCATAGCCACCCAGTGACTGATGGCCAGTGGAGGCAAAATAGAGGGTCATCCCGTCACTCAGTACAAAAGGATAGGCCTGATCTCCGTCCATATTGACAGATTCAGGGAGCTTCTTCTCATTGCCGTAACTGTCGAGCAGCTTATCCATTGTAAAGAGATCAAAACCCGAATCAGAATTGCCTTGTGAATAGTAGATCTTGTCTTGCCGTTCGTTCATGAACAGCGTTTTATCCGACGTGGTCACGTTCCGGAAAAATTCATTTACAGGCATCAGCGACCCTGATGAGAGGCTCAGCTTGTATGCGGCCAGAAATGCTGATTTGGGCAGTACCAGACTGTCAATGATTTGAATATCTTCAGTGCGGTTTGTTGCTCTTCTCAACCTCTCTGCCTCTTCACGTTTCACTGTCAGTTTCTCCAGTGCCTCTTCATTTCTGCGGTTCGCACGCTGATATTTTCCGAATTCTTCTTCTGCCGCTTCAAAACGATACATCCTGGCGTAGAGTTCACCCAGGTAGATAAATGATTCGGGGATCTTCTTCTGTGATGCGAATGCAAGATATTTCTCTGCCTCCATGAACCGGCCTGTTTTTAACAGACTCACACCCACCCACTGGTTCAATGCCGCGTTGTCCGGATCATTGAGATATTCCTGCAGAAAAACAGGTAATGCTTCGGCATACCGTCCCTCCAGATACCAGCCCCTGGCATCCTCCATGTTTTGTCCGTGCAGAAGAAATGCTGACACGCATAACAGTAGTGTGGAAATGAGATGTTGTATCTTCATTGAAAAATCGTTTCTGAATTCAAAGATAAGAAAAATACAAATAGAACAATTATATACTCCCTTTTATCTTAAACCTCATGCATTTATTCACTGTCCGACGGTTGTGGTGGTAACGACGGTGTTTGAATCGCAACCTTCCTGTTCATGATCCTAAAATCCCACCGATAGATCCTGCCCAGCAGTGCGATCACAACAACCGCATAGATAATCATCCAGATCAACTCCATCTCCGGTTTAATTTCTTTCACTTCAAAGAGTGCATCTGTTTGAAACGCAGAAGATCTATTGGTAGTAAACAGTGCAATGAAGGCATTGTTGATAAAATGGATTCCCAGTGCCAGCTCAATGCCGTCATCCAGGATCGATACCACACCCAGGATGATGCCCATAAGCACATATTGAGGCATGCTGATCCAGAAACCGAATTCCTTCACTTCGGGATTGGCGGAATGTACCAGCCCAAAGGCCAGTGAGATGATGATCAGCGTCCACCAGCGGCTTCTGGTTGCGGCGGCAATACCCTGTGAGAGATATCCCCTGAAAAAAATCTCTTCAAACGAGGTCTGAAAGGGCAGTATAAGAAGCGTGAGAAGCAGTAGAATCAGAAACCTCCCAGCCTGAAATTGAAACTGGTAATTCTCAGGCGAGGTGAACAGGCCAAACAGAAGTGATATCAACATCATTGCTCCCCATACCAGCATGCCCATGCCTATCCTGTTTCGACGCAGGCGGTTCCTGCCGTTGATGGTCTCGTTGAGGGTGCGTTTATGGAATGGGCGGATAAGCCATTTAAAGGCGAAGAACATAGCCACGAAACCCAGCAACAGCAACAGATATCCCAGGTTGTGGGATATGCCATAGCGGCTCAGATCCATGATGTTCCCGGTAAGTGATCCGAAATCACCCCCGGAGATCATTTTTATTACTATGATCATTAGCAGAGGTATGGAGCCGATGCTTGAGGCCCCTAAAAAGAGGATAAGGGTCATTGCCAGGTATCTCCAGAAGCTGTTCTGTCTGTCCAGTGCGCGTTCTAAATGTTTCATTCTGAATGGTTTTATTTATTTGTGTGTTCTATGGTTGTTTCTCTTCATCCACCCACTCAAGGATATCGCCGGGCTGACAGTTCAGTTCCCTGCAGATGATCTCAAGCGTGCTGAAGCGGATGGCTTTGGCTTTTCCTGTTTTCAGTATGGAGAGGTTGGCAGGGGTGATGCCCACTCTTTCAGAAAGCTCGTTCAGCGTCATTTTCTTCTTCGCCATCTCCACATCCAGGTTTACGATGATTGGCATACAGGTTTTTCCTTTCAGTTAAATAGTTAAATCCGACTCCTCCTTCATCTCTACGGAACGTTTCAGTATATTGGCTATCAGTAGCGCTATCAGTCCCATGAACAACCATTCGGCCCCCGACAGGTAGATAGAGAGGGTGTAATGGGTTATATCAATCAGCGACCTTTGGTAACAATAGAGGGTGATGTCGAAAATGAGTTGCAGTCCGTAAATGATTAACAGCAGGCTTCCCACTATTTTCAGTCGTCTCACATTCGTATGATTAAAGATATGATCCTTATAGAAAGCACCGATGATCTTGTAAAAATATATAGGCACCGCAATAAATAAAAATAAAAGCAGAAATACAATGATGAAGATGGTTGCCCTGTACTTCAATACCTGCCTTAGCTCTTTGTTGTCTTCAAAATGGTATTTTACATCCACAATCTGAAATTTTGCAGGCATGTAGCGGTTGTTTTTCAGATTCAACAGGGAATCGGAATAGTAGTACTCAATATTCTCCGAATTCAGTAACAGGGAAAAAGATTCATCCGGTATCCTGCCCTCTCTTCCCTCGGCAGAAGCCCGGTAACCTTCTGCAAAACTGTTCATGTGCGAATCCCAGTGATTGATAAAATCAATGCTGATCAGATAAATGTAGGCAATCCCCGCCAACACCGACAGCAGTGCAATGGATCTTTTTTTTCTGTTCCTGTTTTCCATAACTGAGACAACTTTGAAAATTGATGGAACAAATATAGTGATATATTTTATAAAACAACAAAAATATATCGTAAAACAATAAATAATATCCATATTACAATAAATATTCAGAGAATGGCTAATAGATAAGTTTCAAATAATTTGGTCTGCAACCCCCGAATCTTCTCTTTTTTCACTATCTTTGAACCCTCAAAATTTCCATTCTATGCACGATAAAATTATTATTCTTGATTTTGGTTCACAGACAACGCAGCTTATTGGCAGACGTGTAAGAGAACTGAACACCTACTGCGAGATCGTACCCTATAATAAGTTCCCTTTCGGTGACAGGTCGGTGAAAGGAGTCATCCTTTCAGGAAGCCCCTTTTCGGTGAATGACGACAACGCATTTAAAACTGATCTGAGCCGGATAAAGGGGATGTTCCCCGTCTTGGGCATCTGCTACGGAGCCCAACTGATGGCACTCTCCTCGGGTGGAGAGGTGGGGAAAAACGGTTCCCGTGAATATGGACGTGCCCATCTGAGTGTAAAAGATAATAACGATCCGTTGCTGGGAAACATCCCCCAAAACAGTCAGGTATGGATGTCACACGGCGACACCATTGTCAGTATACCTGAGAATTTCAGTGTGATCGCCTCCACCGAGGATGTGGCATTGGCTGCCTACAGGATTGAGGGTGAGCAGACCTGGGGGGTACAGTTTCATCCCGAAGTGTTCCATACTGCCGGGGGGACGAAGATGCTTGATAATTTTCTCTCTATCTGCGGGATGAAAAAGGACTGGACGCCGGCATCCTTCATCGAAACGACGGTTGCGGAGCTGAAGGAAGTGCTGGGAGACGACAAGGTTATTCTTGCCCTCTCGGGAGGTGTGGACTCCTCAGTGACGGCTGTACTGCTTAACAGGGCGATTGGCAGGAACCTCACCTGCATCTTTGTGGATCATGGATTGTTACGTAAGTATGAGTTCGAAACCGTCCTGAAAAATTATGAACATCTGGGACTCAACGTTATTGGTGTGGATGCAAAGCAACATTTCTATCAGGAGCTGGAGGGAGTGACCGATCCGGAACGTAAAAGGAAGATTATTGGAAAAGGGTTTATCGACATATTCGACCGCGAAGCACATAAGCTGAAAGATATCAAGTGGCTGGCGCAGGGAACCATCTACCCTGACATCATCGAGTCGCTCTCCATCACAGGTGTAACTATCAAGAGTCATCACAATGTGGGCGGACTACCAGAGAAAATGCACCTGAAGCTTTGTGAACCGCTCAAGCTTCTGTTTAAGGATGAGGTGCGCAGGATAGGCCTTGAGCTGGGCATGCAGCCCCACCTTATTCATCGTCATCCGTTTCCCGGCCCGGGACTGGGAATTCGTATACTGGGAGAGATCACACCGGAGAAGGTGCGTATCGCACAGGATGCGGATGATATCTTCATCTCCAACCTCCGCATTGCTGGTCTTTACGACAAGGTGTGGCAGGCGGGAGCAATCCTGTTGCCGGTACAGTCGGTGGGAGTGATGGGTGATGAACGTACCTACGAGAATACGATTGCACTGCGTGCCGTCACCTCTACCGATGCCATGACAGCCGACTGGGCCCATCTGCCCTATGAGTTCCTGGCGAGGGTTTCGAATGAGATCATCAACAGGGTGGCCGGTGTCAATCGTGTAGTGTACGACATCTCTTCGAAGCCGCCTGCAACGATTGAGTGGGAGTGATTCCGGTCTCTGGCAGTCTGTAGTGCTTTAGTGTTACCTGCTTTAGCTATCCAGTTCGTTGTGCTGTTGGGGTTGTGTTCTCGCCTGCTGTTTCAACTCGGGATAGGCAATCCGGGAGTGATAAACCGTTTGCAGTTTCTCCACAAAAACATCCTTCACTGTTTGTATGTCCCTGAATGTGATCGGTGCCAGTTTGAAGTAACCTTCGCTCACCTGTGAATCAATGATCTTGTCAACAAGGTTCCGCAGTGTTTGCTCCGAATACTCGGGCAGGCTGCGTGACGATGCCTCCACCGCGTCAGCCATCATCATGATGGCGGTCTCTTTCGTGTTTGGGTTCGGGCCGGGATAGCGGAAGTCAGACTCGTTCACCTCCTTGTCAGGGTTGGCATTCTTCCAGGAGATATAGAAATACTTCGGCATGCTGGTGCCGTGATGCGTTTCAATAAAATCGATGATCTGTTGCGGAATGTTCTGTTTCTGCGCAATCTTCACCCCATCTCTCACATGGTTGATAATGATACGTGCACTCTCCTCGAAGGGCAGTCCTGCATGCGGATTCATTCCGGGTGTCTGATTCTCCGTGAAGAATGCAGGGTTTACCATCTTTCCTATAT
>LFRM01070159.1_pt1 | contig 12910 bp, 14 predicted proteins | sample 618341 | NCBI WGS metagenome assembly LFRM01 (sample SAMN03654438, study PRJNA283298) | anaerobic digester metagenome | isolation source: pool of bioreactors CSTR01a, CSTR02a, and CSTR03a thermophilic anaerobic... | place: Denmark: Kgs. Lyngby | collected 2014-05-21
TTTTGCTTATCTCTATTATGTCCTGATGTATTAATCTTGCTTTATTATCAATTTCCTCGGTTTGTGCTTTTGTGCCGATTACCGTATAACCATAAAATTCCCTGATAATGGAGGGCGATAATCTTGCATATTCTTCCACATGTTTGTCAAACCTTAAATATCTTTTCCCCACCGTTTTTGTAATTATTTTATCGCAGCTGTTGCATATCCTCCATGCGAGGAACTCATCCATTTTTGTTTTTTCTATAAATTCTTTTCCTGTCAGAGGACCTTGAGTATCCAGCAATTCAATAGCTTTTTGCAAGGCTTTACCTGTAATTCTGTTAAATATCTCCCGCACCACCTTGTTTAGTTTTTATCTTCGATTTCCTGACACTGTTTTATTTTCACAACCTTATTAGGTGGATAATATCCCCGGGCGGTTGTGTTTGGATACAAAAGAACATTTCGGCTTAGAATTGTACCGGGGGTTGTTACACTGTTGCACCCCGTTTCAACACCGTCTGCAAGTATGGCACCAAATTTCTTCAGGCCGGTTTCATAGGTCTTGCCGTCAATTTTAAGCACTACTTCAGACTCAAATATCTTTAAATTTGCCAGTTTAGTTCCGGCTCCCAGGTTTACCTTACCCAGTATGCTGTCACCAATATATGCAAAATGGCCTGCTTTGCTTCCGCCAAGCATAACAGAAGATTTTATTTCCGTCGTATGTCCTACCACGCAGTTGTTCCCAATCAGGGCATCTCCCCGAATATAAGCACCCTGGCGTATTTCGGTTTTATTGCCGATTATGGTAGGTCCTTTGATCAGGGCTCCGGGTTCTACAACCGTACCTTTTCCGATAGCAATATTGTCATCCATAAGGGCCGCTCCGGCAAATACGATACTGGCCCCTTCCAGTATTTCACCGTCTTTTTTAACAATGGGCATCTTTTGAGAAGTATCTATAACAAATCCTGAATCAATAACTTCACCTTCATGCAGTACCAATGTTCTGTTTATAAGGGATTCTCCGTTCCTAAGTTTAGATACATTTGGTTTGATAACGTCCCGTATGTAGGTTTTTAGCCTTTTTAATGCTTCCCATACATATTCCTGGTCCTCGAAAAGGTCTTTGAAAGGATTGTCAGACAGTTGAAAAAAATCCGCTGGTTTTAACATTATGTTCACCTTCTTTACTAGAATAAATTATAAAAAAATTATAATTGCTATATAAAGCTTTGTCAAGAAAAAGAAAAACAGAAAATGCATATGTATACTAAAAATGGTATATGTTTTCCATTGCCGCAAGGTGTGAATAAATTTAAATATATGATATAATAAAATATAATATTTCTTATGCTTAGGGGGTTAGCCATGCCATGAGTAGCTCAACAAAGATCCTTGTGGTTGACGATGATTATAATATTTGCGAGATTATCCGGCTGTACCTGGAAAAGGAAGGTTATCAGGTAACCACGGCTTATAATGGTTCGCAGGCATTAAGCTTATTTAAATCAGAAGCGCCGTCTTTGGTCATTTTGGATATTATGCTTCCGGAAATAGATGGATGGCAGGTTTGCAGGGAAATAAGAAGGATTAGCAATATACCGATTATTATGCTGACAGCAAAGGGGGAAACCTTTGATAAGGTACTGGGACTTGAACTGGGTGCGGATGACTATATGGTAAAACCCTTTGAAACAAAGGAATTGGTTGCACGGATTAAAGCAGTTTTAAGGAGATATTATAATAAGGACACGGATATTAAAGAAATTGTTTTTCCAAACCTTGTGGTAAACCTTTCAACTTATAAACTAAAGGTGAACGGCAAAGAAATGGAGATACCTCCAAAGGAATTGGAGTTATTATATTTTCTTGCTTCCCATCCAAACAAAGTCTTTACTCGCGAACAGCTTTTGCAGGAGGTATGGGGTTTCGATTATTTTGGTGATTCCCGTACGGTGGATGTGCATATTAAGCGTTTAAGGGAAAAGCTGGGGGATGATGGACAAGTATGGCAGTTAAAAACCGTGTGGGGAGTCGGATACAAATTTGAGGTGAAGTAATTTGTTTCAATTTAAAAGTATATTTGGAAAGCTTATATCTGCATATTATTTAATTATAATTATTACCTTTATACTTCTTGGCAGTTTGCTCTTTGGCTTGCTGGGAGAATATGCTACAACCGAGAAGGAAGAAGTTTTGCGTTATACGGGAGAGAAGGTGAACGAGCTTACGGTGATGCTCATTGATAATTACAGTCCCCTGGTGGAACGGTTATACCGTATGAACCTGGAATCTTATGGCACCAACACCCAATCCCTGATTATAGTTATAGACAAAACCGGCGAGATTTTTGCTATTTCCAATCCCAGGTACAGCTATCTGGAAGGAAAGAAATTGACTAAAGAGCAGTATGGTGAAATCCTGAGCGGGAAGGATTTTAAAAGGATAGGCGATTTAAAGGGGATGTTTAGCGAAACCGTTTTAACCATCGGGCTTCCTTTAATATATAATAATCAGGTGCATGGGGGTATTTTGCTTAATACACCTATACCTGAAATAAATAAGATGAGGTATGAAGTGTTTAAACTGTTTATGATTGCCGTTTCGGTGGCTCTCTGTATTGCTTTTATATTAATCTTTTTTTTATCCCAACGCTTTTCAAGCTCGATAAAGATGATAAACAAGGCGGCAAAGACTATTGCAAACGGACAGTTTCAAAACAGGGTTTCTATTGTGTCAGAAGATGAAATTGGGGAGTTGGCAAAAACCTTCAACAGCATGGCAGAATCCCTGGAAAATCTTGAAAAGATGCGCAGCAGCTTCATTGCTAATGTTTCCCATGAGCTTAGAACGCCCATGACCACCGTTCAAGGTTTTATTGAGGGTATAATTGACGGAACAATCCCTCCGGATAAGCAAAATAAGTATTTAGAGATAGTGCTGGACGAAATAAAGAGGCTGGCTAGGTTGGTCCACGACCTGTTGGATCTGGCAAAGATGGAATCAGGGGTAATTCAGTTGGATATCCGAAAGTTTGATATTAATGAACTTATTCGTCTCAGCATAATAAAGTTTGAAAAAAAGATTATGAGTAAGGATTTGAAAATAAATGTAACCTTTGAAGATGAGCAATGCATGGTTAAGGCGGATATGGACGGTATTCAAAGAGTGATCAACAATCTGCTGGAAAATGCAATTAAGTTTTCCGNNCGAGGAGCATGGCAGCATTGATATTGCGGTAACCACAAAAGGGAATAAGGTATATGTATCTATTCAGGATTATGGGATTGGAATTGATGAGCAGGAGCTCAAATACATCTGGGATAGGTTTTACAAGACCGATAAATCGCGCAGCAAGGATAAATCCGGTGCCGGTTTGGGGCTGGCTATAGTTAAAAACATTATAAACCATCACGGCCAGGAGATTACTGTGGAAAGTAAGCTGGAAGAATACACACGTTTTGTATTTACCTTAGAAAAAGCATAAATATTGTACAACGTTTACAATCTGTTCATATTTTTTTAAAAAATCTGCACTAAAATGAAAATAGAAATAATAATGAGTTTATTCTTATAGAATACTTATAGAAAAGGAGGTAAGAGAATGAATTACACATGGCATGAAGATGATTTTGAGAAGAGTTTAGTACGTAAGGAGCCGGAAATATCCAATTATCCCCAGGCTTATTACAGGGAAAGCTTCATACCGAAGAAGAAGAAAAAGATTTTTACCCTCAATCGCATCACGAGCCTTATCATTGCGGTAGTAATCGGAGGGCTGATATTTGGAACAACATTTGCTTTTATAAATCCAATTGTAAATGATGATGAGGTATCAACGCTCCCCAAAGTAGCCTTTCTCCCCGGTGGAGCTCAAAATAAGAATGAAACGGCGCAGCATGAACAAAAGGACGCAAAGTCGGATAATGCAGTAAATAGTACAGCGAAGGATAACAACAGTTCATCTATTTTGCAAAGCACGTTAGTCCAAAATGGAGAAAAAACTCCTTTATCTGTTGTAGAGATTGCAAAAAAAGCCGGACCTGCGGTGGTAGGAATTGTTAACAAGGTTCAAACGCAGGGCTTTATCCGGGAAACAGTTGAGCAGGGAAGCGGTTCAGGTATTATTTTGACATCCGATGGTTATATTGTAACAAATAATCATGTGGTAGACGGAGCAAGCGAAGTGACCGTTATTTTAAACACAGGGCAGCAGTACGATGCTCAACTGGTGGGAAAAGACCGCAAGACCGATTTGGCAGTAATAAAGATTGATGCAAAAGGCCTTGATTATGCAGAACTTGGAGATTCTTCAAAACTGCAAGTTGGAGAATTGGCAGTTGCCATTGGAAACCCATTGGGACAAGAATTAGCAGGATCAGTCACTGTTGGGGTGATTGGTGCATTAAACAGGACATTGCAGGTAGAAGATCGTTTACTTACGCTTATCCAGACCGATGCTGCTATTAATCCTGGTAATTCCGGCGGAGCATTGGTAAATTGTTATGGAGAAGTAATAGGAATTAATACGGTAAAAATAGCTTCTTCTAATATTGAGGGTTTGGGATTTGCCATACCTATCAATGAAGCAAAGCCCATTATTGAGCAGTTGATCCAGCATGGTTATGTTAAAGGAAGACCATTGATTGGAATCGGAGGAAGGGACCTGTCTTCTGAAGTGGCAGAAATATACGGCCTTCCGACAGGGGTTTATGTACAACAGGTTTCACCGGGTAGTGGTGCAGAAGCAGCAGGTATCCGCCCCGGCGATATTATAACAAAGATTAATGGAAAGGCTATAAGATCCATAAAGGAGCTTAATGCAGAAAAGGATAAGTTTAAGGCAGGAGATACGGTGGAACTCGAAATTTACCGCCAGGGGATGACAAGGGTAGTAAAAGTGGTGCTTTCGGAAGACAGGTATTCTAATTAACCTGGATTATGANNATCCTTATGCTAGGATACTTTTTTTATGCATGCAAAAAACATCATAAGAATGGAGGACATAAATTTGAATACAAAAAGACCTTTAAAAATACTTGAAGTGGCTGCTGAAGTTGCGCCTTATGCCAAGTCGGGAGGGCTGGCTGATGTTGCAGGTTCCCTTCCCTATGCTCTGGCAGGAAAAGGTCATGATGTGAGGGTGGTAATGCCCCGATATAAGGACATTCCTCATTCCATGCGCTATACGATAGATTTTCCTGTGAAAATGGGGGGGGAGAAAGGAAACATGTATTGTGAGGAGCCTGCAGGCTGGATTACCCTTTTATTTTATTGACAGCTATCAATATTTTGACCGGGAGGGCATGTATTGCCATATGGACGATGGGGAAAGATTTGCTTACTTTTGCAAAGCTCTATTGGAAATGCTGCCCCTAATCGGCTTTAAGCCGGACATCATCCACTGTAACGATTGGCATACAGGACCTATTCCCTTTTTGTTAAAATATTTATATAATAAAGATAGTTTTTATAAAGGCATAAAAACCGTTTTTACAATCCATAACCTGAGGTACCAGGGCAACTATCCGAAGGACCTTTTAAAGGTATTGGGTATTAGTGAGGATTACTTTAATCCTGAACAGCTTGAATTTTATGGACAATTTAGTTTTATGAAAACGGGCATTTTATATGCCGATAAAATAAATGCGGTAAGCAATACCTATGCAAGGGAAATACAGACACCCGAATTTGGCGAGCTTATGGACGGAGTAATCAGGAAAAGGTCGAAGGATTTGTGTGGAATTGTAAATGGTATTAGTTATGAGCAGTTTAACCCGGAAACCGATGAGATGATTTACAAGAATTATGGTATTCACAATCCTGGGTTCAAAAAAGAAAATAAAAAAGCACTGCAGAAGCAGAGCGGCCTTCCCGTGAAAGAAGACATTCCTTTGGTTGGGCTGGTGCATCGTTTGGTGGACCAGAAGGGGCTTGACCTGGTCCTCGCAGTGATGGACAAGCTACTGATGCAGCAAAGAGTGCAGTTTGTTATGCTGGGCTTGGGAGACCCTTATTTTGTGAAAAAATTCAAAAACCTTCAGAAGAAATATTCTGACAGCATGGCGGCTTTTTTTGAGTTTAATGAGGTTCTTGCTCATAGGATTTATGCGGGTGCCGATATATTTCTGATGCCGTCCCGTTTTGAGCCATGCGGGTTGGGGCAGATGATAAGTTTAAAGTATGGAACAATTCCGGTGGTGAGAGCAGTGGGGGGATTGGCAGATACCATACGGGACTTCGATCCGGATACCCAGGAAGGTAATGGCTTTGTATTTGAGGAATATTCATCAAAGGCATTTTTAAATGCAATGGAACGATGCCTGTCAGTCTATACTGAGCGAAAGGATATATGGGATAAGCTTGTAAAAACCGCCCTTTCAGAAGACTTTTCATGGGACAGGCAGGCTGATAAATATATTGACTTATTCTTAGCTGCAATGAAAAAAGGAGAAAAAGATGAATGAAGAAAGAGCACTGGAAATAATGGATATATTAGATAAAACCCATCCTGATGCCCATTGCGAATTAAACCATGAAAGCCCTTTCCAACTGCTTGTGGCAACAATTCTTAGTGCACAGGCAACAGACAGGTCCGTCAATAGGGTAACCGAAAGATTATTTAAAAAATATCGTACCCCGGAGGATTATTTGCAGATGGGTCAGGAGGAATTGGAACAGCATATCAAGGAAATTGGCTTGTACAGAAATAAGGCAAAAAATATTATTGCGATGTGCCATATGTTGGTTAACCAATATGGGGGACAGGTTCCCGGGACAAGGGAAGAATTGATGAGGCTGCCGGGGGTGGGCAGAAAGACTGCAAATGTTGTGCTAAGCAATGCCTTTGGCGTACCGGCTATTGCAGTTGATACCCATGTCTTTAGGGTGTCGAACAGAATTGGGCTGGTACAAGCGGATGATGTGCTAAAGACAGAACAACAGCTTCAAAAACTGCTTCCGGAAAGGTGCTGGTCAAAAACCCATCACCTGCTTATTTTTCACGGAAGGCGCATTTGTATGGCCAGAAAGCCCAAATGCAACCTATGCCCGTTGACGGGTTATTGCCGCTATTATCAGGAAAGTGTTACACGACGTAAAGCGTGAAAAAATACGAAAACACTTGTAATGGTAAAATATTATAGTATAATGGTATAATGGAGTTAAAATGTGTAAACCTTTTTAGTCCATAACCTTTTTATGTAAATTTTGTAAATTGCGTATATTGCAATGTAGCTAAGACGATGGAGAAAGGGTGTTAGGATTGTTTAGTACACAAGAGATACAAAAGATTGATCCGGAAGTTGCACAAGCAATTGAACTGGAAGTAAACAGGCAGAGAAATAAGATTGAATTAATCGCCTCTGAAAATTTTGTGAGCAAAGCAGTAATAGAAGCAATGGGGACTCCTTTGACCAATAAGTACGCTGAAGGTTACCCGGGCCGCAGATATTATGGTGGATGTGAATACGTGGATATAGTAGAGCGTTTGGCGATCGAGAGGGCAAAAGAAGTATTTGGTGCAGAACATGCTAATGTACAGCCCCATTCCGGTGCACAGGCAAATATGGCCGTCTACTTTGCTATGTTAAAGCCGGGGGACACCATCCTTGGAATGAACCTGGCCCATGGAGGCCATCTTACCCATGGAAGCCCTGTAAATATTTCAGGAAGTTATTTTAAGATTATACCCTATGGGGTGGACGAAAAAACCCAGACTATTGATTACGATGAATTAAGACGGTTAGCCTTGGAAAACCGTCCTAAGATGATAGTTGCAGGGGCCAGTGCCTATCCAAGGATAATTGATTTTGCTAAGTTTCGTGAAATTGCCGATGAAGTGGGAGCCTACCTGATGGTGGACATGGCACATATAGCCGGTCTTGTGGCAGCCGGTCTTCATCCCAGTCCTGTACCCCATGCCCATTTTGTTACCACCACTACCCATAAAACATTAAGGGGCCCGAGGGGTGGCATGATCCTCTGCAAAGAAGAATTTGCAAAGGCCATTGATAAGGCAGTATTTCCCGGAATCCAGGGAGGGCCTCTAATGCATGTTATTGCTGCAAAGGCAGTATGCCTGAAAGAGGCACAAAGTGAAGAATTTAAAATGTACCAAAAGCAAATCGTATTAAATGCAAGTGCCCTTTCAAAAGCGCTGATCGAAGAAGGATTTAATCTTGTATCCGGCGGAACGGATAATCACCTGATGCTTGTGGACCTCCGCAACATGAATGTGACCGGTAAAGTTGCAGAAAAAATGCTGGACGAAGTGGGCATTACGGTAAATAAAAATGCCATTCCTTTTGACCCGCAAAGCCCCTTTATAACAAGTGGTATTAGAATAGGCACTCCGGCAGTGACGTCCAGGGGAATGAAGGAAGAAGACATGGCAGAAATTGCAAACCTTATCAAGCTGACCATTACTGATTTCGATAACAAGAAGGAAGAAGTTGCCGGTAGGGTAAAAGCATTATGTGATAAGTACCCCTTGTACTAGGGTAAAAATAAAGCAGAAAATTTTAAGACGGGACAGCTTTATTGGCGGAAAGCTGTCCCCTATATTTAGGAGGATTGTATGTATAAGCCCCTTGCAGATAAGATAAGGCCAAAAAGCTTGTCAGAGGTTTTTGGGATATTTTATGGACCGCCGGGGACGGGCAAGACTACTGTTGCTGATATTGTAGCAAAAGCTTCAAATAAAAAATTTTATAAATTAAACGGAACGAGTGCAAACATTGATAAAATTAAAGAGGTAATAGGTGAAATAGGCACCCTGGATGCGCAAAACGGCATACTTCTTTACATAGATGAGCTGCACTACCTCAACAAACGTCAGCAGCAAAGCATACTGGAGTATATAGAGTCGGGCGAAATTACATTGATTGGCAGTACCACTGAAAATATTAATTTCAGCATTTTCAAGGCTATACTGAGCCGATGCATTACCGTAGAATTTAAAGAGCTGACAGTTAAAGATATAATAAAGGGCCTGAAAAGAGCCATAAATATTTCCGAAAAGGAATACAAAGTAAATATAGCATATGAAGAATCAGCCTTAAAATATATAGGGGAAATTTCCGGCGGGGATTTAAGGAGAGCTTTAAACATACTGGAATTGATTATAAACGGAAGCTTCCCTGGGGAAGGTACGGAGATCCTTATTAATGTTGAAAGGGTTAAGGAATGCTGCCAGAGCAAAATAATCAATTATGATCGTGACGGGGATGGACACTATAACCTGTTAAGCTATCTGCAAAAGTGTATCAGGGGCTCCGATCCTCAGGCAAGCATTCATGCCCTTGCAAGACTTATTAAAACCGGTGATATGGATTCCATATGCAGGAGGCTGCTGGTTATTGCATCGGAAGATGTAGGCCTTGCCTACCCACAAGCCATTGCCATTGTGAAGGCGTGTGTGGATTCGGCTTTGATGTTAGGGCTTCCTGAAGCACGGATTCCCCTGGCGCAAGCAACTCTTCTCCTGGCTACGGCTCCCAAATCAAATTCTTGTTATAAGGCAATTGGTGCTGCACTTCATGATATAGATACCATGGATGTAGGACAGATACCGCCCTACCTTTGCGATACCCATTCAAATAATGCAATAAATGTTAAACAAAAGTATTTATATCCTCATGATTATAATAATAATTACGTAGAGCAACAGTATTTGCCGGATAATTTAGCAGGCAGGATATATTATGAATATGGAACGAATAAAGTGGAACAATCATCAAAAGCCTATTGGGACCGTATCAAAAAATCCAGTAAATAAGGTATGAACGGTTCAAACCGTCCATACCTTATGAATCGGATGAATCTGCCTCCTCAGCATCCGGATAGTCAATTGGTTTTTCTAAACCATCTGCCGGCTTAATAGAAATATAATCGGATATTTTCATACTTTGCAGTAAATCCAGTATAAGCGGAGAAGCGTTAATTGATATATTAACCTTTTGCACTTCCTTTTTATCTTCTTTTTTAATACTGTTTTCTGCATTATCATCAATATCTTCTTTAACATTATTATGGATACCATGATCAATGCCTGCACAATCTTCAATTTTCCCGGGAGCATCTTTTAACTTGGTTTCATCATCAGGTACACTTTCCTCCTTTGCGTTTTTTTCTACAATAGGTATATTATTTGTTTGATGGAACTGAGCCTTTTTTTTGCTTAATTGTTGATATTTTGTTATGTCAGTACAACGAATGCGATTCGTTCTCATTATGGGATGTAAAAGCCTGTTTAAGTACTCTTTATTTTCAAACTGTTGCAAGTCAATTATTTGATGTATGTCATTATCTTCAACGGTTTTATAAGGTTCCTTTTCGATTGATGTATTAGATGATGTACTATTGTAAAAATCCGGTTTCCTTTGTACCGTTCCTTTGCTACAGTTAATTCTATTCATTATCATCACCTCTCTGTATCCAAAATAAATAACGACATCCAGCTCAATCTCATATTATGCATGATATAAGCAGATTGGAACTTACGTGGAAGCAAATAGCATCTTTATGAGAAAAGAAAGTAATATATGTTAACCAATTTACTGGCAATTGCATACTATGGAATTGTAGGATGACATAATATACTGAATTATTATTTAACAGGAGGTTTATAATATGCCGGATGACTTCAAAAAATATCCACCTTCTCCATGTCCACAGTTACCTGGAACAATTTTAAGAGTTTTTATTCCTGCCGGTGCAGTGATAAATTTGCTTAATTTACTTGAAGTTTCCTCTCCAAGCGGTATATGCCTGGTGGTCAGGTTGCCGTTACTTGGGGGGAACCTAAAGTTAAGCTCATTGATCAACTCAATTAAGCAAGCCGGTGGAACGGTTGAATTTTTGGATTAGGGTTAATCACGTAAGGAAAACATGATATTAACCTATAAGTATGAGGCAGAAGACCTTTTATTTATGAACAAGGTTTTCTGCCATAATTTTTTGGTAAAAAAGAAATAGGCATTAAGCCTTTTTTATGTGCATAAATTTATTATGATGAAGTACCCAAAGGGGGTTTATTTGTGAAAAAGGATATTAAGTCCATAAAAGAAAAGGTCAGTGAAATTCTTGAACTACCCAGAGAAGTGGTTTTGAACGCTCCAAGGATGGTATTTATTGGGAATAAAGATGTTACGATTGAAAACTATAAAGGTATTATTGAATACAATGATACGGTGGTGCGCATCAATACAAATACGCATATGCTGAGAATAACAGGCCAGGACCTGGAGATAAAAAATATTACTTCGGAAGAGATTATCCTTTCAGGAATAATATATACGGTGGAATTTATTGCTTAGGGGTGAAAGAATGCTGTTGGTCAACCTGTTTCAATTGATGTGCGGTTATCTTGTAATATCGGTTGAAGGCTATTTTATTGAAAAATTTATTAACATATGCACCCGGCGGCAGATTTATCTGTGGGATATAAAAAAAATAAATAAGTGTTCAATGAGGTCTAAAATAAGCATAAAGGGTTTTAAAGCTATTAGGCCGGTAGCTTATAAGACAAAATGCAGGGTGAGGATTGTATCAAAAAAAGGGATACCTTTTATTATTAACAGGTATAGAAGAAGAAAAGCCTTTTTTATTGGGGTTTTATTATTTTTTGTCCTTTTGGGCTATATGACTTCTTTCATATGGATAATAGAGGTTTATGGCAATGAGGAGTTATCCACGGAAGAAATTATGTTACAACTGCAACGATGCGGTTTTAAAGTTGGTGTGTTTAAACCGGGCCTTGATATTGACCGAATAGAAAATGAGATGATGCTAAGGATAAACCGGCTGGCATGGATCGGTATACAGGTAAAGGGAACAAAGGCATTGGTCGAGGTAAAGGAAAGAAAAATGCCCCCGGAGGTTATTGACAAATACACACCCTGTAATATTGTTGCTGCAAAGGATGGGGTGGTGGAAAGTATTGTTGTAAAAAGCGGCGAACCCATGGTTAAAAAAGGAGATACCATAAAAAAGGGACAACTATTGGTGAGCGGGGTTATGGACAGCAAGGTACAGGGAATACGATATACCCATGCGGTGGCATCCATTCGTGCCAGGACATGGTATGAAAAATCCAGGGAAATTTCATTAATAAAGATAAAAAGGATAAAAACAGGAGAAAAACATGTTAAGCATACAATAAAATTTTTTGGTAAACGCATAAATTTATATTTAAGCAGTAGTATTCCCTATGAAAATTATGATAAAATGACATATAATAAAGAAGTAAGCATTGGAAAAGAATACGTGCTTCCCATAGTATTGGAGAGCAATGTATTTGAGGAGGTGAGAATAGAAAAGGAGACGGTTCCGGTGGAAGTTGCCGTATCGGAAGCGGTCAAAAGCTTACATGAAGATATCAAAAAAGAACTTAGTGAGGATGCTGAGATAATTGATCAAAAATCCGATTACATATTTATTGATGAAAAAAATATTTTGGTAAAATTATTGATTGAAACTATTGAAGAGGTTGGAATACAAGAAAAAATTTTAAAAAACTAGGAGGAGTTTTTTTGGGAAACATTACTGAAAAAACGCTCGAAGTGGACAGGATAGAACAATTGCTTAATGTCTTCGGGAGTTTTGATGAAAATATAAAAATTATAGAGGATGAATACTCGGTAAAAGTTTTAAACAGGGGAACAGAGCTAAGAATCATAGGAGATGAAAAGGACGTAGAAAAAGCGGAAAAGGTTTTAAAGAGCCTTTTTGATTTGTCCGCCCGGGGAGAAATCATTCATGAGCAAAATGTAAGGTATGTTATTTCTTTGGTAAATGAGGGGCAGGAAGACAAAATAGATTTGCTGGGAGAGGACTGTATTTGTCTGACATCCCGAGGAAAGCCCATAAAAAGCAAGACGTTGGGCCAGAAGAAATATGTTGAGTCCATTAAAAAGAACGT
>LFRM01123473.1_pt1 | contig 12906 bp, 16 predicted proteins | sample 618341 | NCBI WGS metagenome assembly LFRM01 (sample SAMN03654438, study PRJNA283298) | anaerobic digester metagenome | isolation source: pool of bioreactors CSTR01a, CSTR02a, and CSTR03a thermophilic anaerobic... | place: Denmark: Kgs. Lyngby | collected 2014-05-21
AAGAATTTTATTAATTTACGGGGACAGTTCCATAATCATACGTATCTAATAAAGTAGTCAGTTCTTTAGAACGTCTCCAAGCAACGTCTTCAGTCCCAGCTAATAATACATTTGGATCTTCCGGTCGCTCTACTAAATCAAAAACAAATAACGAAACATTATTCGCATCTGCCTTTAAGTGCGCAAGATCCATAAGGCGAAAAGAGTCCGATTGTACATTAACAAATTTCAGCAGATGTTCCATAATGACACCCATCGGTAACTTGCCGCCGATTTCTGACTTTGCACTTAAAAATGAGATAGATTCTCCTCTATTATCGACAAGAAAATAAGTTTCTCCCTGGGCATTTGTTACCATGATAGTCCCTGCAACTACCCCTCTTTCAGCCATGACCAACCATCCCTCTTCCTAAAAAAGATATGTGTAAATATAATCATTCAAATTCTGCAATGCGGTTTTGCTCATCTTGTTGTGCTTCTTCTATCCATGTTGGCATAATATTACGCAGTGTTTCAAATCCTATTTGTGGAGTATAGCGTCGTCTTCTGTGTCTCTTTGGTTTGACATTAGACGGTATATCTAAAGTCTCCAAAGCACGCAACGATAAACTTATTTTTTTTGTGTATTCATCAATGTCAATAACCATTGCCTCAACTTCATCACCGATAGCGATAATTTCATCGAGATTGGTCACATAGCCATGCTGACATTCAGATATATGAATAAGGCCTTGTGTATGTTTATCTAAAGCAACAAATACACCATATGATTGAATTCCAGTTACTCTACTGGTAATGATATCTCCAATTTTGTATTCCATAAGTTGTTACTTCCCTTCTATTCACAAGCCATTATAGCATGGAAAGCACACTATTTGTTGATTTCCACAGTCATTCGCAAAGGACTATAGGATTTCAATTCCAGTAATAACCACGTCATCAACAGGTTTGTCGTTTGCGCCTGTTTCAACTGCTTCAATCGCGTAAACAACGTCCATACCTGAACGTACTTGTCCAAATACTGTATGACGGTGATCCAACCATGGTGTTCCACCATTTTTGCCGTATTCTGCTACTACTTCTGCTGGCCAACCGCCTTTTTCCAATTGTGACAATACACTAGGCTCTACATCACGTTTAGTTACAATAAAGAATTGGCTTCCGTTTGTATTGGGACCAGCATTCGCCATCGATAATGCACCATGTAGGTTGAATGCATTCAAACTGAATTCATCTTCAAAAGAGTCAGCCCAAATACTTTGTCCACCCATACCTGTTCCAGTTGGGTCTCCCCCTTGAATCATAAAGTCTTCAATAACGCGATGGAAAATAACACCGTTATAATAACCTTTTTCAGCTAGCGCTAAGAAGTTCTCTACTGCTTTAGGTGCTACCTCCGGGAATAGACTGATATGGATATCACCCTTGTTTGTTTGCATAATAATGTTTTTTTCGTTTGTTGCTTTTTCTACTAATTGCGGAAATTCATTCATTACTTCTCCTCCTTTTTTTCTATTTTACCATTTAAGACCGTTTGATTCTATAATCTTTGTTTTTTTGTTAGTAGCAAAGAAACGTTTCATGTTATCATTGAAGCATATTAAAAATAAGAATAAGGATACAGAGCCATGATAATATTTAATAATTTTCCATTAGTTTGTTCATTAACAGCGATTTTCTTTACGCAAGCGATTAAATTTCCTATCGCCTTGTTATTAAAAGATCGTAAAACATCTTTATCAATTGTGACGACCACAGGCGGTATGCCCAGCTCACATTCAGCGGGAGTAACAGCTTTGATTACCGCACTTATTCTAGAGTACGGGTATACATCCGGTTACGTAGCAATTGCCACAACGTTTGGCGTTATCGTCATGTTTGACTCAATGGGGGTAAGGCGTCAAAGCGGTGAACAAGGTATCGTGATTGAAGATATCTTGGAAGAAATAAAACTGCTTGCCCGTTTACATTCGAAAGATGGCATCAAAGTGGATCGAAAATTAATTATTCGTAAGTACTTGGGCCACAAGCCTTTAGAAGTATTTGTTGGTTTATTAACGGGAATATTCATTACTTTTGTAGTGAATATGATTTATGTCCGTTTAGGTTTTCTGTAAGTTTAGTTGGAGGGGTAAGAGTGTTAGAAGAAAAAGATATTTATGACATTACAATTATTGGGGGCGGTCCTGCCGGTATGTTTACAGCGTTTTATGCCGGTTTGCGACAAGCAAAGGTAAAAATTATTGAAGCTCTTCCGCAAATTGGTGGTCAACCAGGAATGCTCTATGCAGAAAAAGTGATTTACGACATTCCGGCACTCCCTGCAATCACCGGTGGTCAACTGGTTGATAACTTGAATGAACAATTGAGTCGTTTTGATACGACAATTTGTTGCGGAGAAGAAGCTTTCGAGTTAGAGAAAAATGAAGATGGTATCTTCGAAATTCAAACCTCTAAGCAAACCCATTATTCAAAGGCAGTGATTATTTCTGCCGGTAACGGTGCTTTCCGCCCTCGGAAACTCGAGATAGATAATGCTGATTTGTACGAGAACTCAAATTTACATTATTTCGTAAATAATATCGAAAGTTTTCGTGATCGGACTGTCGCAATATGCGGAGGTGGAGATTCTGCGGTTGATTGGGCTCTGACGTTAGAACCAATCGCCAAGAAAGTAATTTTGATTCACCGACGCCCGCAATTTAGAGCACAGGAACACAGTACACATCTGTTAGCGAAGTCTTCAGTTGAAATAGTGACGCCTTACGTTCCAAAAACGATTAACGGTGATGGCGTTAAACTATCCAGCGTTATTCTACAGGAAGTTAGAAAAGACAACACGATGGAAATCGAAATTGATGATTTCTTAATCAACTATGGCTTTTCTTCTTCAATCGGTGCAATGAAGAAATGGGGATTCGCTGTTAAAGGGAACGCCATCACGATCAATTCAAAAATGGAAACGAGTATTCCCGGGGTTTATGCCGTAGGAGATATTTCCTCATACGATGGGAAAGTTAAATTAATCGCAACAGGGTTTGGAGAGGCTCCGACCGCTGTAAACAATGCGATGGTCTATATTAATCCAGATACTCGAATTCAACCAATGCACAGTACAAGTTTATTCTAATCAAGTTTAGGAGGATGAAGAAATGGTAAAAAGTGCTAGCGAACTACACGCGAAGGCAACCTCACTTCTCAAGGAACGTGGTGTTGAAATAGAAGATATTGCAAAATTGGTGATGTTTTTACAGAAAGAATACGTTGACGACTTATCAATGGAACTGTGTTGCGAGAACGTGCAATCTGTTCTCTTGAAAAGAGAAGTTCAAAATGCCGTCATTACAGGAATTGAACTTGATATGTTAGCGGAAAAAGGAGTATTATCCCAACCCTTACTAGATATCGTCATTAATGACGAAGGCCTATTCGGTATCGACGAGATTCTAGCGTTATCAATTGTAAACGTCTATGGTTCAATTGGTTTCACAAATTACGGTTATATCGATAAAGTAAAGCCCGGCATTTTGAAACATTTGAATGACAAAAATGACGACCAGTGCCATACTTTCCTCGATGATATCGTAGGTGCTATCGCAGCAGCCGCTGCGAGCCGCATTGCCCATGACGATCCAAATAAATCTGAAATTATGAAATAAAAAAAGAGCTTTGGGGTTTTACAGCCCCAGAGCTCTTTTTGTATAGCGATGTATCAACCATAAACCAACTTCTAAAAGACCGAACACCAAGATAAAGCAATGCATGAAAAATTCTTGCGGCAAGGCCAGAATGATTGGATCTGTTCGGTAATCGAACAACCACGCATCATTGTTAAAAAACACTTCGTGAAATGTAGTAAAAAGTTGATCAAAATTAATAAAAATAAAGAACAAAGCAATAATTGGTAAAATGATCATTATTCTGGTTGGCTGAATCAATTCGTACAGCGTGTTCGTTCTCTTCTTATGACGTAAAAAGAAAAAAGACAGAGGCGCGCTGATAAATAAAATAGCGTAATCCAATAAAAATAATACTTTTACTTCATAAAAATGGAACAGACCGCTTTCTGACGACGGAAAGTCTGGCATTTGAAGGGATTCAATCCAGGGGAAATTCAGATAATCAATCAAAATGCGATAATTTTCAAGTATCGTTTCTTTGGACAAGCCCGTACGCGCCGGGATGTTAAAATAATCGACATCAAAGGCGAACATCGGGGTAAAGTTGATAGTAAAGGCAATCGCAAAAGAAAGAATGCATAGAAAGATTGCTAATAATCCCAAACTATTTTTTATCGTTCTCATTACTCAAACCGCCATTCGCTTAAATCATTAAGAATATGCGTCGGCTTATTGGTAATTTCTTCCAAGTCTTCCACCGTCGTTACGCCGGTGAGAGCTAAAAGCGTATCCACGCCATAGTTCATTCCAGCCAGGATATCGGTGTTATAATTGTCCCCCACCATTACAACCTCTTCTTTAGTCAACCCAATTCGCTCTAAAGCGCCATCCATAATATAACCAAATGGCTTGCCGATTATGAGTGGCTCTCTTTGAGTACTTATCTTCAAGAAAGCCGTTAGAGAGCCTGCACCCGGCATCATACCATTTTCGGTTGGTAAATTAACATCGGGGTTCGTGGCAATAAAGGCTGCACCGTTTCGAATCGCTGTACTCGCAGTCGCCAATTTGTCATAAGTCACAAAACGATCCATTCCTTGAATGACCACTTCGATGTCCTTTTCAACTAACAGGAGTCCCGCTGCTTCTACTTGCCGTTGTAAAGCCGGCTCCCCAACTACAAACGTCCGAGCACCTGGGTAATTCTTTTTGGCAAAATCGACGGCAGCCATACCGCTTGTATACACGTGTTCTGGAGCCGCATCAATACCACTTACAGCTTTTAAGTGTGCGACTACATCTTCTTGGGATTTCGTTGCATTATTAGTGACATACAAGTAAGGGATGCCACGTGCATCGAGTTCTGATATAAATTTTTTCGCTGTTGGAATAGGGTTTGTCCCCGCGTAAACTGTTCCATCCAGGTCAATAAAGAAACCTTTATACGTTTTAATTGTCATCCACCTCCGCATTTTCACTCTTCAATCTTATGAATTTGAAAACTTGTTTTTGGTTTATCCGGTGAAACCTCTGTATTGGGTTTTTTCTGGATATCTCTTCTTTTGTTTTTATCCGTTTGTTTGATAACAAAATTTTTCTTTTTGTCACCCTTCGTCTCTGCAGGAGCAGCTACCGGCTCGATTACCTCATTTATGTGAGCAGTAGGTTTTCTCTTTTTCTTCCGTTTATTGCGTGCCTTCTTCGTTTCGGAGAACTCTTTTTCTAATACGAAATAGGCACAACCGAAGTTGCAGTATTCATACAAATAATCTTCTAGAAAACTAATTTTCTTATCCAATGGTGCGCGATTATTCTTATCCTGGAAAAAACCTTTGAGACGTAATTGATCATAGCCCCAGTCTCCCACAATGTAATCGTACTTATTCAAAATCGTATTATAACGATCTGCAATCGCTTCTTCGTCAATAGCATCACGATAATTAACTACAATATTAAACATGATATTTTCTATTTTAATTTTATTATCTTCCACCAATTCAACTTGGCTTAGATTCTTTTTCTTTTCTTCTTTTACTACTTCGCCTGTTTCAGCACTATCTTCTAGCTTTTTAATAACTTTCTCTTTGTAGGATCTACTCTTTTGTTTCACGCTTACACCTCATTCATTCACAAAATTGGAAAACGGTCCTCTAAGTAAAGGGAAACGACATCCCTTAAAAAATACGGAAATAAAAGTTCAACATCGCCTTTATTCTCGATTAATGGAAAGGAGCTGATATAGCGGTAATGATCGACCGTCACAAAACGCACTTCTTGATCATCGCTTAAGGCCATTCCCTTATAATAAATAATTTTTTGAGTAGTATCTACCCGGATGCCTTTGTAAACTAGCTCTCCAAAGATTTTACCACGAAAGCCCATTCCAGTCACTGCCTTGGTCCGTAAATCGTCTCGCATGTCTTCCATGCCCCAGATAAGTTGTTTGAATATGTTCCCAGGCATCTTACAGACGATTAACCGCATCGGATGGGGTAAAATCCGGTGCATCATTTCTTTAGTAACTACTCCCGCTTTCAAATCGTCTAAAAATAGGCCGGAATTGAGGAGTCCAATGTCACACTTGGAATACGCACAAATGGCATCCAGCCCCAGATGGACAAGGTCTGTCTCTTTTTGCCAATCTGTCGTTAATGTGACTGGCATATCAGCAATTTCTTTTGCTTTTAAGAGTTGCTTCCCTTTAGTGAGATAGCTCTGCACTTCACTGGCATCAATCGGTTCAACGGGTAATGTCTCACAGGTAATTAATTCTGTTTCTAGATTAATAGGTATATTTTGATTTAAAGTGATGGTTGTGTGCCCGATATACGTGCCCCATTTTCCACCACCTGTTAATAAGGTACCTTCGATTTTGCGGCCTTGTGGTAAGACATGGTGCGTATGCGCACCAATAATCACGTCGATATCTTCGTACATCTCTGCCATATGCTCATCTTCGATAATTCCCATATGAGATAATAATACAATGACATCTGTTTGTGTTCTTAGTTCAGTTAAGAGTTGTGGCAATACTTCAAATGATTCTTTAGGCAGCCATCCGTTAGGAATGTAGCTTAGATAAAGAGGCGCTGTCAGGCCAATTATACCAACTCTGACGCCTTCATCCGTCGTCTTAATGATATACGGTTTCGCCCATCCCGGGATTCGATCATCTTCATTATCCACCATATTGGCCAGAACAATTGGAAAATTGGCATCACGATAGAGGTTATTGAGAATGTTTTTAGAATTTCCTATTCCTTCATTATTTCCAATCGTTACGGCATCGTATTGAACTTGATTCATAAGCATAATATTCGCATAGCCGTCCGTCGCTTCTGTCAATGGATGCACCCGATCCAGAAAATCTCCAATATCAAACAAAAAGACAGATTCACCTAACGCCTGGTGCTCTTTCTTTTTCTGATTCAAATAACGCCGAATCTTGGGCCAATTTTCAAAATGTGAATGAAGATCGTTTACATGATAGAAGTGAATTTTAGTTTCCATGGGTATCCCTACTTTATTGGATTATGTCTATATAAATAGTTTATCATAGTACGGGCCATTCTAGACAAACGATTGCCCTTCTTTGGATAAAAGAAAGAGGCCAGGACATATTCTTGTCCCAGCCTCATTGCAATCATTCATTAAGATTGTGATTTATTCCATTCTTCGGCATGTAAGCCAACTTTTTTGACTAAATCAGCATAAATAGAAAGTTCTTCCGGTTCTAGAACCGAGAAAATTTGAATAATATCTTCTTCATTGATTGGGAAGATTTCATCCATTAACTTTCTACCTTCTTCTGTAATACCTGTATAAATAACACGTCGGTCTGTTTCACACGGGTTACGATGAACCAACCCTTTGTTTTCAAGTTTGTCAATCACGTATGTTAAACTGCTGCTCGCAAGTAAGATTTTCTTACCAATGCTTTGAATAGGTTGTTCGCCTTTATGGTACAACAACTCCAAGACACCAAATTCGGATGTATTCAGTCCAAACTTTGAAATACTACGTTTAATGCTTTCTTGAACATGTTGTGAGGACCGCATTAATACCGTTAGTGCTTTTAATGAATCTTGTGCACGTTCTGCCATTTCCATCCCTCCAATTTCTTTCGACTCCGAGATAATAATACCATTGTTATTGGAATATGTCAAAAAAATCTATCCGAATTAGGAGTATTTGCCTGAATGGTGTAACCGGCAGATAAATTGAGTTAATGAGCGGCCTACGTTATGCTAGATTTGCAAGTTATTTTTTATTTGAAAGGAGTATTTCATGAAAACTATTGGTATTAAACAATCTGGCGGTTCAGACCAGTTATATATTATGGAACGTGATAAACCGGAATTAGGTAAAGGTGATTTGCTCATTAAAGTAGCGGCTACCGGAGTCAATCGGACAGATATTCTAACGCGTGAGCGTGAAACAGATGAACCTGAAAACGTTCGTTTGGGGGTTGAGGTAGCGGGAACAGTTGTCGAAGCACATAGCGACAGTCCTTATTCTGTCGGCGATCGCGTTATGAGTCTTGTAAACGGTGGTGGCTACAGCGAGTATGTCACTATCCCTTCTGACCGGGTGATGCGTATTCCAGACAAATTATCATTCGTCGAAGGTGCTGCGATTTCTGAAGTATTTGCGACCGCTTATCAAACACTCTTTTGGATTGGACGCTTGGAAGAAAATGAGACTGTTTTAATTCATGCAGGTGCGAGTGGTGTCGGAACGGCAGCCATTCAATTGGCGAAACAACTTAAGAACGCACATGTTATCGTAACAGCCGGTTCAAAGGAAAAACTCGACTTCTGTCGCAACCTAGGTGCAGATGTCGTCATTAATTATAAAGAAGAAGCTTTCGATGAAGTTATTCTTGCTGAAACAGAGGGCCGTGGCGTTAATTTAATTTTAGATTTTGTTGGCGCAAGCTACTGGGAGAAAAATTACAACAGTATCGCCATGGATGGGCGTTGGGTTCTAATCGGAACGCTTGGAGGAACCAAAATCCCGCATTTTGATATTTTCTCACTCATGCGTAAAAGAATTCAATTAACCGGGACGGGTTTAACACCTCGCTCCGATGCGTATAAAGCTGCGTTATCTCAGGAATTAATCACAAAAACAAAAGATTTATTCGAAAATGGCACGATGAAGCCGATTGTCGATACAACCTTTGATTTCGAAGATGTTAAAAAAGCCCATGATTATATGGAAGCAAATAAAAATACCGGGAAAATTATCCTGACGCTGTAAGAATGAGCATTAAAATACGAAAAGGGCTGGGAATAATAACTCCCCAGCCCTTTTTATTTAGATTCTATATTTTCTTATCTATTTCTTCTACTCCCTGTGGTGCGATAACAGTACGATTCGGCAATACTGAGCGGGTTAACCAAACGTTACCACCGATAACACAGTGGTCACCGATTAAGGTTGTCCCCCCTAAAATGGTTGCTCCTGCATAAATCACCACATGGTTCCCAATGTCAGGATGACGCTTGTTCCCTTTTACCAAACTACCATCTTCGTTCACCTGAAAACTTTTCGCACCAATCGTCACGCCTTGATACAGTTTTACATGATGGCCCAAAGTAGCTGTCTCCCCGATTACAACACCCGTACCATGATCAATAAAAAAATAAGGACCAATCGTTGCTCCGGGATGGATATCAATCCCCGTCATAGCGTGGGCAATTTCTGACATCATCCGCGGTAAGATAGGAACACCCATGTTATATAATTCATGCGCCATTCGGTGAATACTAATCGCTTCAAATCCAGGATAAGAAAGCATAATTTCTTCGCGCGAATTTGCGGCCGGATCACCGTCATAAGCTGCTGTAATATCTGTTTCTAACATTTCATGGATAGAAGCTAACGTAGCAAGAAAACCGTCAATCACACTGGTTGTCTGATCAGGAGTGGTTCCCAAACGAATGAGTACCTTTTCAAAAACCACTTTTGATTCTTCGATTCGAACTTCTTTGGAAGGTATTTCATCCATGTACGGACCGAATATTCGCGGATACATAATGCTCCTTAACCGACACACCAACATAGATATTTGATCTTTTACACCGCAAAAATTAGATGAAGTCATAAAAGACTTACTTGTCATAGTTTACTCACTCCGCAAATTTTTCAATTGATAAATAACGGTCACCACTGTCTGGTAATAAGACAACAATGCGTTTGCCTTCGTTTTCAGAACGTTTTGCCAACTCGTAAGCAGCATGCAATGCGGCTCCAGATGAGATTCCGACGAATACACCTTCTTGCCCGCCTAAATTACGTGCCGTTTCATAAGCTTCTTCATTAGTTACGGTCAAACTTCATCATAAATATCTGTATTTAATGTTTTAGGTATGAAGCCTGTCCCAATACCTTGAATTTTATGAGGTCCTTTTTCACCTTTTGAAAGAACAGGTGAGCCTGCAGGTTCAACAGCTACTACTTTAATATCTGGATTTTTTTCTTTCAGATATTTACCTGCTCCAGAGATTGTTCCGCCTGTACCTACTCCTGAAACAAAGATGTCAATTTCGCCATCTGTATCTTCCCAAATTTCTGGTCCTGTTGTTTCATAATGAACTTTAGGGTTGGCTGGATTCGAAAATTGATCCGGCATAAAAGCATTTTCGTGTTCTTTAACCATTTCTTTGGCCTTTTCAATAGAACCTGAAATACCTTGATCGCCAGGTGTTAGTACAATTTCAGCGCCGTAGCCTTTCATTAACTTACGACGTTCAATCGACATTGTTTCAGGCATAACTAGTATTGTTTTGTAGCCACGTGCTGCAGCAACTGATGCAAGTCCTATTCCTGTGTTTCCAGAAGTTGGTTCGATAATAATTCCTCCAGGTTTCAGAACGCCTCTTTCTTCCGCATCATTAATCATTGCTTTCGCAATTCGGTCTTTTACAGAACCTGCTGGATTGAAATATTCAAGCTTGGCAATAACGTTTCCTTTTAGAGAATGTTTTTCTTTCGTGTTTCTCAATTCCAATAACGGTGTTTTCCCTACCAATTGATCTAGTGAAGCATAAACTTTTGACATAGTCTCTTCCCCTTTCAAAAATGAAATCTAATAGTATTTTATCACTGTTTTATAATAAATGTTACTTTTCCAGCTCAAAAACGTACTTTTAGTAAGAAGGATGAGTAATCAGTGACATCCACAAGAACTAAACACAAAAATCCTGGAGCTGGGAAATAACTCCAGCCCCCTTCCTACGAATAATTGTTGCGTAAACGTGCTCAAAAAGGCAAAAACGGCGTCACTTCCCGGAAAATGCGCGATGGCTTGCAGCCATCTTACGCTTTTCCAGTCCAGTGAGCCATTTCTGAACGCCTTTTTTCACACTCTCAAGATTTTGGCAGTTATTCGTGATCGTCCAATAATAATTTTTCAAGTTCTAATGGCGCTACAGGTTCATTGTCCTTATAGACACGCATGTTTCCCGCAGATAATTCGTCAATTAATAGGATGGCGCCTGTATCACGTTCCCTCCCGAACTCCAATTTGATGTCATAGAGTTCCAAACCGCGTTTTAAAAGTTCCTCTTTTATAATAGAAGATATCTGCTTCGTCAGGCGAACAACGGTTTCATATTCTGCTTCATTTAGAATACCGAGCAGAATGAGCGCGTCTTTGCCGATAAACGGATCTTGTCGTACATCGTCCTTCAAAGTCAGCTCAACATAACCGTCAAGCCACTGTTCCTCATTTGCGTAGGCACCATAACGTTTAAGAAAGCTTCCAGCCGCACGATAACGACAAATCATTTCAAGTCCATGTCCAAAAAAAGTAACCGACTTGACTGCCATCGTACGCGCTTCTAAATCACTGGAAAGGTAATGCGTTGGAATAGCGTTTGCCTCAAGCTTCTCAAAGAAGAAACGACTGACTGCTAATCCAGAGCGACCCGAACCAGTAACAGTTAAACCCACTTGATTTTCGCCTGGATCAAAGACACCATCTTTACCGGTCATATCATCTTTGAAATAAAGATGAATCGCGCCATCTCCTTCAATAACATCTTTTGTTTTACCACAATAGATGATTTTCATGTGTTTGCCTCCGTCCTGACAGCCTTCCGCCATCTTTTGATTAGGGAATCCTGGTTAACTAACATCTCTAAAGCTGCCATCGAATCAGCCATCAAACTAAAATGACCCATTTTCCGTTGGTATCTTGGTTCTCCTTTATCATACAAATGAATGATGGCTTGCGGGAAATGCTTAATCAATTCTGGTATCTCCGGAATATGTTGACCTAAAATGTTAACCATCAAGGTTGGCGTCAACAAGCGGGTGGGAAGCAGTGGCCGACCGGTAATAGCTAAGATGTGTTGATCAAATTGGGAAACGTTCGTGCCTTCGATTGTATAGTGACCCGTATTATGCGGACGTGGAGCCAGCTCATTTACAACTACTTCGCCACTGTTCGTAACGAAAAACTCAATGCCACAAACACCCACTAATTCGGATTCCTGTGCAATTTTCGTCGCAATCGCCGTCATCTTCGTTTGAACAGCTTCCGGAACCTGCGCAGTCAGACTCGTGAATAGAATACCGTCGACATGCTGATTGATAACGGTTGGGAAACAGTCAATCGTTCCAAATGTGTCTCGAGCTATAACAATGGATGCTTCATAATCAAAGGGATAGAAAGCTTCCAACACACATTCTGCTTCGAGCATTCCTGCCAACTCGGTGCTTTTCGCTAAATCAGCTTCGCTGTTTAATCGAAATTGCCCTTTCCCATCATACCCAAAGCGTGTCCGTTTCAGAATACAGGGGAAGCCAATCCGTTCGACCGCCGCCTGTAAGTCAGCCAGTGAACGGACTTCGCCATAATCTGCACACGGCACTCCTTGTTCGGTTAACCACGCTTTTTCGCTTAATCGATTTTGAACCAGCAATAAAAAGGCAGTATTTTGAGGTAAAAACGTACGGGTGTGTAAATCAGCCAGAATTTCGCCATTGATATTTTCAAATTCATACGTCAGAACATCAACGGATCGCGCAAAAGCCACTACCCTTTCATGATCATCAAACGAACCTGTTTCGGTATGATGACTGACGGCAAAACCACAAGCCGAATCACTTTCGTCATACATTTCAACACGGTAACCCATTTTCTGGGCAGATTGCCCCAACATTTTACCAAGTTGTCCGGCACCTAGTATTCCGATTGTTTGATTCGGATAGAAAGTTTTACTCATACCATGCCGCCTCGCTTTCAATCGCTTTTTGTTTTTGAGCTACTTGGTAG
>LFRM01172991.1_pt1 | contig 12906 bp, 7 predicted proteins | sample 618341 | NCBI WGS metagenome assembly LFRM01 (sample SAMN03654438, study PRJNA283298) | anaerobic digester metagenome | isolation source: pool of bioreactors CSTR01a, CSTR02a, and CSTR03a thermophilic anaerobic... | place: Denmark: Kgs. Lyngby | collected 2014-05-21
TTACTAATACTCAACACTCACTGTAGCCGCAGGAAAAACACTTCTTACACCCTTCGATGTTTACAAAGGTCACATTCCCACAAACAGGACAGATATCGGGTTTCACACTGTTGACCGAGGGAGCAAGCCCCAAGTCCAGCTGACCGGCCTCCTCTATCTCGTCCTCCTCATCGGGAAGATTTGAACCATGTGCCTCTGAGATGGGAGTCCCTATGTGCTGCTGCAACACCTGAGCCACCGCATCAGGAAGACTCATGACCCGGTTCTTGCCAAAGCCCATGGACCTGCCGCTTCCAATGCCTATCAGTTGCGCTATGATCGCCTGGGCACGCTGTTCAGGAGAGAGAGCCGAAGGCATCCTCAGGATAAGGCTGATAAGCCTGCCAAGGCCCTCGGCATCAGCTGCGACATCCGAGCCGACCTTTGCCACATTGATAAAGACCTCAAAGAGATCGGCCGGGTTAGGCCCGTCACAGTTCACCGTGATGTAGGCGGTGCCGATGGGGGTAGCCTTACGGTAGGTCGTCCCACGCAGCACGGTAGAGCGCACACGAGGCTTGGGTTCGGCAAAGGCGAGGGGCTCCTCCCTTTTCTCTTCCTTCTTCTCCTGCTTTGCAGTCAGCACCTGGGTATCACGGGAACCATCACGATAGGTGGTCCCACCCTTGCATCCCAAGTCATACAGAAGCTCATAGAGCTTGGCTGTCTGTTCAACGGTATACTCCCGAGGAGTATTCCCTGTCTTGGAGATGGAGGAGTCCACCCATTTCTGGATAGCCGCCTGCACCTTCACATGCCCTTCAGGGGCAAGGTCCATCGCAGAGACAAAGTAGTGGGGCTTTTCCTTGCCGGGGTTCTCCTTCACCCAGTCGTCATAGACCTTCACCCGCTCAATGTTTGAGCCCATCCTTCCTGTGCGTTCCCACTCCCAGAAGTAATAGGGTTCGATACCTGTACTGGTATTGACCATAGTACCGGTAGTTCCCGTAGGAGCCTGGGTTATAAGGGTGACATTGCGAAGGCCCTTCTTACGGACATCTTCGCGCACGGATTTTGGCATTTGCTCCATGAATCCGCTTTGCAGGAGCTTTTCAGCATCGAAGCGGGGGAAGCTCCCCTTCTCCTTGGCAAGGTCAGCACTCTCCGTATACGCCTCAACACAGATGAACTTGAAAAGCTCATCAATAAAGGCGAGCGACTCCTCGCTTCCATAGGCGAGCTCCATCTTGATGAGCATATCGGCAAGCCCCATGGTACCAAGGCCGATGCGCCTCTCTGACTGCTGTTGCTCCTTGTTTTCATCAAAGAAATAGGGAGTATCGTCGATAACATTATCCAGGAACCTGACCGAACCACGAACGGTCCTGCCCAATTCCTTGAATTGCACTTTCTTGTTTTTTACAAACTTGCTCAGATTTATGGATCCGAGGTTACAGACACCCCAAGGGGGAAGCCCCTGCTCACCACACGGGTTGGTGCACTGGATGCTGCTGTAGTACCAAGAGTTGGACATCCGGTTGTAACGGTCAACGAAGAAGACACCCGGTTCGGCAGAAGCCCAAGCGCTCTCAATGATAGCGTCCCATATGGCCCGAGCCTTCATGCGATGGTAGACATTGACCTTATGCCCACCGTCCTTCCAGTTTTGGATGTTCCCGTCCCAGACAGTGTTGTACTCAGGGTCGGTGGTATCGGGAAAGCATGTCTCCCAGTCGCCGTCAGTCCTGACCGCTTCCATGAAAGCATCACTGATGCCAACACTGATGTTAGCATTGGTGATCTTGCCCATCTCACGCTTGCTGTTGATGAAGTCCATGATGTCAGGATGCCAGTCATTGAGGATAAGCATCAGAGCACCCCTACGCGAGCCTCCCTGCTCAATGAGCCCGGTTACGAAACTGTAGAGCCCTCCCCAGCTGACCGAGCCACTGGACCTTCCGTTTACTCCCTTCACGTAGCTGTGTCTGGGTCTGAGCGAGGAGATGTTCATACCTACCCCGCCTCCACGGCTCATTATCTCTGTCATCTGCCCCAAGGAGGCAATAATACCTCCACGACTGTCCTTCGGAGAGGGGATTACATAGCAGTTGAAATAGGTCAGGTTCTGAGAGGTGCCTGCACCGGTCAAGATCCTGCCGCCAGGGACGAACTTCCAATCCTCCAAAAGCCAATTGAACTCTTTTTCCCATTTGTCTCGAACCTCCTCCTTCTCTTGTGAAGCAATGCCTTTTGCCACACGGGCAAGCATCTGTGCAGGATCGGTCTCCAGAGGCTTGTCGATCTCCTCGCGCTTGACGTTCAAAATGCTGCCATCATCCAACTTGACGGTAATGGCATCGTCTTCATCAAGGGAGGTGATTACCCCGATCTCTCGCTGACCTGTAGCCGCATTGCTTACGGCAACTACGATATCACCCACATTCAGGGTCTCTTTCTTCACGTCTTTCAACGCATAGCGGTCAAGGAAAATCTTTCTGCCCAGGGGGCTCAATTCATTTTTTACAGCACTCATACAATCCCTCATAATATATAAACTTCTTCATTAATTTCATGGCACAAACAGTGAAAAATAGATTATTTTTCAACCTCTAACATACCATGGCAAGTAAAGGATTGCAAGATGAAAACAAAATATGTGGGGGTATAAAAATTACATAACGCTACATATAGTGTTATATAGGTTTTATACCATTATGCTATGAATTCAAAAAGACCACACAAAATCCCTACAAACCGTTGCACCATTTCCCTTGGAAAAAACGTACAACTCCTTGCCCGTACAATAGGAGACCCGAAGAGGTGCTGTTGTATTTTTCCCTTACGTTTGAAACACTTTTGAAAAAGAACTGCCTTTTCGAGAACCCGCTTGAGGCGGTGCCTAGCGTCATCCAAAAGTAAGGATGANNCCTGAGCGGACAAGATCCTTCAGGCGGCAGCTGTGACACGAACAGGGAGCCCCCTTAAGGACTCCCTGTTCATGCTTATCAGCCAAGAGCAACCTACGTGCTTGCAGGCGGGTAGTTCTAGTAACCCATGAGCACCATAGCATCGGCGACCTTCTTGAAACCGGCGATGTTCGCTCCCTTGAGATAGTTGATATATCCATCCGCCTGAGTCCCTTCCCTGACACAGCTGGCATGGATATTAACCATGATGTCATGCAGCTTGGCATCCACTTCCTCAGCACTCCAGGAGATGTGCATGGCGTTCTGGCTCATCTCGAGACCCGAGACGGCAACACCACCTGCATTCGCAGCCTTTCCAGGGCCGAAAAGGATCTTATTATCGATAAGGTAGATCGTGGCATCAGCTGTGCAGCCCATGTTGGATGTCTCCACCACACACTTCACCCCATTTGCCACCAGGGTCTTGGCGTCCTCTAAGGTGAGCTCGTTCTGTATGGCACAAGGGAAAGCCATATCCACAGGAACTTCCCAAGGCTTCTTGTTTGGTACGAACTTGGCTCCGAACTTCTTGGCGTACGGCTCCACCACATCATTGTTGGAAGCACGAAGATAGGACATGAAGGCCCACTTTTCCGGTGTCCCCACTCCCTCTTCATCATAGATATATCCATCAGGACCACTGATAGTGACGGCTTTGGCACCCAGTTCTGTAGCCTTCATGACAGCACCCCAGGCGACGTTACCGAAGCCACTGACGGAGATTCTCTTTCCGGCAAAGATATCGTTGTTTGCCATAAGCATCTGGTTCGCAAAATACATCGAACCAAAGCCTGTGGCTTCAGGCCTGATCAGGGAACCGCCGAAATTGAGGTTCTTCCCGGTCAGCACCCCGGTGTGCTCATTGCGGATTCTCTTGAACTGGCCGTACATATATCCGATCTCTCTCATGCCCACGCCCATGTCTCCGGCAGGAACATCGGTATTAGGACCGATGTATTTTTCCAGTTCGGTCATGAAGGACCGACAAAAACGGAGAATCTCCCCATCACTCTTGCCTCGGGGATTGAAGTCACTGCCGCCCTTTGCCCCGCCCATAGGCAGTGTGGTAAGGCTATTCTTGAGGGTCTGCTCAAGACCTAGGAACTTCAGGGTTCCCAAGCTCAGGCTGGGGTGGAAACGAAGCCCTCCCTTGTAGGGTCCCAATGCGTTATTGAACTGTACGCGGTGACCGCGGTTCACCTGTATGTTCCCTTGGTCATCCTCCCACTCGACACGGAAGGAGTAGATCCTGTCTGGTTCTGTGATCCTTTCCAGAATCTTGAACTTCTCATACATGGGATTGTCGTTCGCAACATCGATGATACTTTCCAAAATTTCCCGGGCTGCCTGGAGGAACTCCGGCTGTGCAGGGTTCCTTTTTTCCAGTTCGGCCATAAACGAATCAAGCTTATACATATAACACACTCTCCTTCAAATCGAATATACAATCAGATGCCTACTGCCGTAGAGTAGACTAGCCTTCGTATCCTGTCAATCAAAAGACCATGGTAATAAACAGCTATTTTTATATAAACATCAAAATTAATTAAAATATTGAGATATATATAATAAAAAGACCTTATAAATTAATTATTCATCAATTAATAATAAATACTTACCCTCTATTCAACATGGTTAAGCTCATGGTAAAATACAAACTATGTATAAGCTCGACCCAACCTGGCTACCATTCAGCAATCTGATGCTGAAACACATTTACAATGTTCTGCTCATCTGCAGTGATTACGACCGCTTTCTCCTTGAAGAGGACGGGAGGGTGGAAGAGGAACTTTTCCTTGAATACACCCAGTTGGGTCTGAACAACCCGCCCAAGATAACCCACACCAACACAGGAGAGGAAGCATTGGCCCTAGTCAGGGAACGCACCTTCGACCTTGTCATCACCATGCTCGACCTCGGCTCAGACGATCCGGTGGAACAGCTTGCAACCGACATCAAGGAGATCGACAGCGAAATGCCGGTCATCGTGCTCTCGCCATCCTCGAGTCACAGACGTAATAAGCTTATCAAGGATTCCGATTGCAAGGCAATAGACTACTTCTTCTATTGGCAAGGTGATCCCACTATCTTCCTTGCGATGATCAAGCTTGTGGAAGACCGTATGAATCTCGACCACGACACGGAGGAAGCCGATGTGCAGGTGATCATCCTTGTGGAGGATTCGGTACGCTTCTACTCCTCCTACCTACCCATGATGTATACCTGCCTGATCGAACAGAACAGGTCCAGTATCCGGGAGGCTTTGAACAACTGGGGAAAAACCCTCAGGATGCGGGGCCGCCCCAAGATTGTCCTCGCACGGACATATGAAGAGGCCGAAAAGCTTTACAAGACGTATCGAAAGAACATATTGGGCATCATCACCGACCTCTCCTACCTGAAGGATGGCGTACACGATAAGGAAGCGGGGCTTAAGCTCACAGAGATGATACTGAAAAAGGATCCGGAAACACCGATCCTCATCCAGAGCACAGATAACGGGTACCAGGAGGAAGCTGAGCAAGCAGGTGCCTGCTATACCTGGAAACTGAGCTCTTCCTTGCTTAGCGACCTTACCAGCTTCATGAACTCCCACTTTGGATTCGGCCCCTTCGTTTTCCGCGACCCCATCACCGGGAAGGAAATTGCGAGGGTGGAGACCATGCGAGACTTGCAGAGGATCCTTCCATCAATACCGGAGGAGAGCTTCGAATATCACTTCAGGAGAAACGAATTCTCCCGATGGCTTCGGGCGCAGAGCCTCTATATACTCGCTGCCAAGATCAAGGCCCTGCAGATACCAGAGAACGGGGATCCGAAAGAGGCGCAACAGAACCTCATCGAAACCATACGCACCTACCGGGCCGAAAGGACCAAGGGCGTCATTGCCCAGTTCAGCAGGGACAACTATGACGAGACCCTTTTCTTCAGCAGGATCGGCAACGGCTCGCTCGGAGGCAAGGGACGCGGGCTTGCATTCATCGACATGGAGCTTAGGGCGAGCGGCATCCTTAAGAAATATCCTGATGTCTACCTCTCCATTCCCAAATCCGTGGTTGTGACCACTGACCAGTTCTCCCAATTCATTGAAGAGAACGATCTCAAGGAGTTTGTCACCGCAGCCCTTCCCGACGAGACCCTGCTAAAGATATTCCTTTCAAAACCCCTGCAACCTGAGCTGGTCCTCAACCTTGCCGAGATAGTGAAGGTAATCCACCAACCTATCACGGTTCGCTCCTCATCACTGCTTGAAGACTCGCACTTCCAGCCTTTTGCAGGTGTCTACGAGACCTGTATGATCCCTAACCAAGGCAGCGAAGAGCAGCGCCTCCAGGAGCTTTGTGACGCCTTGAGGTGTGTCTGGGCGTCGACTTTCTTCAAACAGGCGAAAGAGTACCTCAAGGCTACCGACCATATGCTCGAGGACGAGAAGATGGCAGTGGTAATCCAACAAGTGATCGGTAGCCAACATGGTTCCTACTGGTATCCCAACATCAGCGGCGTCGCCCGATCGTTGAACTACTACCCCATCGGCGGCGAAAAGCCCGAGGATGGAGTGGGACTGCTCTGCTTCGGATTCGGGAAATCGGTGGTGGACAACGGTTCGGTCTTCCGCTTCTCCCCAAGCCATCCCAGAAGGCCGGTGCAACATCTCGGAGGCAACCAGTCCAGCACCCAGAGCAATTTCTACGCCCTCGACCTTGAGGGAGGGTACTTCCCCCTGGAAAAGGGAGGGCTGGAGAATCTGGAGCTGCTGGACATGCAGGAAGCGGAAAAACACCCCGAATCCCTGCGATACATAGCCAGCACCTTTGATATGGCAACCGGCATGATGAGCGAAAACTCCCAGGCAGAAGGCCACAAGATGATCACCTTCAACGGTATCCTCAAGTATGACGCTTTCCCCCTAGCTCCAATAGTCAAGGATATCCTCAAACTTGGAACCGAAGCCATGGGAACTCCCATAGAGATAGAGTTTGCAGTCAATCTCAACAGGAAGGCTCCCAAGAAGCCTGAGTTCAGCTTGCTGCAGATCCGCCCCATCGCCCAAGGCAATGAGGAAAGTGACGTTGAGATAACCCAACAGGAGCGAGAGAGCGCAGCAGTCCTCTCGAACGTAATAATGGGGAACGGGAAGATTACCGATATCCATGACATCATCTATATCAAGCAAGAGAGTTTTGACCCCTCCAGGATGCAGGAGATGGCAGTCGAACTGGACAAGCTCAATGCGACCATGGTCCTCCAGGATAAGGACTATGTGCTTATCGTTGCAGGCAGGCTCGGTTCGTGCGACCCTTGGCTCGGTATCCCGGTGACATGGTCACAGATATCCCGTTCGAGAGTCATCGTAGAGACTGGTTTTGAAGGCTTCCAGGTAGAGCCGAGCCAAGGGACCCATTTCTTCCAGAACATGACAAGCCTGGGGTGTATCTACATGACAGTGAACCCGATCTACAAGTCGGGAAAATTGGACCTGAAGCGTTTTTCGAGCCTGCCCGTATATGATGAGACTCCACATTTCATCCATGCAAGAAGCGAAAAGCCGCTTACCATAAAAGTAAACGGCTTCAAGGGGGAGGGTGTGCTCTGCCTGTAGGAACCTGATAGGATGGCAGGCATTGTAGCGTGGTAATCCGATTGGCACGAAATACCAGTTGTGCTTTCATCGCTAAGGGCTCTTGAAAAATAGGGTTGCTTTTATAATATAGTTAACATATCATGTTAACCATATGATTGACAAGGCGAGCAAATGAAGATATATTTTGAAACAAAGAAGTTGTTGAAACAATGCTCTGAACAACAGGAAATGGTAAAACATTTTGGACAAAAAATGAGTAAAAAGCTACAACAACGCCTTTTTGAGTTAAAGGCTGCAGGGACTCTTAGTGACATCTCACGGTTACCCCCTGCTCGCTGTCATAAACTCGTCAATCGTCGGTTAGTTTTTTCAGTTGATCTGGAATACCCTTTTCGCTTGCTGTTCATCCCTGCGAACGATCCAGTACCTCTAAATGAAGATGGAAACATTGATCGAAAAAAGGTCACTGAAATTGAAATCATCGACATTGAAGACACCCATGACCAGAAAAACCAACGGAGGGGCTCAAGATGAGCACACCAAAAAAAGCAAAACGACTCTATGAATTTGAACCAGATTATGCGGTTTCTCCTGCAAAAACCCTGCTTGAGACATTGGAAAGTTTGGATATGACCCAAAAAGAACTGGCTACTCGTACAGGCTTAACAGAACAGACAATTGTTCGGATCCTCAAGGGCGAACAACCCATTACCTTTGAGACAGCTAACAAACTTGAAATGGTTACACAGGTTCCAGCAAGCCTATGGAATAATCTAGAAATGCAGTATCGGCAACAAATGAGTAGAATCAAACAGGCCAAAGCTCTTGACCATGATACTGATTGGTTGAAAGAAGTTCCTGTCAAAGAACTCATGAAACGAGGGGTAATCTCCAAGGAAGCCAGTGGGGCCACCCTTGTACACGAAACCCTAAAATTCTATGGTGTTTCCAGCGTTGATGCATGGAATGAAGTATGGTATGAACCCAAAGTTGCAGCTCGTCGCTCTGATTGTTTTGAGACACAACCAGGCTCTGCTTCTGCTTGGATTCGATTAGGAGAAATCCAAGCTCAAAACATAGACACAGCATCGTACAACAAAGAAAAATTCAAAGAAGCTATCAAGCTGATTCGCGGACTCACTACGAAAAGCCCTAGTGTATTCATCGATGAAATGCGTACTCTTTGTGCTGACAGTGGTGTAGCTCTTTCCTTAGTTAGAGAAGTAAAAAAAGTACCTTGGAATGGAGCCTCAAAATGGCTTTCACCTAACAAGGCAATGATCCTTTTGAGCTTGAGAGGCAAGGGAGAAGATTTGTTTTGGTTCTCCTTCTTTCATGAGGCGTATCATATACTGCATGGGGAAAAACAACGGCTGTATATTGCTGAAAAAAACAGTACAGATATAGAAGAACAAAAAGCAGACAGATTTGCAGCTGAAATACTGATTCCAGCCAAATTCAATGAACAGATTGTAGCGTGCAGTTCAAAGCAAGAAATAGTTGCATTGGCACAAATGCTTGGCATCTGCCCTGGGATTGTCGCAGGACGGTACAGACACCTGACTAAAAAGTGGGCATACTTCAAAGATTTAACAAATACATTTGATTGGACTGAAAGCGAATAATAAATATTTATGCTATAAAACTATCCAACTACAACACATCCCACCTTTCTGTGGGATGTGTTGTTGGAAATATGCATAAACGTAACAGCCCTACTCCCCAACCTGCTCTACAAAAGCATCCCAAAGGGCATCGCGGGGAGGATTCGCTATAATGGAAAGCTCCTCCTTCTTCACCGGATGCATAAAAGAGATCGATCGCGCATGGAGGCAGATACCCCCATCAGGGTTGGAGCGAGGCGAGCCGTACTTCAGGTCACCCTTGATATGGAGGCCGATGGCTGCAAGCTGGGCACGTATCTGATGATGTCGTCCGGTATGAAGCTCGACCTCCAACAGATGATAGTTCGTCGATGAGGCGATTACCTTGTAGTCCAGCTTGCCTACCTTGCTTCCCTTGCGTTCGATTGGATTCGCCACACTTTTGTTCTGTTTGGTATTCCGCACCATATGATGGATGAGCGTCCCCTCCATCTGGGATGGAAGTTCGGAGACAACAGCCCAGTAGATCTTCTTGACGGAACTCCCTCTGAACAGCTCGTTGAGCCTGATGAGCGCCTTTTCGGTCTTTGCATAGACCACGATCCCGCTGGTCGGGCGGTCTAGGCGGTGAGGGATGCCCAGATAGACATTCCCCTCCTTGTTATAGGTCACCTTCAGATAGTGTTTCACCAGGTCTGCAAGTGTCTCATCGCCTGTACGGTCCCCTTGAACCAACTCACCACATAGCTTGTTCACTATGATGAGATGGTTGTCCTCATAGAGAATTCTCTCTTCTAATGCCATCATCACTCCTCAATATCATCGAAGAGGGTTGGCTCTTCTTGGTTTTCATGCACAATCTCTTTCACCGCCCGCAGCCGAAGAGAGGCGATATCCTTCACCACTATACGCACTCCGTTTGCCCGCACCCCCTTGACCAGATAGTCGGAGAAGTAGAACTGCTCCTCAAGAATCCTCAAGTTTGGTTTGGGCTTGTACTTTACCGTAAGCTCGGCATTGGGATGCGTCGAGAGCTTCACCAACTTGAAGTTTCCTTCAGGGACGAGGGAGTAGGCCTTCTTCAGCATAAAGGAGAGGATCTGGCAACGCTTGAGGAAGAGGTACTTGTACTTCTTCTCCTGGTAAAGGACGGTGAAGACAATCTTCTCCAGCTCGCTCTTGTCTGCAAAACCGCAGTAGAGCATTCCCTTGCCTACGAACTCCTTCTCAGGAGCGTCGATGACATAGTAGGTGCCGTCCTTGCGGATGATGAGCACCCTATCGAAAGGATTGACCTCAAGCTGGTTTGTGCCTGTCTTCACACCATAGCCCAGATACCCATTCGAGTTGTCATATTTTATGACCAGGTTTCTCTCCGCAACTTCCTTGACATCGATGGTCTCAAACGCTTTGATCTTGGTCTTCCGCTTATGCTCCTCCGCACCGAGCATACCCTTCAGTTCCCCCAGATAGGTAAGAGCATACTCAACCAGATGCCCGAGCTTGTACTCGATCTCCTCCAGCAGGGCGTTGATCTCATCCATCTCATGACGGTTTTTCTCAATGTCGAACAGCGAGATGCGTCTGATGGGAATCTTCAGTAGACGCTCGACATCCTCATCGGCAAGCGGCCTCAGAAGCTGTTCTGTAAAAGGCTTGAAACCAGTGAATACAGCCTTGTTGACCTCGGCGGCACTCTTCTTCTGTTCGATCCTCTTGTAGATGCGCTCTTCAACAAAAATACGTTCAAGGGTGCGGGCATGCAACTTGTCCAGCAGATGCCCCTTCTCCAGCTCCAGCTCGGCTTTCAGTATATCCAGGAGATTCAGCGCATGGTAATCCAGTATCTCGCTGATACCCATGATGGTGGGGATGTTCTCCCGTATCACCAGAGGGTTCACCGAAATCTTTTTTTCACAATCTGTAAAGGCATAGAGGGAGTCGACGATATCCTCAGAGTAGGAGTTGCGTGCAAGGTTGATCTCAATGTTCACCCTGTCTGAGGTGTAGTCGTTGATCGAGCTTATCTTAAGCCGTCCCTTCTTTGCAGCATCTTCCACCGAATGGATCATCGCCTCACTGGTAACACCGAAAGGAAGCTCCTCAATGATGATTTTCTTTGAGTCGGAGGTGTTGAGTTTTGCGCGGATGGAGACAGAACCCCGTCCATCTTTGTAGTCCTCCACATCAACGATGCCCCCTCCTGGAAAATCGGGATACAGGGTATAGCTCTCGCCCTTCAGCTTAGCTGCCATGGCATCGAGCACTTCAAGTGCATTGTGAGGCAGGATAGAGGTGCTCATCCCTACCGCAATACCCATAACCCCCTGAATGATGACTACCGGTATCTTGGCGGGAAACGAGACAGGCTCGCTGTTGCGTCCGTCATAGGAGTCGGTAAACTCTGTGAGCTCGGGATTGTAGAGGACTTTCTTGGCAAAAGGGAGCAGCCGGCACTCGATATACCTCGCAGCAGCTGCGCTGTCACCGGTCATGAAGTTACCGAAGTTCCCCTGCCGCTCGATGAAAAGATCGAAGTTAGCCAGGTTGACCAGTGCCTCATAGATTGAGGAGTCGCCATGAGGATGGTAGCGCATCGCCCAACCAACCACATTGGCCACCTTATGGAACTTGCCGTCGTCCATCTCGAAGAGGGTATGCATGATACGCCTCTGTACCGGCTTCAGGCCGTCAGAAAGATCGGGAATGGCCCGTTCCTTGATGACATACGAAGCATATTCAAGGAAATTTTGTCGAAAAACGTTTTGTGCCTGCGTCATCAGATTAGATTCTCCATAATGAACTCCCTTCTCTGGGGGGTGTTGCTGCCCATGTAGAACTCCAAGGTCTTGTGCATCGACTGCATCCCCACAATTGAAACGGGAACCAGACGGATTTCTTCACCTATGAACTGTCCGAACTCCTTGGGGTCGATCTCGCCCAGGCCCTTGAACCGGGTTATTTCACTGCCCTTGATCTGGGCCACCGCATCATCACGCTGCTTCTCATTGTAACAGTAGACCGTCTGCTTCTTGTTACGTACCCGAAACAAGGGTGTCTCCAGTATGTAGAGTCTGCCTGCAAGTACCAGATCCTCAAAATAGGTGAGAAAATAGGTCATCAGGAGGTTACGGATGTGAAAGCCGTCGGTATCGGCGTCGGTGGCGATGATGACCTTGCCGTAGCGCAGCCCCTCAAGACCATTTTCGATGCCCAAAGCGACCATCATATTGTAGAGCTCAGCATTCTTATAAATTTCAGTTCGTTTCTTTCCATAGACGTTGAGAATCTTGCCTCGGAGACTGAAGACCGCCTGGGTCATCACGTCCCGTGTCTTGGTGATGGTACCTGAAGCGGAGTCCCCTTCAGTGAGGAAGATGACCGACCTCTCACACTCATCACGGTGGGTGGCACTCTGGCCGAGATGATATTTGCAGTCCTTCAGTTTGGGGATGTTCAGCGAGACCTTCTTGGCGGAAGCCCGGGCCCCTTTCTTTACCTCATTGAGCTCCTTGCGAAGCTTCTCGTTGTTGTTTATCTTCTCATTCAGCTTTTCAGCCTCATCGGAGTTCTTCAACAAGAAGTCGACGATGGCGTCCTTTACCTCACCTACGATCCAGGAGCGGATCTCAGTATTGCTCAGCTTGTTCTTGGTCTGTGATTCGAAGACAGGTTCCTGCACCTTGATGGCGATCGCTCCGATAATACCATCACGCACATCCTGGGGGGCCCAGCTCTTCTTGTAGAACTCGTTGATCCCCTTGAGAATCCCCTC
>LFRM01325768.1_pt1 | contig 12906 bp, 12 predicted proteins | sample 618341 | NCBI WGS metagenome assembly LFRM01 (sample SAMN03654438, study PRJNA283298) | anaerobic digester metagenome | isolation source: pool of bioreactors CSTR01a, CSTR02a, and CSTR03a thermophilic anaerobic... | place: Denmark: Kgs. Lyngby | collected 2014-05-21
GTAAGCGTCAAATACTCAACACTGGATCAGGTGCCCTTTTGAACATTCCCCTTTTCGGGCATTCTATAATCGCCGGGTATATGATCTGACCAGGGTAAAAGTGTATCTATCACTGAAGTGTCCTTAGTGTCCACATTCGGCAACCGTTCGAACAGGTACATCAGATAGTTATAGGGCTTGAGGTTATTCTCCTTAGCCGTTTCAATGATGCTGTAGATTATCGCACTGCCCCTCGCACCTCTAGGGGTATTAGAAAACAAAAAGTTCTTCCTTCCGATTACGAACGGCTTAATTGACCGCTCAGCACGATTGTTATCGATTTCCAGCCGACCATCCAGTAGAAAGTGGGTAAGATTATCCCACTGGTTAATGCAGTAGGTAATAGCCTCACCAAAAGTACTCTTGGGTAAGGTCTGTTGGCGCTGTCTTTTAAGCCAGCCGTAAAAGTCGTCAAGTAACGGCTTGCTCCGTTCGAGCCGTTTTTCATAGCGCTCCTGGTCGGAAACATCCTTAAGCTGCTTTTCAATGGCAAATAATTTGTTGCAGTAATCCAGGCCCACGCTAGCGGCTACCGGCTTGCCTTTTTGAGCAGCCGGAAGTGCCTTAAGAGCATCAGTGAATTTCCGGCGCGCATGCGCCCAGCAACCAACCAACGTTACGCCAGTTAGTTTGCCATAACCACTATAGCCATCAGTCTGCAGATATCCCTTAAAGCCAGATAGAAATTTATCCGGATGTTTGCTGGCTCTGGTTGTCTGGTAATCGTAGAGAACTATCGTGGGACCGTCTCGCCCGGTTCGGTATAGCCACATATAGGATTTAGATTGGGCGGAACGCCCTGGTTCTCTCAGAACCTGTAGGGTTGTTTCATCGGCATGCAGGATATCCCTCTTAATCAACTCCTCATGCATTCGGTTATAAATTACCTTAAGCCATGGATCCGCCGCACTTAGTAGCCAATTGGCCATGGTCTGACGGGATAGACCAATGCCAAGTCGGGAGAACTGCTGTTCCTGACGGTACAACGGCAGGCTGTTGGTGTACTTTTGATCCATAATGAATGCTAACATTGAAGGGGATGCTAGACTGCCTGGTAGGATTGGATTGGGCATTTCAGCCTTTATTATCGGTGTCTTGGTAATTTCCGGCTCACATTGTCGGCAGGTGTATATGTACTGGATATGCTTGACTACTTTCACCTGGGCCGGAATTATCTTTAGTTCCTGCCTTATCTGAGTGCTCATCTCATGCAGCTTACCTTGGCAACAGGGGCAGACTTGCTCGTCTTCCGGCAACCGATATTCAATTACTTCAACCGGTAGGTCCTTTAGCATTTCAGCTCTTTGGCCAGGCTGCTTTTTCTGCCGCTCATAGGTGATAGTTTCGATTGTTGGTTCCTCAACACTGGTATCAGTGGTATCTTCGGCCTCATTGAACAAATTGATCTGCTCGGGAGAAGTTTTATCACTAGAAGTCCCAAACTGTCTTTGGCGACTTAAGCGTAGCTGCTCTTCGAACCACTTAATCCTGGCATTCAGCTCAGCATTTTGCTGTTCGAGTGTTAGGATTCTATCATTGAGTTGTTCAATTATTTGAGCTGAATTCGGCTGCATATCCATAAATATATTGTACCAGAAAACCACCCCAAAAGGGCAGAAAAACCCGAATAAATCGGGATTTTTCGCTAAATAATTGTACGCTCTTTGACTGCTTTGTGAGCTTGGTTTTGTTTAAGCGACAGGCCATCTAAAATCCAGCGGAATTCACGGTAGCTGATACTGATTGTATCATCATTTGAGGTCGGCCAATTGAATTTGCCCCGTTCCAATCGCCTATAATGCAGCCAGAATCCATTATGGTCCCACTGTAGAATCTTAAGCTTGTCTCGCTTGCGATTGCAGAAGACAAACAGGCACTGGCTGAATGGATCTAGGTTGAAGGCTTCTTTGACCAGCACTGCTAGTCCGTCAATCGATTTTCTAAGATCTGTACTGCCGCAGGCTAGATATACCTGGCGGCTTGATATTTCACTAATCATACCGTTTGCAAGACCTTTACGATCTGGCGAAACAGGTCTTGATCAAACCCCTTGTTGAGTTCAACCGTTGCCTGTCCGATATGGATTGCTATTGAATCCTTAACCAATGTCGGTCCCACGTTTAATGGCAGCCATTTTATTGGTTTTTCTATTTCTGCCTGGCTACCACGTAGCTTCCTGCGCCAGTAATAGAACTGGTTTTTCCTGATTGAGTTTTCGTTACACCAGGCGATGGGGGATTGCCCGCTGGCTTCGTATTCCGCTAGACGCTTCTCCCATAAGATTCGACGTTCTCTGTTGACCATCCCTGAACATCCCTCCATATATTAATGTTCAGGTTATTATCTCATGAGGACGTTATGATTCCCATGTGTGAAGTATTTGACGCTTACGTTGCAACATCTTTATATGTCGCATAATAAAGTTATCAGCGGAATTTTTTCTAACGTGCCAATATAAACCTAATTGCGCAGGACAATTACTGTTATATCTGTATGGTCCACCATTAGGGCTAACCTTTCTTCAAATGACAGTTCCGTTTATTCCTTCGGACTGAGAGTCCCTTATGTATGCATGCACTTAGGGAATATAAAAATCTCATTGTAATGTTGGAGAAGATATCTTAGTCGGCGCCAACGCATTCCAGGTAACTTTTACGCGAAACAGTCAATAGTTACAAGCATAAATGTTTAGTAGTGTTCAATCGTCATGCAAGTTTTTAAGAATCTCATCCACTAAATCAGAATATTTTTCCCAGTTATAGGTTGTTGCAATGGCATTGTATGCATTGTCACCCATTTTATTGGCAATTTCTTTATGTTGTGTCAAGTATATAATCGCATTAGCCAGCGCTTCTCCTGTCTCTTCTTTTAGCAAAACTCCACAACTTTCTTGTAAGATAATTTTCTTAATTTCCTTATTCTTGTCAGACGCAATAATCGCCATCCTAGAAGCCATATACTCCCATAATTTATTGGGTAACGCTGGCCTATCTATGTATATGGGCGGATCAAACCGCATAATTCCTGACAACCCGTAAGATAGATGCTCATACGCTTGTTCACGTGGTAACCAACGTATGTATTGTATTTGGTTTTCAAGTCCACGATTAATTATTTCTTCATTAAAAGAATGGTGAGCTTCATCGAATTCGGGACTAGGCGGATACCCTCCAATTACAATTATTTGTGCGTTACATCTTTTATTTTTTAATTCTTGTGCTGCATCCAAAAGAATTGTTTCTTGTCTCTTAAAGACAAAACTTCCAAAGAATATAAACCCTTTCTTCGTCTTTTTTTTTGCTGGTCGATAATAGATATCGGGTAAACTTGGGACGGTATACACATTGGGATTCACTTTAGAAAAATACTGAGACATTGTATCATTAACACATATTACTGCTTCAATTCGTTTGCAAACAAATATCATGCTAAATGCAACAAATGCATTCAAAATCTGCTCCAGGCACTTAAATCCAATTTTTCCATAAAAATACAAGTCGTACCATTCATGACAATCGAATATCACCTTCGTTCTTTTGTGGGCAAGCTTTATCAAGTAAGCAATAATCAATGAATCCGGTTCTGGTGCAATTAGAACGTCTGCGTTTAGTTCCTTACCTATTGTATATAGTGAAACTAACGATCTAATTCTTCCTATCATTCCTCGTTTTTGCGGAAATCCAACTAATTGAATCCCATGTTCACTTAAGTATTTTTCAGTATTAGGAGTTAAATTAATAACCTCATGCCCGCATTTTTTAATAATCATACTAATCTTATAATATACCCGTTTGTCATATGGCGGATGCTTTGCGCAAATATACATTACTTTCAACAAAATGCCCCCTATGATATGGTTGTTGTTCACTTTTGCTCTTTTCAGTGATATAAAGCCAGTTACCATTAGCACATACACGCTGGCTTATAAAACTATGTATTAATATGCTCTGCTCGATGGATGTCGTCAGTTAGTACGATATTTTAATATTACCCCCACGTTGCATACACTTTTAATCCTTTCTCCATACAACTGTATTAACAATTTTTGTATAGCTCTGAATAATTTTAACTACTTTAACTGAAACATTCACATCTAAATAGTCAGGTGCTAAGACTGTCGCTTCACGGTTTTCTTGCATGGCTCTTGCCAGGTCAATGGCCTGTTCTATATCGGGACCTGTTATCCCGCCGATAATAATGGTTCCCTTATCCAATACCTCTGGTCGTTCGGTGGAGGTTCTTATTAGAATCCCAGCAAATCCTAAAATGGCACTTTCCTCTGATAGAGTGCCGCTGTCCGATAACACGCAGAAAGCATTTTTCTGCAGTTTGTTGTAGTCAATGAAACCGAATGGCTGCAAGGAGCGTACCAACGGATGAAAGGCAAAATCACGCTGTTCAATGAACTTCTTGCTTCTCGGATGGGTGGAATATATTACCGGTAATTGGTATCGTTCAGCGATGTTATTGATAGCAGTCATCAGTGATAGGAAACTCGCTTCATTATCAATGTTTTCCTCTCTATGAGCCGATACCAGAATATACTTGCCTGGTTTAAGGCCAAGTCTATCCAGTATATCGCTGGCATCGATCCTAGCCATGTGCTCCTGCAAAACTTCCTGCATGGGAGATCCGGTAACGAAAATGTGCTCTTTCCTGAATCCCTCCGCCAGCAAATAACGTCTGGAGTGCTCGGTGTAGGGGAGATTTATATCAGATATATGGTCCACAATTTTGCGGTTTATTTCTTCAGGTACATTCTGGTCAAAACACCGATTACCAGCTTCCATGTGAAAGATAGGTATTTTTAGCCGTTTCGCTGAGATGGCAGACAGTGCTGAATTGGTATCACCTAGAATCAACAGAGCATCAGGCATCTCAATTTGCAAAACCTCATATGAACGCGCAATTATATTGCCTATGGTTTCACCCAAATGTTTACCAGCACTGTCCAAATAGTAATCAGGCTCTCTTAATCCTAATTCTTCAAAAAATATCTGGTTCAAAGTATAGTCCCAGTTCTGGCCGGTGTGAACCAGGATATGATCGAAATATTTATCACACGCCCTAATAACACAGGAAAGCCTAATGATTTCAGGTCGTGTGCCGACAATAGTCATTACCTTAAGCCTCTGCAAGGGATTAAACCTCCAAATAATAGGTATCTGGCTTTTCTGGATTAAATGGCTCATTTGCCCACATTATCGTAACCATATCAGTATCACCGAGGTTCTCGATGTTGTGTGTATAGCCGGGGGGAATATCTAATACTTCCATCTTCTCGCCACTGACGTGGTATTCAATAACCTTATCCGAATCAATTTTCCTAAAGCGAATTACCCCTTTCCCACTGACCACAAGGAATTTTTCAGTCTTTGTTTGGTGCCAGTGGTTTCCCTTGGTAACACCGGGCTTCGAAATATTTATGGAAACCTGTCCTCTATCTACGGTTTTAATGAATTCGGTAAAAGACCCTCTGCTATCCAGATTCATTTTAAGACTATAGCTGAATTGGTCCTCCGGCAAGTAACTCAAGTATGTGCTATATAGTTTCTTTGTAAAACTATCCTTCATATCCGGAACAGTCCGCTCCTCACGGCTGTTTTTGAACAAATAGATAAGGTCGACTATTTCTCCAAGACTAATTCTATATACAGCTGATATCTCACAGAATTGCCCAGCACAGTTTTCCTCTCCTTGAAGTGCACTTATCAGTTCCTCAACAACATCATCGATATGCACCAGATTCATTACAAAGGTTGGATCATTAACAGTGATAGGCAGGTTGTGTGCGATGTTATAACAAAATGTCGCAACCGCACTGTTATAGTTCGGTCTGCACCATTTCCCAAAAACATTAGGCAGCCGGTATACCAATACCTTGACCCCGGTCTCTTTACTGTAAGCAAAAAGTAAGTCTTCTCCTGCTTTTTTGCTCTTTCCATAGGGATTATCCAGTTCAGCCTGTATTGATGAAGACATCAGGACCGGACAAGTGTTTCTGTATTTCTTCAAGGTATTCAATAACGTTGATGTAAAGCCAAAATTACCTTCCATATACTCCGACTGTTCTTGAGGACGGTTCACTCCTGCAAGGTGAAATACAAAATCTGCTTCTTTACAATACTCATCAAGTAAAGACAAATCAGTATCCTTGTCATATTCAAGAATATCTGCATAACCCCGGTTTCTTAATTCAGTTATAAGGTTTTTGCCGATAAAGCCTTTTGCACCGGTTACCAGTATCTTCATGATCGTTTCCAGCCTCTCAGCTCATTCTGAACGTAGTCAAGTTGTAATAACTTTTCTTTGATCTGTTCAATATTCAGTCTCACGGTATTATTCGAATTATACTCTTCTCCATATGAAAGCCTTTGGTTTCCTTCCACAAAATACTTGTCGTAGTTTAGATCCCGTGTATCAGCCGGCACTCGATAAAAAGAGCCCAAATCTTCCGCCACTACATATTCCTCTCTGGTTAATAGTGTTTCATGCTGCTTTTCTCCATGGCGGGTACCAATTATTTTTATCTCATTATTTGCATTGAACAATTCCTTAATGGCTTGAGCTAAATCTCCTATGGTCGAGGCCGGAGCTTTATGTACCATGATGTCACCTGCTCTGGCATTAAAAAACGCAAATACAACCAGCTCTACTGCTTCTTCAAGACTCATCAGGAATCTAGTCATGTTTGGATCGGTTACTGTTATGGGTTGTCCTTTCTTAATCTGTTCAATAAAAAGTGGAATTACTGAGCCACGGGATGCCATCACATTTCCGTAGCGAGTTCCACATATGAGGGTCCGCTCAGGATCTACCGTTTTTGACTTGGCCACAAACACCTTTTCCATCATAGCCTTAGATATACCCATAGCATTGATCGGATAGGCAGCCTTATCTGTGGAAAGACAGGTTACTTTTCGTACACCCATTTCTATTGCAGCGGTTAAAACGTTATCTGTTCCCAACACATTGGTTTTTACTGCCTCTAATGGGAAGAACTCGCATGAAGGTACTTGTTTCAATGCTGCTGCATGAAAGATATAGTCAACTCCATGCATAGCGTTTTTTACGCTTCCTATATCCCGAACATCACCGATGTAAAACTTCAACTTATCATTTTTATATGAATTCCGCATATCGTTCTGTTTTTTCTCATCCCGTGAAAAGATACGAATTTCTTTGATATCAGTATCCAGGAATCTCTTAATTACAGCGTTGCCGAAAGAACCTGTACCGCCGGTAATTAGTAGGATTTTATTCTTAAACATGTCTTAACCTCATCCCGTTTAATTAAAGTGCCTCATAATTATGTCATATGAATGTTTAGCTGTATAATTTTCTTCTAGATACTTTCTGGCATTCCTTCCCATTACTTTTCGCAGATCTGCATCATATAACCACCGTAATCGCTGATTGAACGCTTCAAGATCGCCACTCTCACACCAAAATCCAAAGTTGCCACTCTCAATAACCTGACCAATATCCGTGTTAACATCAGTTGCTGCCAAAACGGGCATACAAGCTTGCATATATGATAATAACCTTGAAGGGAAATTTGGTATTGTAAACCGTTTATCCAAGAAAATCAAACCTACATCACAGGCGTTCACCAAAATCTCATAATCATCCTTGGGTAGTTGGTTAAATAACTGAACATTAATTGGTTTGTCTTTTGCCAAGTAGGCCTTAATCTTGTTAAACTCCGTTCCGGATCCTACTATAATAAAATGAACCTTTTCATTGGACTTGTTGGACTTTAAACATTCGATCAGAAAATCAATTCCCTGCGGTTTTCCAAGGTTTCCTCCATATATAAATACTGTTGTACCTGGTGGAATACCGTATTTCTCTCTAATTTGAGATTTCACACACTCGTCTATATTCATAGATAAGGGTTCTATACTATTGGGACATACCTCGACAGCACTAGGAGGAATTTCTGGATTGTGCTTTAATAAATAATCAACATTAGCTTGTGACATACAACCAATATAGTCAGATATTGCGTATAATCTTTTTTCCTTTGCTCTGAAATAATTATACAAAATCCCCTTAACTCCAGTTTTCGCCAGCATCCCAAGATCCACCGCATTTTGTGGGAAAATATCTTTTAATAGCAAATAGGTTTTCGCATTATCTCGTTTTTTCACATAGCTGATCGCCTTTTGCAATGTAATTGGTGGTGTTGTATAGATTACTAAATCAAATCTGATATCAGAAAAGTAATTCTTTATCGCCCATTGAAATTTACATTCCAAAGTAATAGTTGAAATGCCTTTTTCGATAACGTTGGTTTTTTGAGTGTTACCGATTTGTAATTTAAGTATTTTACAATTACCATTATCGACTAGCCTTGTGGGTTGTTGCTTGCGCTTTTCAGTTGGCGAAATAATGTGCAACATATGATTGTGGTTGAAAAATTGTCTCAACAAATCTGTATAAATGCCTTTTTCATCAATTGATACAAAATCCAACAATGTTAAGAATAAGATATTCATCCCCTGTGTTCTCCCTGCAGGTACATTAACCATTAGTAAAGCTTCAGTAAAGACAACATAATTTTTGAACAAAAACGAAGTGGTCCGCCTTTGAGAACGAGTTATACGTATATTACCCAACAATCGAGATTCAAAAAAACCAATTTTCCTTTTATTTAAGGTGCCACATTAGTACAAGTTTTGGCGTGGCTCCAAAGTTGAACTGCAAAAGTAGTACTAGCAGTGTGGACAAATACGGTAATCACATTGTCTATAAAAACCATCGTCAGATAGACGAGCCCCGATCACTTGAGCTAATCGCAACCCCTTATTCCTACCTCATCTATTGTCTAGTATTACGCGACAAATTCTTTCTACATCGTCCTCGTCCAAATAAGGATGAATCGGCAATGATAATACTCTTTCACATAAACTCTCGGTAGTTGAACAGTCACTTTTCTGGCAGATTATGTTTGAAAACGCTTGCTGCCTATGCATTGGTTTCGGGTAATAAATCATTGTTGGGATGCCCTGCTCCCGAAGCTTTTCTTGTAGGGCATCACGTTGCTCCTTGTTTTCAAGCTGGATGGTGTACTGGGCCCAACTGGAGTAATATCCGTCTGGTATGACAGGAGTTTTGACTTTGTTTTTCAGTTTTTCGGTATATGATCGGGCTACCTTATTCACATTGTCCAGTTCATACTCTACAAATGCTTGAAACTTTACCTGTAGAATAGCTGCCTGGAGGGTATCTAGGCGCGAGTTTAACCCGATGCGGACATTGTCGTAGCGGGAGCTGCCTTTGCCGTGAACACGGATAGACCGAATTTTATTGGCCAGTTCGTCGTCATCAGTGAATACCGCTCCCCCGTCTCCGTAACAACCCAAAGGCTTGGCGGGAAAAAAAGAGGTAGTGGCAGCATGGCCGAAACTGCAGGCGCGACGATTTCCTATTTGTCCGCCAAAACCCTGGGCCCCATCTTCAAGGATGAGTAGTTTATACTTTTCGGCTATCGTTTCGATCTCCGGGTAGTTTGCTGGAAGTCCAAAAAGGTCCACCGGAATAATCGCCCGGGGTTTATATCTTCCCTCTTTCAAGACCTCCTTGATGGCGCCCTCCAACTTAACCGGGTCCATATTAAACGTATCTGGATCCACATCTATAAATAGCGGAGTCGCTCCGATGAGGGAAACGACTTCAGCAGTAGCGAAGAAGGTAAAATCAGGAACGAAAACAGCATCTCCGGCTTTAATATCCCATGCCATCAGTACCATATAGAGGGCATCGGTGCCGTTGGCGCAGGTTATACAGTGCTTCACACCGACGTAGTCAGCCAAGGTCTGTTCGAGTTCCTGTACCTGGCGCCCCATAATAAACTGGCCTTCATTAAGGACAGTCTGTATTGCCTTATCAATCTGTGGTTTAAGAACCTGGTACTGTGTTTTCAGATCGCGGAATTCCATAACTTCTTTACCCTATATAAATGTTTGATTTTGATAAATTGCTAAAAAGTCTTTTCTAAAAAAATCTGCGCGTTTTCTATGGTTTCAAATCCCGACCATCTTTCTATCATTTTCTCGTAAGATCTTAATCCAGTTTTTACGAAATAAACTCTGCAATTATTCATTTCAGTAAAAGCTAAATCCGTTTCCGAATCCCCTATTACCGTGATATCACTTTCAGGCAAGTACCGTTTGACCCAGTTTACTTTAACATCCGTTGCACTAGGGTTTAACAAAACTGTTTTGGGTGCAATAAAATCAAGACCAAGCCATTTAAGTTGAGAGTAGTATGCTTGTTTATCCCTCCGAACTGTAATAACTAGAGAGTTGTTATTTATAAAAAACTTTTGTAAGTCAGTGCTGCTAACTAATAACGAGTCAAATCTTAAATAATAAATACTTTCCAGCATACTCCTTTTGTGATCTTTATAACTAATTAACCTTAAAGAATCTAATCCTAATGATTTAACTAGCTCATCATCATTAGGGTACTGACGTTTTAACTCCTTATATTCTTTTAATTTTATATGATCGATTTCCCAATAATCACAAAATATCTGATAGTATCTCTTCCAAACATCAACAATTGTCCCATCAAAATCAAATATCGTTAACTTCTTCATAAAACTCCTCAAAACATCGATACATTCGTCTTGGTTTCCTATCAGACCTAAATTGACTAGGATCTATAGAATCACCATTTAACAACCGCACTAATGCAACCGGAATATCTGCTCCCGATTTAACTGAAAGTGGTAAGCCGCCTGACGCAAACCTGAGGTTGATATCAAAAAAAACCATTGTTCTGTCCTGAGTGAGAAAAAACTGCATATTGGCTGGTCCTTTTAATTTAAAAGCACTGCCAATGGCAGAAATTTCATTTATGCAATCACACGTAAAATCGTTTTCCGAGATAACAGCAGCTCCCCCAAGCGTTTTAATACGTTTTCTTTGATTATAAGTGAAGACATTACTATAATTATCAAATAGAATATCAACTGTATATTCAGTTCCTTTAAGATATTCTACAATAATATAATTGTCTGTTTTTTGAACTAAGTCTAATTCATCTTCGTTATTTATTATTCGAATTCCCTTACTACCACTTGAAATAATCGGCTTAGCCAACAGAGGAAAGTTAATCTGTTCCCCGCCAGGAATGCATATTCGAGGTGCTCTGATACCAATTTGTTCTAATTCTAAATATGCCTTAGCTTTGTTTTCCAACGTAGTGTATGCTGAATATGGTGATACTAGTAATTTGACGTTTGTCTTTCTTAGTATCTCCTCAACATTCTTAGATACTGTTCTGCATTCAACGGAATGTGTTGGTATATAGAAATCAATAGCATTATTAATTATGACATTAATAATATCCTGTACGAAATTCCGTTCATCATCAGAAGAATTAATTTGAACAAACGCATTAACAAATAATTTTGAAGGATTCACCGAGCTGGAGTCGGTTCCATATATTATCAATTCTGGCCAAATATGATTTAAATGTCTGATAAGATAATAGCCTGTTAGACCTCCGCAACTTCCAATCAGTAATTTTTTTCTCAAGTTCTCACCTCATAGCATGGCCATAATAATGCTTTGAAAATCTGCCAAAAAAATCAACAGTTGCGCATTTGTCTAATGGAAAAACAACAGACTTCCCTTCCGCCGCCGATTTATAAATAGCCAGGACCAACTCTATTGCTCTCCTGCCAGCCTCGGCGTCAACATATGGTTTACGCTTATTTCTGATTGCCTCTATCATATCGGCATATAAAGGTTTATGCCCAAAACCGTATATGTTGGGCGGGTTTTCACCGTACTCTGCTTTTACTACTTCCGGGTTATCGGCCTGGTCGGCGAAGATCCATTCTTCGATGATGTTGACCGACTGGCCTCCGGCCTTGACGGTGCCCTTTTCTCCAAAAAGATACAGGGTTTCTTCCAGGTTGGCCGGATAGACATTGGTGGTACCTTCAATTATGCCGTAGGCCCCGTTTTTGAACTTGATGAGGGCAATTCCTAAGTCTTCGGCTTCAATATAATCATGGTTCAAACGGTCGGTGTAAGCAAAGACCTCGGTGATCTCATCGCCCATCATCCAGCGCAGGAGATCTATGTTATGAATGCACTGGTTCATCAGGGCTCCTCCGTCCTGCTCCCAGGTGCCGCGCCAGGAGGCTTGTTCATAGTAAGATCGTCCACGATTCCAACGAATATGGGCAGCCCCATGGAAAAGGCGGCCAAAGCGGCCCTGTTCCAGGGCTTCCCGTATTTTCTGGATAGATTTATTAAATCTGTTTTGGTGGCAAGCACAGACCTTTACACCCTTCTTCTCTGCAGCAGCAATAATGGCATCGGCATCTTCTAAGGATAGCGCAATGGGTTTTTCGATAATGACATTAATGCCTTTTTCTATGCAATCCAGGGCAATGGCGGCATGTTTGCCGCTCTCAGTGGCGATAGCCACCAGATCCAGGTCTTCCTCTTCCAGCATTTGCTTATAGTCAGTGTATTGTTTTATATCTGCCGGCAAGCCGCACTTAGCGATTTTATCTGCCATACTAGCGGGAATAAGATCGCATAGGGCTACGATGTTTAGATTGTTTTCTTTGGCGGCCATGAGGTGATTGGGGGAAATGCGGCCGCANNGATTTACGCAGATTTTTTATGATTCTTTCTCTTTTCTCTTTAATAGCTTTTAAGTTATCTTATGTTAATCTGCCTGTTCTACAGCTTTGCTAGATTACGTTTTTTACTTTTTGACGCAGATTTACGCGGATTATTATGATTTTTTCTTTACTTTAGACGCTGATTTACGCACCCTACGGGTACTACCTATGTACCCTATCGGGTACAATTAATGCTGCAGATTTTTTATGAT
>LFRM01140020.1_pt1 | contig 12897 bp, 7 predicted proteins | sample 618341 | NCBI WGS metagenome assembly LFRM01 (sample SAMN03654438, study PRJNA283298) | anaerobic digester metagenome | isolation source: pool of bioreactors CSTR01a, CSTR02a, and CSTR03a thermophilic anaerobic... | place: Denmark: Kgs. Lyngby | collected 2014-05-21
CGTCAAGGATACGATGGTTGTAACTGGGATGATTGGAGCTCTACTGATCGGGGCATTGCTGTTCACGTCCTTTATGGCGCAGACAGGTCTGCCTGCGTATCTGGCTGATTGGACTACAAAGCTATCGCTGTCACTCAATGAACTCCTCTTGATTGTGTTTGTGTTCTTCTTTGTGGGCGGATGCGTTATGGATTCAGTGGCGCTCACTCTTATAGGTGTGCCTATCTTGGTTCCGATTCTGAATCAGATGAACTTTAATTTGGTGTTATTTGGAGTATTTGTCGTAATCATGATCGAAATGGCACTTATATCGCCACCGTTCGGTATGAACGTGTTCATCATGGGAGGTATAGCTCGCCACGTGCCCATGGAAAGGATTTTTATGGGAATCATACCGTTCTTGGTTGTGATTATTGTGTGTCTCTGGCTAGTAATCGCGTTTCCTCAGCTAGCTCTATATCTGCCCACTAATATGATAGCTCGATAGTATAATGTGCTATACCGTTATCCAGCAAGTACAAATAACTTGCGGGTAACTACTTAGTACCTTTCCCCAGTATACCCGGGGGACTTGTTGCTGAGACAGAAGAGGGGTTCAAGAGGGAAAAATCGAACTGATAGGGAGGGATCCATTAAAGGGCTGGGATTACCCCCAGCCCTTTAATTAGGTATTCCATGCAAATCGACCATCTGGAATTCGAATGTTGCTAGCAGCCTATGTGAGTAATCGGTTTAGGCTAAGATTCGATTTTGAAACCCGGATGGTCAAGATCCTCGCGTCACGGGAGTTTTAGGGCACAAGCATAGTGCGTACCATAACAATTCTACTGAAGGCTTACAGCGGCGGGTATAGTAGTCCAATAACGTGCTGCGAAGGCCGCAGGTGTAACGACTTGAAGGAAGATCTACCAACACCAGGTCGGTGGGCAAGGTAACGCCGACCACCGAGTTCTAGCTCCACTGCCTTGAGTTCCGAAAAGTGCAACAGCAGGTCCTGATAGCGAAATTCTTTTACCATCTTGTTCAGCTTTCTTCGCAGGGTCATCCCCAGCACTAACGCCAGGAAGCAAAACACGACATGCCCATTAATACGTTCCGGGGGCCAGTGCTGGACCGGCCTTAAGTCTAGCCCTGACTTCACCTCCTGGAAAGCCTGTTCCATCTGCCAGAGGCTCTTTTAGAGCCGGGTCATTTACTGCGGCGGCAAAGAGGCATTGTTGGTGCGCAACAGGTATTAGCCGTCGTATCGCGCTTCTTCTTTTGATGGCCTCTTCCTATAGCTTTATTTGCTCCTTGGCCAGTTTGAGGTAGCGCCGGTAGGCGCAGTTGCATAAAGCTATTTACAGATTAGTTTCTCACTGGTAAATGAAAAGGGACTACATGCTGGTATAAAAAGCTTTGCTTTTGACGGAACGATACCCAAATTAACAGGGTCCATTTCTTCCCGGCAAACAGCAACTCAACTGTTTCATGGTGAATTTTCTGAGCTATTTTTTTTATTTTGAAAGGAATTATTCGTCTTTTAGCGAATTATTCAAAGAGAAAATGTTACTTAGACTCTTATTTTTTACTCTTACTTACGCAGGGTTTTCAAATGATCGTATAAACATCTACGTGTTCAATGTTTAGAAGTTTGGAAAACCAACCTATAGGTACCCGTTTGTCCAGGTTATGTCTGCTCGTTTTAGAGCAGTGAGTATAGTGAGTATCCAAAAAAAAATAAAAATAGCAGGAGGGACAAGTTGTGACAGATAATTTAACAACAACAACCATTAACGAAGTTTTTAAAAACACAGTAAAGCAGTACCCTGATAAGACAGCTCTAATTTATAAAGACGAGAAGTATACTTTTACGGAGCTGGATCAATTTGTGGAGAAGATTGCTGCATATTTTTACAGCAGGGGCCTTAAGAAACAGGACAGGATCATCATTTATCTTCCGCATATGTCGCAATGGATTGCCATATGGCTGGCTATGCAGCGTATCGGCGTGACCGTCATACCTGTGACGCATTTTTACGGCCATGAAGAGCTCAGCTACATTGCCAAAGACAGTGAAGCCAAAACTATCTTTTGCGTGGATAGAAATTTCGAGCAGGTCGTAAAAGCAGCGGTGGTCAGCCCCTTTGAGAGGATCATTGTTATTGGCGACAACTATAACCCGGAATCGGTGCCGGCTGTTGATGGAAAGGCCGTAGAAATAATACCGTTTGCAAGCATACTTAATGAGAGTGTCCCTCCCCTGCCGGCAGTTCAGGTGGAACCTACTGATTTAGCCGAGATACTATATACCGGGGGCACAACAGGCACTCCCAAAGGTGTGCCGCTCTCCAACACTATGTTGTTGATAGCCATGGATACCAAAAGGAGTGAATTTGTCTCCATAGTGCCCAAAGGCCAGGGAGTTGCCCTGCAAGGCGCTCCACTGAATCACATTTTCGGAAAAGAGGTAGGCTTTGCTTCTCTCCTTGCCGGTGACACCTTGATTCTTTTGCCCAGGATGGATCTGGATGATTTGTTTCACCATATTGAGAAGTACAAAGTTACCACCTTTTTCGGCACACCTACCCTTTGCCGGATGATTCTGGAACACGATAAGCTAAACGACTATGATTTCAGCTCTTTAGGTTATGTATTCACGGCGGGAGAAGCCATGCCCAAAGAAGTTGCCAGAAGATGGGAAAAAGTATTCCGCAAGAAAGTGTACAATGGCTACGGCAGCACAGAAACTTGCGGCGGTATTACCGGAACACCGGTAGATGAAGACTATCCTGAAGGTACGTCGGGAAAAATCGTTCCGACAAAAGAAGTGAGGCTAGTTGACCCTGATACTTTGGAACCCGTACCGCCGGGTGAGCCGGGAGAGGTTCTGGTCCATGCCGAGCATATGGTAACCGCTTATTTGAACAAACCGGAGGAAACCGCCAGGCATTTCATCAACATTGACGGTAAAACGTGGTACAGGACAGGTGATATTTTCCGCATTGACGAAAACGGCTGGGCCTTCTTCGTGGATCGCGCCGTGGACCTGATCAAGCACAAAGGCTACAGGGTGGCGGCTTCAAAAGTGGAAGGCGTATTATACAAGCATGATGCTGTCCATGAATGCTGTGCGATAGGGGTTCCCGATGAAAAGGTCGGTGAAAAGATCAAGGCTTTTGTCGTCCTTAAAGCGTCCGCCAAAGGTGTCACGGAAGACGATTTAATAAAGTGGTGCCAGGAAAACCTTGCCAGTTACGAAATTCCCGGTTCTATTGAATTTAGGACGGAACTGCCCAAATCCGCCGTCGGAAAGATACTGAGAAGAAAATTGAGAGATGAAGAGCGGCAGAAGCTGGAACAATAAAGCGAACCGATGACAGGGTAAAACAGAAGGATAATTAGCGTTGGGCGTACGTCGTGCAGGGGGAGCTGAAAATGTCTGAACGTTTCGTTACCTTAATAGTAAATAACCAGCGGTATGAGCTAAGGGTTGGGAACCGGCCTGAAGATGTACGCCCTTCCCATACCCTTGCCCATACCCTCAGGGAAACTCTGGGGCTCACCGGAACCAAAGTGGGTTGCGACAAGGGAGAATGTGGAGCCTGCACCGTCCTTCTCGAGGGGAAACCTGTACTATCCTGTCTTACGCTTACCGTGGAATGTGACGGCAAAAACATAACCACCATCGAAGGGCTGGAGGATCCGCAAAGCGGCAAACTTGATCCCGTCCAGCAGTCCTTTCTGGAAAGCGGCGCCTTTCAGTGCGGCTTTTGCACGCCCGGGATGATCATGAGCGTCAAGGCATTGCTTAACCAGAAACCTTTGCCCACGGAAGAAGAGATCAAGGAAGCTCTTTCCGGTCATTACTGCAGGTGCATAAGCCATTATCACGTTCTGGAAGCCGTGACCAAAACCCTGCCCGGGTCTGAAAGCAGGTGAAACCGGTGGAAAAAGCCTCCAGGTTTATCGGGAAAGAGATACCGCGTAAAGATGCCGGGGATATTGTGCGCGGGAAAGCCAGGTTCATCGGCGACCTGAAACTTCCGGGCATGCTCCACGCCAAAGTATTAAGGAGCCCCTATTCCCATGCCCTCATCAAAAAGATCGACACGGTCAGGGCAAAAAAACTGGCCGGGGTCAAAGCAGTCCTCACCTATGAAGAAGCCCCGAACTGGAGAGCAGGCCTGCCCGTCCATCTCGGTGTGCTCAGCCAGAAAGTGCGCTATGTCGGTGATGCTGTCGCCCTGGTCGCCGCGGAGAGCGAAGAAATAGCCGAAGAAGCCCTGGAACTTATAGATGTAGAGTACGAACCGCTTCAGGCTGTCTATGATACAGAGGAGGCTATGGAACCCGGCGCTCCCCAGCTATATGACCAGTTTCCCGGCAACCAATTCCCCCTGGCCTGCCCCTGGATGGGGCCCAACTCCCTGCAGGAAATCGTCATGGGAGACGTGGAGAAAGGGTTTGCCGATTCAGATATTGTCGTCGAGGGGACCTGCACCTATGACAATATTCCCAACCCGCTCCCCCTGGAGCCTCCCGGTGTAATTGTGTATTGGGAAGGCCCCGAAGACCTGACGGTATGGTCTTCGGCGCAGAGCCCCTATTTTCTCAAGATTACCCTGCACTATGCCATGGGAAGGATAAATGTCAGATCCATCGCTGCCCAGTGCGGCGGCAGCTTCGGGACCAAGGTGCTGCTGTGGCAGCTGGCTTTCTATGCCGCCGCCCTGGCCAGGGTAGCGCGAAGGCCTGTCAAACTGTGTTATACCAAACAAGAGCATTTTGCAGCCTATACCCTGCGCCTTGGCTCCCGTTTTAAAGGAAAAGTAGGAATCAAAAAAGACGGCAGCGTTATGGCCGTATCAGGCGACTGGCTCATCAATACCGGTTACTGCTCCGATGCGGCCCAGGGAATGGTTGCCGTCGGCTGTGGAGAACTTCAGTTGGTGGTAAGATGTCCTAACTGGCATGTAAAGCCCAGGCTGGTCTGCACGAACCGCAACGCCTCTAAAATGGTCCGGGGCTACGGCGGTCAGGAGTTGGAGGCGGCTTTTATACCCGTCCTCAGCATAGCCCTGGAAAAGGCCGGAATAGACCCCTTTGAATTCTTCAAAAAGAACTATGTCAAACCGGGTGACGGCTACTATTGGCGTGACGGCAACTGGTGGGTCTGCCGGGGGCTTGATTATACAAAAGCCATGGAAAAAGGGGCGGAAGTATTCGGCTGGAAGGAAAAATGGAAAGGCTGGTTAAAGCCCTCTGCCGTTAACGGCACCATAAGGACAGGTGTCGGCGTCGGCGTACACGGCAACGCCGATGTCGGCGAGGATGTATCCGAGGCCTACGTGCGCCTGGACCCCGATGCCACAGCTGTGATCTACTCGTGCGTATCCGAACACGGTACAGGGCAGCGAAGCAGCCTCTGCAAAATGGCAGCCGAAATATTAAACCTCCCCATTGAACGCGTCTCCCTGGCACCGCCCGACTCCCTTGTCAACCCCTACGAGTTCGGCCCTGTCGGTTCGCGGGGAACCTATGCCATCGGCAGCGCCGTGATACGCGCCGCCGAAGACGCCAAACAGAAACTCCTGGAGAAAGCGGCCCCGCTGTTCAATGTCGCCCCGGAAGAGCTGGAAACAGAAGACGGGACGATCTTCGTCAAGGGACAGAAAGATAAAAAGTTTCCTTGGAAGGCAGCAATGGGTTTTGACCGCACCTGCATGGGTTACGGTTATTTTGAGCCCGATTTCTCCGTCCCCAATTTTGTAATGATCTTCGTAGAGGTTGAAGTAGACACTGAAACGGGGAAAATAGACCTGCGTCGTGTTGTCGCCGCCACCGACGTCGGCCGTGTGATTGATTCACAGAGCCTGAAAAACCAGCTTCATGGATGCCTGGGAGCTGCCGGCCTTGACAGCGCCACCTTCGAGGAGACTGTTTTAGATAAAAAGCTGGGACGTATCCTTAACCCCAATATGATCGATTACAAATGGCGCACCTTCCTGGAGCTTCCTGATTTCGCCACGGTAATATTGGAAACCCCTATAGAGACGCATCTTTTCAAGTCCGTAGGCGTGGGAGAAATAGTAACTTCGCCTGCCCCTCCGGCTGTGCTGATGGCCGTTTCCAATGCTATCGGGAAAAGGCTGATGGATTATCCGCTAACCCCGGACAAAATCCTTAAAGCCCTGGGGAAACTCGGGGAAAAGTAAAGCGAGGTCAACACATGAAACCTTTCCATCATGTCAACGCTTCGACCATTGAAGAAGCCATTAATATCTTGAAGGATAGTAACGGCAAAGCCGCGGTTATTGCGGGCGGAACCGATCTTCTTGGTGTTCTAAAAGATCGCATTCTTCCCGCTTACCCCGAAGTTTTGGTAAACATCAAAACCGTTCCCGGGCTGGATTACATTAGAGAAGATGACGAGGGTTTAAGGATAGGCTCCATGGTAAAACTGGTAGATCTGGCCGAGTCCCCGCTTATCAGAAAAAAATATACAGCCCTTGCCGAGGCCGCCCGGGCTGTCGGCACTCCCCAACTCCGCAACATGGCTACCATTGGCGGTAACCTGTGCCAGGATACGCGCTGCTGGTACTATCGTTACCCACATTCCCTGGGAGAAAGGCTTCTCTGCCTGCGCAAGGGAAGCGGGCCGTGTCTGGCTGTGAGCGGCGATAACCGCTACCATGCCATTTTCGGCGGCAGGAAATGTTTCGCTGTCTGCCCTTCCGATACGGCAGTCGCGCTTATGCTTCTGGATGCCGAACTTAAAACAATCAGCGCTGCGGGAAGCAGGACCGTTCCGCTCCGGGATTTCTTTAATCCCCTGGGCAATGCCCTGGCAAAAGATGAGATAATCCTGGAAATCCGGATACCAGACCCTCCGGAAAACTCCAAACAGCACTTCATTAAATATACCCTCCGGAAACCCGTGGATTTCGCCGTCGTGAGCGTAGCCGCCCTGGTAGCAATGAAGGGCGGGGTTTGCTCTGCAGCCCGGATCACGCTGGGCGCTGTGGCCCCCGGTCCGGTAAGGGCAACTGAGGCGGAAGAAGCCTTAAAAGGGACAAGGCCGGAGGCAACGATGCTGGAGCAGGTCGCCGGGCTGGCCGTGAAAGGGGCAAAGCCCCTGAGCATGAACGGCTATAAGGTGGAAATAACAAGGGCGCTTGTTGCCAGGGCTTTGGCAGCCTGTCTATGAAAAGCGTCAAAATAAATAATCCCTTAAAAACAAAAGCGCTGCGGCGCTTCTTCATTTTTCCGGGATTTGCTGTTAATAAAATTGACATGGCTCAATTAATACTGCTATAATATTAAAAAAATTATTAATCGTGACATATTAAATTCATAGAGCATAAATCGGAGAGAGTTATGTATGCAAAACAGGATTATTGAAATGCTTTTATAGCTCTTCCCAACGCCGGCGTTTTGTTTTATGATTAAGCTGAACAGGTGAGAGGGAATAAGGCGGATGTGGAGGTGGAAAGGAAATGGAAGCAGAGAAAAGACGTTCAGAGCTTTTAAATCTTCTTCGCAGGTCATCTACACCGCTTACGGGCACAGAATTGGCCACCCATTTTAATGTTAGCCGGCAGGTTATCGTCCAGGATATTGCCATACTGAGAGCTTCGGGTGAGCAGATCTTCGCCTCCCTCCAGGGATACCTTATCCCATCACTGCTCCAGGAGCGCCGGCAGCAGACTGTAGTAGCCTGTCGGCATACCAGGGAAGAGATCGAAGATGAGCTGGGTATCGTCGTGGATCTAGGGGGCAGGGTCCTTGATGTGATTGTCGATCACCCTGTTTATGGGGAATTGAGGGGTAATCTCATGGTAGCAAGCCGTCGCGATCTTAGTTTATTTATGGAGTCGCTGAATAAAACGGCAGCCCATCCTCTCCTGACCTTAACGGATGGCGTACACCTGCATACCCTGGAGGCACCTGATAAGAGGGTAATGGACGAAATTACAGCCGGGCTGGAAAAGGCCGGATATCTTGTAAAGTAGCAGGAAAATACAGGTTGACAAAGTAAAAACCCTGTGCTAAGATCAGGTTTAAATTTACTCAGCGAAAAACAGTGAAAGAGCAAAGTAAGCCGGCGCTGGATCCGCAAGAGATGGGGGGTCACGGGCTGAAAGCCCCCCGGGATAACAGCTGGAAGAAGTTCCCTCTGGAGTTGTTAAGCTGAAGCCGTGAAAAGGCAGTCAGCGAGCCGGTAAGCCGCAACTGGAAACAGGGCTGTTTTGACGGTCAGTAGGCTTAAACGGATACTTCCACCGTTAAAAGGAAGGGGGTTTAAGTCTGAACATTTTCAGCCTGAACCCTTACAAGAGAGGGGTAATTTGCCCAACCAGGGTGGTACCGCGTGAAGATTAAACTTCCGTCCCTAGGGACGGAAGTTTTTATTTTCCGGAGAACGGCCCTTTTATTTACAGGCCGATATCTGCATCCCAAAAACAATAAAAGATCATCTTTAAAGGAGTTTTGCAAAATGGAGAAGAAAAACATCCTGGTACTGCATGGCCCGAACTTAAACTTGCTGGGCACCAGAGCCAGAGAGGTGGAGCTTTACGGCAGTTTGACCCTGGAAGAGCTGAACACTTTACTTTATAAGGAAGCAGAGAAGCTGGGGATTAGGCTGGAATGTTATCAGTCCAACTGTGAAGGGGAATTGATAGGGCATATTCACAGTGCACCATTAAAATATGATGGGATCATCATCAACCCCGGGGGTTATACTTATTACAGCATAGCCTTGCGGGATGCGCTGGCAGGGGTTAGCATCCCCGCAGTAGAGGTGCATCTTTCCAATATATATGCCCGTGAAGAATTTCGCCGCCACTCTGTCATTGCCCCGGTAGTACGTGGCCAGATCAGCGGTTTCGGGTCGCGTAGTTACCTGCTGGCTCTGCAGGCTCTTTTGGAGACGCTCTAGAAGGAAAATTATGCTTACTGTGGAATTAAGAACTGGTGGAGTGTCAACCTTATACCATTGTAAACTGCTTAAATAAAAAGTAAGCGGACGGATAGAATCATTAAATAAACCCATTTAGTTTTAGTGTTGACATTGTACTAGTAGTAGCTTTAGTATTTTTCCGGTTTTGTGGAGGTATTTTGTCTTGATCCGCATACTGCATCTGGCTGACTTACATCTGGGCTACAGACCGGCTTTTCTGGATGACAAACGGGCAGTGATCCGGCAAAAAGAGCGGGATCAGCTGCTGGAGAAGGCCGTAAATTATGCGCTGAAACCGGCGAACCGTATTGATCTGGTGCTGATTGTCGGAGATCTTTTTGAAACCCATCGACCTGAAGAAAAGTTGACCAGGAGTGTTATTGAACAGCTCGGACGCCTGGTATCCGCAGGACTGTTTTGCGTTACAATCCCCGGGAACCACGATGAGATATCTTATCACGATTCTGTTTACAGGATAAAGAAAGACGAATGGCCTGGTATCCTGGTGCAGAACCCCATGCCGGAGTTTGTTGCGACCGTGGAGTTGAAAGGGATCCCTTTGCGGATTTATTCCCTCGCTTATACGGGCGGGCTGACCAGGGTAAACTCACTGCAGAATTTTCCCAGGGAGCCGGGTGAAGGGATTCATATTGCCGCTTTTCACGGGACCCTGGATTGGGACCCGGGGGAGAGGAGCCTGCCGCTAAAGTCAGCCGATTTGGCCAGGGCCGGTTATGATTATATAGCATTGGGCCACCTGCACCAGTTTCAGCAGCAAAAAGTGGGAGAGGCTTTAGCGGTCTATCCCGGTGCGGTGGAAAGTAAAAGCCTTTCCGACAGAGGGGTTGGGCACCTTACAGTGGTAAATCTCGGTGGCGGTAAAATCAGTATAGAAAAACCGGAAATAGCAGTAAGAGCACACGAGCAGATTAAGCTTGAACTCTCTACTATTGACAGCAGGGAAGCGCTCCTGGGACAATGCCTGCAGTACCGGGATCCGGAAAAGATTGTGGAATTTCAACTCCATGGGACCCCGGGCTTTCCTGTGCAGGCCGAGGAGCTGGCGGAAAAACTGGAAGAGAGCTTTTTTTATGTAAGCGTAACCGATGCGAGCAGCTATATTGACTTGGCCAGCTTGGAAAAATATGCCGGCGAGCATACAATAAGGGGAGAGTTTGTCAAAAGAGTGCTTGAGAAAATGGCGCAGGCGGAAGGGGAAAGGGAAAAAGAGGTGTTAAGGCTGGCCTTGCTTAAAGGGCTCGCGGCTTTCAAGAGAGGAGAGGGGCTTTAAATGGCGGCGAAGAAAGTTGCCTTCAAAAGGCTTCAATTAAGGGGTTTCGGTATCTACCGCGATGGCATAGAAGTACTCTTCGAGCCGGGACTAAACAACCTGGTTACCGCAAATGAGAGAGGGAAATCGACCCTCGTTGCCGGATTAATAGCAATACTTTATGGGCTTCCCGGCAAAAGCAGCCCCGCTGAATTCAGCCTGGGCTGTTACCGAAACTGGGACAACCCCTCCCGCTGCGACGGTGAGCTGGAGTTTACGGTTAATGATGAGCATTACTTTTTACAGAGGGATTTTGACACCAACAGGGTTTCTTTCTGGAAAACGGACCATGACGGTAAGACCATTCTCGCCGAAGGGATCCACAACCCTATTGCTCACCGGAAACCGCACCCCCAGTATGGAAAAACGCTGAAAGAGATTTTAGGGCTGAATTCCCGAGAGCTTTTTGAAAGCATTTTCTGTATCACCCAGCCGCTTCCGGAGATGAGGAGCTTGAGTAACGAGGTGCAGAAGCTTTTATCCGGCGGAGGCGTTGATTTTGTGGCGGTGCAGGCTGTGCTGGAAGAAGAGCTTAAAAAGCGAACCAGGTTTACTGGAGAGCTAGGGATTACACCCCGAAATTTGCAAAAAGATAAGGAACTGGAACTTTTGGAGGCAGAAATAGCCGCTTTGCGCAGGCGTATCGAAGAGGACAGGCAGGCTGTTGACTCTTTGGAAGAGCTCCAGAGGGAACTGCGGGAGATTGACCTCCAGGTCCAAAATACCCGGAAGGAGCAGCAGCACAAGCGCAGGATCCTTGAGGCCTGGAGCGAATGGAAGCGCCGGCGCGATAATTATGACAGTGCTTTCCGGCAGTATAAAACGCTCCGCGAGTCCTGCCAGGAGGCGGAGAAGATCCGGCAGGAAATTAGCTCCCGCTCCGACTTCCTGCAGGCAGAGTACCCGGAATTTGAGGGAGCGGCAGAGGAAACGGCGAAAGAACTGGAAGAACTCTCCCTGCTGGAAGATAAAAAACGGGAATACGAAAAGGATTTAGATGAACTGCAAAGATTACTTGGCGAAAATTTGGCAGAAAAAGAAAAGCTTGAAGCCGAGCTCCAAAATTTCCCCCGGTGGCAGGAGTTGGGCGCTGACCCGGTAGCCCGGGTGAAAGACACAAGAAAAAACGCCGCCGCCTTGCGGAAGGAGTGGAGCGCTTTCCAGGCTAAGCAGGAGGAACTGGAGAAAAAAGAGCGCCTTTTGGAAAAAAAATATACTCCATTTCAGAATGCTCAGCCGGCGGAACTGGAAGCAGTGAAAAGCTATTCCAGAAGATCTGTTGAAATACTTCAGGCCAGGGAAAAGGCAAACTTTGCCCTGGAAAGCGCCAGGGCAAAGCGTGATAGCTACGAAAAAGCCCTGAAAGCTTTTCAAGAAAAATTTCTTGAATATGAGCCGGATATTCCTGCAGAAGGGGTCGTACTTCGAAAACTGGATGCCCTGGAGAGAGAAAACGAGGGTCTGAAAAAAGTTGAGGCGCTGAAAAAAAAGCTTGCCCCCTCTTTAGTGCTGCGCCTTATTTTTGCTTCCCTTGTTGCTGCCCTCGCCGGTATAGCGGCAGGTACCACCAGCTCTTTTTTACTGGTTGCCGCTGTTATTGTGGGAGCCTTGGCCGGATATTTCGCCGCCGGTTTAGTAACCGGCATACTAAAGACGGCTGTTAAAAAAGAGCTTCAAGCAGCGGAGCAAAACCTTTCCGCCTGCCGGGAGGAGATTGCCCTGTTGGATGGCAGCTTGGGACGCTTTTCCGCTGCAAGCCCGGCCCGGTTGGGTTCTCTGTTGGAAATTATTAGGCAGTATAAAGAAGAAAAAGCCGGGCTGGAAGAAAGGGAAAAAGAGTTGCCGGGAGCGGAGGAAATAAACAGCCTGGAAGAGGAGTGCCGGAAGACAGAAGAGGAATACCGGGCTTTTACAGATCTGACTTCAAAATTCACTGCGCTTTTTTCCCATGTGGAGGAGGCTTATAACGAATGGCAGAAGACTCTGAAGGAAAGAGATTACTTGGCCGCGGAAACGGAAGCATACGCGCGGGGCTCTTTTGGCTGTGATGTTAAAGATATTTTTAAAGCTGATCTCCAGTCTCATGAGCGCGGAGACATTTGGAAGGAAGTCCTCTTCTTCCTGCAGATCTTCTTTCCCGAAAGGGCGCCGGCTACAGTCCAGGAAGTGATTACGCTGCTCGACAGTATCAGCGATGAGACGTGGGAACAGGTGAAAGAGAAAGCCCGAGAATATGATACTATTGTAAACAGGATCAAAAAAATTGAGGCTGCCAGCGAAACCCTGGAAAGCAGCAGGCGGGAACAGGACGGCAGACTGGCCGAGCTTCAGGATAAGATAGAGGTGCTTTACGGAATGCACTCAGGCATACTGGACAGGGCAGATGGAGATGTCCGTAAAGCCAGGGAGAGATGGAGCGCCAGGCAGGCTCTTTTACACGAGATTGAGATAAAAAAAGGCAAACTCCAAACTATTTTAAAACAGTTCCAGGTAGATACGCTGGAAAAATTAAAGGAGAAGAAACTGGAAGGGGAAATATTGCTAAATAAACGTCTGGGAGAGTGGCAGGGACATATTGAAAATTATCCGGGGTTGCCAGGTATCGAAGAAAGCAGGGACGCGG